>Ga0194125_10014688_pt1 | contig 9977 bp, 9 predicted proteins | sample TA2KigC250mmetaG_FD_148626 | JGI IMG/M metagenome (GOLD analysis project Ga0194125, IMG submission 148626) | Freshwater microbial communities from Lake Tanganyika, Tanzania - TA2015034 Kigoma Deep Cast 250m | ecosystem: Environmental > Aquatic > Freshwater > Lake | place: Tanzania: Lake... | reverse complement strand
GCCGCTGTTCCCTTTGGGTGAGATCGCGTATCCGGTGGTACGTTGGCAACTCGGTCGGATTTTCGCGTTTCGGCAGCGCGCGGTCCGACAGATCCTGCTTCAGGATTTGCCGTCGCGATAGAATGCTTGGGTTGTTCGGCCGACAGATTCCGTGCCGAGTTCGCTGTCGTCCGGTATGTTCGTGATGCGCGCATCGCAACGAAGCGAGGCGGCGCGATCGGCGACAGGGATGGACTGGTGGGCCGCGTTCATGGCTCTTTAGTTGAGAGCCGGGCAATCAGGCAAAGGGGGCGTCAAGTGTCGCACGATCTCGAATCGATGGTCACGATAAGTGAACCCGCGCGACAGGCCAGCGGCGTGTTGTCGCACGCCGTGATCAGCCCGTACCAGCTCGGCGAGACGAAGATCCATGTTCTCGTGCCAGAACGCGTGGGCGCCGGAGAACGGCTGCCGACCCTCTATGTGCTGCCGGTCGAGAAACTCGATGGTCGGGCGTGGGGCGACCCGATGGCGGAGATCCTGGCGCACGGGTTCTACAACCAGCACCGGCTGCTGTGTGTCATGCCGACGTTCTCGCACGCGCCGTGGTATGGGGATCACCCTCACGATCCGCGAAAGCGACAGGAGAGCCATCTGCTGAACGTCGTTCTGCCGTTCGTGGAACGCACGTATCCAGCCGGCGCGGCTCGCCTGCTCGTAGGGTTCAGCAAATCCGGCTGGGGTGCGTACAGTCTTCTGCTGCGGCACCCGGAGGTTTTCACACGAGCCGCGGCCTGGGACGCCCCGTTGGGCCAGGCGTCGCCCAGCAAGTACGGAATGAGCGAAATGTTTCCCACGCAGCAGTCACTGGCCCTTTATGACGTCTGGGATTTTTTAAAACAGCGAGCCGCATTGCTGGCGGGAAGCACCCGTCTTGCGCTTTTGGGGTATGGCGATTTCCGTGGCCATCATCAGGCCACGCACCACCACATGTTGAAACTGGGGATTCCTCATCACTACCAGGACGGCCCCCGGCGCGAACATCACTGGCAGAGCGACTGGATGGCGGATGCCGTCAGGCTGCTCGCTGCTGAAAGTGATGAGTGAATGCCCTGGACTGATTGCCACGGTCCGCGGTGTGATCGCCGTCGTGGCGATGTTCGTCCTCTCGCTCACCACTGCCGGCAACACCGTGTTAGCCAGCGCACATGCGGTTGATTTCTTCGTGGTGTACGGAGCACCCTCGGGGCTGGCGTTGATCATCTCGGTCCCAGTGCCGCCAGAATCCTGCTTCCCGCCCCGAAGCGTGTGGATCGCGGCGCGCCAACGGTGCGGGCCGACGGTGATGATGAAAGACGCAGTAGCCGGCCTGCCAGCAGTCGCACGTCCGTCAGAAACGCCATAGGCAAGATTACCTGACCGGTTCCCCCGGCATATCCGGCATATTAGTTATTGGCCCAAGACTTTACGTCAACGTTCCAGATTGCCACGTCGATAATCCGTAGCGTTACGTAGTCACTTTCAAACACAAGACATCCGATTACGGAGCATCACGCATGGCCAAGGCATCACGACTGGGGCGGAAAAAATGTCCAAACTGCAACGCATGGATCAAGGGGACGAGGACAAAAGCCTGCCCGAAATGCGATCACCAGTTCAACAAGAACTCGGAACCACTCCCCGCCCCGGCACCGGTTAACGCCATCGCCGACAAGCCCACCAAGGCCGGGGACGCGATCACGATCGCCCAGGTTCGTGCCGTGGCCCAGATGGTCGCATTGGTTGGCGGTTTCGACCGTTGCCACGAGTTATTGGGAGTCATTCGTGATGTGGGTGGTTTGCGGCGCATGAAAGATCTGCTGGACGCCATGGCGGCGGCTCAGGTGGTCGAACCCAAAGTCTGATTCAACCGCCAGCCTGAAAACTCGCCAGAGCCGCGGCATCGATGCTGCGGCTCGGTTTGTTCAGTGCCCGAGTTCTTTTAGCGTTGCACAGGGTCACTCGAAACGGCGTGTCGGCCCCATGTAATCAACCTCGTGACAATTTACTGGTGACATCCGATTGTCGCCGGAGAATTCCCCTCGATCTCGTGACGGCAGAGCATCGTTCTCGCGGGGGACGGCAACGGGCGACTGGGTCCTGCTCAAGACTGGTCGATGTTGCCGACGATTTGGTTTGCATGCGCTATGGCTGAACCTATTCCCCCCCGGCCACTCCGCTCCGAATGTTGCTCAGCAGGCGTCCTGCAGCCTTGTATCAAACACTTCCCATCTGTCACGGTGGTTGTTCAACATCTCCGGACGAACGGCGGTATGGAACGAGTCGTGCTTCTTCGGGCGAATACCTCCGTGCCTTCTCAAATACTCGCGGTGATTTGTGATAGTGATCTTCTGCAAGTCTTCCCACGTCAGAATGTAGAATTCGTCGGCTCCGTACTGGCGCAATCGCACGAACACACAGATCAGACCAGGATACGGCGGCAAGTTGGGCCGGCCAATCACCTGACGCTTACCCTCGAGCGTAACGTTTACGAAGTCCCGAATGTCGAACTGCCAAGCGGTACTAGCAATCGCCTTCACCTGAATCGCTTGGTGCCTGCCAGTTGCGTTGGACGCTGTCAAGCTCCTGGAGGGCGCTCGACTTGGCGCGCCAGATAACTTGGCCGTGCTGCACTCGCTCACCGTGGCCTACTTCTACGCGGGAGAAATCCAGAAAGGCACCGAGGTCTCGGATCGGATTGGCCAACTTGAGGCCGCGGGCCATCGTCCTCACGGTGACTATCAACGTCTACTGGTGGCTTACAACAGAGCCTACCTGGTGCGCGATATCCACCCGCTCATTGCTGAGCTGGATGATATCATCTCCCGACATTCCCGATGGGGAATCGCGTATGCACTACGCGCCGAAGCGAAGACTCAATTCGCGAAGATGTCGCGGAAAATGGCCGATTTGGAGTCCGCGCGGGAAGATGCAACGCGCGCGGCTCGATATCAGCCAGACAACGCGTTCGTGCTCTCCAGCGGACTGCACGCTTGGTTGACGTCGATTGAACTGGCACGCCATCAGGGGCTACTGTCGGAGAATGAACTGCAACAGCTGGAGTCGAAAGCTGCGGAAATCGAAGCCGAGTTGGCCAGAAGCCCGAACTACTATCAAGGAATGATATGGCGTCTCCACTTTTTGCGTTTAATGAATCGCGAACAGGAGTATCAGCAGGTATTCCGTAATACACAGGCGTTGGGTTATGGGAAGGGACAATCCGTAGTTGCTCAAATGCTGATGGGGCCAGATCCCAGGCGGGAGATCCAGAAGTATCTCGGCAGTAATCTCGATTTCTTCGCGGCACAAACCGCCAGTGCATTGCTGGATGTTCTGGAGGCAGAGGGGGCTTCCGCTGAGGATGCTTTGGCGGTACTGGTTCGCAGATTCACCAATTTGAACCAGCGATGGCTCATGCTGGACGTTGCGTTGGCGTCACAAGATCAGGCGTTGACGCAGCGGCTGGCCAATCAGTTTCTTCAACAACTTGCGGTCAAGAAGCTGGCCACGATTTCCCGCGAGGACCAGCTGATGACGGAATTCTATGCCGGGCTCCTTGACGCGGATGCGCTGCTGGAAAAATGCGGGCCATTCATGATCGAGAGATCGATTGGGCATTACGCCATTGGAATGTGGCAGCTGGGAGGTGCCAAGTCACGCGTTGATTTGGAGAAGGTCAAAGAGCACCTCGCGATCGCCGCGGATTGTCCGGCACCGGGTTTGTGGCACGTCGAGTTTGCGAAGGCATACCTGCAGCTGATACAAGATGGGCGACTGCCAAGGGGATTCCGTGAAGAGACCGGGAGGTGACGTAAACTGCCACACATTCCTGGCTGGCGCGAGACGGCGGACTTCAAGTCCTGGGTGCCGCCTGAATTGCTCTTCCAGCCCGATCCGCTAGACGACGCGGCTCCCCTCGGTTTCTACACGATGCCCGTTTTCCCCTACGAGCGCGCTTACGTCGGACTGCTCTGGGTGTTCCACTACTCCAACAGCGAGCCGCTCCGCGGTTTCAACCAGTTCTTCGGGCCGATGGATGCCCAGGCGGCGTTCAGCCACGACGGGAAGCGGTTCTTCCGAGGCAAGCAGGAGCCGCTGTTGGCAGGCAGTCAATCCGATCCCCGAACACGGTTGTGCCCAATTGCGGCCCAGCAGTCTCGTGGTCACCAACAAGGAAATCCGTATCTACTCCGAGGCGCACCGCTACGGCCACGGTCGCGAGCGCGGTCCGGCCGATCTGCACGACGAACCGCTCATGCCCAAGACCCCGTCGCGCAAGTTGAAGCAGCCGCTGACGCCCGCCGGATTCCGCCGCCTGATCGCCAAAGAGATCGCGTTGGTCAAGAGCCGGCCCACGACCGCAGCCGAGGCGCAAGATCAGCTCGGGGCCTATTACCGGATCAGCCAGATCGTCAACCGGCTCCAGTCCGACCGTGCGGCGTATGGGGACCGCCAGTTCACAGAGTTCGCGGCGGCCGTCGGTTACCACGGGTTGCCGATCGGCGCGTAGCATGCGTCGACTGCGCGCCTATGATCGCTTGCCCGTGATAACCTGGGGCGCCTGGAAGCAAAGACGATCAGGCATGCTTGTGGAAGATCGGATCACTCTCTCGGGCGATTGCTTCCGCGAGCGCACGTTCGCTGTCGTTCAAAGGCGTCAGCGCGCCGGCCTGCGCCAGGTCCATCGCCATCCTGAACAGCTCCCAATGGCCGGGGGTCAGCATCGCGGTCACTGGTAGGTGAAGCGTGAAACGCAGGCCCAGCGCCACCTTGTCGATGTCGTCAAACGGTTCGTACCAAGCCTTGTTCCAGCGGCGATCCTCGGGCTTGATCGACGCTGGCCAATTCTGGTGTGCCATCGCCTTGAGCGCCAGGATGCCACGACCAGCATCCGTTGCCCGCTTGTGGATTTCCGGGCCGAACTCACCCTTGATCCATGTCGGGAAACCCAGCGGGAAGAGCACCGAATCGAAGTCGAACCGCTCTTGGGCGGCCAGAGCGGCCGTCTCGTCATGAGCGGAAAAGCCGATGTACCGGATCTTGCCATCCTTCCTGGCTTTCAGCAAGGTCTCCATGGCAGCGCTCAGCAACCTGATGGTCTTCGTCGCGGACGGGGACGCCTGTCCCAATCGCGCTGCAGCCTGGGACGCCGAGAGGCTCCGTGGTAGGATCAGGAACTACACAAGCTGGCATATTCTTCTGGCTTGCTACCGATCGGAATCGGCGGATGGAGAACCGAAGCGGAATGCGGGTTGGCGACCGAGCGGTCCTTCGCGGCGGAAGCGGACGTTCCGGCCTTGCCGGCCCGAAACGTCACCCTGGCCTGGCACGTGGAGGAGGCTCAACACGCGGCCGATGAAGGAGACTACGCCGAGGACGACCCATCGTCTCAAGCGGAGATTTTTTGATGAACGGCAGAGCGAGTCTTTCCGGAATCACCGCGAGCGTGTTTGTTCCGGCGGCCGGCCCGGCCCGGACGGAACCGCGTTCGTTGAGTCTGGCCCAGGGGACGCGCAACACGCGGCACGCGATCGGTCAAGCCGCCACATCCGAACTCCGAAGGCGAGAACGCCGCAACGCGGAGCCCCAGAGCCCGGCACCCTCACTACGGTTGTGCCTGGTTTTGCTCGCGGCACTCATCCTGTCGCCCGGTGTCAATGCCGCGGAGCCGGCGGCGAAGCTGGTGTTTGCCTGCCGCACGGATAGCGACCTGTACCGCGTGCTCTGCGCTGGTGGATTGCCGCTGCCACGGTATGACACGCCGGCGGCTGCGGTGGCCGCGGCGCCGGACGGCGCGGGCGTACTGGTGCTGGCCGATGGCTATCCGGCGCAGACGACCGCCGTGCCGGACGCCTTGTGCGCGCAGGCCAAGAGTAAGCGGCTGAGATTGTACGTGGAGTATCCCGCCGCATTGCCGGGACTGAAATGCGAACCGCCGCGTGGCACACAGGCGGAACGGGCCGTTGTGGCCTCGGACTTCTTCGGCCGGGACCTCGGGCCGGGCCGGATTCTGGCGATCAACGGGTTGCATTTCGTCCCGGTCGCGGTCGAGGAGAGCCATCTGGTAGCCGCACGCGTCGCCGGATTCGACTCGGCCGCCTTTGGTCTGCCCAAGCAGACCTATCCGCTCCTGTTCGAACATCCGCAAGGCAACCTGCTGATCGCCACGACGCGACTGAGCCAGTTCGTCACGGCCCGTTACGCGCCGCAGGACGCCTGGCAGACGCTGTGGCGAGGCGTCCTCCATTGGCTGGCTCCCGACGCCGCGCCATCCGAACTGAAATGGACGCCCGTCGTGCGAGCCAGCTACGGCCGCGACGATCCACTCCCGGCCGACGCGGAAAAGCAGACCCTGTATCGCGGTGCTGACTGGTTCATCAAGTCGAAGCTGCTGCTCGACCGCTCGCGTCTGGGCGACGATTGGAGGACACTCCAACCGGCGGGCGGACTGCTGGCGAAGCATCCGAGCGGGCTCGTTCCCACGCCGCCGCCGGATGCACCCGTAGGCGACGGCTCGCTGGGCATCCTGGAAGCTCCGCTGTCGGTGATCCAGCCTGATGGCAGCCAGTTGCAGAGCGTCTCGCGGCGCGGCGACTGTCACGGCGAAGCGGCGATGGCTTTGGCCTTCGGCGGCACGCTGACCGGCGACGCGCAGAAACAGACGATCGCCCGCAACCTGCTCGACTTCTGGTACTTCAAATCGGACGCCTGCAAGCGGGAACGGGGCGATCCGAAACACGGTGCGTACGGCCTGATCGCTTGGGGCATTGATTCGCCCGCCTGGTACGTGGCCAACTACGGCGACGACAACGCCCGGCTGCTGATGGGGACGCTGGCCACGGCGGCCCTGCTGCGCGATGAACGCTGGGACGAGCCAGTCCTCCGCTGCCTGCTGGCAAATCTGCGGACCACCGGCCGGCTCGGCTTTCGCGACGACCGCATCGACTTGCCGGCGCTCTCGGCACAGGGTTGGCAGCCGTTCTTCCAGCGGCGAATTACGAGCTACTCGCCGCACATGGAGGCGTACCTTTGGGCCTGCTATCTGTGGGCCTATCGGCACACTGGCTACGAACTATTCTACGAGCGGGCGGAGACGGCGCTGCGCATGACCATGGCGCAGTACACGGACGGCTGGCGGTGGACCAATGGCTTGGCGCAGGAAAAGGCCCGCATCGTGTTGCCGCTGGCTTGGCTCGTCCGAGCGAAAGACACACCCGAGCATCGTGAGTGGCTCCGGAAGGCTGTCGCCGGGCTGGCAGCATTGCAGGAGCCGTGCGGGGCGATTCGCGAGGAGCTGGGCTTGCCCGGCCGCGGCATGTTCCCGCCGCCGGCTTCGAACGAGGCGTACGGCACGAACGAAGCGTCGCTGATTCAACAGAACGGCGAGCCGGTGAGCGACCTGCTGTACACGACCAACTTCGCCCTGCTGGGCCTGCACGAAGCGGCCGCGGCCGGCGATCAGCAGGCCGCTGAAGCCGAAGCGAAGCTGGCGGCGTTCCTGTGCCGCATCCAGGTGCGCAGCGAGACGCAACCATCGCTCGACGGCGGCTGGTTCCGCGCCTTCGATTTCCGCCGCTGGGAGCCGTGGGGCAGCAACGCTGACGCCGGCTGGGGCGCGTGGGCCATCGAGAGCGGCTGGACGCAGGGCTGGATCACTAGCGTATTCGGGATGCGGCAGATGAAGACATCCTTGTGGGACCTGACCGCCGAGACCAAAATCGCCCGCCACTTCGACCGCCTTCGTCGCGAGATGCTGCCCGATGAGGCGCTCGCCTCCCTGAAACCGATCCAAGTCGGCCACGCCGCGGTTGGCAAACCGGTCCGAATAGCCGTCGCCCCGTCGCACCACTATCCGGGCAACGGCGCTCCTTCGCTCTCCGACGGCCTGCTCGGACCCGCCGACCACACCGCCCCCGAGTGGCTTGGTTTCGAAGGAGGCGACCTGGAAGCCACAATCGACCTTGGCGCCGCAACGGAAATTCGCGAGGTCGCCGCCAACTTCCTCCGCTCGCACCGCGTCGGTATCTTCCTGCCCAAACGCGTCGAGTTCTCCATCTCCGACGACGGCAAGACGTTCCACCCCATCGGCAAAGTCGAGCCGGCCGCTCCCGCCCGCGACATGACTCCTCAAACCGTCCGCCTGACCGTCACCGCCCAAGGGACATCTGCCCGCTACGTCCGCGTTTGCGCCGAGAACTTCGGCCCCTTGCCCGCCTGGGTCATTGCCGACTCCGTGCCCGCTTGGCTCTTCGCGGACGAGTTTCTGGTCAATCCGCAATGACAGAGGCCATGGAGTAGCGCAATGAACGCGAGACTGAATTACGGCGTGTGGGCAATCGTCTGCCTCTTGCTTGCCAACCACGCGGCATTCGCCGACACGACGCCGCAGGTGGTCGAGCTTTGGCCCGGCGAGGCTCCGGACGAGATCAGTCCTCGGGGCGAGGAGAAGATCGTGATGTCACCGGCGCTGGATCGCAAGCAGACCGAGGTCACCGTATCGACGCGGATGATCACCAACGTGAGCCGTCCGTCATTGACCATTCGCCGCCCGCCGAAGGAAGCCGATACGGGAACCGCCATGCTGATCTGCCCCGGCGGCGGTTACTGGAATCTGTACTGGCAAGTCGAGGGCGAGGAAGTGGCCGACTGGTTGAACTCACTTGGAATCACGGGCATCCTCCTGAAGTACCGTGTGCCGCGCCAACCCGACGAACCCAAGGGCGAGCCGGCGCGGCGCCCTCTTCAAGATGCCCAGCGGGCCGTCAGCCTCGTGCGAAGCAAGGCTGCCGACTGGGGAATTGACCCGAACCGGATTGGCATGGTCGGCTTTTCCGCGGGCGGTCACCTCGCGCTGGCGACGGCGACTGGTTTCGAGAAGCGAACCTATTCGCCGATCGACGCGGTCGACGAAGTGAGTTGTCGACCCGACTTCGCCGTCATGTGCTACTCGGGTTACCTGAAGTCCAAGGACAAGAACGAGTTGTCGCCGGGTTTGCACATTCCGCCGGGAACCCCGCCGATCTTCCTCGCGCACGGCGGCGACGACATCGTCAGCGAGCCCGCCCACAGCGTTGTGGCGTACCTCGCGCTGAAGCAAGCCGGCGTCCCCGCGGAGTTGCACATCTATGAGACGGCAACGCACGGGTTCGGCGTCCGTCCGAACGACCGAACCTGCTCCACTTGGATGCGCTCCTGCGAAGCGTGGATGCGCCACCAGGGCTTCCTTAAGCCGAAATAGGGCAGGTGATCCAGAAGGCCGCGCCGCGCAGGGCTTTTCCCAATCGTGGCTTGATCGGCTTCGCTTCGCGGCCCGGTCGATCGCACCGCGGACGGCGTGAGGGTAGAGCCGCTCAAACTCGAAGACGCAGCCGAAGAGGCCGGCCGGGCTGGCCTGATAAAAAGGGCGCGCAAAAAGAGTCCCCTCTCCCCCGTCACGTGTTACGCCGTTCCAGCCTCCAATGCATCAGAGTCTGATCGCAACACGTAATGGGGGAGAGGGGACAGCCAGCGCGACACGTGCTCACTGGAAGCGGCACCAGCTCGTTCTCATGCATCTCCGTGACTCTGCGGCTCCGTGAGAAACCTGTCTCGCAGCGAACCGTAGGGGAGCAGACACTCTGCTTCCGGCAGCCCCTCCACATGGTCGGTCCGCGATCCGTGCTCCGGGATTGCGGCAGACTCGCGCGCCGGCGGGACCGATGCGACACGCGGCGGCGGCGGGACACGGCGGCTCGCAGCGCGCATCCCTCCGCACGGATTGGAGGCGTTCCTCCAAATGGTCGGTCCACAATCCGTGCTTTGGGATTGCGGTTAAACTCGCGAGTGGGACTGATGCGACACGTGGCGGCGGGTGAGTGTTGAAATCGAGGCCCGTATTCACGGAGGGAACTGCAAGCCCCTCAGAACTTCAAGATGCCTTGGCGGCGCAGCTCGAGCGCCTTCTGGCACAGCCCGACCAT
>Ga0194125_10014687_pt1 | contig 9977 bp, 8 predicted proteins | sample TA2KigC250mmetaG_FD_148626 | JGI IMG/M metagenome (GOLD analysis project Ga0194125, IMG submission 148626) | Freshwater microbial communities from Lake Tanganyika, Tanzania - TA2015034 Kigoma Deep Cast 250m | ecosystem: Environmental > Aquatic > Freshwater > Lake | place: Tanzania: Lake... | reverse complement strand
GGCGAAATGGCTGGAGTGAAAGACCAAACGGCACGAGGGAGTCCAGACCTCGATCCTGGCAAATAGAGCCGCCGGGATGCTCAGCACGGCGGGGATGGAAAAACGTTGTCGGCCGCTGCCGGACCGCTCTATAATCGGGTGGGAGAGGGGCTGTATCAGGGCATGGATGTTGGCTACGGAGACCCGATGGCGGTGGCAGGCAGACGAACACGGGTGGTTGCAGGCATCTTCATATGTGGGATGCTGGCGGTGGCAGGCTGTGGGACGCAACCGGCCCGGGCGCCGGCCGTGGAGAAGGCAGGGGGGGCTTTGCAGGCCGAGCCCCAGGATCGAGAGGTGGCCGGGGGCGGGGTGCACAGCACACCCTACACAACGGGCCGCGTGCCCGTAGCGGCATCGAGGTCTGAGGCGTCAAGCGGCGATCCCACGCTTCAGACAGCAGACTCCGCACCCGGCGCTGCCCAGGAAACGCCTGACGGCGTCACTACAAACGGGGCGGTGGAGTTGGCGCTGAGGTTCGTGCCGGGACAGGCCACGGTCTATAGAGTCACCACGGAGCATCACAAGAGCGTTGAATGGAGAGGATCAATGGCGGCCAAGCCGGCGCAGTTCACCGACGGCCGCACGGGCAACCGCGTTGAATTGACGTTCGAGCAGCGGGTGCGGGAGGTGGGGGAGGATGGTGTCGCGGTTCTGGAAGTCACGATCCAGGGCCTGAAGTATGTCGGCGAAGTGGTGAACAAGGTCGTTCTCGACTTCGAGAGTGCCCGGCCCGAAGATGCGGGCAGCCCGCTGGCGGCGCTGATCGGCAAGAGCTACCGGGTGCAGATGTCGCCCAGGGGACAAGTCCGCGCGATCTCCGGGATCGAGCCTCTGCGCCGGGCGATGCAGGGCGGCCTGCCGGCCCACCGCGTGGCGCAGAGACTGCTCGGAGAGGAAGAGATCCGCAATCGCCACGAAGTTACGGCGTTGTCGGCCCTGCGGGAAAGCTCGGTGCGGCCGGGCCAGACGTGGAGCAGTATCCGCTCCTTCTCCTTTGCCGATCTGGGCGGCAAGACCTACGAGCGGATCTACACGCTCAGAAATGTAGGGTGTGCTGTGCACACCGATTCCCAGGACCAGGAGATTGCCGGCGGCGGTGTGCCCGGCACACCCTACGCGGGCCGGGTGGCCGTGGTGGAGATGAAGGCGATCCCGTCGGTGGCCCCAGCCGAAGATCACACTCCGCGGCCGGCGGTGAACCCGTTCACCCGGATGTCCGACAATACCGACCGCTACGTGGGTCGCCTCGTGCTCGACCTCGATCATGGGCAGGTGGGGGAGTACTGCGAAGAAATGCAGAACGAGTGGATCATCGTCGATCCGGCGGCCCTGCAGACCGGTGAGCCGGCGGCGATCAAGATGACGGCCCGGCAGCGGCATCGGCTGGAGCGCGTGCCATGAAGGACACCAATATGAAATCCGAGGCCGCGCCGCGCGGAAATTCCAAATTCGAAATCCGAAATCCGAAACAAATTCTAATGACCAAAATTCAAAGCGCGGCCCCGTCGGCACCGGCGTTTAGGTCATCGATGCTTCGGACGTTGTCCAACATGAAAGGACATCGGTGAGGATCGTAGGAGCGATTTCCGTTGCGGCTCTTCTGACTCTGCTTACGGCGTGCTCGTCGCCCGATCAGGATCGTTCGGTGTCGGACGGCATCGCCGCCGGCACGGCCCGGCGGGGGACGTCGGATACGGCAAGTCGCGCCGCCGGTGGGCGATCGAAGCCTGTCAAGCGCGTGTTTCTGACCGTGGATTTCCAGGAAGGCCGGACGCTGCGCTACAAGTTCACCTCGAGAAGGAATATCGCGGTGGACTGGGACCCGAACGCCGTCGCCGGCGCGAACCGGGTGCAGGAGCAGTCCGAAAGCCTCGAGATGATCGTCGCGTACACGCCGGTTGCGGTGGACCCTTACGGGGCCAGCACGATCCGGGCGGTGGTCGAATCGGTCCAGGCGGTCCGCCACGGCGGGCCCGGCTCACGCACTTACGGCCGCGATGCGGTCGAGACGGCTCAGGGCAAAGCCTTTTCGCTGAAAGTCGATCCGCGCGGCAAGACGATCGACGCCTCCGAGCTGACGGCCTTGATCCAGGAGATGGGTAAGCAGGCCTTCCGGGCGGACACCTCCCAGGGCCGTATCAAGGAGCCGGACATGATCGGCGATTTCGTCGCGAGCCAGTGGTTCCTCTGGGATGCGCCGTCGAGCCTCGAGCGGCCCGCCGAGGGGGTGGTTCCGGGCCGGACGTGGCCGTCGCAGCTTTGGGTGCCGACGCCGATGGTGGCACGCCTCGCCCGCAACGTGGTCTACCAGCTCCAGGAGGTCCGCCAGGGTACCGCTTCCTCGTGGCGAGGGCGGCCCGCCCTTGCGTCGCGAGGCCATCCTGGCCTCGCTTCTCGTGTCGAGGGCGTCCCGCCCTCGAAGCGCGGGCAGGATGCCCGCGACACACAAGGGCAGGATGCCCTCGCCACACAAGGGCGGGACGCCCTCGCCACGCAAGGGCAGGACGCCCTCGCCACGCAAGGGCAGGATGCCCTCGCCACGCAAGGGCAAGATGCCCTCGCCACGGCGGGGGATGCCGCCGGGCCGCTGGCGGTCATTCGGCATACGTACACGCCGGCGGACGCTGTGCCGGCGGGCTGGCCGATCCCGTATTCCGGCAAGTTTCAGGTCAGTGGCACCTTCGGCTTTCTCGGTCCGTATGAGGCTCTCGGGCTGGAAGGGGCCGGCGAGGAGTTGTTCAACCTCCAGGCCGGGCGGATCGAACAGCGACGGGAAACGTATACCCTGCGGCTGAAGGCCGGACTGCCGCCGATGGGCATCAAGGCCGATCCGCATATTACGATCGAGCAGACGTTGAGCATGGAGTTAGTGAATTCGAAGTCCGAATCTCGACACCGCGAACGCGGAGAGATCGATTCGCAACAAACTCAAAAACCGAATAACCCAAATTTCTAAACGGGGCCATCGCAGAGCGACAGCGTTTCGGTCATTGGGATTTTGAATTTGTTTCGGATTTGGGATTGATCTCTCCGCATGCGCGGTGTGGTGCTTGGTGCTTGTTTTCTACTTGGAGGTCGCGAATCTTGGAACGGAACACCTTATGGGCGCCATGGCGTATCCCCTACATCCGCGGTATCGAAAAGGACGACGGCTGTTTTCTCTGCCATGACTATGCCCATCCCGAGCAGGATGAGGAGAACCTGGTCCTGTGGCGGACCGAGCGCAGTCTCGTCGTGCTGAACCGATTTCCGTACAATAACGGACATCTGCTGATCGCGCCGGCCCGGCACATCGCCGATCTCGGCGCAGCCACCGAGCCAGAGATGCTGGAGCTGTGCAAGCTGGTGCGGGAAGCGCAGCGGGCGCTGTCGGTGGCGATCCGTCCGCACGGCTTCAACGTGGGCCTGAACTTCGGCCGGTGTGCGGGGGCGGGCCTGCCCGGCCACCTGCACATCCACGTGGTGCCGCGTTGGGACGGCGACACGAATTTCATGAGCGTCTGCAGCGATACGAAAGTGGTCAGCCAGTCGCTGGCGGACCTGCTGGCCGAATTGAAGCAGGCCAGCGCCGAGCACGGGCTGCCGGCGCTCTGAGTTGTAGGGTGGGGCTTGCCCCACCGGAATCCGTTGGCTCAGAAATCGGTGGGGCAAGCCCCACCCTACTACCGACTATTATGTGCGATGGACTGAGTCCTTATGCCGCGATGGAGGCGATGAGCCGGGGCCGGGCCTTTCCCGAGCCGCCTCACCCGTACCGCTCGGATTTCGAGCGGGACCGCGACCGGATCATCCACTGCTCGGCGTTTCGGCGGCTGGAAGGCAAGACCCAGGTCTTCTCGCCCGGCATCAACGACTACTACCGCTCCCGGCTGACGCACAGCATCGAGGTTGCCCAGATCGGCCGGACCATTGCCAAGGTACTCGGGCTCAACGAGGGCCTCACGGAAGCGATCTGCCTGGCCCACGATCTGGGCCATCCACCCTTCGGCCACACCGGCGAGAAGGTCCTTGACGAGTTGATGGCCGACTGCGGCGGCTTCGAGCACAACGCCCAGACCCTGCGGATTGTGACGTTGCTCGAACATCCCTACCCCGCCTTCATGGGCCTGAACCTGATGTACGAGACCCGCCTGGGCCTGGCCCGAAAGGCGGAAGGCAGAAGACAGAGGACAGAGGACAGAAAGCAGGAGGTGCCGCCGTCCTCGGTCCTCGGCCCTCGGTCCTCCGATTTTGGCGAGCTCAACTGCACGCTCGAAGGCCAGATCGCCGACGTGGCCGACCGCATCGCCTACAACTGCCACGATCTCGAGGACGGCATGCGGGCCCGGCTGATCAACGGCAACCAGATGCGGCACCTGGACCTCTACGCCGAGGCGGCGCATCGCGTCGGGGTCGAGCGGATTCCGGACTGGACGATCCGCCGGACCCGCGTGGCCAAAACGATCATCGATCACTTGGTCAGCGATTGCATTGACAGCGGCCGCGCGAACATCGCCCGCGCGGGCATCCAAACGGCCCACGAGGTCTGCGCGACCGCCCAGGACCTGATTGCCCTGTCGCCCGAGAGCGACCGGCGGCTGGCCGCCCTGGAGCAGTTCCTGCTCGCCAACTTCTACCATCACGAGACCCTGGTGGCCGCCGCGGCCAGGGCCCGCGACTGGCTGACGGAGCTGTTCCACCAACTGTGCCGCGACCCCGGCCGGATGCCCGGCTACTTCCGCGGCTTCATCCCCGACTGGGGCCTGCCCCGAACCGTCTGCGACTACATCGCCGGCATGACCGACCGCTACTGCCTCAAGCTCCTCGAGGTCGCGAATCCGTAGACTGAATGGAGGGCCATCATGCAGAAAGTCGCGACGATCTACCACAAGTCGAGCATGAATCGGGTTGATTCAGGATCGTTCTCCTTGGTATATTGAGCCCATGGAAACTGTGCGCTACATCTACAGAGACCTCTACGAAGAACTGACCAGCGGTCGAATCCCCGGCGTGCGGCGCGTGGCGGAGCTGTGAATCACATGATCGAGCAGATCACCATCAAGAACTTCAAGAGCTTCAAGGACGTGACTCTCAAGCTGGGACCACTGAACATCTTCATCGGCGCCAACGCCAGCGGCAAATCCAATTTCTTCGATGCCTTACGTGTCCTGCAGGGCATTGGCTACGGATTCACAATCCACGAGATCTTGGACGGCAAGCCCAAGAGTGCGACAAGTGAGGTCTGGGAAGGCATCCGTGGTGGCAGCACGAATGCGGCCTTCACTCGTGAACACGCCCTCTTGCCGACAGTCTTTGAGGTCTGCGGAAAGTATGGCACCAGAGCCTATGAACGATTCGAGTTTGAGGTTTTCTTCTCATCCGAGAAAGGTCGGCTGCAGCACGAACGTCTTGCTGTTGCCAACAGAGATATCTATGACTCTGCGTGTGCATTCGCCGAGAACCTCGTCTGCCTCGATAATCCAGTGTTCACAGTGAGCTACCTTAAAGGTGGCAGAGGGCGGCCGCCTCAACTTGCGTTCGACAGACATCGATCGGTGTTGGCGCAAATGGCTTCGGGAGGCAATGGGAAATGGACCAAAGAGCATGCAGAAGGCGCGCAGCAAGTGGCGCGTGCTTTGGCTGATGTCCAGCGCATTGACCCTTCGCCCGCGTTTCTGCGTGCGTACTCGCAGGCGCATGAGGTTAAGCGGATGGGTGAGCATGGGGAGAATTTTGCTGCGCTGGTGCGAACGATTTGTCGTGACTCTGAGACCAAGAGAGCCTTTCTGAGTTGGCTGCGGGAACTGCGCCCTCATGATGTCGATGATATTGATACCCGAAGTGGCGCACTTGGGGAACCGCTGGTGGCGATGAAGGAAAGAGGCCGTGAATGGCTAGCGCCGGTTCTGTCGGACGGGACTCTACGCTTCGCGGCAATTGCGGCGGCGTTCTTTCAGCCCGATATACCCGGTGTAATCATGATCGAGGAAATCGAAAATGGGATTCATGCCAGTCGGTTGCGATTGTTGGTGGAGTTGCTTCGCAGCCGGGCGGCGGCCGGGAAGACGCAGGTCATGGTTACGACGCACTCACCGGTGGTGCTCGCTTGGCTCAAGCCTGAGGAGTACGCCACCACGTTCTACTGTAAGCGCGACGAAGAGACCGGGGAGTCGCGAATTGTTCCCCTGACCGAGATCCCACGGTTCACGGAGATCGTCAGCAAGCAGCCGATCAGCGATTTGTTTGCCGAGGGTTGGTTGGAGGAAGCCCTGTGAGCTTTCGGGTGCTGGTCATCCCTGAAGATCCCACCTACAACGGTTACATTCTTCAACCCCTCGTCGAACGGATGCTGGCCGAGTTGGGCAAGCCCAACGCTCGGGTCGTGATCCTCACCAATCCGAAATTGAACGGCTATACCCACGCCGTCAGCGCGATCCGAGGCGACTTGATTGATCGCTACCAGCACTTCGATCTGTGGTTGTTTCTGCCCGATGGCGACCGCGCGGGCAACCTGCAAGCTCTTGAGAGCGAGTTGCTGGAGCGAGGCATACGCTTACTCTGTTGCGCCGCTCAGCCTGAGGTTGAGGCCTGGTTGTTGGCGGGACATCGAGATGAGTTGCCCCTTCCCTGGACACAGGTGCGCCGGCATCCACGCTTGAAAGAGGGTGTATTCGAGCCCTTTCTCCGGCAGTTCGGCGACCTGCGAAGCCCGGGCGCCGGACGGGAACGCCTGACGTGCCAGACGCTGGCCAATTATCGAGGACTTCTGTCGGTCTGCCCGGAACTCGCCGACCTTGAGGATCGCCTGCGGGCGTTCCTCGCGCAGGGCGCATGATCGAGAGGATGGCCGCCTGGTACCGGGTTTCACAAGTACCGCGACTATAGGTGAGATTGCTTCGTCGCTACGCTCCTCGCAATGACATGATTGCCGCGCTCGGCGAGCCTCGCTCGCAATGACATCGGGCGCCCAAGTATGTCGTTGCGAGGGGCTTCAGCGACGAAGCAATCCTACTCTATCGTCTCGGAACTTGTGAAACACAGCACTCGTTGGAGCTTTGTATGAGGGCGACCCCATGCCCCCATGCCCTGTTCGCCTGATTCCCTTTGACTTGGCCGGGTGTTGCGGGTAGTGTCTTGGCCCTATGAACTGGAAACGATGGATCGCGACGTGTTTCGGGTTGGGCCGGATGCCGATTGCCCCGGGCTCGTGGGGGTCGCTGCCGCCGGCAATTGTGTTTGGGCTGCTCATGTACGGCGGGATGCCCGTTGCGACGGTGGTGGCCATGGCGGCGATGCTGTTTGTCGGATGCGTGACCTGCATTCTCTACGCGCCGGCCTCCATTGCGGTCAAGGGAAGGGACGATCCCGGCGAGGTCGTGATGGATGAGTTCGCGGCTCAGGCTCTGACGTTTCTGGCGGTGCCGCTGGTGGTGCCGCGGGCGCTGTCGGGCTGGGAGTGCCTGATGCTCGCGAGTTTCGGGTTTCTCGCGTTTCGCGTGATCGATATCTTCAAGCCCTGGCCGATCCGCAAGTTGGAGCGCTTGCCGGCCGGGTGGGGCGTTCTGGCGGACGATCTGGTTGCCGGGCTCGGCTCGGCGGTTCTGGTCCACATCGCCCTGGTGCTGCTGGTTAGGGTATAGCGGGATGAGTGATTACAGCGTCGAAGTCTGTAGGGAGCTTCAAGATCGCTTTCGTGGCAGCGGGGTACATCGACCCCTGCGGGTTAGTCGGTACGATCCGGGAACCGAGTTGACCTACCAGGTCGAAGGATTCGCGGGCCAGGGGGCCGCCGGCGTTCGTCTGAGCGTCGAGCGCTTCGTCGGGGGCGGCTTTGCGGGCCAGGTCTACCGCGTGAAGGTCCTGGGCATCGAGGGAGCCCCGATCGCCGGCTTGCAGGCGGGCGGCAACTACGCGATGAAGATCCTGGTTCCGCCGTCCAACTTCTCCCGTATGTTCCGCAACCTGCTCTATTGGGTGGGCTTCCAGGGTCCGTTCCAACTGCAGGTCAACCCGGCGGCGGCCCGGGCCGGAGCGCTGTGGCAGAAGATCATTCGGCGGGGCGCCCGAATCGAGTTTGGGGATGAGCGGGCCGTAGTGGACATCCACGGCACGTTCGTGGATGAGCGGCTGGGCAGTTGCGGCGAGCTGAGCGAATGGGTGGAGGGACGCACCTGGCGCCTGGAGGTGGACGATCGGCTCGACCTGCTGCGGCAATGGCGCCGGGGCAAGCCGGTGGAGGAGAGCCGGCTCGGGTCGCCGGAGTATCGCGCGAAGAAGGGATTCATGCACGAGTTCGTGGAGCTGCTGCACGAGATGGGGGCCCATGAATTCTCGCGGCAGTACGAGTGGTCCACCTGTAAGAGCCAGCCGAACTGCCTGAAGCGAACAACCGAGGAGCCGTCCGATTCGCCGGGCGCGGATGCGCGTTTTGCCGGGCTGGTGGCGGTCGATTTCCGGGCGGGATTGGCGTTGCTGCCGTTTCTGCCGATGAGTCCGGGCGATGTGAAACTGATCGCCCAGGGCTTGGGCCGGGGCTCCCTGGTCCAGTTCGACCGGGGCAGTCTGGAGCGGCTGGACCGCTTCGTGGCCGACCATCCGGCCGAGTTTGCGGACATGGGAGGGATTCTGACGGAGTTGAAGGAGGCGGAGCGCCTCTACCGCGATTCCGTTCCCGATATCACCCACAATCACGTCCGGCTGCTGTCCAGCGGCCGGCTATGGGGTACGATCCTGGACAGTGCCGTGACCAGTTGGCGAACCCGGGACTTGATCGACGAAAAGCACGCCCAGATCCTGCGGCGAAACCGCCTTTTCACGCTGTTGTTCTTTCTGGTCGGCGGTATCCCGTTGTTGGGCAAGGTGTTACGACGTGCGTGGGGCCGGCCCGACTGGCGCGAACACTACACGCGCCTGCTGACCAGCTTCGAATATCTCCGGAAGGCTTTCCAAGCCAGGACGGCCGAGACGCTCGTTGGCTGGCACCGGGCGGGGCGGGTGGAGGGCTGGCGCGCGATAAGGTTGGCCGATCAGCGGTGGAGGTTCCTGGGGCATTGGCCTTTGTCCATTCTGCCGGCCGGCCTGCACCGGTTACTGACCGACGGGCAATATGCCAGGGATAAGCTCGCTTATCTGTTCCTGCGGCCGATCTGGCTTTACTTCAATGCGCAGATGCGCGAGCAGTGGCTCCGCGACATGCTGGCGGAGGGGCAGAAGAAACACATGCTCAGCGAGGACGATGCGCAGGTCATCCTCCGGCAGGTGGGCGAGCCCTTCATCCAGAAGTATCTCAAGAGCCTGGCGGTCCACATCTGCACGCTGCCGGTCACGCAGGTCGTTTCCGTGACGATCGCCGTGATCTACGTCCTGATGCATCCAGAGATGCCGCGGGTGCAATCCTGGGGCGTTGGGCTGGGCATCATCGCCCTGTTTCAGGTGATCCCCATTTCGCCGGGGTCGTTGACCCGGGGGCTCTACGTTCTCTACCTCGTCGTAAAGGAGCGGAACTTCCGGGACTACAACATCGCGGTCTTTTTGGGCTTCTTCAAATATGTCGGCTATCTGGCTTTTCCGATTCAGATGACGTATCGCTATCCGGTCCTGGCCCGTTTCATGGCCGCCCACTGGGCGACGGAGGCGGTGCACGTGGTTCCCGTGTTCGGCGAGCATGGGGCGCTGCTGGAGCACTGGGTGTACTACCTGTTCTACAACTGGCCGCTGACGATTCGCCGCCGGATGGGGCTTCGCGCCCAATTGCGGGCTTCCGTCGCGCCGCGTTACTGGCATCTGGGCGCCTGCGCGATCGCGGCGGCGGCCGTGTTTGGGGTAGTAGACTATGTTCACGTCGGACAGGCCGGTGAGCTGCCCCAGTTGCAGACCTATTGGTGGCTGGTGGCCGTCATGCCGCTTGTGTGCGGTTCCCTGGTGACTCTGGGCTGCGGCGGCGCTATCCTGGGGTG
>Ga0194125_10014685_pt1 | contig 9977 bp, 7 predicted proteins | sample TA2KigC250mmetaG_FD_148626 | JGI IMG/M metagenome (GOLD analysis project Ga0194125, IMG submission 148626) | Freshwater microbial communities from Lake Tanganyika, Tanzania - TA2015034 Kigoma Deep Cast 250m | ecosystem: Environmental > Aquatic > Freshwater > Lake | place: Tanzania: Lake... | reverse complement strand
CGCGTCCGCCTGGCGGGGCGTCGCGCGGAACATGATCCCGAAGCGGTCGAGGTCATAGCGCGAGGCGCCGGTGGCCATCATCTCAATCGCGCAGCACGCCAGCCCGAAGGTCATGGGCCACAGGCTGCAGTAACGCGCCATGTTGAGCACGCGGTCGGCGAGGCCGACCGCCTTCCCGCCCAGCGGCAGCTTCTCGACGAGGCGGGCGATGCGGCGGGCGGGCGTGGTGCTGAACTTCACGAAGGCCGCGTGCCCGCGCGCAATCGCTTCATCGGCGGCGGCGTCCACGCGCTGCTGGACCTTGCCCGGCAGGTCGATCAGAGCCACTCCAGGGCCCCCTTCCGCCAGGCATAGGCAAAGCCGAGGATGAGGATGACGAGGAACACGAGCATCTCAGCGAACACGAAGAACCCCATCGACCCGAGGAGGTCCCGGAACACCACGGCCCACGGGAACAGGTAGATGGCCTCCACATCAAACACAACAAATATCAATGCGAATAAATAGTACCGAACGTAAAACTGCGCCCAAGACTCGGTGAGGGGGTCGATGCCGCACTCGTAGGTGGTGAGCTTCTCGGGGTACGGGTCATGCGGCCGGAGGAACCAGGCGGTGGCCAGCATGAGGATCCCGAACCCGACCCCGACGAACGTGAAGACCAACAGAGGCCCGAACTGGTCACCCATGAACGAACGCAGCCTTCAGTTGTCGGGAATAGGTGCCAGGCACCAATCAAGGACGCCGCCCATAGGTGCCTGGCACCTATTCCCGGGGTTTGTGACAGTAACCACGAACGGGGACACACTCATTCGCCTCGGCGGCAATCGCAGCCGAGGAACGGGGGAGCCTAAGCGCCGACGGGCTCTGTCAGGGGTGCGAGGTAAGTTGCGAAGCGAGCCGCGCGCGACCAGGACTCCTCGCTGAGAGGTTCCCGTCCGATCGTGATCCTGACCGAAGGAGAGTATAGGTAGCCGGGCGGGGCTTGTCAACCGCTCCACCGAATGGGGGAGACCGACCTTGGGGGGATTTCCCGCACTTGCGCGAAGTTCTGGGGTTTGCCCACCTGGGGCGCGGCAGGTGGAGCGAACAGGCGAGCCGAACGTAGGAGAGAAGGCAGGTACTGCAGTGGTCATCGACGCCCACGTTCATCTCGGTGGCAACCGCCACACCAAGTGCTACCCGCCGGAACGGATGCTCGCGGACCTCGCGGAGGCGGGGGCCGACGGGGCAGTGGTCTTCGCGTTCCCGGAGGACATGTACCGCAAGACCGACACGCCGGAGGCCCGGGCGGCGGCCAACGAGTACGTCCTGGAGACCAGCCGCCGGCATCCCCACCTGTACCCGTTCTACTTCGTCTGGACCGACTACGTCATCCCGGATGCTCTCGACGAGTACTGCGGGGTGAAGTGGCACCGGCACCACGATGGGCCGCGCTATGACTACGCCGATCCGCGCTGCGAGCGTTTCATCGCAGCCATGGCGGAGCGGAGCCTGCCGGTGACCCTCGAGGAGGAGTTCGACGAGACGGTGGCCTTCGTGGAGCGCGTCAGCGGCACGGGAGTCACAGTCATCATCCCCCACATGGGGATGCTCAACGGCGGGTACGGCCGCATGGCGCGCTTCTTCGAGAGCGAGCACGTGTGCTTCGACACGTCTTGCGCCGAGCCCGAGGCCATCGAGAGGGTGCTCTCGGAGGTCGGGCCGGAGCGGGTGCTGTTCGGGTCCGATGTATCCGGCACCAGCGAGCCGTTCCTCAACTTCCCCAAGGTCGAGCGGGCCAAGCTGGAGGGTCTGGGAATCACTCCCGAGAGCCAACCCCTGATCTACGGGGGCAACCTTCTACGGGTTACGGGTCAGGGACTCGCCTCGCCCAAGGAGGTTTCTTCGAGTGCAAGAGGAAGTTAGAGATTGGTCATTCCGGGGAATGATGACCAGAACGCAGAGGCGTTACGGTTTACCGGCCGGGGGGCGTAGTCCATCCCGGCAGTGTGTCGCTACACTCCATCACCCGAAGGGGGCCACGACCGTCATGCAGTCAGTGTGCCGGCGTAAGGGCTTCACGCTGATTGAGTTGCTGGTTGTCATTGCGATCATCGCGATCCTTGCCGCGATCCTGTTCCCGGTATTCGCCCGCGCCCGCGAGAAGGCGCGCCAGACCAGCTGCCTGTCCAACCTGAAGCAGCTCGGCCTCGGCGTCAACATGTATGTCACGGACAACGACGAGACGTACCCGCCGTTCGCGTACATGCCCGTGCCGGGCAACCCGGCAACAGCGGTCACGGCGTTTGACTCAGTGACGCCGTACATCAAGAACCGCCAGATCCTGCTCTGCCCGAACGACAAGGTGGGCCGCGTGCTGGGCGGCCCGGTCAGTATCATCCCCTCCCCACCGGCGCCGCAGGCCAGCTATGCGGCCAACCTCGCCGACGCCTACATCTTCGCGGCCGGCCTTGACACGGTGCCGCCGATGTACGTCTTCGGGGACCCGCAGGGGCTGCTGAGCGGCGGAGCCATGTTCCCCGGCGTCGTATCCGAGGGGGATCTTCAGTACACCGCCGAGACCACGCTGATGTGGGACGGCGAGTTCACTTCGACCGGCTCGCCAATTCTGCAGCCGATCGCCTGCCACAACGGGGTGTTCAACGTCGCCTTCGCCGACGGGCACAGCAAGGCCGCCAAGGACCCGAAGAAGCTCGGCGTCGGGAACGACTACCTGCTCGGGGTGCCATAGAACCCCTCGGGCGAAAAAGAGGGACACCATACTAATTCCGCAAGACGTCACGCGGAATTAGTATGGTGTCCCTCTTTTTCGCAGGGCCTGGATGCGGCGGCGGAGCTTCTTCTCGACGGTCTCGGGGAGGGGCTTGCCGCGCGGGCGAGGGGCGTCGTCCTCGGGCTCGTCCGCAGGCTCGGGGGTCACGGCGACGGCCCGCAGGGCCTGCAGGCGGCGCTCCAGCTTCTCGGGATCGACGGGCTTCGGGACGTACGGCTCCCTCTCCAGCAGATCGTGCAGGAGGCAGAGGGCCGCCTCTTTGTCGGGGATCTTCCCGCGCGTACCGACATCGTCATCGGTCGGGTCGAAGACCGGCACCGGCGACCCCACGCACGATGGGCAGCCGTCCTCGCACTGACACTCCTCGATCAGGAACAGCGCGGCCTGGAGGATCTCCTCGAGACGTTGGTGCGCCTTCTCAGCGAAGCCGAGGCCCTTGGGATAGCGGTCATACAGGAAGATCGCGGGAGTGCCGAGGGTCGATGAATCGACGGCAGAGCCGACATCGGCCGGGTCGCAGAGCACGAAGATGGGGAGCACGCCTAGCGCGGCATTCGCCACGCCCAGCAGGCCGTCTTCGGGGATGCGCCCATACGCGCGGACGCGCTCCAGCGCGAAGGCCGGCGGGAGGACCCAGAGGGCGTCGGTCTCCAGCGTGAGGGTCGGCACGTTGATGTTGCCGAAGCCGATGCTGTCGCGCGAGTAGAACTTGATCTTCCGGAACATGTAGACGGTCGTGTTGACCGTCACCGGCCCGAAGCACGCGCGGCTCACGCGCCAGGGCTCGTCGATCTCGGTACCGTCGATGCGGATTTCGGTCTTGTCAATGGCCTGCGTATAGTAGTCGTAGTCACCCTTGCGGACGTACGCGATGCGCTCGGTAGTGTCGAGGCGGTCCACGAAGTACGGATCGCCCTTGTGCATGTAGATCGCTTCGGTGTGGACCTGCGCGAAGGCGCTGAACTCGTCGAGCTGGCCGATGATCTCCGGCTTCTCCCCCGTCATGTCCTGGATCGTGTAGTTGTTGTCGTCGATGTTCCGCAGGCTCACATCGCGGGCCGGGAAGGCGTCCCCCTTCCAGCGCCACGTGGCCTTCTGGAAGAAGGCCTGGTTGTCTTCCTCGAGCAACCCCATGACCTCGGCGGCGGACTCGCCGAAGTCCGCGCAGTCCGCCTCGCCGACCGGCAGCTCCTGACACGCGCAGCGGAGGTGCCCGGCGAGGATGTACGGGTTGCCGGGCTCGATCACCGCGCGCTCGGGGGCCTGGCCGAAGAAGTACTGCGTGTGCTGCATGAGGTACTGGTCGATGGGCTGGTTCTGACCGATGAGGATGACGAGGGCCTCCTCATCGCCGCGACCGGCGCGGCCGGCCTGCTGCCAGGTGCTGGCGACGCTGCCCGGGTAGCCGACGAGAATCGCGGCGTCGAGACTGCCGATGTCAATCCCCAACTCCAGCGCGTTCGTCGTTGTCACGCCCAGGAGCTTGCCCGAGAAGAGAAGCTGCTCTATCTCGCGGCGCTCCTCCGCGAGGTAGCCGCCGCGGTACGCGCGGACCGTGTTCGCGAGGCGCGGGTTCTCCTCGAGCAGCTCGTCGCGCACGTAGCGGTAGAGCACCTCGGCCGTGCGGCGCGCGCGCACGAAGCAGATGGTCTGGATGCCCTGCATGATCAGATCGACCATCAGCTTCTGCGCCTCGAAGTTTGGGCTGCGACGCTCGACTTTGCCCTCGTCGATGAAGGGCGGGTTCCAGAGGATGAAGCGCTTGGGGCCGCGCGGCGACCCGTCGTTCGTGACGGCGGTGAAGGCCTCCCCGGCGAGCACCTGCGCGTGCTCCTGCGGGTTGTCGATGGTCGCCGAGGCGGCGATGAACTGCGGCTTCGCCTTGTAGTGCGCGCAGATGCGGCGCAGGCGGCGGATCACGTTCCCGACGTTCGAGCCGAAGATGCCCCGATAGGAGTGAATCTCGTCGATCACGACGTACCGAAGCTGCGCGAAGAAGCTCGCCCAGCGCGAGTGGTTGGGCAGAATCCCCGAGTGCAGCATGTCGGGGTTCGTCAGGATGACGTTGCCCTCGTCGCGGAGCTTGCGGCGCGTGTCGCCGGGCGTGTCGCCGTCGTAGGTGCCGGCCTCGATCGGCAGCTTGGGATCGAGCGCCTTCAGCTCGTTCAGCACGCGGAGCTGGTCCTGCGCGAGGGCCTTGGTCGGGTAGAGGTAGATCGCCTTCGCGAGCGGCTCAGTGAGGAGCGTCTCGATGACCGGTAGATTGTAGCAGAGCGTCTTCCCGCTCGCGGTGCCGGTGACCACGACGACGTTCTCGCCGCGGCGGATGGCCTCGATGGCGTCGGCCTGGTGGGTGTAGAGCTCTCGGATGTCCTGCTTCGCGAGTACACCGGCGACCGAAGGGTGCAGTGGCTGCGCGAGGTCCTTGAAGCCGGCCTCGCGCGCGGGCACGTCGTGGGTGTGCACCATCTGCCCGCGATAGCCGCGGCGGTTCTCAAGCTCGCGAAGGAAGGCGTCAACGTCCATGCAGGCGTCCTTGAGGGCGGGATCGCGCAAACAACCGTTCGAGGGGGATTATACTGCGCATCGGCGGGCTGTCAAGGAACCGTGAGCGGATCGTGCAGCGGATCGATCTCGGGGACCGGGCGGCCGCAGAGCCAGTCGTTGCCGTTGAGGCGGTCAATCTCGGCGGCCCACACGCCGCTGAGGGTCTGGTTCCAGAGGACGGCCTGGTAGATGAGCTGGCCGCCGTCGAAGAGGTTCGCGGCGGTCACGTCCATGCGGCGCCAGCGGCCGGGTTGGCGCTCGGGCGAGCGGCCCCAGCCATCGAGCGGATCGGCGGTGTAGATGACGAAGGGACGGGTGGCGTCGTCTGCGTCGCCGCGGTAGCCGATGATCACGTTGAAGTGCCCGCCGGACTCCACGCCGAGCAGCATCGGGATTCGGTGGTCGACGAAGCCCCTCACGACCCGGCGGAAGGCGCAGACCTCGGCGTCCGTCCGCGAGTGCACGGTGAGCGGGCGGGCGTCCTTCGCGCCGCGCCCCCACGCACCCGCGATGACATAGTTCATGATCCCCGGCAGCCCGTCCCAGCCGTTCTCGTCGCCGCGGGTGCCGTTCCCAGGGCCATGCCAGAGCCAGTTCGGTACGCGGCCGGTCGGCGCAAAGTCGAAGGCGGGTAGGGGATCCTCGGGCCAGAGGGTCGCCACCTTCCCGTCGCTGGGGGCCACGTTCAGGTCGCCGGCGGGGGACATGAACTCCGGCGTGTCCGCGTTCCAGGCCTGCGCGCCATCCTGCAACCGCCGGCGATGGTAGCCGAGCCACAGCAGGTGCTCCGCCGAGCCGAAGTAGCCCACATCGACCGTCTCCCCGGGCGAGCCGGGCAGGCGGTCCACGTTGGCGGGCAGGCGGAGGGGCGTGTCGGGCTCATCGAGGCCCAGGCAGCGCAGCATCATGTCGAGACACGACGGACCGCAGGACTTGGGGTACTGGCGATGGATGGCGTGCACGTAGGAGCCATCGGCGAAGCGCAGGATGTGCGCTCCCGCTGCGACCTCCGCATCGAGGTCGGCGGGGTCGCTGCTGGTCTCCCATGGCACCTCGTTGTGGTGCTTGGTGGACCAGTTGCTGCTGCAAGGGAGGCTCATGAGGAATGCCGCCGATAGGATGAGCAAACGTCCGGAGGCTGCACGGAGCATTGCATCACTCGCCCCAAGGAAAGCGCCGCTGACGTGTGCTGGGAGCGCCGGCACCCTTGCCGGCAGAGGTGGCACGCCGCAGGCGGTCGTCGTACGACACGGCCGCGGCGACGTCCACTTGCCACAGCAGCCGGCAAGGGTGCCGGCGCTCCCAGTCCCGCAAAGCGGGATCAACGACAAGGAGCAAAGACCTTCACCCCATACATCCTCGCTGCCTTCTCCCCTCTCATCCTGCGGATGGCGATGCGCAGCCTATTGGTCGTGATCGGGAGAAAGCGGTGGACGCGGTGGCGCTGGTGGTTGTTCTGGGCTTGGGCGAGGAACTCCCACAGCTCGCCGTCGCGCGCTCCCCAAGACGGCGAACCCGAGCGGACGCCAGCGACAATGTAGGTCGCCACGCACTCCTCGGGGACGCCGTCGACGACGCGCTCGTTGAAGCCGGGGTCGTGGGTGAGAGTGACGACCTTCGCGAGGCAGCTATCGAAGGTCAGGCGGACCTCCGCGATCTCGACGGGTTCAGGCCACTCGAAGCTCACCCACGTGTGGCCCTCCTGGTCGGCGGCGGCCTCCCAGGCGTTCTGCGCGTCGCCGACGGGGCGGTCGATGCCGTTCACGAGGTTCTCGGGGCCGAGGTGGGTACCGGCCTGGCTGGAGGCGGCGATGGTCGCCTTGGGCGCGAGGTCATCGGGGTCGGTGAGCGAGATGCCCGGGAGGTAGCAGTCGTCGCGGATGAGCGCGAGCTGCAGCTCGGCCATGTGGGTCTCGGTCAGGTCGCGCGGCAGGCAGCCCTTCAGTGTGCACAGCGCGGCGGCGGTGCCGGCGGCCTGCCCCATCACCGCGCAGGTCGCCATGACGCGGGTCGAGCCGTGGGCCATGTGGCTCGCCGAGGCGTCGCGGCCGGCCATCAGGAGGTTCTCCACGTTCCGCGAGTACAGCATCCGGAAGGGGATCGTGTAGACATCCTCGAGGTGGCCGAAGCGCGCAGGCGGATCGGGGTTCTCGATGCCCCCGTACGCGTGGATGTCCACCGGCCAGCCGCCGTAGGCCACCGTATCGGGGAAGCGCGCGGCCTCGAAGCAGTCCTGCTGGCGCAGCACGTACTCGCCGAGCAGTCGGCGCGATTCGCGCTTGCCGGGCACCCAGCCAAACCACGTGAGCGCCCAGTTCTCCGCGCCGTGATCGCCCCGGTTCTTGATGTGGTCCCAGACGCCGAAGAGGTACTTGAGCAACTCGTCGCGGATAGCCTCATTGTCGCTGATCGTGTCGATATGCCCGCCCCACTCGATCCACCAGTACCCGTACTGGCTCGCGCCGTGCGGGCGGTGCGGGAGGTCGGCCTCGGTGCGGAAGAGGTGCGCCCACGGCGGGCGCGTGAAGGGCATGGGCTTGCCGAAGTCGCGCGCGGTGAACATCAGCGAGGAGCCCAGCGCCCAGTCGTCCGCCACGTCCGGCGCCCACGGCTCGTCGTACTCGCTCTTCGCCTCGCGGCCCGTGCGGTACTCCGCGCCCGCCAGATAGCCGATCCGCCCGTCGCCCGTGCAGTCGATGACGAAGCTCCCGGCGAAGTCGAGCCACTGCTCCGTCGAGACCTGCACGCCGCGCAGGCGGGTGATGCGGCCCGTCTCCCCCACCTCCTGCGACCCCAGCGGCCCGCGCGCGGAGGAGTCGAGTTCGACGATCTGGCAGTTGAGGAAGAGGTCGAGGTTCGGCTCCGCCTCGCAGGCCTCCCAGAGGATGAGGTCCCACATCTCGGCGCAGCGCTGCGGGTTGCGGGCGGCGTTCTCCAGGCGCAGCTCCTCCATGATGCCCGTCTCGCGCGCGTTCGCCCGCCCGCCGGAGCAATCGGCCCCGCACACGTGCATGCGAATCTCGCTGGACGAGTTGCCGCCCAGGACGGGGCGGTCCTGGATCAGCGCCGCCTTCGCGCCGTGCCGCGCAGCAGCGATGGCGGCGCAAACGCCGGCCATCCCGCCGCCGACGACGAGGACGTCGTAACCGAGAGGGTCGGTTGAGGAAGACATGGATGGGTCTCCGCGGGAGAGGGTACTCGACAGGCTCCTCTTCAGCCGGAGGGGGCGGATGTCCTCCTGGGAATGGCAACGGCTGCGAGACAGGAGTCTCGCGGGCACGGACGGGGAAGGCGCGGCTCTGGTGAGCCGCAGGCACGGACGGCACGACGGTGCGCGCAAGGGTGCGCGCGGTCCCAGGAGCGGCAGCGGCGTCAGTGCGGCGGCTGGAGGGGCGGCTCGCCCTTGCGGTAGATGACGATATAGTAGATCAGTGCGCCGATCCACTGCGCCAGGACCAGGACGAGGCACCACACGGCTCGGTTGACGGGATCGGGGAAGTCGCGGCGGGCGCAGTCGTAGATGGCCAGGAGCTGCGCGACCCACCCGGCCAGGAAGAGCAGCATCATGAAGCCCCAGAAGATGAAGTAGACGACCATGAAGCCTGCGATCATGCCACCGAAGGCGGCCGGGGGAGCGCCGCTGGTGGAGGTTGAGGCGCTCGGCGGGGCGGTGGGTGGTTGCGGCGACGGAGAGGGCACCGTGACAGGGGGGACCGTCCGACCGAGGGCGGCGAGCCGCTGGGCGCAGTCGGTGTCGCCGCGCCGGGCGCCGTCTTCGTAGACCTTCACCGCTTCCTCGGTCGAGCCGCGCTTCTCCAGCAGCTTGGCGAGTTCGGGGTAGGTCTGAGTGACGCCGGCGTCGAGGTCGATCGTCTGCCGGAAGGCCCGGATGGCCTCGGCGTCCTTGCCCTGAGCAGCGCGGAGATGGCCAAGGCAGTAGAAGGTGTAGGCGTCCTTCGGGGCCAGCTTGCGGAGCTGGTCGATGGTCTGTTGGGCGGCGGCGAAGTCGCCGAGCTCGGCCTCCGCGCAGGCCTTGCGGTTCAGCGGGTAGGTCCATGTCGGCTCGAGGCGCGCAGCCTCGGTGTACTCCCCGAGGGCGGCGCGCTGATCGCGAGCCTGCCACAGGGCATCGCCGTGTCGCAGGCGCAACTGGCCGTCCCGGGGCTTCGCGTGGACCGCCTTGCCGTACCAGCGTGCGGCAGCCGGGTAGGAGCCGCTGTCCTCGCACATCCACCCGATCATCTGGTAGACCGGCGCGCCGCGGCCGAGCTTCACCCACAGGGCCCACAGGCCGACGGCGAGCAGGACCAGGAGCACCGCCACGATTACGATCGCGATCACGCAGCCGCGTCGCATGGCGCGGTCACCCCCCATACCCGGACATCGGCGACGGCGGCGGCGCTCCCGGGATGCGCGCCTGTTGCAGGGGCGGGTCGTTCTTGCGATAGACGACGAAGTAGTAGACGATCGTGCCGATAAGCCTCAGCAGTGCGATCAGCAGGCACCACATGGCCCGCGTGTTCGGGTCCGGGAAGTCGCGGCGCGCGCAGTCGTAGATCGCCAGGCAGGAGAGGATCAACCCGCCGATGCCGAAGATGATTGCGACCAGGATGATGACGAAGTAGAACGCGAAGAAGACACCGATCATGCCGGCGAA
>Ga0194125_10014674_pt1 | contig 9984 bp, 8 predicted proteins | sample TA2KigC250mmetaG_FD_148626 | JGI IMG/M metagenome (GOLD analysis project Ga0194125, IMG submission 148626) | Freshwater microbial communities from Lake Tanganyika, Tanzania - TA2015034 Kigoma Deep Cast 250m | ecosystem: Environmental > Aquatic > Freshwater > Lake | place: Tanzania: Lake... | reverse complement strand
GGAGATGATGAGGTCGAGGCCGGGCGAGTCGAAGACGGCGATGTTGTGCCGCGCGGCCTCGCGCGCCTTGGCTAGCCGGCCGGTGTGCGAGTAGAGCGCGCCGCAGCAACCTTGGGCGGGCGGCACGACCACGTCGTAGCCGACGCGGTTGAGCAGGCGCACGGTGGCGGCGTTGGTCGGGCTGAACAGGACGCTCTGCACGCAGCCGGTGATCATGCCGACGCGGCCTTTCTTCTGCGCCGTCGTGGCCGGCGAGAGTTCGGGCAGCTTCACCACCGGGCCGCCGGTCGGCACCAGCGCGGTGATGTCGCGCAACGACTTTGGCAGCAAACCCTCCAGCCGCAGCGCGCGCAGCAGTTTCAGCGGCAGCAGCGCCAGCTTCATCCGCCACGGATACGGGAAGACCTGCTCGACGAAGGCGCGCCGCAGCAGGAACTGGAAGATGGAGCGGTCGAACTTGCGCTCGACGAAATCGCGCGTTGTCTCCAGCAACTGGCCGTAGTGAACGCCGCTGGGGCAGACGCTCTCGCACCCCCGGCAACCGAGGCAGAGGTCGAGCGGTCGCACGGAGAGCGGATTCAGCCCGACACGTCCGCTCTGGAGCTGGCGCATCATGTAGATGCGGCCGCGCGGCGAGAAGTTCTCGTTGCCGGTCTCCAGAAAGGTCGGGCACGCCACGAGGCAGAGGCCACAGTGGATACAGGTCAGCGCCGTCCGCTCGTCAATGAACGTCTCAGGCTTGACGCGCTGGGAGCTTATGGCTTGGGTCGAACTCATCCTTCAATCGTTGCATCAACTTCGTCGGCAAATCCTGTTTCGGCGTCTCCGGCCCGCCGCGGTAGTGAATGACGCCGTTGCCGGCGCGCGCCACGAACGGGACCGAGAGGTCTTTGAGCGCATCAAACAGTTTCGAGGGCAACACGGAAATCTTACGTGTCGGCCCGACGTCGGCAGGCATGGACCAAAATCGCTTGTCGTGATCGAGACTCGACGCCGTCAGCGGCGCGAGTTTGGCCGCCTCCTGCCGCTGCCACTCGACTTCCTCGCGCACGCCGGCAAAACCGATGACAACGGTGAAGGCCAAAGGTCGGGGCGCTGAGGCCCCTCCCACATTCCAAGGACCGTTATGCAGGTCGAGCACCACCGGCGTCAGGATGGACGTGTCCACCTTCTCGACGAAATCGCAGGCGTCCTTGAGCGCGCTGAAGCGCGCCTCGACGAACTCCTCGGCTTCCGGCACCGGCTGCACCTTGAACGTCGCCTCGCGCACGGTGCCGAGTTCGCCGCGGCTGCCGACATACAGCCGGCAGAGGTCGTAGCCCGCGGCGGTTTTCACGACGGGCGCGCCGGCCTTGATGAACTTGCCGTCAGCCATCTCGACGCGAATGGCCAGCAGATGGTCGCGCACCGTGCCACGGCCGTAACGCCACGGCCCGCTCAGGTCGTTGTTGATGATCTCGCCGAAGGTCGTGCGCTCCGCGTTGGGCGGGTCCATCGGCAGCCACTGGCCGTGCTGCTTCAACTGCTCCTGCAGCGCCGCCAGCGTCGTGTCCGCCGTGACGGTCACCACCATGTCATCAGGACTGTAGGCCAGGAGGCTCATGCAGCGGGTTGGACTCTCACCCGTTTGCCGTCGGGGAAGATCTTGCCGGGGTTGAAGAGCGTGACCGGATCGAACGCGCGGCGCACACGCTGCAACGCGTCGAGATCGTCGTCGGTGAACTGCTTCGGCATGGAAGCGATCTTCTCGACGCCGATGCCGTGTTCGCCGGTGATGCTGCCGCCGAGTTCGACGCAGCGGGCGAGGATGGCGTTGCTGACGTCCATGGCCTTCTGCGCCTGGCCGGGGATGCGCTCGTCGTAGAAGATCAGCGGGTGCAGGTTGCCGTCGCCGGCGTGGAAGACGTTGCCGACGTGCAGGCCGTTCTCGCGGCTGACTTCATAGACGTAGCGCAACGCCTCCGGCAGCTTGGTGCGCGGCACGACGCCGTCCTGCGTGATGAAGTTGGCGCTGATGCGGCCCATCGCGCCGAACGCGCGCTTGCGGCATTTCCACAAATCCAGCCGCTGCTGGTCGTTGGCGGCGGGGCGGATTTCGCGGGCCTGGCGCTTCCTGCATATCTCGATGACGCGCTCCATCTGGCGGTCGAGGCCGGGGCCGTGGCCTTCGAGTTCAACAATCAACAACGCCTTCGCGTCCGTCGGCAGGCCGAACTGGTTGGCCTCCTCGACGGCGCGGATGATCGGCTGGTCCATCATCTCCAGCGCGCCCGGCAGGATGCCGGCGGCGATGATGTCGCTGACGGCCTGGCCGGCGTCCTCGGTGGCGTTGAAAATGCCTAGCATCGTCCGGTAGGACCGCGGCGCCTTCACCAGCCGTACCATCACGCGCGTGATGAGGCCGAACATGCCTTCCGCGCCCATCGTCACGCCGCGGAGGTCGTAGCCGCCGACGTCCTCGCCGCCGTCGGGGCGCGCGCCGAGCCAGACGGCCTCGCCGTCGGACAGGACCATCTCGAAGCCGAGCACGTGGTTGCTGGTGACGCCGTGCTTGAGCGTGTGCGGGCCGCCGGCGTTGAAGGCGATGTTGCCGCCGATGGTGCAGGCGGGCTGGCTGGACGGGTCGGGCGCGAACATCAGGCCGCGGTGTTTCACCGCGTTGGTGATCCAGGCGTTGATGACGCCCGCCTCAACCAGCGCGCGGCGGTTGCGAAAATCAATGTCGAGAATCCGCTGCAACCGCGTCGTCGCGACGACCACGCTTCCGCTGACCGCCAGAACCGCGCCGCTCAGGCCCGTGCCCGTGCCGCGCGGAATGATGGGCACTTCGCGGTCGGCGCAGAGCCGGACAACGCTCACAGCCTGCTCGACCGTGCGTGGTAACACGACGACGTCCGGCACCTTCTTCTCCAAGGTGAAGGCGTCGCACTCATAGACGAGCAACTGTTCCGGGTCGGCAATGACGCCATCCTCGCCGCAGATGCGGCGGAGTTCGTTGACGAAGTTGGGCGCGATGGCTACCATGCGCGCGCACTGTAGGAAGTTTCCGGCCGATTGTCGAGAGTTCGCGCAGGTTGAGCAGGTTGAGTTTGGCGGGATGATTCTCCTCTTGGAAACGAGTCTGGGAGCTTGACGACGGTTGTGGTGGTGAAGTAGCCTGTGCGCGCGATTTCGGAGGGTGGATGGTGACGAGACAACAACGTGAGGTTGCACCGGCCCGGACGAGCTGCGGCCCGTCCGCGGGCACAAGGAACTCACGCCTCAGAGGTTGGGCGAGGCCGAGACTGCTGGTTGCCGTGTTGATTTCCCTCGCATGGGCAGACGGCGCCTGCTGGCTGTCGGCGGAGGAGCAGCGCGAGCTTGTAGTAGCTGGTTCGGGCAGCGCGTTTGTGGTGAACCCGGACGGTTACCTGCTGACGTGCGCGCACGTTGTGGCCGAGGCTGACCAGGTTCATGTTTCACTTGGCGAGCAGACGGTTCCCGCAACGGTGGCGGCGGTGGACAAGACGCATGACTTGGCGCTGTTGAAGGTGAATCAAGCGCTTGCCTCCGCGCTGCCTCTGGCGGCCCCGACAGCGGGGGAACTGGGTGAAGAAGTGCGCGCGTTTGGCTTTCCGCTCCAACAGAACCTGGGCACCAGCGTGAAAGTGACGCGGGGAACCATATCCGGAAAAGAAACCATCCAGAACATTTCGGTGCTGCAAATAGATGTGGCGATCAATCGTGGCAACAGCGGCGGTCCTCTTGTCAACAACCACGGAGAAGTCGTCGGCATCGTCAATGGAAAGCTGCGGCCGACATTGGGGTCCGATGTCGCCTTCGCGGTTCCCGCAAAATACGCGCGCGAGATGCTTGGAATCCAGGGCGTGCCCCTGGGGGCTTTCAGCTCCGCGTCGGCCTTGGATGGCCCGGAATTGGCCCGGCGCATTTCACCTTCCGTCGCGCTGGTGTTGGTGAGCAAGCGGAAAGGCGAACCCTCTGGCGCCAGCACGGGCGCGACAGGCGTGGTGCGGGCCGTTGCCGCCTCATCGCCTCCCAATCCTCCGCAGTGGGTGAAGGAATTGCCGCCGCAAGCCGCCGACGACTATTTGCACCGGCGCAGCGAGTGTCTGCAGACGGGCGATCCGAAGTCATTGCTGAACTGGCTCGGCTTGTGGCACAGCGCCCTGAGCGAGCCAAACCGCACCCGGCTCGAACTGGATTACATCGAGTTGTTGCTCACTCAGACCGCCGTTCGGGCCAAGTGGCCCGCGCGCGAGGCGGCGTTGCGCGAGGCGGCCCGCCGGCTGGAGACGATCGCCCGACAGGGACCGGTGGACGCGGAGTCGCAGAGGACATTGAGCCGGCTACGAGCGTTGCTGGAAGCCAGGAGCCGGGGTAACGAATGAGCCGGGTGAAAGATTTTTGTGTTTCGTCCGTTCCTGCAGGTTGGAACCTGTGGACATGGCCGGTCAGGAAAGGAGAAGCTTGCAGCCGGACGACGGATGGCGCTGAGCACGCGCGGATGTGCGGAGCGCCGGCAACGGCGGTTTGAAGCTGCGAAAGGAAGAAAGGTCGTCATTGAAGAAAGGTCCACTCATGAACAAGCACCATCGTCGATTATTAGTGTTCTCCCTGGCTGCCACGGCAGTCTTGTGCTCGGGTTGCGCCTCGGGCGTGGCGCAACCGGCCGGCGTGCCAGTGACGCAGATGAAGCCGGACGAGCGCGGCTTCGTTGCCGGCACGGGCATCGAGTCGCAGGACCTCGTGGAGGTTACCGACAAGATGGCCCGCAGCATCCTCGGCATCCCGGAGATCGCCAATGCCAAGGGCACACCGTGCATCGTGCTGGACCCGGTCGTCAACGAAACCCGCTTTCCCATCAACAAGGATATTTTTCTAACGCGTATCCGGGTGGAACTGAACTCCAAAGCAGCCGGCAAGGTGAAGTTTCTGGCGCGCGACAAGATGGCGTCGCTGGAACGCGAGCGCGATCTGAAAGCCACCGGCCAGGTGACCTCCAGCAGCGACCAGAACGTCGCGGAGTTCAAAGGTGCGGACTTCTTCCTCTCCGGCAAGTTGCAGGGCCTAGCCACCAAGACGGACCGGGGCGTCAGCGATTACGTCCTTTACTCGTTCCAGTTGATCAACGCACGCACCAGCGAAATCGTCTGGGAAGACAAGGCCGAGATCAAGAAACAGGGCTTGGTGGACGCGGCCTACCGTTGAGGCGGACGCGGCAAACGACCGCCCCGAAATTCGCGATCAACAACACACGTTGTCAGCACGTTCGCTCTGAAACCAAACCAGGAATCGCAACCATGAATCGTATCACATCAGTGCTCTTGATCAGCCCGTTGTTGCTGTTGGGCGGTTGTCACGGCGGCGGCGCCTACCTGCCGGTCAATACCACGCGGTATGACCTGGAGAACCGGGCGGCCTTCGTGGTCATGGACGAGCACGTCCAACGCTCCGTGACCTGTTCCGGCATCCAGCAGCGCGTCAACGCGGACGGGCGTCTCGAAGTGCAGGCCAACATCCGCAACCGCGAGGCGCGGCGCATCGAGGTGCAGATCAACTGCGTTTTCAAGGACGACCGGGGCATGTCCACCGGCGACGAAACGCCGTTCCAGACGTTGATCCTCGGCGAGAACGCCCAGGAGACCGTCCGCTTCGTTTCGATGAACAACCAAGCCCGTCGTTACACCATCCGCGTTCGACAGGCCCGATAAACCTCCGTTGCACGAAAGGACTCTTATGAAGACCCATCGCATCTACTTGCAGTCGCTGACGGCGCTCGGTGTGTTCTTGTGCCTCGGCGCCGTCGTGGCCCAGGAGCATCCTCCGACCGTCACCGCCCAGCCGCGACCGGCGTCGGGCGAGTCGTTTGTCTATGAACAGAAACCGTTGGCTATTGCCCCCTCGCCCCTCTCACCCCAACAGAGCCAGGAGATCGTCGAACGTTTCCGCGCCGCCTACCCGAAACTTGGCGGCCCCCGCATCCTCATCTACGTCAACCGCGAATTGGTGGACGGGCAGTCCGGCATGAAACTCGCCGGCCGCACCGAGCGCACGGTCAATGTCCGCGGCAGCGACAGCGACGCGTTTGCGCCCGATCCGAAAGCCGCGCCCGGCACCAACGTCCTCGGCGGCGTCACCATCAAGGCCGGCGGCGACGTGATCATCGCCGAAGGCGCCCGTGTCGGCGCCGGCCAGCGCCAGCCCGGCAAGGGCACCGCCAGCCTCCAGCGCGACGCCCAAGTCAGCGAGAACACCTACCAGTTTCGCGAGCGCCGGCAGCTCACCACCGATGAGAAACAACAAGAACGCGACATGGAGATGGCTGTCGGCCGACCGCTGCGCGCCGCCGGAGCCACCGTTGTGGACCAGCGCGTCGCCTCCCAACTGCTCGGCGGCCGTCCCTTGAAACCGTTCACCGCCTCCACCGAAGGCGAGCAGGCGCGCAAAGATCGCGAGGCCATCGGGAAGATCGCCGATGTGGTGATCGAAATCCTCGTCGGCCAGAAAACGATCACCGCGCGCGAGGTCTCCGGCGACTATCAGCGCGTTGTCTTCACCGTCCACGCCACCGCCGTCCGCCTGAAAGACGCCCGCATTCTGGGCCAATCTTCCTCGGAGGACCTGCTCGGCGCGCGGCGGCAGATCGAGTCCAACCGCCTCTATCCCAACTACGCCCCGGCGCAGCTGGCGGAAGCCGCCGCGTTGTTGCTGATGGACAACATGACGGTCGAGGCGGGGCGGGAACGCGGGCGATGATCAAGGCGCTCACCAGCAACGGGACGGCGTCAGAACGGAAGGCAAGACATGGAGGATGAGCGATGAAAACACGGTGCGTGTGGTATGTGATCGGAGCGTGCGTGTTCACCGTCGGGTGCAGCACCACTCCGAAACAGGCCAAACTCCCGCGAACGGGAAACACGGTGGAGGATGCCAAAGTGGCCATCCAGCAGGGGCCTGCGCGAGACAAGGTGCTCTGGCAATACCGCGGGGCGATCGCGGCGATGCGCGAAGGCCACTACGACGAGGCCAAGCAGATGCTGGACGACGCCTTGCGAACCGTCGGCGGGATCATCGGTCCCAACAAGGAAGGCAAGCGCGCCCGCAGCAACTTTGTGGCTGAGTCGAAAAAGACCTTCATCGGCGAACCCTACGAACGGGTCATGGCCTATTTCTATCGGGGCATCCTCTACTGGCGCGACGGAGAACTGGACAACGCCCGCGCCTGTTTCCTGAGCGCGCAATTCCAAGACGCCGATGCCGAGAAGAATGAGTATAAGAGCGACTATGTCCTGCTCGACTACCTGGCAGGACTCGCGTCGGCCAAACTCGGCGGCGACGGACAGGACGCGTTTCAGCGTGCCCAGGCGCTGAACAAATCGAACCCACTGCCGCCCTACGACCCCAAAGCCAACGTGATCTTCTTCGTCGAACTGGGCTACGGGCCATCCAAGTTTGCCACAGGCCAATACGCCCAACAACTTCGGTTTCGTCCCGGCTCGTCGGATTCCCGCGCGGCCGGCATCAGCCTCGGCAAGTCTGCGATGCAGGCAACCTGTTGCGATGACTTGTCATTTCAGGCGACGACCCGCGGGGGCCGTGTCATGGACCACGTGCTGGCCAACAAAGCGATGTTCAAATCCACGGCCGGCACGGTTGGCGACGTGGCTTTGGTGGCCGGCATGGCCACGGCGTCGTCGGGCATCATCTATTCCAATACGGACGCCAGCATTGCCGGCGCAGCCCTCCTGGCCGTCGCCTTGATCGCCAAAGGCATCGAGAAAGCCACCAACCCTGCCGCCGACACCCGGCAATGGGACAACCTGCCCCAATATCTGGGTTTTGCGGCCGTACGACTGCCGCCTGGCCAACATCAGGGGACAGTGGAATTTCTTGACGAGTCGGGCATTCCATTCGCCGATTTGCAGACGGTTAGTTTCACAGTTGGACCGCCTCCGAAGGACACGGTGGTGCTCATTACCGACCGACCGAAAAACCCTTGGACCAAATAACTGGTGTTCGCACGGATGCGCCACCACGACTCTTGTCAAAAGGAGCCTCGACCGATGAATCCCCTTCCCAAACTCAAGACGAGCGACCACGATGCAACGGCCCCCGCCCCTCGGCGGAACATTTTCCCGCGGATGGCGGCCACCGCCCTCGGCGCGGTGGTTCTCTGGAGCGCCGGCTGCGCAAGTCCTGTGGCAGTCAGTTTGATTGATTCGCATCCCAGCGCGACGACCTCGCCCAGCAAGAAGGTCAAGCTCGCTGTGGTGGTCAAGGATGAGCGCCCGGAGAAGATCAAGAACCATCACATCTGCGGCACCGTTCGGGGCGACAACGCCGTGCCGGTGACAGTCGCCTTTGTCTCGCAACCTCAGCCGCTGGAGGTCCTGGCGGCTGCGGAGGTCAAGCGGTTGTTGGAGCAAGCGGGCTACGAGGTCGTGACTACCGAACCTGCGGTGACAGAAACGACTGCCGCCAAACCGTTGACGAGACCGCCGCGCAGCCGTGGTAGTGAATGGTCGTCGGCAATGTTCGCCAACGCCCGCGAGGGGCCGATCATCCCGTCCACAGAAGGTGTTCTAACCCGCAATGTTCGGCCCCACCGCCTCTCGTTTGCCAAACCGCCTCCGGATTTCACACCGACCATTGAAGTTTCCATCAAGAAATTCAACAGCGACGGCATTCCTCGCATCGTTCGGGCGTGGTGTGTCATTGAAGTCCTCGGTTGCTACAACTCCCAGGGTCACAAAATGAAATTCTGGGGCAAGACCCTCATCGCGAACACCTTCCGGGCCGCCGGTTATTCCCCGGCCGTCAACGGCGTTTACTGGTCGGCCATGCATCGGTTGGGCGACTTCTTCAAATCCGATGAATTCGCCAACGCCGTCCAGAGCGCCCTGCGAGCGCGCGGAGGAGATGTGTGAAAGCAGTCCAGCAACCCGAAGAGGATGGCAAGACGATGATCGCTTCATACGCTCCGCTTAACCCCACGCCGCGCCTCCTGATGGGGCCGGGGCCGAGCAACGTCCATCCGGCCGTCTATCGCGCAATGAGCGCGCCGCTGGTCGGGCATCTGGACCCCGAGTTCGTCGCGCTGATGGAGGAAGTGAAACAGATGTTGCGCGACGTGATGCTGACCAGGAACGCCATGACGTTCCCGGTCAGCGGCACGGGCAGCGCGGGGATGGAATTCTGCTGTGTGAACCTCATCGAGCCGGGCGACGAGGCGCTGATCTGCGTCAATGGCGTCTTCGGCACGCGCATGACCGACGTGGCGCAACGTTGCGGCGCGCAGGTCGCCAACGTGAAGGCGCCGTGGGGCAGGATCATCGAGCCTGCAGACGTCGCGGCGGCATTGAAAGGGATGAAAGCGCCGAAGCTGGTCGGGATCGTTCACGCCGAGACCTCGACCGGCGCGTGGCAGCCGATGGAGGAAATCTCGAAGATCGTCCACGAGCATGGCGCGCTGTTGTTGATGGATTGCGTCACGTCGCTCGGCGGTTGTCCGGTGCGCGTGGACGACTGGCAGGTGGACGCAGCCTACAGCGGCACGCAGAAATGCCTGAGTTGTCCTCCAGGACTTGCGCCGGTGACGCTCGGCGCGCGCGCGCTGGAGAAGGCCACGAAGCGCAAGACGAAGGCGCAAAGCTGGTATCTCGACGTGAATCTGCTCGCGAGCTACTGGGGTCAGGACCGCGTGTATCATCACACCGCGCCGGTGACGATGAACTACGCGTTGCGCGAGGCCCTGCGGCTGGTGTTGGAGGAAGGCTTGGAGAAACGCTGGGCGCGCCACGAGCGAAACCATCGCGCGCTCAAGGCCGGCTTGGAAGCGATCGGGCTGAAGATCGCCTCGCAGGAGGGCCATCAGCTCTGGCAACTCAACAGCGTGACCATTCCCGCCGGCGTGGACGACGCGACGGTGCGCAAGTCGCTGCTCAATCGCTACAACATCGAGATCGGCGGCGGGTTAGGCAAGCT
>Ga0194125_10014673_pt1 | contig 9984 bp, 9 predicted proteins | sample TA2KigC250mmetaG_FD_148626 | JGI IMG/M metagenome (GOLD analysis project Ga0194125, IMG submission 148626) | Freshwater microbial communities from Lake Tanganyika, Tanzania - TA2015034 Kigoma Deep Cast 250m | ecosystem: Environmental > Aquatic > Freshwater > Lake | place: Tanzania: Lake... | reverse complement strand
CCACCTCGGAGCTTCGAGTAATACCGTTTTCGGTTTTCGGTCTTCGGTTTTCGGTTAAAATAAATAAGATTTATCAATAAGTTACAGGTTGAGTTTGTTGCACCTGAAAGCGGACACGGTATAAGTCCACCCTTTTTCATTTGTGCGGCGCATAAGCTCGGGCTTTCTAGGAAGCGGCACGCCGGCGCATCTGGACCTGAACTCCTGGGCCAGATGGCAGGGACGTGAAAACCAACTGAAACCCTGACACAACTATAAGGGCTTCCCGGTAAGTCTTCAAGAGCAACGCCGCTCAATATAACAAATCGTGCGAAGCGAAATTTAAATGGCATCAGTCCCATTATTACCATCGCGCCTGAGCCTGCGGCGGGAACACCATGAAAATTGATGTATGGGGCGCCCGACGCACTATCTTTGGGGCTCAATCCGGCAGGCTCCCCTTGGCGGCACGGAGGCCCGTCCCTTCCAGTAGGGGCGCAATTTATTGCGCCTGAAAAGCGGGCGTGATAAATCACGCCACAACTGTTGCCTTTCGACTGCGACTTGGTATCAGGATTTCAACGGAAGCTGGAGGCGGGTGATTTCCTGGCAGCGCCCCTGGGAGTCAATATTCAGGACCACTCCCTGGACTTGGAGATTCTGGGAGGCCACCTTGAAAGGCTGGGGGCGCTGGGTCAGGAAGCGCTCCAGGATGATCTCCTTTTTCATGCCGATGACCGAGTCCACCGGGCCGGTCATGCCGGCGTCGGTGATGTAGCCGGTCCCCCGGGGCAGGATCCGTTCGTCCGCGGTCTGCACGTGGGTGTGAGTGCCCACCACGGCGCTGACCCGGCCATCCAGGTGCCAGCCCAGGGCCAGCTTTTCGCTGGTGGCCTCGGCGTGCATGTCCACCAGGATGACTTTCACTCCCGGGGGGAGTTCCTCCAAGACTTGATCCGCGGTGCGGAAGGGGCATTCCAGGGTGCTCATGAAGACCCGGCCTTCCAGATTGACGATGGCTGCGGGCTCTCCCGCGGCGGTCTCCACAAGGGTGAAACCCTGGCCGGGAGTACCGGGGGGATAGTTGGCAGGCCGGAGCAAGCGGTCACTGTCTTCCAGGTAAGGAATGATTTCCTTGTGCTTCCAGATATGGTTGCCGCTGGTGAGGACGTCGATGCGCAGGTTGAAGAGCTGCTCCGCCACCTGGGGGGTGATGCCGATGCCTCCCGCGGCGTTTTCGCCGTTGGCCACCACCAGGTCAATGGCGTGGCGGTCCACGATGCGGTCCAAAAATTCTTCCACCGCCCGCCGCCCGGGGGCGCCCACGATGTCGCCGATGAACAGAATCTTCACTTTAGTGGTGAGCCTTCCGCTGTTTCCAATTTACCCTTTAACCTGTTGATTATTCTCGCCCTCTAACCGAAGACCGAAAACCATATTTTATCGGGCGTATTCCACCGCCCGGGTTTCCCGGATGACCGTAACCTTGATCTGGCCCGGATAGGTGAGGTCCTGTTCGATTTTTTTGGCCACCTCCCGGCTGAGCAGCGCGGCTTCCTCGTCGTTCACCTTTTCGCTTTCCACGATGAGGCGGATCTCCCGGCCCGCCTGAATGGCGTAAGTCTTGCTGATGCCGCTGAAGGACAGGGCCACCTTCTCCAAATCTTCCAGGCGCTTCACGTAGGTTTCCAGCATTTCCCGCCGGGCGCCGGGGCGGGCGCCGGATAGGGTGTCCGCGGCCTGGACCAGCACCGCGAGCACGCTTTCCGGCGGAACGTCTTCATGATGGGCGGCGATGGCGTGCACCACCTTGGGAGACTCGCCGTGGCGTTTGGCCAGGTCGGCGCCGATCAGGGCGTGGACCCCTTCGGCCTCATGGTCTACGGCCTTGCCGATATCGTGCAGGAGGCCGGCCCGCTTGGCGTGTTTGACGTTGAGTCCCAATTCCGCGGCCATGATGCCGCACAGGAAGCAGACTTCGATGGAATGCTGCATGACGTTCTGAGCGTAGCTGGTGCGGAATTTCAGCTTGCCCACGAGCCTGATGAGGTCCGGATGGAGGCCGTGGACCCCGGAGTCAAAAGCCGCCTGCTCGCCGGCTTCCCGAATGCTCACCTCCATCTCCTGGTTGATCTTTTCCACGATTTCTTCAATGCGGCCCGGGTGAATGCGGCCGTCGGAGATGAGGCGCTCCAGGCTGCGGCGGGCCACTTCCCGGCGGATGGGATTAAAGGCGCTTAAGATGACGGCCTCGGGGGTGTCGTCAATGATGATGTCCACTCCGGTGGCGGCTTCCAGGGCCCGGATGTTGCGGCCTTCCCGGCCGATGATGCGCCCTTTCATCTCCTCATTGGGCAGCGGCACCACCGATACGGTCTGCTCGGCCACGTAGTCCGAGGCGTAGCGTTTGATGGCCAGGGAGATGATTTCCTTGGCCTTGCGGTCCCCGGTTTCCCGGGCCTCGATTTCCAGGCGCTTAACCATGCGGGCGGCGTCCACCCGGATTTCCCGCTCCATGCTCTGAAGGAGAGATTCCCGGGCCTGGGCGGCGGTCATGCCGGCCAATTGCTCCAGCCGGGCATTCTGTTCCGCTATGAGTTGCTGGTAGCGCGCCGCTTGCCCCTTTAACTCTTCTTCCTGCTGGGCCACGGATTTGTGTTTTTTCACCAGTTCCGCGTCCCGGTCGTCCAGGAGGTCCCCTTTCTTCTCCAGGTGTTCCTCTTTCTGGAGCAGGCGCCGCTCCAACTGATTAAGCTCCTGACGGCGGTCGTGGGTTTCCTTCTCAAAGTCCAGCTTCATTTGCAGGATTTGGTCCTTGGCTTGCAGCCGGGACTCTTTTCTAATGTTTTCCGCTTCTTTACGGGCTTCATCCAGGATCTTTTTCCCCAGGGCCTCCAGGGACCCTCGGTGGCTGTCCATCACGTATTTGCGATAGCAAAAGCCCGCCAGGAAGCCCAGACCCAGGGTCAATCCAGCGATTAATATAATCCAGATAGTCATGGAAGTTTCCTTTTGCCCAATATGTTGACCGGCCCGCTTCACCTTCCGAAGAAGCCGGGGCCAGACCATTATGTAAGGTGCGAACCGCGCACCGGTTGTGGCACGTAAGATGCGCCCGATAAATGGGGCTTTCCAAAAGCAGACTAAAGGCAGGGGTCTGAGGATGCGGCCTTAACAGCCGCACAGGGATGAGTCCTGGACGGAAAAAATGGGCGGTTGGCTGATCTGGGGTGGTCAGCCGGACTCAAAATTTGCCAAAATTTCCCTGAGGTTAGGGAGATTACTGTTTTATTGAGCTGCCCTTTCCACTTCTCCCAGTATCGCGATTATCGTTGACCCAAAAATTTCGGGGGTGGCCAAATGCTTTACCAGTCTTTCCGCCGGTTACATTATTTCCGCCGGCGCGGTATTTATTCCCACGCCGGAATTAATGGGGATTATCCCTGTCTCCCTTGCTCCATGCCTTCCCTTCCCTGGAAGAAGCTGCGGCCCCGGGGGAAATAATCCCTAGCGGGAGATGCCGGACTCACGGACCAGGGGGGGGAAAAGAATCGTGCGTTTCCAGCTTCTGGAGCAGTTGTCTGGAACGCTGTTCGATATCAGCTTGGAGTTGTTGGTATTCCTCCTTAGTCTCCAGGCATTCGTATGCCAGGTTCAAGGCGACCAGGATGGCCAGGTCGGTGAGGGTGCTGGCCGGGAGCGCTCTTTGTATTTTCCGGAGCTGTTCGTCCACCTGCCGCGCCACGGCGTGGAGGGTTTCCGGAGCCACACTCGCTTTCAGATGAAAGGTGCGGCCCAGGATTTCCACTGCCACCGGCCTATGCTCCCGGTCCGGTTCTATGCCGATTCTCCCATATCTAAAATTTCCAGTCGGTTAAGAATCTTATCGATCCTCTGGCGGATCATCTCCCGTTCCCGGGAAACCTTTTCCAAGGCGGCCTCGGCTTCCTTGAGGGCTTGTTCCCTTTGGGCCAGGGCCTGCTGCAAATTGGCGTTGGCCTCTTTCAGGCTGCCCAACTGGCCGAGGACCGCGTTCAACTTTTGCTCCAATACGGTGAAGAGGTCTGCTACCACTCTTTACCCCCCTTATAATGTGATTGTGCTCTTGAGAGGCAGGAATGTCAAGAACTTTTACAGTCATAGGCCGGAGGGGAACCGGAAGGCAGCGGGTAAAAGGTGAAAATTTTTTCGCCTTTTTTTCTTTACCCCAAATTACTTTATGGCCTGTTGCAACTTGGCCGCCAGGTCGGTGTAACGGCGGACGGGGCGGTCGTTCTTGATGGCGATGCCCAAGGCCCGCTTGCTCCCCAGAATCACCACCAGCCGGCGGCCCCGGGTCACCGCGGTGTACAGCAGATTGCGCTGTAAGAGCATATAGTGGTGGGTGGACAGGACCAGCACCACTGCCGGGAATTCGCTCCCCTGGGCCTTGTGCACCGTCACCGCGTAAGCCAGGGTGAGCTCGTCCCGTTCCGCCGGGTCGTAAGACAGAACCCGCCCCTCAAAATTTACCTTGAGCTGGCCCGACTCTTCCTCAAAACCCCATACCTGGCCGATGTCGCCGTTGAAGACTTCCTTGAGATAATTGTTCCTGAGCTGCATGACCTTATCAAGACGCCGCCACGGGCGGCCGCCCCAGGTCCATTGTTCCCCCTGGGGATTGAGGCGCTGCTGCAGCTCATGGTTCAGCGTCTGGATACCCAGGGGCCCCCGGTGCATGGGGGTAATCACCTGGAGGTCTTTAACCGGGTGAAAGCCGTAGCGCCGGGGCAGGTCTTGCACCACCAGGTCCAGGAGGCGGGCTTTTAAGGCTTCGGGGTCATCCAGCTCTAAAAAAGCGAAATCGCCCCGGCCCCAGTGGGGCGGGATGAAGGGGAAAACGCCTTGATTGATGCGGTGGGCGTTGACCACGATGAGGCTTTCCCGGGCCTGGCGGTAAATCTGGGTGAGACGGACCACTTTAACGACCCCGGAATCCATCAGGTCCTTGAGGACGTTGCCCGGGCCCACCGCGGGAAGCTGGTGGGCGTCGCCCACCATGATGAGGCGGGACGTCTGGGGAACGGCCCGGAGCAGGTGGTACATGAGGAAGATGTCCACCATGGACATCTCATCCACCACCACCACGTCGGCCTTCAGGGGGTCCTGGGGATTGCGCTTGAAGCCCCCGGTCTGGGGCGACCATTCCAAGGCCCGGTGAATAGTGGCGGCCTCGAACTGGGTGGTTTCGCTCAATCTCTTGGCGGCCCGGCCCGTGGGGGCCATGAGCATCACCCTGGCCCCCAGGTGGCGGTACAGGTCCAGGATGCAGCTCACGATGGTGGTCTTGCCGGTGCCGGGGCCGCCGGTGACGATGAGGAGCTTTTCCTTCAGGGCCGCAACCACCGCGTCCCGCTGCTCCGAGGCCAGCTCCAGCTTGCGGCGCTTCTGGACTTCCCCCAGCAGGTGCTCCATCTCCAGGAGGGGATTGAGGCCGGGGGTGGTGACCAGGCGGCCCAGCATCTGGGCCACGCCGTTTTCCGCCACCCAGGCGGGTCGCTTGTAAACTCCCCGGCCCGCGGCCAGGTCCGGGATGAGGACCTTGCCGTCCCGGGCCAGACGGTCCAAGGCCCCGTCCAGGGGTTGGGGGGGAACTTTAAGAAGTTCCTGGGCCTCTTTGAGGAGGAGGTCTTTCGGGACATAGACGTGGCCCTCCCCGGCCATGGCGTCCAGGACGTGGATCAAGCCCGCGGCCAGGCGGGCCGGGGCCAAAGGGTCCAGGTTGAGGCGGGAGGCCAGGCGGTCCGCGGTGTTGAACCCGATGCCCTGGATGTCCAGGGCCAGTTGATAAGGATTGGAGGTCACCACTTCCCGGGCCCGGTCACCGTAGGCCTGATGAATCTTGGCGGCCTGGCCCAGGCTGATCCCCAACCCCTGGAGGGTCACCAGGATCTCCCGGATTTCCTTGTGCCCCTGCCAGGAGCGGCGGATCATCTCCACCCGCTTGGGGCCGATGCCCGGCACGTCCTTCAGGCGCTCCGGTTCGTCGTCAATGACCTTGAGGGTGTCCGCCTTGAAGCGCTCCACCAGGCGCTTGGCCATTTCCGGGCCGATGCCCTTCACCAGGCCGGAGGCCAGGTATTTCTTGATGCCGGCCACGGTGGCGGGGAGCACCGCGTACCACCACACCACCTTGAACTGCTCCCCCCACTTGGGGTGAATCTCGTAGCGCCCCTTGAGGTGGAGGAGCTCCCCTTCCTTCACCGCGGCCAGGGCCCCCACTGCGGTGACGGGCTGGCGCAGGCCCTTCACCTTGAGGCGCACCACCGCGTAGTGGCTCTCGGGGTCGGCAAAGGTGACGCGCTCCACCGCGCCTTCCAGGGTGTCCAGGGATTCCAGGGCTGCTTCTGAGGTGTCGGGAGGCTGGATGCGGGACAAAGGATTTTCCCGGAAATTTTTTTAGGGAATTATACCCTTTATCCCGAGAAGGGTTCAAATAGATATTGGGGGTATTGCCATAAGTCAGACGATGGATTACTCCATTCCTAACCTGAAATTCCCTGCCGCACAGGCTGGGAAGCCTGTGCTACTGATTCTGAGTTTCTGGTTTTTTCAACAAGAATTTGTGGTTAACCTACTGATTTAGGAAAGGAAATGGTAGGCAGTGCCCACCCTTTATTTTTCCTTTGCGCCCTTTGCGTCTTGGCGAGAAACAATATCATTTGGTTGCGGCCTTTAGACCGCGATGTGCTACCAAACCTTTTCATTATTTCCGAAAGTTAATGAATGGCTCGTTCCCAAACTCTATTTGGGAACACAAATTTTACCACAAGCTAAGAGATATTAATCGTTATAAATCGCAAAATTGTTCATTTTTCCTTCATGAATTTAAAGATCTTGGAGTTATTCTTGTGTATTAGTGCCTTAAAGACCCAACCTTTATACCATTCTTCAATGGACGTATCCAGACTACTTTTATAAAAAGCGATATTTTCCACAAAGTCCCAAGTAATGAGGTCTCTCTTTTTAGTTTCGGGGTTGAAGGCATTACAGGCTACAAATGGAGGATCAAATTTCTCGTCTTTACGTAAACATTTGGTGGGCATTATACGGGTTTCTAAATATGCTTCAAATGTACCTCGTTCCGTTACGAACTCCAGGCGAAACATAACTCCATGCCTTGCTTTCATGTGCGGGTCGTCTAGAAACTTCACCGGCTCGACCTGGCAAGGATAATTTCTAATCTTCAGGTTTGTAATCAAGGCTGGTTTGCCTGATAGCCATTCCCTTGATTGGTCTATCCGACGCTGGAGTTCCTTTTCTACACTTGCCATATCCATATGCAGACTCCCGATTAAATAATTGCTCTGAGTAATAAGTTTGAGAAGGGAGGAGAGTTTTTACCCGTAAGAGGTTAGCATTCAGAAACCGCCGAATTTCTCTTAGCTGAAACCCGATAACGGCATGCTGCCGTTAACCCTGCTTCTCCACCGGCTCGGTGAGGATTTTCTGGCTGATGCCCCGGCCCAGGGCCACCCGGCCGCCGTTGATGCCCACTATGATGAGGCCCCGGTTGTTCTGGATGACTTCTATTTCCCGGCCCAGGTTGAGGCCCAGGGCCAGGAGCCGGGCCCGGAGCATGCGCCCGCCTTTGTGTCCGGTGATTTTAACCCGCTGGCCGGCCGACGCGGTAGCCAGGGGTTCGCCCAGGAGTTCAAGTTCTTCGGTCATGTTAGTCATTATTTTCAGTTTCGATTTCAAGTTTGAGATCTCTGCGAAACATTCTTCAACGCGGGAAACTTGCCTTTAATCCCCCCCTCCCCACGGTGGGAGGGGGTGGGGGGGAGGGGGGCAATATGAGCAACTAGCTGTAATCAGGGAAAAACTTAGCCACCCCCACCCTAACCCTCCCCCCTCAAGGGGGAGGGGATTTTAATAAATCGCGGTTAAATCAGCTATTTCCCAGAGGTCTCAGTTTTGAGTTTGGTGTACCAGAATCCTTAAATCCAATTAAAAATGTAGGGGGCGTGATTTATCACGCCCGCCGGCTTCGGGCGCCATAAATTGCGCCCCTAGGCGCCCTGTTGACAGGCCGGGCAGTAGCCCTGGACTTCCAGGGCCACGATGCGATAGCGGTATCTTTTCACCCAATGCTCTTCCAGGTCCTGGGGGGAAGGCTCCTCGAACTCCACCATCTCGCCGCAGCCCAGGCATTTGAGGTGGGAGTGGCGGGAGTGGCCGTAAATATGCTCATAGTGCCAGTGGCCATCGCTGAAGTCCGCTTCCCGGATGAGGCCGGCTTCCCGGAACAGGGGCAAGGCCCGGTAGATGGAGGCTCTGGATACCTTGACCCCTTTTTCTCTTAACTTGAGATATAGCTCTTCCACGTCAAAATGGCCGTGAATCTCAAAGATCTCCTGGAGCACCCGCTCCCGCTCCAGGGTGCGCCGGAGGCCGCGCTGAAGGATAAATTCCTGAAAGACCTGAAGTTCCGATTTCATACCGACAAAACTTTAATGAGTCTTGATTTCAATAATAACCTATTCTCCCGAAAAATCAATAAGGAATTTCCCCGGGTAGGCAATGGGGGGATTTTATACCAAGGCGCATTCGAATGGGTATTTTCGTAGGGGCGCAAATTATTGCGCCCAAAAAGCGGGCGTGATAAATCACGCCACGTTTTAATTAACTAGTGTCACGTCGCTCAATTAATATGGTATAATGTCATCCCAGGAGGTGGCTTATGGCCAGAGGGATGACGATAAACATCACATTGACGTCTGAAGAAGAGCAGACCTTGACCATGTGGGCTAAGGCTGGGACGACGGAACAGAGGATGGCCAAACGAGCCAAGGTCATCTTGCTTTCTGCCCAAGGCTGGCGATTGACGGAGGTGGCCCAGGGCAGCGGTTTGAGCAGGCAAAATTGTTCCAAGTGGCGGGTGCGCTTTCTTTCCCAGCGCATCGAGGGACTGGCGGACCGGTCGCGGTCGGGACGCCCCCTCAGCATCAGCCCGGAAGTCCGCCTCAAGGTCACCGCCTTGGCCTGCACCACGCCGCCGGACGGGAGTAATGCTTGGACTCTGCGGCGCTTGGCCCGGGCCCTGAATGTGAGCAAAGACACCGTGCATCGTATCCTGAACGAAGGGGAGCTGAAACCGCACAAAGTGGAATACTGGTGCGGCAAGAGTCCAGACCCTGAGTTTGAGGAAAAGCAGGCAACTATCCTGGGGCTTTATCTGGACCCGCCCGATAATGCCCTGGTCTTGGCGGTGGACGAAAAAACCGGGATCCAAGCCCTGGACCGCACCCAACCGATGCTGCCGATGCAACCCGGCCGCCCGAAGAGGCAAACGGCCACTTACAAGCGCCATGGCACCACCTGCCTGCTGGCGGCGTTGTCGGTCCATGAAGGACAAGTGGAAGGCAGATGTGTGGATCGGCATACGCATCAGGAGTTTTTGGCCTTCCTCAAACATCTTTACCGCAAATTTCCCCGCAAGCATTTACATATTATTGTGGACAACTTTACGGCGCACAAGCACGAAAAAGTTCAAGAATGGGCGGCCAAACGGCGGCGGCTGACTCTGCATTTCACGCCCACTTACGCCTCCTGGCTCAATCAGGTGGAAATTTGGTTTAACATCTTCAGCCGCGATGTCATTCGCGGGGGCATCTGGCACTCCAAGCAAGACCTCATTAACCAGATTATGCTGTATATCCGCCAGTATAACCAGGAACGGGCGCACCCCTTTAAATGGACTTATACCGGCAAACCCTTAGCTGCTTGATGTACCATATTATTAATGAGACGTGCCACTAGGTCGACCACTCCACGCGAAGCGTTTAGTTCATGAACTGCATAGTGCAAGCCTTCGAAATGATCTCTGGGAGCGCATAAAGGGCAGGTATAACCATATTATCTGCCCCCCAAGGGAATATTTCCCTTGCCTCTGATCCAGGTTTTGGGAAATAATATCAAATAGATATTGGCCTCAATCTTTGCTTTGGGAACATGAGAAAGTTT
>Ga0194125_10014663_pt1 | contig 9988 bp, 8 predicted proteins | sample TA2KigC250mmetaG_FD_148626 | JGI IMG/M metagenome (GOLD analysis project Ga0194125, IMG submission 148626) | Freshwater microbial communities from Lake Tanganyika, Tanzania - TA2015034 Kigoma Deep Cast 250m | ecosystem: Environmental > Aquatic > Freshwater > Lake | place: Tanzania: Lake... | reverse complement strand
CAAGTCTTCTGCCATTAAAAGGGAGCTATCTCTCAAGAGACAGAAAAGTGCTATTTTCTATCAGCATCTCATCATGAGCAAATCTTGAAAAAAGCAATTGCCGCCCTGTCACGGTCCCGATTAATCGGGACGAGTTCGAGTCTCGCCTGTCCCGAGACCTCGGGATCCAGACCGATAGAGCCCCGAAGAGGGGCTTTTTTTGTGGGCCAATCATACCCCATTTAACCACAAAGGCGCGCAAAGTTCTGCTCAAAGGCACACGAAGGATCGAAAAATCGGCGGAAAATATTTCATAGAAATATATTTTAATAACGTAAAATAATTTATCTTTGTAACGTTAGATAATTTACATTAGTAAAATATAAACAGATGCTTAAAGAGGTCTTGAAATCAATCGTCATTTCTCAGCAGGAATGGCTTAAGCCGGAATTGAATGAAACTTATGGAGCAGTGTATTATTATACAGGATCTGCTTATGTTTCCTGGAATGGCGGAGGCGCAGGCTCACGGTATGTACCACCCATGCAGGGCTTCATGATGGCTCCTGGAACTGCCGGAACAATGAACCTGACAAACGCTCATCGCACTCATAACGGAGCTTCGGGTTACTACAAGGAGTCAGAAATTGAAGAAGGAACGATCATCCTGCAAGCCGGCAATGCAGCTTTCATGGATGAACTGTACATTATTCTGAACGAAAATGCAACGTCCGATTTCGACCTGGCGTTCGATGCATGGAAACTTATTAGCGGCGAAAGTTATGTTTCGCAGATATTCAGCTTTACGGGCGACAAAATGCTGTCCATTGACCAGCGGCCTGCCTGCGAGCAGATACCTGTGGGATTCCGGTGCGGTGAAAGCGGCTCATACAGCATCTCTTTAAAGGAGAACAGCACACCAGGTAAAGTCTGGATTGAGGACAAGGAAACCAACATCTTGCACGACCTGAGCCAGGGCGCCTACTCCTTCGGGTACAGCCCTATCGATCCCGACAACAGATTTATTTTGCATCTGAATTCCCTAGGAACAAGTCCCGGTACGATGAGCCCTTTAAACATCCATGTGTATAATTCGGAGGACAAGCTATATGTCAATGCTTCGAACCAAAGTATCCTGCAAATCCGGATTTACAATCTGCATGGAACTGAGGTAATGAGAATAAATGGAAACCGGGCAGAGAAAATGGAAATCGGGATGGAGATGCAGCCCGGAGTTTACTTTGTAAGAGTGACAACGGATATCGGAACAGAAACGGAAAAAATTTACCTGAATTAATAATCCAAAATAAAAAGTGATATGAAGATGATAAGAGGGATTTTAGCCATTACGCTTTTGTTATTACCCATAGTTTTTCTCACAGCCCAGGTTCCGCCGCATCCCAACGGCGGCGGCGGACCGGGAAGCGGCAACATACCTGTGGGCGGAGGAGCGCCAATAAGCGGAGGCATAGTGATACTGCTTGCATTGGCGGCTGGCTACGGCGCCCGGAAGGTATATGACATGCGGAAGATAGCACAGGCAGAATAAATTTATATGTATTAAACTCGCCAGACAACTTCAAGTCGTCTGACGAGTTGGATTAAAGTTAATCTGAAGTCAAACAATCTTAAAAACATTACATTATGAGAAACACTAATTTATTTATCATGATTACGATCATGTCGATGATCTTTACATTTTCAAGATCTCAAACAGCAGATCCACCAGTTGGTTCCGGAACTTTAGGAAGTCCCTATCAAATAGCCACCCTGAATAATTTGTATTGGGTATCGCAAAATACGTCCTCATGGAACAAGCAATTTATTCAGACAGCGAATATTGATGCTTCTTCCACAGTGAACTGGACAATTAAATTTCCAACGATAGGACGATACTCGGCTGGTTCATATTTTTCAGGAACATATAATGGGAATGGTTTTGTCATTTCTGGTATTCACATAAGCGGAGATTTGCAGGGGCTTGATCATATTGGACTCTTCACTGGAGTCAATGGAAGCATCAGGAATCTGGGAGTTATAAATGCAACTGTAAGTAATTTGAGGAGTAACGGATATGCAGGAATCTTGATTGGAATGTATTATCCTAATTCAACAAGTAGTATAATTGAGAATTGTTATTCAAGCGGCATTGTAACAGCAAGAGTCAGCGCCGGGGGGCTTATAGGCGCTTCGGCTACAGCCAGTACGTCACTTGATGGTGTTATCAGGTATTGTTATTCAACTGCCAACGTGTACTCACATACTATAACACCCACTGTAGCTGGATATTGGGCAGGTTTTATTGGTTCAAACAGGGTAGAGATTATTGATTGTTATGCCAAAGGGAGTGTTACAGCTTATGTTCCAACCCAATCACAGGGGGGAATAGGGGGGTTTGCAGGGGTTTGCTTCGATTACCCTTCATATGGTACGGGCTCAATGACAAATTGTTATTCAACTGGCTTAGTCACAAAATATAGTAGTGGAACTTCAAATGCTGGCGGTTTCTTAGGAAGGAATGGGAACTCATACAGTGGGTATATTATCGGTTGCTTTTGGGATACTCAAACTTCAGGACTATTAACTAGCGCAGCTGGCACTGGCAAAACTACATCTGAAATGAAAACACAAAGCACCTTCACAGGTGCAGGTTGGAATTTCAGTACCATCTGGGCTATGATTGGGGCTATTAATGATGGATATCCTTATTTAAAGAACAATGCGCCTCCTATTCTGGTAGCAACTTGGAACGGCGCAGTCAACTCTGACTGGAATATTGCCTCAAACTGGGATGTCATTGCCGTACCCGGTGTTGCTCAAAATGTTATCATCCCCGACGTTACCAACGATCCGGTAATTGCTTCCAGCGGCAGTGCTTCGTGCAATAACCTCACCATCAATAGCGGAGCCAGTCTAACGGTTAACTCAGGAGGCTCTCTCATCACAGCCGGCGTCATTACAAACGATGGTACCATCAACGTGCAACAGATCCTTAGCAATGATAGTGCATGGCATTTCATCTCCATGCCTAACAACAATACTGTAGCCACCACATTCCTGGGAATGTATTTGCAGCAGTGGAACGAGCCCACAGCCATCTGGTCGGATATCATTGATACTGCAATGGCATTGTTACCGGTTCAGGGATACAGCCTCTGGTGCCCGGCTACCAAATTAAGTTTCACCTACACCGGAACACCCAACACAGGCAATCAAAGCATGTCTGTTAGCTACACTTCCAATGGTTCAGGTTATGTTGGCGCTAATCTGATGGGAAATCCATATCCTTCGTGGCTGGATTGGAGTGTGGTTTTGGGATATGGCGCCAAGTACACCTGGAACGGCACAGGCTATGATGCCTATACCACTGTAGGCGGATATGGATTGGGCTCACGCTATGTCGCACCCATGGAGGGGTTCTTTGTAGTCGTAAACAGCGGAGGAACATTCAGTCTGAACAATACCATGCGGACACACCAGCCTCCGATCAAAAAATCTATTGAAGACAAAGTCCTTGAAAACGGAGTGATAGTAGCAGCTTCAAACGGTGTCTATAATGACGAACTCTGGATCATTTTCGAACCCGATGCTTCCGAAAATTTTGAACTGGAAAGAGATGCCTGGAAACTGATCTCAAATACTGAAAGTGTATCTCAGCTTTGGTCAGTTGGGGTTGATGGTAAAATGGCAGTGGATGTTCGTTCAGAAACAGAAACCATTCAACTTGGATTCAGCAACGATCATGCAGGGATATACAGCATCAGCCTGAAAGATATAGAAAGTGTGTCAACAGTCATCCTTGAAGACACCAAAGAAAACATCTTCCACGACCTGTCAATAAGCGCTTATGAGTTTGCCTGGAATGTTCTCGATTCTGAAACCCGGTTTATTCTCCATTTGAATACTTCAGGTATAAATGCTAATAGTATTAGCAGTAACAACATCCTGATCTATACTTCCGGGCATCAGATGTATATCAAGGGTTTAGAAAACGGAAATGTGACAGTAAGCGATCTGACAGGCAGGACTGTATTGCAGCAGCAATTTGCCAGTAAAGGCTCGGTTGTAATTCCGGTTCCATTGCAGAGTGGTATTTATCTCGTTGCTGTAACCGATGGAAATCAGTTCATGTCAAAAAAAATATTCATTAAATAACCAAGGCTATTACATCATAAATGTAGCTGTCCATTTTTTAAACTAAAAACATTCAGTATATGAAAAACATTATCAAAACATCAGTCACAGCATTTTTAATTATATTCCTTTTACTAATCGGAACAAATGAAATATTATCACAGGTTCCGCCGCATCCGAATAATGGCGGCGGCCCGGGCAGCGGCAACATTCCGGTTGGCGGAGGTGCGCCCATCGGCGGCGGGATATTGATCCTGATTGCACTGGCAGCGGGTTACGGCGCCCGGAAGGTATATGACATGCGGAAGATAGCACAGGCAGAATAAATTTACCTGTATTAAACTCGCCAGACGACTTCAAGTCGTCTGACGAGTTTAACAACTTAGATTTTACCTTAATAGTTTTTGCTGAGGGTTAGTTTTATTCCTGGCTAAGGTTAAAACTGCAAAGCGTACTGCACGATAATTTTTCGCATCTCTTCAGCTTTCAGCGGCCTCAGCGAGTACGCCCGGTTAAGCACATTGTCGCTGATCAGCGAAAACCTGTGCTTCCCCTTAAATGTATGGCTTATCCTTACATCAATGATAAAATTACCCTTATTATGAGTGCCGAAATAATCCATGTATTCTATCGGCTGCATTGAGCCTCCGGTGGCTTCAAGCGTTTCTTCAAGTCTGGCGATGGCTAAATCCAGGTTTTCTATTTTGCTGAAATACTTAATGCTGAACCCCGCCGAAAAATTTTTATAATCCAGTTCAAGGTCGGCTTTCAGCGTATGAATAAAGCGATACTTCAAAATGTTCATGCCGGGATCAACGCTTGTGGTTCTATAACTTAATATAACCGTATCGCCACCAGGATCGGTGTATCTTTCATACTCATAATCCGGGTTCAGTGATTTCGGTAAAATATAATTATACCCAAGCATGGTTTTCAGGTTTAGCTTCCTCGCAAGCTGGGCTTTGCCCGTTACCGAAATATCTGCGCCGATTATCCGGGACTCTCCGGTATTCACAAACTTAAAACCATAAAAAGGCCAGGTAAAGGTTGTGTCCCACTTACCAAAAAGATATTCGATCGTGTTTTTATAATCCTGCTGAAAAACCGCCACATCCAGGTATCCGAAATACCTTGCGAACTTAAATCCCTGCTTCACTCCGATTTCAGTGTTCACGCTGCTTTCAGGTATCAGACCCGGATTGTCATATACCCCGAAGGAACCCATATCCATTTGTATGAACCTTTCAGCAATGGTTGGATAACGATAACCTTGACCCATCGAAAGCCGGAGATATGTCTCCTGCAGAAGCTTTAGCGATGCCCCTGCGCGGAATATCGGATGCGTTTCCTGAATCGTGTCATTCACCTGGTAATATTCAAGCCTGCCGCCAAACGAGATATTTACCAGCTTAAGGAAATTGATGTCCATTTCAGAATATCCCGAAAGGTTAAGCAGTCCGTTTTGGTTTGAACCGCTGCCTTTATACATGACCGAACTGACATCATTATACTGGAATGACAAACCACCGATAAATGCAAAATTGGACCGGAACTCATACTTGCGCCCAAAATTATAATCAGCAAAATAAACTGTGGATCGTACCGACTGGTTGTTCGATCCCCTGGTGTCGTTGTATAAAACTCTCGCTTTCAGGTTATGGTTTATGCCTATCTTTGAGAAGAAACTTACGAAAGGGTCAAGGTAGAAAAGCCACTGGTCCTGAAGAATGACAGCTCCCGGATAGGCTCTGAAAAATCCAGTGGAATCATCGAGCCATGCTAAAATAAGGCTCGATTTATTGTACATGAAATTACCATTCAGACCAAAATTCAGTCCTTCATATTTCTGCGACCTGTGGCGGATATTAAAATTCAGCCTGTAACGCTTCTTTGCCATTTCGCTGTCCGAAAAATCGGTGACCGAATCTTCCGCCGGAGGTGTCGGGCGCGGCGCTCCGATATAGCCATGATCCAGCAACACATTCGCGCCAATGGTGATATCCGTATTTTTGACGATCCTCGAATGAAAGTAATCCGCTCCGCCCAGGTAGGGAATATCCGACCACCATTTCATATAGCTGTTTTTGGGAACCGAATACAATCCGGAGTATAGCTTAATCCTTGTTTGCGGCTGAAGTTTCGGACGTGATGTCCGGATATAGATTGCGCCGCTCAGTGCGTTTGCGCCCGAAAGAACCGATGAACAGCCTTTAACCACTTCGATCTGATCAATATTTTCTGTAGGAACCAAATCCCAGTAAGGACGGCTTGCATCCCCCGAAAGTACCGGCATATCGTCAATAAAAATCCCGACTTTGCTTCCCACGCCGAAAGTAAAACCGCTTCCTCCCCTGATCTGCGGCTCTTCATCGAGAATGTTGAGTCCCGGAGTCAGATCAAGGATGGTTTTAATGTTGGTCACATTCTTGCTTTGGATGATTTCCGGTTTTATGATCTCCATCGAGGTCGTGATTTCCTCGAATGACTTGTCGAACCTTCCTACTTTGATCTCAACGCCCTGCAATTCGTTGATATAAGCCTTCAGCTTCGTTTCGGTAAAGGTGGTTTTATTCTTTTCGATAATTATCGTAACCGACATTGTTTCCATGCCGGTAAACGAAATCAGGAAGGTATGCTCGCCGGCCGGAACCTCAAGCCTGAATTTGCCTTCAATGTCGGTGATTGCGCCGGCCGCTAAATCGCCCTTCAGCTTGATATGAGCCCCGATCAGCGTTTCGCCCGTATCATCGGCTTTCACCACTCCTTCCAGAAATCCGGTATCCTGTGAAAACAGTGAAGGTCCGAAAAACAAAGCCGGGCTCAAACAAACAAAGTAAAGACCTGCTAAAAACCGGTTCATGTTCAGAATGTTTTTTAGAAATTTAAATTGCCGGATATCATTGAAGCCCTTTGGTTACTGAGGAATGAAGAATTTCCGGTTCACGATTTCCTTTCCGGAGCTTATACTGAAAATATAAAGTCCATTCAGTTTTTTTCCGGTATTCAGCAAAATCTCATTGGATATGACTTCTCCTTTCCAAACCGCCTGTCCATTCATATTAAAAAGAGTTGCTGTTGCTTTTGGTAAGAACATAGTCGGAAGATTCTTCAAAACAAGCCGGTTGTTGTCAGCATAGATTAAAAATTCCGGTTGATCATTATCCCCGATAGCTGATTCGCCACCCACCAGCGCAATGTCATCATACCGCGCATAACTGTTGGCAACCGGCGTGGTTCCGTTACCCGATGTCATCACGAACAGCAGATATTGCGGTGTCCGGCTGTCATAATAGTGAAATGGAATCGAAAAACGTGTCCACGAACTCACAGTCGCTCCCGGCTGCATGTCGAACCGGGCATAGCCCACCCAGTTGGATGAATCGTTAAATTCGGGAAGCTGGCTATAACCGATATGGAGCAAAGCCTGGATGCTTCCGAAATCCTGGCCCTGCGGGTAGAATTTATACCAGCCGGTGAGGCTGTCAGGTCTGACTGTACAGGGCGTGTTCCATTGCAGATTCAGTGTATCGGTGTAAACATATCCCAGGTCGGGATCGAAATCGGCATGAACCCTGCCGTTAGTCAGTGTTCCGGCAGCCACTATATCGAGAACAGCCAGATTGGTCAGCTCTACAGAGAACTCTCCCGAGTGATGATCCGTGCTTTTTTCCCATACCGCAGGTGCGGCTGAGTTGATGATTTCACCGGCATCCGAAGTTTTTATCGAGCTCCAGTCCACCGGTTCGTCCCAAACAGTACCGGCATCTTCCCAAAATTCAAAACCCGGATTTTCGACCTGCTGCGAGAACAATCCCATTGAAAACACTGAAAGAGCCAAGAGGAGTATTTTTTTTTTCATTTCCCGAAATTTTCAAACCGTAATACCTGTACGACCGCAAAAATAACGAAATATTCTGTCCGGCTATTCTGAACCAACTATTTCACTTGACGATCAGACTACTCAAAACTCTAAATCCCACGCTCCCGCTCCATGCTCCATGCTCCACGCTCCACGCGCATTCAACCATTCACCAATTTAACCATTTCCCTTACCCTGCCAGCATCCGTCATCTGCATTTCAAACTCCGGTATCTCTCTCAAACCACCCATAAAAATCCCTTCTTTCCTGAAAGTCATCCTGCTTTGTACCGGCTTTCTTCCTGAAAGATGGAATTCTGAAGCCCCCGTTTTATCTCTGATCTCCCGGATGTTTTGCTCATTGATCCCGCTTCCGGGCATGATGATGATCCGGTCACCGGCTTTTTCTGCCAGTTGAATAATAAGGTTCAAACCTTCGGGAACCGTATTTGCCTGCCCGGCTGTCAAAATCCGGTCAATACCCGCCCTGATTATTTCTTCAAGCGCCCTGAAAGGATCCGGGGTCATATCGAATGCGCGGTGGAAAGTAACCGACAAAGGCCTGGCAATTTCAACCAGTTGCCGGGTTCTTTCAATATCCACGTTTCCGTTGGGAAGCAGGATTCCGAAAACAACGCCATCGGCGCCCAGTTCCTTGCATGCCGCGATGTCTTCTTTCATGATATCAAACTCATCATCGGAATAACAGAAATCGCTTCCCCGTGGTCGGATCATTACATTCAGCCCGATGTTCAGCTTAGCCCTTGCGAGTTTAATGGTTGCATAGCTTGGTGTAGTCCCGCCCTCGTAAAGATTATCACACAGTTCGATACGGCTTGCTCCACCTTCCTGCGCAGCAATGGCTGACTGGATATGGGCTGCACAGATTTCGATTTTATAATTTTTCATACGACAGGTTTTGAGTGATGTAATTCCATCTGCCCTCCGGCAAGGCAGGTTGACACAAAGAATTGATCAACTTTAATTTTTTCTTTTTTCCTTTTATCTTTTACCTTTTCACTTGATTACAATCTCATCCACAAAAATCCAGGCTTTTCCGCCAGCACCCCAGTGCCAGTCAGGGCAAACGCCTGTATTCTTTGCGGCGACTTTGATGTACCGGGCCTTAGTTGCAAGGCTTATAGTGAAATCTTTGGTTTGAACCTGCGTATCTTTTTGCGAAATGTCATTTTTTATTGAGCTGAGATGCTGAAAATTCACACCATCTGTCGAAACGGAAAAATCAACTTGCTCCGGAAAAAAAATCCATGCGCCAACATCTTGAAGGAAACCCGCTTCAATGCTTGTTATCAGTTGTATGTTATGGAGATCAATGACGGCATCAAGGTTTACACCTTCGTAACCCTGCCATGCTCCGGTTCTGAAATTCGTACCGCCCCGGATAAAATCGATCAGTGCTAATTCTCCACCGGCGGAATACTGATTGGCATATTTTGTATTCAGTTTTATTTTTCTGCCAACAGGAATTTGAAAGAACTCCGCCGCAAGAGCCTTGCTGGCAGACATACCTTCTTTAACAGAGATCGCTTTTATCGTTTCCGTTTGTTTCAAAATAAACGGCCCGGTATATTTTTGTGAATGTATATCAGGCTCCGAACCATCTGTTGTATAAAAGATTTCTGAACCTTCCTCAATGCTTCCCAATGCAATTTGGGTTGAATCAATAAATGTCCGCGATCCGGTTCTGATGTAAGGAACAGGCATGATGAGTTCATCTGTGATCGCCGATACAGGATGGGTTTCTTCACTTACTCCAAAGTTTTGATTGGGTTCGGATCCCATTTCGAACTCGATTTTACCTCCTTTCATGATTTCTTCATGGGTAATAACGGTCTTTGAATAATTCTTACCATTCAACTTTATATTGTGAATGTAAAAATTTGTTAACACTCACCAGCTAAATTAGGCAATAATCTAAATGCTTGCAAGACATTTTGAGAGTTCTTAATTGTAGTGTCAATAACAGAACGCAACACAGCAAAGCGGCGAGCCCCTTC
>Ga0194125_10014659_pt1 | contig 9989 bp, 7 predicted proteins | sample TA2KigC250mmetaG_FD_148626 | JGI IMG/M metagenome (GOLD analysis project Ga0194125, IMG submission 148626) | Freshwater microbial communities from Lake Tanganyika, Tanzania - TA2015034 Kigoma Deep Cast 250m | ecosystem: Environmental > Aquatic > Freshwater > Lake | place: Tanzania: Lake... | reverse complement strand
ACCGCAGATTGCGCCGATTTTCGCAGATTACAGGAAGAGAAGCAGAAGGGAGAAAGCAAGAAGGATGCCTGCGACAAAAGTCGGGGATTAGCCCAACTGCCCCCTGTTTCTGGTCCAGGAACGCGGATCGAGACCGCACTCGCAGACTTTTGTCGCAGGCGTCAAGAAGGTGCCATACGGTTTCCTGTCTCTTTCTTCTGGCTTCTCCTTGAGAATCTGCGGAAATCGGCGCAATCTGCGGTTTCTTTGGATTTGGCTGCGGCCGGAGGCCGCGCTGGGACCTCTGTGGCCAGGACATGCCCCAGTACCGCGTTTCGCAAGTTCCGCGACTATGCGGATAGATTGCCGCGCTCGGCGAGCCTCGCTCGCAATGACATCGGGCGCCCCAGTATGTCATTGCGAGGAGCTTCAGCGACGAAGCAATCTTGACTCTATCGTCTCAGGACTTGCGAAATGCGGTACTAGCTGAAAGCGGATCGTTGATTTCTTGTGCGGAACCGGCAGGCGATTGGACGGCGAGCCGGCTCGGCGGGCCTTTGCCGTCTGGGGGGTCTTTCCGTAACTCGTGGGCTCTGCCCATGTTGGGAGATTGGCGGGGGCGGGGAACCTCCTGCCGATAAGAAACTGGGTATCATGGCCAAGAGCGGGGTTTTTGTGAATTTTTCATGTTGACAAGGCTTGGGCCGTTGGATAAAGTGGGTTGCCAAGGCAAACTGGATGGCCTTATGTCAAATGGATTTGGCAAGTAGGAAGGGTAAGGAATGAAGGATCTATTCACCACCGGCGAGGCCGCAGAGATCTGTCGAGTCAGTCAACAAACCATTATCCGTTGTTTCGATTCCGGCCGGCTCAAGGGCTTTCGCGTGCCCGGCTCCAAGTTCCGCCGCATCCCCCGTCTGAATCTGGTCAAGTTCATGAGGGACAACAGTATCCCCCTGGACAATCTGGATTCCGGCTGCAAGAAGGTGCTGATCGTCGATGACGACGCGGAGATCGTGGAGCTGATCAGCGACGTGCTGTCGCGCGACGGGCACTACGAGATCCGCACGGCGTCGAGCGGTTACGAGGCCGGGATGGTGACCCAACTGTTCCGCCCCGACCTGATCCTGCTCGATTACATGCTGCCGGATGTCAACGGCAACGTCGTCTGCCAGACGATCCGCAACAATCCGGAGTTCGAGAACACGCGGATCATCATCGTCAGCGGCGTGATCAAGCAGGATGAGATCGACCAGCTCCTGCGCTCCGGCGCGGAGGACTTCATCCGCAAGCCGTTCGACATCTCGGAGCTCACGGGCAAGGTCAGCGCCACGTTGCAGATGGCCTGAGCGACGGCCGGGATGGGAATGTTGGAATAATGGTGTATTGGAATATTGGGTGGCGTGGGGCGCCCCCCTACCCATCCTTCCATTATTCCATCGTTCCACTATTCCATTGTCTCAAGAGGATGCCCGCATGGCGCAGAAGTACGTGGATGCGACCGCTTCCCGCAAGGTGGAGCTGGCCATAGGGGAGCTGGGGCTCTTGTCGGTTCCGCCCTGTGTGGCCGTGCAATACCTGTCGAAGCTTCTGGCCGGCCGGTTCGCGCCGGCGTCGGTGGCCGATCTCGTCGAGTGTGAGCCGGCCCTGGCCGCGGCGATTCTGTCGCTGGCGCAGCGTCTGGCGGCGGGCCCGGCGAGCCAGCGGCACGCGGTCCGGCTCGTGCTGGATCGGCTGGACGCCGATGCGGTGCGCAACGTCCTGCTCCAGACCGAGGTTACCGCGGGATTCGAGATCGAGTTCGCCGGCGAGCAGCCGGCCTGGCCGTCGCGGAAAGACCTGATCCTGCACAGCCTGGCGGTGGCCTGCTGCGCCCGGCGGCTCGCGACAGCGGCCGAACCAGCCGTGGAGCCGAACCTGGCCTATGCGGCGGGTCTCTTGCACGACATCGGCAAGCTGGCCCTCCAGGACATCATGCCCAAGAGCCTGGCCACCATCACGAAGGAGGCCGAGGCGACCAGGGCCAGCCTGCACAAGATCGAGTATAGGCACCTCGGGACCCACCACGCCCTGTTGGGCAAGCAACTGGCCCAGCGGTGGCGGCTGCCGGAGCCGGTCAAGCTGGCGATCTGGCTGCACCATCGCAACGCCTCGGTTTTGGCCGACTCCGTGCCGGAAGCACGGCTGGCCGTCCTGGTGCAGGCGGCCGACCACCTCGCACGGCAGGCGAATATCGGCCTGTCCGGCAGCTTTGACGAGCCCCAGCCGCTGGAGGCCCTTGCCGACTCGGTGGGGGTCGCTCCGGAGGTGCTGTGGCAGATCGGCGAGGAACTGCCCGTGGAAGTCCGGCGCAAGAGCGCCTGTCTGGGCCTGGAGATTCCGCAAGCCACCGCCCGGTACTGCGACCTGATCCAGGCGACCGCGGCCCAGTTGTCGCGGACCCACGCCCAGCTCGCCTCCCAGGATCGGTCCCTGCAAACCGCCTCCAGCTTCCTCGACTTCGCCCAGGAGTTCCTGCGCGGCGTCCGCGCGGACGTCGCGGCTATCGATATTGCCGAGGACTTCGCCAAACGCTGGCAACGATTCTTCCAGACGGGCACGGTCTGCCTCTACCTGACGGCCGGTGCACACAACGGTGTGGTCGATGCCGCGATCGTCGAGGCCCTGGGGCACAGCCGTAAGACCGTCATCCGGGCGCCGCAGGAAGGTTCGCTGCTGCCCAAGTCCATCGCCGGCCGATTCGCGCTGCTGGAAGCCCAGGACCAGATCGACTGGCTTCTGGAGCAACTGGATGTCGAGTTCAACAGCGGCCAGGCCCGGCTGCTGCCCCTGTTGTCGGACGGGCAGGCCATCGGCGTCCTGGCCTTCGAGTTGAACTACCCCAACGATGTCAGTCTGTTTGCGGAGAGATTTGAGCGAGCGGCCGTGATGGCAGGCACGGTCCTGAGCCTGGCCCTGACGAGAGAGAGCCAGGAACGCTGGGCCGAGCGGTTTGCCCAGGCGGACGGGGAAGCCCGGAGGACGGAGGACAGAGGACAGAGGGCGGAGGGCTCCGGTGGCGTCCGTCAGCCGTTGGTCGAGGTTCTTCCTCCGGTCGAGGCCTTGGCCGAGATGGCTGCCGGCGTGGCCCATGAATTGAACAATCCTCTGTCCGTCATCGCCGGCCGGGCTCAGTTGCTGGCCCAGGCCGAGAGCGACGGCCAGAAGCGGCATGTCCTCGACGTGATCCACGAGAGTGCCTGCGAGGCCGCCGGGGTGGTCGACGATTTGATGAGCTATGCCGAGCCGGCGCCGCCGCGACCGGCCCGAACGCCCATCAGCCAGATCATCGACGAATCGATCCAGTTGGCCGGCCACAAGACCGGGGCCGAGCCCGTCCATGCGCAAGTGCATATCGCGCCGGAGGTTAAGGACGTGCAGGTGGATTCGGCCCAGGTGGTCGTCGCGCTCGCCAACATCATTGCCAACTCGATCGAGTCGTACGCGGACCCTGCGGGACTGGTGAAGATCGCCGCCGAGCCCCAGCGCGAGGGTCTGCGGCTGCAAGTCAGCGATTTGGGCTGCGGCATGGAGGAGGCCACCGTCCGCAAGGCGACCGGCCCCTTCTTCTCGGCCAAACCCGCCGGCCGCAAGCGCGGTATGGGACTGGCCTACGCCAGCCGCCTGATCCGGCTCAACCGGGGCACCCTGGAAATCGAGAGCCAGCCCCAGCACGGAACGACCGTGACCATCACCCTGCCGTACGCATAATGACCAGAGTCCCCGTCACAGAATTGAACGATCGCATGCAGCGGTTCCGCGCCGGCATGGACACCCAGCATCCCGCTTGGGAGCTGGGCGCGATCTTCGGGCGGATCAACCAATACTACTTCACCGGCACCCTGCAGGATGGCGTGCTGCTGATCCCCCGCGACGGCCCCGCGGTGTTCTGCGTGCGCCGCAGTTTCGAGCGGGCCGGCACGGAGTCGCTCTTCCCGGATATCCGGCCCATGAAGGGCTTTCGCGACGCCGCGACGCTCGTACCGGCGGCCCGCCACGCGATCCATGTCGACACCGAGACGGTTCCGGTGGCTCTGCTGGGCCGGTTCCGCAAGTACTTCCCCTGCCCGGAGATCGGGTCCCTGGACCCCCAGATCGCCAAGCTGCGGGCCGTCAAGAGCCCGTACGAACTGGCGATTCTGGAGAGGGCCGGGGCGATCCACCGGCAGATCCTGGAGGAAGGGGTCGCGCCGCTGCTGCGCGCGGGGATCAGCGAGGCCGAGTTCGCGTGCGAGCTGTTCTCGTTGATGGTCCGGCAGGGGCATCAGGGCGTCGTGCGCTTCGTAATGCCCAACGTGGACATCGCGGTGGGCCAGATCGGCTTTGGCGAGAACTCGCTGTACCCGACCAGCTTCGACGGCCCGGGCGGGTGCGTGGGCATCGGGCCCGCCGCCCCGGTCCTGGGCAGCCGCGACCGCCGGCTCCGCCGGGGCGACCTGGTGTTCGTGGATATCGGCTGCGCCGTCGAGGGCTACCACACGGACAAGACCATGGTCTACATGTTCGGCGAGCCGTTGCCCGACGAGGCGATCGTCGCCCACCATCGCTGCGTCGAGATCCAGCGCGAGCTGGCCGCGATGCTCCAGCCCGGCGCCGTTCCCTCGGAGATCTACGCCACCGTCATGGCCCACCTGGACCCCGCGTTCCTCCAGAACTTCATGGGCTTCGGCGACCGCCGGGTCAACTTCCTCGGTCACGGCGTGGGCCTGCAGCTCGACGAGCTGCCCATCCTGGCCGAGAAGTTCGACGAGCCCCTGGCCGCCGGCATGGTCCTGGCCCTGGAGCCCAAGAAGGGCATCCCCGGCGTCGGGCTGGTCGGCCTCGAAGACACCTTCGTAGTCACGCCCCAAGGCGCCCGCAGCCTCACCGGCGCCCATCCCGGCTTGCCTCTGATCGAGGCTTGACCCGGTATCCACGGACCGCCTACCTGCAATTCGGTCAGCGACGCGGCTTGGCCGCCCTGCGGGAGGCTCTTTCCTGCTGCTTCTCTTTGTAGAAGTCGATCAGCCGCTTGGGGTCGAAGTCAACTCGCCGAGAGATTTCCCTCCTGATTTGCCTGATTCTGGCGATCGTCTCATTGTCTTTCATCTTAGAACTCCATCAACTCCAGCGGTGTGAGGATCTCCGGCGTGGGGATCCTCAGCCTCTCGTTGATTCTACGAATGTGCTTCCGCTTGTTGGCGTTGGCCAAGTGATTGCAGTTCCAGGTCAACAGGTAGTCCATCTTGTAGAACGACGCCAACGCCAGGTGCAGGGCATCGCCGAGTTCGTCCTTGGGCATCAGATAATGGGAGATGTAGACCTCCACGACTTCCCGGATGTCATCCGTGATTTCCAAGAGCCGAAGGTCTTGGATCAGCAGCAGCTTGGCTTCCTTCTCAGGGTGCTCGCCGGATTCCAGCTCGTAGAAGACGGCCTCGGAGGTGTAGCATTCCAATTCTTCTCTGCTTTCATCCCACCACAGGCGGGTCCAATTCCGCATGGCGACAAACTCGGCTTCCATCCGAGTCTCGTGATAGAATGATGGTATCGACGTTTCGATGTACACCTTGTCCATGGCGATATCTTACCGGCGCACCGGCATCACCGGCAACTCTTTCGTCGCTCCACCCCCATTCTGGGGGGGAAACGGGGTCCGGTACATTTGCCATCGATCCGCAGACATTCTGGGCCTTCAGGAGTCCGGGTGCCTCTCGTGGATGAGCCTGTCGGCCCATCTCGTTGAAGACCTCTTCCGCGGGTACCGCCTCGATTTCCCCCCGCTCGTAGGCGTCGATCCGGTCTTGGGCCTCCTTCGCCCAGGCCGCATCGATCTCCTGGCGGGCCGGAAACTCGAAACTCGCGCGGACCTGCTCGACCAATTCGGCTCGATCCACCGGCGGCAAGTCCAAAGCTTCTCGGAGGACTTGTCGGCTTTCTGGCGTCATAACGCAACTCCTGTACCTTGGCTGCTCTATGATAGCACAATCGCTCGTGCGCTCCCACGGGACTTGCCAAACGAGGCTCTCCCCCCCCGCCCCCCAGCGGGTTCGCAGATCGACGAGATGCCCGTGCTGACCGAGGGGTGTGACGAGCCCCTGGCCGCGGGCATGGTCCTGGCCCTGGAGCCCACGAAGGGAATCTCGGGCGTGGGGAATCGGATCCTATCTCCCGGCAGGAAGACGCCGCACGGCGGAATTCCTTTAAGCCGCCGATTGTCAATTTGAGGGCTGGCCCTCGGGGATTTCGATGGGGAGATGTCGCGGGAGAGCACCAAAATCAGAATAGTTGCGCATCCCCTGCAAGGGGCGTGCAATCATGGCTTAGAGCCGTAAAGACCCGTGTTCCTGTGCGCATGGGTAGATCGAAGCAGCGGTTGCGAACAAGACCGTTTGTAGTTCGGCCGCAAGGCGGGTCCAACCGTCCGCCCTTCCTTTCGCTTTCTTGTTGGGAAGGGTAGAACGTACTCCGGAAGGCGAAGCCCGCCGTGGGTGTCCGTCTCCAAGAGTCTCGCAAGAGGCGGTTCAGGGGGGTGGCGACGTGGTTCTTTGACAAGTCGGGGGCCTTGCCTCGCGTGGATGCGTCGGTTCCGATCGGGAGTAAGATCTTCGGGAGGCCCTCACCTGCCCGGAAAGACAAGAGACCGGGCACACGCGGTCGAGGCCGGAAGCAGGAAAGCGAAGCTGGCAACGGGGGTTGCAATGGTCCGTCCTCCTTTCTCGCCGGGGAGACCTGAAGAAGGCTCTGCCTTCGCTGGGTCGTTACGACTCGGCTCGCAGAGCCTCCGACGATCGGTCGTCTGAATTGGAAGTGGGAAGTGTAAAGTGTAAAATTCCGACCGGCAGTGTCTCCTGCTTAACACTTGAAACTTCGAACTTAGAACTCCTCTTACCACTTCAAACTTCCCCAGGGTTCGGCCGATGAACCGCAGGCAGTTCGTCCGCGGATGGTGGGAAAAACCGCCGTTAGGCCCATCTTCCGAATCCTGCTCCCGGCTCAAACCGGCGGGAACTTGATGTCGCGGTAGAGGCCGTCCTTGCGGGCGGCCCCCCGCACAGATTCGTACGTGAGGCACTATCTCATACTCACCCTACAGGGTCGGCACGCCAGGGGAGGTGATTGCACTTTCTTGTCCGGCTCTTTCATCCGCGACTCTCTGCCCGCTTTGACCGGCGCTTTCTGACTGGCCCCGGGTCCCCCCTGGATATCGCGGTAACGGAGCCAGATCAGAAACGAATACGGCACCATGTAGGGGGGACCCGAAGTCTGAGATTGGGGTTGACGGTGCGATGGGAGCGGGTATAATCATGCGGGTTCTCTTGGTCCAGGGGAAACAACATGGCCGACGCCGCGAATAGAGAACGCGAGGAGGACACGGGGGCAGAGGGTATTCCTACAGGCGCATACGACGGTGCGGCGGTGGGGCCGGGCGGGCAGATCGGGGCGTATAAGCTGCTGCGTATTCTTGGCGAGGGCGGGTACGGGATCGTCTACTTGGCTGAGCAGCAGCGGCCGGTCAAACGCCGGGTGGCCCTGAAGGTCATCAAGCCGGGGATAGATACCAAGCAGGTCATCGCGCGTTTTGAGGCGGAGCGGCAGGCCCTGGCCCTGCTGGATCATCCGAATATCGCCCATGTCTTCAGCGCCGGGACCACCAAAACCGGCCGGCCGTATTTTGCGATGGAGTACGTCAAAGGCGTGCCCATCACCGAGCACTGCGACCGCTACAAACTGACCATCGAGGAGCGGCTGAAGCTCTTCCTGGCGGTCTGCGAGGCGGTCCAGCACGCCCATCAGAAGGCGATCATCCACCGCGACATCAAGCCCTCGAACATCCTGGTGGCCTATGAGGGCGAACAGGCGGTGCCGATGATCATCGACTTCGGCGTGGCCAAGGCCCTGACGCAGTCGCTGACGGAGCGGACGCTGGTGACCGAGCAGGCCCAGATGATCGGGACGCCGGAGTATATGAGCCCTGAGCAGGCCGAGATGACCAGCCAGGACATTGACACCCGCACGGATGTTTACTCGCTGGGCGTTTTGCTTTACGAGCTACTGACGGGCACACTGCCGTTCGACCCACAGACACTGCGCGAGGGTGGGCCGGAGCAGATGTGGCGGCTGATCCGCGAGCAGGACCCGCAGACGCCGAGTGTCCGTCTCAGGACAGTTGAGCAAAGCGAGTCAGTCAATCTGGCCCAGCAGCGGCGTACCGATATCCGCACATGGCGACACCGCCTGCACGGGGAACTGGACTGGATCACGCTCAAGGCGATGCACAAGGACCGCACGCGCCGTTACCAGACCGCCCACGCCTTCGCAGAGGACATCCAGCGGTACCTGAACCAGGAACCTGTTCTGGCCGGCCCGCCGAGTGCGATGTACAGACTCCAGAAGCTTATCCATCGCAACAAGGGGCTCTTCGTGTCCGCTGCCGTCATTGCGGTCGTGATGCTCCTGGCGGCCATTGTCTCCACGCATCAGGCTTGGTCCGCGCGAAGGGCCAGACAAGCCGAGAGTGTGGAACGCAAGGCCGCCCAGCAGGAGCGAGACAGAGCGAGGGAAGCTGAACACCAGGCAGAGGCGAACCTGTATGACTCTCTCCTTCGGGAGGCCCGCGCCACACGGGTCGCTCGACGTATGGGCTATCGTGAGGAAGTCTTCCGTGCGCTCCAGCAGGCACGCGATCTGGACGTGCCCCAGAGGAATCACGCGGAGCTGCGCAGCGAAGGGATTGCCTGCATGGGTGATTTCATAGGTCTCCAGCCCAAGCAGATCCTGGCGCAACCACAAGAACCGAATGCGCCCGGGATCTGGTGGGCCGTTCTTCATCCTACCGATGCGATGGCAGCCTTTGGTCTAGCGGATGGGACGGTCCTTTTGAGGGACGTACATTCAGCACGGGACCTTGCCCGGTTTGATGGGGAACACTTTCCTTGTGGCCTGTGCTTCGGCAGTACGGGCGAGACCCTGCTCTCGCTGCACATGCCCAACTTCTTGAGCCCTAAGCAAAGGCCCGCGGAAACGGTGGCCCGTCTCTTTGTCCGGGCTCAGGACGGCAACTGGGTCCAGACCCGGAAGATAGCAATCCCGCATGCTGTGGCGTGCATGTCAACCGCGGCTGGCTTCCGAGTTCTCATTGTGGACCGAGCATCGCGCTCCGCTCGGATCACGGAACCACTGAGCGGCGCCCTCCTGCACGAATCCTACCTTATAGGAGACGTGAATCAAGTCATGGTGGACATGACCCCGGATGACCGATGGTTGGCGGTGGCTGTCGTCGAACCGGCCAGCGGGGGCGCATCCATCGTGGACATCTGGGACCTCGCCCAGCAACAGCTCCTGATGCGGCTCGAGCCCGGCCTGGCGCAGTGCACCGACTTGAGGTTTAGTCCGGACGCACGGTACCTGGTGTTTCTGTCGCAGTCCGGCGGGCTCGTCTATGCGACAGAGGGATGGCAGCGCATCGGTCATTTCACGCAGCAGTTCAGAGGTGGTGGGCTTGCGATCTTCCTGCCGCGCAGCCATTTGTTAGCCCTGTTATCCGCGGCGCAGATCCGCTTCTGGGACTGCCAGAGGAAGGACTACGTGGCCGTCTTCAGGCAACCGTCCAGTGATAGTGTGCTCTCTGCGTCTGACGACGGGAAGGCTCTGTTGATGTACAGTCTCAGGGAGGCTTGGATGCACTCGCTGGATGTGCGTACCGAAAAGCTGGTTCTGGAAGGCCACACCGCCTATGTTCCCAACGTGGCTTTCAGTCCGGACGGAGCACGCCTGGCGTCCGTGGGCAAGGATCGAAGGCTCCGGGTCTGGGACAGTGTCACAGGTGCCCTGGAGTGCGAACGGGAGTTGAAAGCCCTGGGTCAGGGGGTCGCGTCAGGGCGATTGCGCGATACTGGGTAACTTGGCATAATTGGGCAATTACGCTTCCCGCCGCTTGCTGAGGGACAGCAAGGGTAGAGGGAATCGTGTGAGCCTGGGAGTACATGCCA
>Ga0194125_10014658_pt1 | contig 9989 bp, 11 predicted proteins | sample TA2KigC250mmetaG_FD_148626 | JGI IMG/M metagenome (GOLD analysis project Ga0194125, IMG submission 148626) | Freshwater microbial communities from Lake Tanganyika, Tanzania - TA2015034 Kigoma Deep Cast 250m | ecosystem: Environmental > Aquatic > Freshwater > Lake | place: Tanzania: Lake... | reverse complement strand
TAATCAATCTCAGATTCATATTTGCGAACAGTGATGCCGCTCCCCTTTATGAGAAGGCAATATTTTATCGAAGATAAATCGGCTTTAAGCTTTTTCGTTTCTGCAAGGAGCGAAGTAAAGCGCTCAGAATCGGCATGGTTCGTCAAGTATTCGCGGAATGCAAGGAAGCCGCGCGACTTTAAGTCTGCCAAGGATAAATCGTGCACCAGTTGGTTAACGGCGTGGCAATAAATTTCTACCGCGTCCAGAAACCAGCTTTTCTTCTGGTATTCGTAGTAAAGCTTGTCTGCCTAGGCAAGATGTTCGCGCATTACGCACATTTTTTGTGCAAATGATTTTATATGATCGAACAGTTCGGTATTTTCAATGTCCTGAAAGATTTCATGACGGTATTCAATCCCATCGATATTATTCAGCGAAACATAAAAAAAGGATTTTAGATGATATTCCTCCCTGCCAGCCGTGACAGCGTCTATAATCTGATCAAGATTTAAATCGGCAAAAAAGGCCGGGGCTGTAAGGGATTCCAGCTTTATGCTGTCTTCTGCTCTTTCAAATAGTATGCTGTGGAAAGTCATGAGAAAACATCTCCTATTTTAGGATTATACTGAGTCTTACTGTAAGCCTTCTTCTCTGATATTCATTAAGCATACTGCCTCTTTAACTCTGAATCGTCTATCAAAATTCAGATTAAGGTTGTTGATAGATGATTTGATTATATTGATAGCCCTTTCTGGAATACTCCTTCCCACCAGATTTAGAAGCGACAAAGCTGCCTCAAGCCTAACCAGTTCCTGTTCATCATCAAGAAAGCCGAGCAGCCATGGTATGACATTTTTGTCTCCGATGATTCCAAGTAGTTCTATAGCTTCTGCTCTTCTTTCAATACTTGGAAGTATTTCAACATCTTCTCTTAATTTCTTTAATTCGGTAGTTTTGACAAGTTCCTCGATGGCATCTTTGCCAAATTTGAGTATAGCCTCAGATACCCTTTCCCTTTTAAAACTATCCTCAAGAATCCCAACAAGAATGGGTATAGCCCTTTGCACTCTAAATTCAGCCAAAGCCTCTGCAGCACCTACAAGGTGATATTTCTCAAGTGCAATAAGCAGTGATTCAATAGCCTTTTTATCTCCAAGCTCTTGCAATGCGTGACATATACAATTCCTTACTGCCTCTTCTGCAAGTGCTTTGACAGGGTCAGGCACATCACAGGGAGCTAAAAGAGCAGTGATAAGCCCATCCATAGCGTTTTCTCCACCTATGACTCCGAGTGCTTCTGCTGCAAGGCATCGTGGTTCATGGTCATTCGTAGGATCAGAAAGAAGAAAGGAAATTAATGGTTCAATAGCAGCCCTGCCAAGAGAAATAAGCTCCAACTGTACTTCGTAACACTTCATGGGAATATTGAGTCCATATACTATTTCCCGTGCCTTTGATTTTTTATCCATCTTATCGCTCATTTTATTCTATTTTTCTGGTGCACAGTACTCCTGAATAAAGCATCCACCTTCTTTCATTCATGCTCTATCGTTCCCGCCCATGACTCATTTTTCAGCCAGGACATTATGTTGCCTCTTTACCACGATTAGGAACGGGACAGCAAGAAGCTGCACAAGAATAGAGAAGATGACTAATGCAGAGATAGACACATCATACAAGAACCCCATCAGTGCGCTACCCACAAACCAGAAAATACCGAAGTTCATGTTAAAAATTCCGAAAGCTGTACCGCGTCGTTCAACAGGTGACATAGAGGCCACCACTGCTTTAAAAATGGATTCTTGGGCTCCCATGCCAATGCCCCACAATATAGCACCGAGAAATGCGCTCTTGAAACCACCGAGAAAAACCAGCGGGGCGAACGGAACTGAAATGAGGACTGCTATAATGATAATGGGCATACCCTTGCGGTCATAAATACGACCTAACACAAGCGCAGCTAATCCATCAACACCCATTGCGATAGCATAAAATAGGGGAATCCAGTCACGACGAACGAGAGATACTTTTTCAAAATGATATGCAATGAGTGGATAATCGGCAAAGCCTGCTGCAATGCCCACGACAGTGGCAGTTGCTCCGAGCAGTGACAAATAAGGCCCAACAATGCTTCGCGCGCCTTCGTAGGTCATGTCAGCGAAGAGGCTGATGACGCCGATGGCTATTACGAATTTCGCTGCCCTTCGTTTGTTGATGCTAAACTCTTCTGCATTTTTTTTCATGAAAGCTCCTCCTTTTTGTGAACCTATTAAATACTTCCCAAAGGGTATTTTGTTCTTCCAGGTACTTTGAGATGGTTACGTTTGTACTTAGTGCTTCTTTAATATGTTCTCCATTTCAGTGATAAGGTTAATGATAGCATCTATCTGGGGGTCAAGAACTTTTTCAAGACCTTCTTCAACCTCGCCGTAGCCTCTTAATCTCTTTGCCTTCGACCCCTCAAGGGTTTCCCAGCAATAGGAAAGGTCGGCTAATATCTGGCTGCTCAATTTCGCTTGTTTCATCTCAAGGGCGAACTGTTTTGAAAGGTGGCTCACTTTCTCTCTTACAAGCTGTATCTTCTTTACGATTTCCTCCCTTGACTGCAGTAAGATATCGTTTTCTGTCACTATTAAATTTCCTCTGAACCCGTCACTGTTTATCAATGTCTCAATTTCGCACATCATTTCTTCCAGTATTCTGAACGTCGAGGATAGTCCCCTTCTCTGGTACTCATTAAGTAAATCTTCTTTAACCTTTTCCTTCATTTTTTGGTTACCTCTTATTTTTTACCTGTAAATTCTACTCTCTATGAGCTCCCTTGCTTTTCTTCTCACAATGTTCTCCACTGAATTAAGTGCTTTCCAAGAATCCACACCGCTCTCTGGACTGTTTCACGTTCCGGATGCTTGAGTGCGTTAATCAGTTTCTCCTCAAAGCTCCTCTTTTCATGCTCTGTTATATTTGCGTCGCAGTATGGACATGTCTTCTCAGTTTCTTTTATTTCCTTCCAGCATATGGGACAGAAAAATACCATCTTTTAATCACCTATCGAGTTATAAAGGATTACTCATTCCAAAAGTTTCTCAATTTCATGTACCAAGCTACTTATCTTCTCCACTTCATATTCATATATACTACTTAGCAAAGACGCCCTACCTTTAAGTATTTCAAGCATTGCCTTTATCCATTTATTTGTTTCATCCTTTTCTTCTTTTGACACTACGGTATCCTCTATCATCTTCAAGGCAGCCTCTTTTATAATCTCATCTATTTTTATGAGAAGGGTAAATATTTTCTCCCGCAAATCTTTTTTTAATGGCATAACATATCCGACCCCTATTGGAGAGACTCCATATCTCATAAGATCAATCATTTCCTCGTTCATCACACCGATCAAAAGGTGTAAGAGATAGAGCGCATATTTCTCACCTAAATTGAGCGATTCTAATACTTTGTCATTCCCCGACTTGATCGGGGAATCCAGAAACAAAAGAACTGGATTCTCTGGTCAAGCCAGAGAATGACACTTATTGGGTGATTGCATTTTCTTTAGAATACCTTGATTAATATGGTTTTAAATAAATAAATCGCTCAATTTAGGTCTCATTTATTGTTGCTGCCATACACTTGCTCCTTCATCTGTTCAACCCATCTCTGCATTCCATCCCTCTGGGCCCTTGCTCCAATAAGGTTCAATTTCAGTATCTTATTTTCACTCGTTAGCTCATAGAGTCTGTAATTCATTCCGGCGATCTTACCATCGATATCCCGATGTTCAAAGACGATTTTTGTTAACCTCGCGTTAAGAGATGCATTTTCCTCTTCAAGTCTCTGAATGAGTTCGTCTTTACTTCGTATAGACGCCTCAAGCTCCTCTATCCTTCGCTTCAGGAGATAAGTGTCCTTCAATCTTTTCAACATTTTCACGCGTCCCGTCTCTTGAGTATAGAAGATGCTTTTTCGTGGTCATCCAGCGCTCGATAACAAGCGGCGGTATATGCCAGAGCCGTTTGCGAATGGGGAAATGTCTGAAAGCATTTTAAAGCCTCATCGAATCGACCAACGTTCATATAACTTACACCGAGACAGACGGCGATCTGTTCACTTTCTGGATAATATTTCCTCGCTTCTGATAGAATTGCTATGGATTCCTCATATTTTCTTTCCTTCTGTTTAATAATCCCCAGTCCAAGATAGGCCCGGTGGTCTGGAAAGTATGACAAAGCCCTGGTATATAGCCTTTCGGCGACTTTTTCTTTTTCCGGAATAGCCTCGATGGCTGCATACTCGCCGTGGCTAAAGGTCATGGCGAGCCTCGAAAGAAAATCGGCATGACTCTCATGGAGGTCATCTTTATCGATAAGGTTCAGCGCATCGACAAATTTCGGAAGGTTCTTGTAAAACTCTGACCTGAGTTTCCCGCCGAAGGACAGGATTTGCTCCTTTGACAAGCGCTGATCGGATTCAAAATACATGATATCCTCTATTCTTTTCAGCCAGATATTATCTCCTGACTTCGTTCTCTCCTGAAAATCCTCATACAAGGCGGTCCCGGGGAAAATGTCCAGAATATAGAAGATCGCACTCAAGGGTTTAATCGCTCGAATCAAATCTATAGTCTCCTTAATCGTCTCCGAAGTTTCGCCCGGCGACCCGTAGATAAAGTAAGCGCGGGGCAGTATGCCATACTGGGATGTCAGCTCAAAAGCCCTTTTAATATCTTCGGTTCTGATGTTCTTGTTCAGAGCTTCTCTGATCTTTTCAGAGCCGCTTTCCACACCATAGCTGATCTGGATGCAACCCGCCCTCCTCATCCAGTACAGCATTTCTTCGCTCACAAAATTTACTCGTGAGATGGCAAACCACGTGATCTTGAGACGCTTTTCGATAATCTTCATGCAGATCTGTATCACGCGATCCTCTCTCATGGTGAAGGTATCATCCGAAATATAGAAGAAGGAGACTCCTTTCTGATGGAGTTGTTCCAATTGTTCGACAAAATAATCAGGCGAGTGGAATCTTACCCTGCGTCCCCAGAAACGGGGTGATCCGCAGAAAGTACAGTTGAAAGGGCAGCCCCGGGATGAGACCACGTGCTGAAACGTAAAATATTTTGAAGGCATCGGCAATTGGTCAAGCTCCCTCACAATTTCGCCGACTTCTGTCTTGACTATTTCTTCTCCCTTCTGGAAAGCTATCCCCCCGATTGTGTCCGGACTCACCTCTTTTCCTTTCTCGATCTGCTGGAGAAGCTCTAAGAAGCTGTATTCCCCTTCGCCCAGAATGATATAATCAATCTCTCGGAAGTGCCTCAGCAGATGTTCCCACAGGAAAGTTGCACCGATTCCGCCAAAAACAATTTTCACCGCTGGCAGTATCTTCTTGGCAACCTTTGCTATATCGACCCCGCCCCATCGGTTGGCATGGACGATGGAAAAACCGATAACATCAGGCATCTTGTCTTTGAGTGTCTTCTCAATCTCGTGAGGCCTTTTATTAATATCGTACCAGTTCAGGATCTCCACATCATACGCATGTTCTCTGAGCAATGCACCGATATAATATAGTCCGATAGGCGGAACGCCGACATTCTCTGCATAAAGCCTATCGTCAAGGAAATAAGGATAAATGAGGAGTATTTTTATCGATTTCGCCGCCGGCACAATGCCTCCTCCATTATTAACTGCCTTTAATTCTTTATCCATACTGACAAACAGGTAATATCTTCAACGTTTAGCATTCTATTTTCCCCACATGCCTTTTCTTCCAACCAATTTCTCTACAGCCCTCCACCATGATGTTCTCTCGTTTTTGTTTCGTTCATGACTGCTGTTTTTTTTCTCTACAAAACTTTTTAATTCTTTTAATAATTGTTCATTATGAAATTTCTGAATGCTGGAAAAGTACTCAGCAATTTCCCCGCTAAGCTCTTTCATGATTAATGTGAAATGTAGCTGACAGAACCTTTTTTCTAATGGCTCTGAAAGATTCCCAAAAGCTGAAACAATATCCTTTACGAAGTCGTTTAAAAACTCTCCCTCTTTCATTTTTAAATAGTCGCATATTGAACAACTGTGAGAAGGATATTCATTATTTTCTATTAACATTTCGCACATTAAAGCTATGGTTTCAGGTGTGGTTAAAGAGGCGATATTCCAGAAGTGGTAGTTACAGAGCCCCTTTTCTATAAAATTGGCTTTCAAATTATCATTCCTGATAATTTGATGCTGGATTTTACACATATAGTCAAATTCTATTCCATCAAGGCGCTCACAAGTATAGCATCTGTGAGGTATTGATAAAATGTCTCTTATAACTGCATCCTCATCCATTCAAAATACCTTTTATCTTTGTTTACATGGTTAACGATTTTGATTTATTAAAATCTCTAAAATTAAAAAACTCCTACAACCCCCACCCCACCCTCCCCCTCGATGGGGGAGGATAAGGAGGGGGTGGTAGGAGTTATCAGTCCTGAATCAGGATATTTAAACGAACTCCATCGTTTCATATTATCTATGTCAAAAGAGATGCGCCTTACTTATTATTCCTCCATGCCCTTCCAAAAGAATACCTTTTCGAGAGGAATTTTAGCTATCTTCGGTTTTGTTATCAAACCCAGTGCTTTTTCCATCTGAATCTTTTGCTCCATTACTGCCACACTTTTCCTCGATGAGACCACAGTGTCGGGGTTAACAGATATTGAAGTAGCTCCGCAGCGTATCATGAATTCCAGATAATCGGGATATACACTTGGGGCCTGTCCGCAGATTGAGGTGGTAACGCCATATTTCTTGCAAACAGCCATCGTATAAGCGATTGCCCTTAAGACCCCGAGATTCCTCTCATCATAAAGCTCCTGCACTGAAGCATCATTTCTGTCTACGCCGAGAACGAGCATGGTTAAATCATTGGTACCAAAACTCACGCCGTCTATTCCTTCTTTGCAGAATTCCTCAATCATGAAAACTGCACTCGGAACTTCAACCATAATCCATAACTGTAAACTGTTGTCTGTTCTGTGGTTTAATCCTTCTTCAGACATAATATTTACTGTCTTTCTAAACACATCAAGAGTTCTGACAAAAGGTACCATTACCCAGATATTGGTAAATCCCATCTTCTCTCTTGCGTGTCTGATCGCCTTGAGCTCGAGCCTGAAGATATCATCTTCCTTTGTGTATCTGTATTCTCCACGATAACCGATCATAGGATTCGGCCCGACATGTCCTTTTTCATATTTTTCTCCTCCGGGCAGTTCAAGAAATTCATCTGGCTTGAAATCGAGAAACCTATACACGACAGGCCGCGGAAAAAATGCCTCAGCAACCTGTCCGACGCCACCCGCAAATTTATCAATCATCAGCCTTTCGCCGCCCTGCTCTAAAAGAAGCCTCGGGTGCTTTCCTATGCTGAGCATCAGGTGTTCTGCTCTCAACAACCCTACACCATCGGCATTCGTCTCTTGTGCTACCTTCTGCGCAATTTCGGGGATAGAAAGATTTACATAAACTTTTGTTGAAGTGACAACCTGAGATGATATATCCGTTGGCGCTCTTGAGACCACTGTTTCCACTGCTTCTGCCTTTCCGACAGCGCCCTTAAATATCAATCCCCGTTGTCCGTCCACAGTCACAACTTCGCCATCTTTCAGTGTTATTGTTGCAGTTTCGGTTCCAACGACACAGGGTACTCCGAGTTCACGGCTCACTATCGCAGCATGGCAGGTTTTTCCACCAAGGTTCGTCACAATGGCTCCGGCGATCTTCATTACCGGAACCCAATCTGGCGTAGTCATCTCTGTTACCAAAATCTCACCATTCTGAAAACCCGATTTATCTTTAATATTTAGGATAACTCTGACCTTTCCTGAAGCCCGGCCGGGACTAACACCTATGCCTTTAATGAGTATTTCTTTTTCAATGTCTTTCTTTATTACTGCAGCTTTAGCTTCTTTCTCAGCGCCATGGACTGTTTCAGGCCTTACCTGGAGGACAAAAAGTCCCCCACCATCATCCATAGCCCATTCAATGTCCTGCGGTCCGCTATAATGTTTTTCTATCTTCACACCATATTGTGCGAGGCGGATAATCTGTTTGTCGGTAAGCGCAGATTTTTCCTGTAGAGTTTCTGGTACCGCTTCCCATTTTGTGCCGCCTTTCTTATCAGATATAATCTGCCTTTCCTTCTTCACTACATGTCTTTCGAGAATTTTAAAATTTTCCTTGCCTACAACATACTCGTCCGGTGTCACCTGGCCGCTCACTATCGCTTCACCCAATCCCCATGAGGCGTTGATAACTATTCTGTCTTTTTCACCGCTGACTGGCTCAAGGGTGAACATAACGCCTGATGCTTTTGAAAAAAGAAGCTGCTGGACTGCTACACTAATAAGAACATCACTATGTGAAAATCCCTTTTCTTTTCTATAGACAATGACCCTTGGAGTAAAAAGCGAACTCCAGCACTTTTTAATACTGTTTAAAAGATTCTCCTCTGTAACATTTAAAAAAGTATCCTGCAGACCTGCGAAACTGGCACCCGGTAAATCCTCGGCTGTTGCCGAAGAGCGGACAGCAACATGCATCTTCTTCATGCCGGCATTTTCACAAAGTTCCTCATAGGCCTTTAATATCGCTTTTTCGATCTCCTTCGGCATTGGCAAACCTTCAACATAGTTCCTGATCTTCTTTGATACATCGTCAAGAGATTCCATATCGGATATATCCATGCCTGAGAGGAGAGCTTCAATTTTCTCGTCTGCTTTCGTCTTTTCCAGAAAAACTTTGTATGCATAAGCTGAGATGGCAAATCCATTCGGGACAGGTATACCAATCTTACCTGCTACTTCACCGAGGTTGGCGCATTTGCCTCCAACAAGAGGGATATCCTCCTTCCTTAGGTCATTAAACCATAAAATATAATCATGCTTCTTCACAGAAACTACCTCCCTTCTTTAGGAACAATGATATGTTGAAAAGACTTCAATACCTCAGTGTTGCCTTCAACCTCGAACCTACTAATTGTTCCTCCTAAGTTTTTAATCATTAATGTATTTTCATTTCATTCCACATGTAGGGCGTAGAGTATTAATTTTGTCCATTTGACAATCTATCTGAATAAGTTTCAGATTTAACATGTCACCTTTGACGTATTCATGTCTTTGTGCTTTTTCAAAAATCTCTCTCATCATCCCTGGATTGCCTTCAGTGATATAAAATATTTCTTTAAAAAGTTGTGATTTATTACGAATGCTCATGGGTAGGTTCTTGTATAAATACTCCATTAGTAGATATGCATTCCTCTTTGACAAATTTGTTACCTTGAGTTTTGGCACAAGGTAAAGACAGTAACTGAGTTTGCCTTTAAAATTATAATCAGTTAGTTCCCAGCTTTGCCTGCTGGCGGTAATTATCATTGCAACATCTTTTAAGGGGGTTAAAAAAGCATTTATCTTTGGTGTGACATGCTCAAGATGGTCAAGGATTATACAAAATCTTCTACTGCTTATATTCCGAAATATAATATTCTTTAAGTCCCTCGAATTTATAGTCTTTAGGTCACTCCTGTGCCTAATCTCTTTAATCCTTTTGAACTTATCTATGTTCTGAAGAGTATGTGAAGAATAAAGCAAGTAACCAGCTATATGGATAAGTATTTCTCTTAACGTTCTGCTCGTTCTGCATAAAATAGGAACAAGGGGTGTTTGAAAATAATTCCAATTACTGTAGACATACTCGAGAAGTGCTGTCTTTCCGACACCCTCAGGGCCATAGATGTGAAAAGACTTCATCTCCTTGATATGATTTCTGATTAAGCCTATTTCTCTGTCTCTTCCTATTAACACACCCATGAAACAAACCTTTTTAAAATAAAAAACTCCCACCAATTCATTAATCAGTAGGAGTTATCAGTCCTGAATCAGGACATTTAAACGAACTCCATCGTCCTACATTTAAACTTCGAGAAACAATTTCATGAAAAAACCTGTTGCCTTATGTTAA
>Ga0194125_10014656_pt1 | contig 9991 bp, 10 predicted proteins | sample TA2KigC250mmetaG_FD_148626 | JGI IMG/M metagenome (GOLD analysis project Ga0194125, IMG submission 148626) | Freshwater microbial communities from Lake Tanganyika, Tanzania - TA2015034 Kigoma Deep Cast 250m | ecosystem: Environmental > Aquatic > Freshwater > Lake | place: Tanzania: Lake... | reverse complement strand
GTGAATAAAGGTACTTATCTCTCATAGCGGTTTCCCTCATTCGCTTCGGAGATTACATCATTGCGATAATGCAGATGACTGCCCGGTGGGATGTTACAATTGCTTACGATACTATTGCCATCCAGATTACAATCAGTTCCGATCACGGCGTTATGGATCAGGCAGTTATGACCGATGAAGGTGTTTTGTCCGATCTGGCAACGTCCTTCCAGGATGCAGTTTGCTCCGATCTCCACATCCGTCCCGATCATCACGTCTTCACCAATGACCACCGAGGCAGGATTGTGGATCACCACTCCGTTGTTGAGCCAGTGCTTGCGAATGCTGTCATACAAGGCATCTTCCAGTTCAGCTAATTGTTCTTGTGAATTTACCCCGGATGCTTCCATCAGATCATCCAGGACGACCGATTCAACGACGCTTTCTCTATCATGCAATATCCTGATGACATCCGTGAGGTAATACTCCCGCTGTTCGTTGTCATTGCCGATGTTAGCCAGCGCTTCAAAGAGTGCGAAGGCATTGAAACAATAGATACCGGTATTGAATTCCCTGATCAGTCGCTGTTCCGGTGTGGCATCCTTATACTCCGTGATGCCGCAGATCATGCCACCGGCGTCCCTGATGATCCTGCCATACTTTCCGGCATCGTCCAGATAAGCAGTAAGAACCGTCGCCAGTGCCCCGGTAGCACCGTGCCTCCGGTACATATTAACCAGCGTCTCAGCTTTCAATAGCGGGACATCGCCACATAGAATAAAGATATCGCCCTGATAATCAATAAAATCCTGCTTCGCCATCTGCACGGCATGACCGGTGCCGAGCTGTTCACGTTGCTCGACGAAGGACAAACCAGCTCCGCTACGGTTACCTTCCTCTGACTTCAGACTTCGGACTATTGGGGTGGAGAATTCCGGTTCTCCACATTCGGACTTTGGACTTCGGATTAGCGATGTCATTACCTGATCCATCTGATAGCCCACAACGACGCATATCTTGCCACAGCCGGCTTTTTGGGCGGTCTGGACCACTCTTTGCAGCATGGTCTTACCCGCGATCGGGAAATTCACTTTGGCTCGATTGGATTTCATTCGGGTGCCCTTTCCGGCAGCCAGGATAATGGCAGCAATATCGGTCATCAGTCCTCTCCTTTTGGGGTGGAGAACTCCGGTTCTCCGCCAGTACTTTCAAATGTCTGATAAAGCTCTGCAATGCTCTGTTCCCAAAGCTGATGCACATGATCAGGGATGAGTTCGTTCAATAGTTGCAAGACGAAAAACCGACTCGGCAGCTCGGGATGAGGGATTTGCAAGTCCGGCTCATCGATGGTCAGATCATCCGCCAACAGGATGTCCAGATCGATAATTCTGGGTCCCCAGTGGATCTCTCGTGTCCTGCCCATCCGGTCTTCGATCTCCTGCAACAAATGCAATAAAGAACGGCAATTCAGATCGGTCTTGATCTCCATCACCTGATTCACGAATGGAGGTTGATCGATGTAGCCATAGGGCTCGGTCTCGATCCGGCTGGACAAGCGGAGCACTTTGATCCGATCCTCCGTCTGGATTCTCTGAATCGCCCGGTCAAGCTGCTGATAGGGATCATCCAGATTGGAACCGAGCCAGATATATGCGATCATGTCCTTTCCCTGGTCAATTCGATCTCCACCGAATGCAAGCTGCCCTGGATGGCGACCGAGGGTTTTTGGATCCGGATCTGCGCCATTTGGATCAAGTCAAATTCACTCAGCAAGCGATCGGCGATGATATTGGCGCAGTGCTCCAACAGGTGAAACTGCTCAGTTTCCATCACATCCCTGATCACGGCATAGACCTGAGTGTAATCTACCGTATCCTCCAGCCGATGGATCAGCTCATCCTTGGTATCGTCAGTGTATAAATCCACCGATACCACAAAGCGCTGCCCGAGTTTCCGCTCCTCATCAAACACCCCATGGTATCCGTAGAAGACCATCTCATTCAAACTGATTTTCATATTTTCCTACCTATTCTGGCGGTAAACTGCTTACCAATTTTCTTATCCAGACGCCAGATCACCACAAAACTGGGAATCATCAGTCCAAATCCGCCGAGTATGGCATACGACTCCCCGATCCAGGCCAGAGCAAGATAATAGCCCGCAAACAAACCCAGAACGGGCATCAGAAACACCAGCAACGATGCCAGAACCCGTGATTGGGGAGAGATAAGCAATTCCACCCGGTCACCAACTGCCAGGTTCTGATCCGTCTCAATCACCCAGGTCACTACCTTGTCTTTCCCGAAACACAAACCGCTGACAGAGCACGACTTGCATCCGCCTGAGCGTTCCATCTCCACTTTTACGCCGGTTGTGGTAATGGCGGTCACGGTCGCCACATCACAGGTGATCGGTTCATCCATGGTTCCCGCCTGATCTGTCATTCTTGACCCGCTCAATTATGGCGCTGGTGGACATTCCTGCTTTGAACATCAAGCTTTTTACCATCCCGCCATTGGCAATCACAATATCACTGCCGACAATGTTGTCCGCCGTCCAATCCCCGCCTTTGACCAAGACATCGGGTAGGGCGGCACGGATCAGTTCCAGAGGTGTATCATCTTCAAAAAGCGTCACATAATCCACCGATCCCAATGCCGCCAGCATGATCAAACGGTCATCCTGGGAAATGATGGGACGGCTTTCTCCTTTGAGCCGGCGGATTGAGGCATCGCTGTTCACGCCAACCACGAGGACATCGCCCAAGGCTTTGGCAGCTTCCAGATAGAGGGCATGTCCGCTGTGCAGGATGTCAAAGCAACCATTGGTAAAGACAATGCGTCTGCCCAGGGCTCGGTGCTGCTCCAAAGCGGTGATCAGCTCATTCAGCGTCTTGATCTTGGTGATGATCATGATATGATGCCTCTATTTCGCCGGGTGTAGCACTGGCGGTTCCATGTTTGGAACAGACGACTCCCGCGGCGTGGTTTGCCAGGATGGCTGCCTCCTTGATAGGCAGACCGCATACACTGGCTAAGGCGAGTACGCTGATCACTGTATCTCCCGCTCCGGATACGTCCCAGACCTCTTTGGCAAAAGCCGGGATCTCATGATGTCCTCCCTGTCCGTCAAAGATGCTCAAACCCTTGCTACCACGAGTGATCACGATATGCTCGGCTTTGATCCGGTCTTGTAACTGCCGGGCTGCCGCAACGAACTGCTCTTCGTTCTCGATGCTGAGGGCAAGGTTCTTTTCCAGTTCCAAAAGGTTGGGCTTGAAGATATACACGCCTTGATAGGCAAAGAAATTCTTGTGTTTGGGATCCACCGCCACCTGCTTCCCGAGCTCCCTGGCAGTCCTCAGGACAAATTCAATCAAATCTGCCGTGATCAGACCCTTATTGTAATCCTCAAAGATGATCCCGTCACAGGTGGGAATGTTCTCCTGTAAAAAACGGATGATACTGTCCGTGATATCCCTGCCGATCTCTTCCCGGGATTCATAATCGAGCCGCACCACCTGCTGGCTGGCTGCTCCGATCCGGGTTTTCAAAGTGGTAGGTCGATCAGGATCATAGAATAGACCCATGACAGATATTTCATCCGAAATGGCGCTTTCGGAAGACACCCCTGCGACCTGTAGGAGAGTTCTGATCGTCTCTCCATATCGGTCGGTTCCGGTCACGCCCACCAAAAGCGGAACGGCACCCAGGGCAGCCAGATTCAATGCCACATTGGCTGCACCGCCCAAGCGGTATTCTTCGCGTTTCACTTCGATGACCGGTACCGGTGCTTCCGGAGATAAGCGCTCCACCACGCCCCAGATGTATTGATCAAGCATCACATCACCAATGACGATGATCCGCTTGTTCCGAAATGCAGTGAGTAAATTGTGAATATCCATGTCCTATCCTATTGGTCGCTTTGGTAAAGCGACCCTACGACCTGATGCATTCGTGAAACTGATCAGCGCTGCTGGTGTCACGGATGGGATAATCGCCATTGAAACAGGCATAGCAATATTCGGTTCCATTGCCGACGCAATGCCGCAAGTCGTTGATATCAATGTGTTTGAGCGTGTCAACTCCCGTCCGTTGCCGGATCTCCTCCAGAGCAAAGCGGTTTGCCACCAGTTCTTCCCGGGTAGGAGTATCTATGCCATAGTAACAGGGATGGCACACCTGAGGCGAACCCAACCGCAGGTGGATCTCCTTGACGCCGCCCTTTTTGATCAGTTCCACGATCTGGCGGATGGTCGTGCCTCTGACGATCGAATCATCGATCAGCACGATCCTTTTGCCGGCAAAGAAATTGGGCAGCAGATTAAACTTCTGCCGGACACTTTCGTCCCGGATGGTTTGCAAGGGTTTGATAAAAGTCCTGCCCACATAATGATTCCGGATTAAGCCCAGGGAAAAGGGCAGCCCCTTTGCCTGAGCATAGCCCATGGCAATGAAATTGGATGAATCCGGCACCGGCATCACCAGATCCGCCTCCAGATCATTGTCCTGCTTGGCTAAGGCACGACCGATGGCTTCCCTTACTTCAAAGACATTTTCCCCAAAATGATGGCTGTCCGGCCTCGAAAAATAGATGTGTTCAAAGATGCAGTGACGGGTCTCTTGGGCTGTCCGGTAGAGATTGGGATCATTCTCGATGATCGTGACCCCATCGTTGTGGGCACGGATGATACCCGCCGGAGGTACTTCAAATCTTTGCTGGACCTCGAGGATATCCAAAGCACAGCTCTCACTGGCGACCACCACCACCCCACCGGCGTTCCTACCCCAGACCATGGGACGGATGGAATAGGGATCGCGGAACATATACAAGGCATCGCGGGTCGCCAAAACCGTGGAATAAGCGCCTTTGACCTCTTTCATCAGATGGCGGATGGCATCGATGATGCTCTGATCCCGGCTTTCCATTTCCCGCACGATGTATTTGACAATGAGTTCACCGTCGTTATCGCTATTGAAATAGACCCCGTCTGCTTCCATTTCTTCCCGGATCTGACGATAGTTGACGATATCCCCGTTGCTGGCAAGGGCATAACGCGGACCATACAAGGTCTCCACCAGATGGGGTTGGGAATTGAATTCCGTGGCACTGCCCTTGGTCGGATAACGGACATGACCGATGGCGATATTCCCTGGCAGATGGCTCAATGTATCGCTGTTGAACACCTCTTTGACCAAGCCCATTTTCTTGTGCAAGCGGATCACTTTGCCATCGCTGACCGCCATGCCACAGCTCTCCTGCCCACGATGCTGTTCGGTAAACATTGCCAGCGCTGCCATCTCAGCCGCCTGTGCCGAGCCAAAGATCCCGACGATTCCGCACATATCAGTTCTCTGCTTTTTTCTTTGGTCCGATCTTAATTTCCGTGCCTTCGATCAGACGGCCGATATTACTGCGGTGCTTGATGATGATCACCAATACGATGATCGTCACCAGAACCGCCTTGGGCATGTTTTCATAACTGCCGCAGCAGACCTCGCTCATATTGAGCGTGTAAAAGACCAGAGCCGATATCATTGAAGCCAGGGACACATAGCGCCAGACCAGGACCAGAGCGGTGAAGCAAAGGATGGAGATCAGAAAGGACAAGGGACTCAGGATCATAAAGACCCCCGCTGCCGTTGCCACTCCCTTGCCACCTTTGAATCCGAGAAAGACGGTGAATACGTGCCCCAGAATCACCACCATAGCCCCCAGAGCGATGATCCCCTGTTCACCCCGGAAAAAGTAGCGCATGAGTAAAACAGCGAGGCAGCCCTTGAGCATATCCAGGATCAGGACGATGATCCCCGCTTTCACGCCCATATGCCGAAGGGCATTGGTGGCGCCGATATTACCGCTGCCGCTTGTACGGATGTCCAGCCCAAAGAAGATCCTGCCCATGATATAACCCGTGGGAACGCTTCCGATCAGATAAACCGCCACCAGCATAATGATCCGCAGTATCATCTCATCTCCTCAGCCCGGCTTCATCCTCTGCCGACCTGCCCCGGAAGATCAGCTTCAAATTCACTCCACTGAAGGCAAACATCTCCCGGATCTGGTTGTGGATATAACGGCGATAATTCTCGGTGATCAACGCCGGTTGATTACAGATGAAGACAAAGGTGGGCGGATTGACCGCTGCCTGCGTGACGTAATAGATCTTGATATGTTTACCCGTTGGATGCGTAGGCGGACGGTGATCGATTACCTGTCCCATAAACCGGTTCAATTCCGAGGTCGGGATCCGGCGGCTGCGTTCCGCTTCGATCTTTTGCACCGATTCCATGATCCGGTTCAAACGCTGACCCGTCTTCGCAGAGACAAAATGCACCGGGGCAAACTGCATGAAAGGCATCTGGAGGTGCAGGTCTTTGATGAATTTGCCGGTCGTGCCGGTCTCTTTGGTGACCAGATCCCACTTGTTGAATACGATCATGATATCCTTGTGATGCCTCACGGCAAAGGAGGCGATCCTGATGTCCTGCACGCTCACCGGTTCATCGGCTGCCAGGATCAGGATCACAATATCGGAGCGCTGGACGGCATCGATCGTGCGCATCGAACTGAAATACTCCACTCCGTAATTAATCCGCGCCTTACGTCTCAGTCCGGCAGTATCGATCAGCATATATTCCTGTTGGTAATAGCGAAACACGGTGTCGATCGCATCCCGCGTCGTGCCGGGAATATCGGTCACGATCAATTGATCCGATCCCAGCAAGCGGTTGATGATCGACGACTTGCCCACATTGGGCTTGCCCACCACCGCCAGGCGCGTGATCTGCACCGGCTGATCATCGATGGCTGCCATCGTCTCGGGGATCATCAGCAGCAGCTCATCCAGAAAGTTACCCATATTCCTGCCGGCATTGGCAGCGATCGGGAAAGCATCGCCAAAGCCCAACTGCAAAAACTCAAACAGCTCAAATTCATACTTCTCGTTATCGGTCTTGTTGGCGACCAGCATCACCTTGTCCCGGTGCGGATAGAGGATGCGGGCGATCTGGAGGTCGATGTCCGTCGCTCCGGTCTGCGCATCCACCAAAAAGATGATGGCATCCGATTCATCGATGGCAAGCTCCGCCTGATGACGCACCATCCGGTCGATCGGCTCATTGGAATCAAAGATGATCCCACCCGTGTCCACCAGCTTGAAGATCCGGCCATTCCATTCCACATCCTGATATTTACGGTCACGCGTCACCCCCGGCTCATAATCCACTATAGCCGTACGTGTCCCGCTCAACCGGTTGAACAGGGTTGATTTGCCCACATTCGGACGACCCACGATCGATACGATGTATTTTCTCATATTTACTCTGTTTTCTATTATGTTATGCCAGTCTTTCCAAAGTGGTCATTTTGTCAATAGCCATGTTCTCCCCGCTATCAAAATCCATAGCCGAATGATATCCACCTCAAACCGGGTTACATACTCTATAGGTAGACAAATTTCCCAACTGTGGACAAAATGCCTCCAAACCATGATCTGGAACAGGTTACCCGGGAGGATCTGCCTACCCACCCTTGGTCGGTAAAAACAACCATCCAATTGGAGCGTGATAATAAGCACCAATCCTTTGGAGCGTCCCAATGAGGAGCTTAGACACCGTGAGAAATGCATCCGAATATTCCCCCATGAAGGTAGCTGTGCACGTATGATCGGAGCTGTCCTGCAAGGATATTCAGAAGACTGGACAAGTGGAAAGTTATATCTTTCAGAATCACTGGAAAGGATCAGAGATCACCGGAAGAAACCCACAGCATACGAGTCGACGCGCAAAGAGGTCATTCTGAAAATAGTTCTTGACTCCGAAACAAAGATGAAAATCAGTGCAGTTTATCGTGTGACCATATATGGAGCTATGAACGAGGATAACAAGAATGTTCTCGAATAACCTTAGAAATAATGATCTGTATCTTACACCAACATTGGGGACTCAATTAGAGCTTAGCCAGATTCTTAGAGCTCAAACCCTAAACTACCTTAGGATTACCAAGATGAAACTGGGCTTATTAGTAAACTTCTGTTCATATCCCAAAGTCCAGATAGAGAGACTTACATTATGTCTTTCGTGCTTTTCGTGGTTAAATAAAAGGAGATTTTGATGCCCACAACAGAACAACTTCGCAGTAAACTGATAAATAAACTCAAAGAGCTGTTCCAACTAAATCAACCTGATCTGGATTTCGGCTTTTACCGGATTATGCATGCCAAATCTGAACAGGTCAGCAGTTTCATCGAAAATGACCTCTTACAGGTAATCCAGGATACCTTTGGAAAAGTGGATGAAACCAAGAAAGAGAAGTTAAAACAAGAACTGGACAATGCCATCCAGACCGCCATAGATTTCGGAGCACCAGACCCGGAAGCTACACCCAAGGTAATTGAAGCCCGTGCCAGATATGAAGCTATCAAAGATAGTGCCAGTTCCGAAGCCGAGATATATGATCACCTGTACCGTTTTTTTGAACGCTATTACGATGAAGGAGACTTTATCTCCAGACGTTACTATACCAGAGAAACACCGGGAAAAGCTGCACCTTTTTCCATACCTTTTAACGGAGAAGAAGTAAAGCTGCATTGGGCAAATGCAGACCAATACTACATCAAAACCACAGAGTATTTTACCAACTACTCAGTCAATCTAACCGAAGCTATTAAGGGTTTCAAAGAGAGCAAAAAACGCAATGATGAAGAAATTGACCTTGATGACGGTAGTGTACCAGAGGGCTTAAAGCTCCACTTCCGCATTATAGATGCCACCGAGGGAGATCATGCCAATGTGAAAGCCTCAGACACCACCAAACGCTACTTCCTCATCCATAAAGCCAATCCGGTAGAACTAAACGACCAGAAAGAACTGATCATTAACTTTGAATACCGACCAGACCAAGCAGGAGCCAAGCAGGATACCCTGAATAAGGACGCCTTATCGTCTATCATTAATGCTCTCAAGAAAGAGCCAGCAATGGCTGCATATTACAAGTATCTATCCACCGGCACTCCCACGGATAAAGATAAAGACCGAATCCTACTGACCAAGTACATAAATCAATATACAGCCCGTAATACGATGGACTATTTCATCCATAAAAACCTGGGTGCTTTCCTCAAGCGAGAGCTGGATTTCTATATCAAAAACGAGATTATGCGCCTGGATGATATCGAAAACGCCGAGGTTCCCAAGGTGGAAGACTACCTCGCCAAGATTAAAGTCCTGAGAAAAATCGCCATCAAACTAATTGAGTTTATGGCACAGCTTGAGGACTTCCAAAAGAAGCTCTGGCTCAAAAAGAAGTTCGTGGTTGAGACAAACTACTGCATTACCCTCGACCGAGTGCCTGAAGAGCTTTATCCCCAAATCATAGCCAATAAAGAGCAGATAGATGAATGGATCAAGCTATATGCTATTGATGAGATCGAAGGTGATTCCACTTGCCCGGCATATACCAATCCTCTCACCCTGAACTTCCTCAAGGTTAACGACAAGCTGATGCTGGATACTCGCTTCTTTGATGAGGTTTTTAAAGCCAAGCTGCTTAGTTCAATTCAAGGTTTTGATGAGCATTGTGATGGGCTGCTTATTCATAGCGAGAATTATCAGGCGTTGAACTTATTACAAGAGAGATATCGAGAGCAGGTTAAATGTGTGTATATTGATCCACCATACAATGCCAATTCATCTGAAATAGCATATAAAAACTCATTCAAGCATGCTAGTTGGATATCGCTTATAGAGAATAGATTAGATTTAAGCAAAACTATCCTCAGTAAGGATTTTGTACACGTAATCGCAATTGACGAAGTTGAACAAGAAGTGCTTGGACAGCTACTTTCATTGTCATTTGAAGATTGCATAAAAAACTGCATAACAGTCGTACATAATGCAACAGGGCAACAGGGAACTAACTTCTCATATACTCATGAATATGCATACTTCGTTTTTCCTGATGGTGGTAGTTTTATTGGTCTTGAAAACAGAGAAGAAAACCCTGATGTTCG
>Ga0194125_10014650_pt1 | contig 9993 bp, 8 predicted proteins | sample TA2KigC250mmetaG_FD_148626 | JGI IMG/M metagenome (GOLD analysis project Ga0194125, IMG submission 148626) | Freshwater microbial communities from Lake Tanganyika, Tanzania - TA2015034 Kigoma Deep Cast 250m | ecosystem: Environmental > Aquatic > Freshwater > Lake | place: Tanzania: Lake... | reverse complement strand
ACACGGAGGCCATCGAGGAGGAGCCGTTGGACTCCAGGATGTCGGAGACGACGCGGATGGTGTAGGGGAAGTCTTCTTCGGCGGGGAGGACGGGTTCGAAGGCGCGCTCGCCGAGGGCGCCGTGGCCGATCTCTCGCCGGCCTGGGCCGCGCTCGGGCCGCACCTCGCCGACCGCGAAGCCGGGGAAGTTGTAGTGGAGCATGAACTTGCGGGTGAAGTCCTCGAAGAGGCTCTCCACCCACTCCTCGTCGAGCGCGGTGCCGAGGGTGGTGCCGACGAGTGCCTGGGTCTCGCCGCGGGTGAAGAGTGCGGAGCCGTGGGAGCGGGGGAGGAGGGCGACCTCGCAGGCGATGGGGCGGATGTCCTTGTAGCCGCGCCCGTCGCAGCGCTTGCCGGAGGCGATGAGGGAGCGCATGGTGCGGCCCTCCACCTCCTCGAAGGCGGCCAGGACGTCGCCCTTGGTGTAGCTGCCCTCGCCCTCGCCGTCCTGGGCGAACTCCTCGAGGGCCTGTTTGCGGAGCAGGATGACGCCGCTGGCGCGCTCGCGCTTGTCGCGCACCTGGATGCGCTCGTTGAGGAGGGCGGCGTACTTGGCGCGCATCTGGGCGCGAAGGGGCTCGGGGACCTCGGCCGGCTGGAAGAAGCGGGCGGTCACGCCGCAGTCGCGGACCAGTTCCTCGATCATCCCCACGATCTCGCGGCAGGCGTCGTTCCCGAAGCGGAGCGCGTCCACGATGGTCGCCTCGGGCACCTCCTTCGCCCCCGCCTCCACCATCACGATGGCGTCCTTCGTGCTCGACATCACGAGGTCGAGGTCGCCGTCCTGGACCTGTTTGTAGGTTGGGTAGACGACGAAGCGGCCGCCGATGCGGCCGACGCGGACGGAGCCCGTGGGGCCGAGGAACGGGACGGATGAGAGTGCGAGGGCGGCTGAGGAGCCGATCATGGAGAGGATGTCGGGGTCGTTGTCCTTGTCCGCCGACAGGACGAGTGAGTGGATCATGACCTCTTCACGGAAGCCCTTGGGGAAGAGGGGCCGGAGGGGCCGGTCGCACATGCGGGAGGTGAGGATCTCCTTGCGGCTGGGGCGGCCCTCGCGCTTGTGGAAGCGGCCGCCGGGTATCTTGCCCGCCGCATGGAACTTCTCGCGGTACTCGACGGTGAGCGGGAAGAAGTCCGTGTCGCGCTTCACCTCGGCGCACACCACGGTGGCCAGCACCATGGTGTCGCCGTAGCGGACCGTCACGGAGCCCTCAGCTTGCTTGGCGAGTCTGCCGGTTTCGATGACGAGGGGTCGGTCGCCAATGACTCTCTCGACGCGATGGATTGCCATGCGCTTCTCCAACCTCCTGTGTGCCTTCAGTGTGTGCTGGCCTTGACGGGGGAAGCACGTGCCGATTACCTGTTGCCATTTCGCCCACTCAACGCTCGACAACGGCTGGTCCGGGGCCCCTTCGACGATTCAGAGGGCCGGCTCCGCGGTGGCGGGACGCCTATTTCCGTATTCCAAGCCGCTTCACGATTGCCAGGTAGCGGTCCGGGCTGTCGCGGTGGAGATACCGCAGCAGCCTTGTGCGGCGGCCCACCATCATCAGCAGGCCGCGGCGCGACGTGTGGTCCTTCCGATGGCTCTTCAAGTGGTCGGCCAGGTGATTGATGCGCTCGGTCAGCAGGGCCACCTGCACCTCGGGCGAACCCGTGTCCTTCTCGTGGACCCGATACGCGCCGATGAGTTCGCTCTTCTTCGTTCCGTCCATCGTCATAGACTTCGTGTCCTTCTCCTCAGGCGGAGCCTGCACGCGCGTCCGACCACTCCGTGACCCTGTGTGTTGAAGATTGTAGCATATGGAGCGGACGCGGTCAAATGAGAACTGCGGCGGGAGCATGACTTCTTAGATCGGCGCAGGCCCCCCCGTCCGCTCTCTCGTGCTCGTCGTCGTCCTCGTCGTCGTCGTCGTCGAATCTCTGGCTCATTCCCCCTTCAGCATCGCGGCGATCTCCCGCTCCACGATTTCGGCCGCCCGTGGCACGGCGGCGGCCACGGGCGCCGAGAGCTCTTCGCCGAAGTCCACGGCCTGCGGCTGGATGCCCACGATGCGCACCCTGGCACGGCAGCCGAGCTGCTGGGCAAGCTTGACCACGGCCAGTAAGTCTATGGAGTGCAAGGACATGCGGCGGTCGAGCAGCGTACTCTCGACCTCATCGGGGGAGAAGATGGCCACGGTTCCGGGCTTCCTGCCCATGTCCGCGCAATCCACGATGATCGCCGCGTCGGCATCCTCGAGGTCGGTGGCCAGGCCGTAGCCGTCGGTGCCCGTCTCGCGGAGCTCCACCCCCTCGGGCAGTGGCCGGCGTGCGAGGGCCTCGAGGACGGCGATGCCCGCCCGCTCGTCGCGCATCATCCTGCTCCCAGCCCCGAAGACCTTGATTCGTGGTTTTGTCACGCCTCGGCCCCCCGATGCGAATGGTCCTACGTAAGGGGAGGGACAGGTCTGTAGTGCGGCCTTCAGGCCGTCTCTTGGCGGCACGGGCTGAAGCCCGCACTACGAATTCACTCGTTTTCCTGTTCGCTCGAAGAATGACTTGACGAACACGGCGCTCGCGCGCTACTATACTGAAAAGAAGCTGTCGGCCGCAACCATAGGGGATGGGTGGATGAATGGATGGGTGGATGGGTGTCAGACAATCATCCATTCATCCAGTCATCCAATCATCCCTTTCCTGCGGCCGCTGGCGGCGACCAAAGGGGCTGTAGCTGAAGGAGTTGCGGCAATGTTGTGCAGGAGCGCTTCGACGCGGCGCGGCTTCACCCTCATCGAGCTCCTCACCGTGGCGGGGATCGCCATCGTCCTCGCCACGCTCATCGTCACCGCCATCTTCGCCGCCCAGGAGAGCGGCCGGAACGCCAACTGCCGCAGCAACCTCTCCCAAATCCACAAGCTCATGATGGTCTACACGCAGACCTACGGGAACTTCCTGCCCGCCTTCTGGCACGAGCGCTGGGTAGGCGAGCTTGGCCTCGCCGGCGGCCAGTGGCGCTCCGACACCGGCCAACTGAAGAAGAAGAAGTATATCAAGGACATGTGGGACTGGTGGGTCCTGTTCCTGAAGGCTGGCGGCAGGACCTTTCAGCCGCCCAGCGCCGTAGGATCCAGTGCGCTCGGGTATACATACTGGCAGCAGATCCGCACCCGTTTGGGGGAGATCTGGCTTGGCAGGAATTATACCAAGCTGGAAAACATGGACGATGTGAACCCCTTGTGCCCGCTGGTTTGGAACAACTATCAAGAGCCGGGCCACTACCTCGGCTATACACCGGGCAACGGTTACGCCAACGGGGCGCGCCCGGTCTACCGCAGCGGCGCGACTGCCATCGTCTGTCCCAGCGACACGAGCGCTTACCGTTGCGACCAAGGCGCGCTGGTCTCCTACATGGGCCTGGCGAAGTACGGCTGGTGGCACCGCGGAAACGTTGACACCGTGCCGCGCTTCTTCGAATACCACCAGCTCCAGGAGGTTGACCAGCCCACCAAGCGCTGGCTCCTGGGCGAGTCGGAGCCAGGCACCTGGCAATACGGCGGGTGTGGGTGACGCTGGCACGCATACCAGCACCCCGTGCGGGTGGTGAGACGGCACGCAGGCGGCGGCAACATCCTTCACTTCGACGGCCACGTGACCCTGGCCAAGCAGCCGGCGCACCTGCGCATTGATCACTGGGACCCTGACTACAAGCTCTGGAACCCCGGGTGGTAGGCGCCAGCCAATGAGAGGATACGCGGGCCTTGCCCTCTGCTTCGGCCTCGCTTGCCTCCTCGCCGCAGGGTGCGGGGGCGAGAAGAAGCCGAAGAACGTCCAGCGCGCCGAAAGCGTGGCCTTGGAGGGCGCTGGCGGCAACAAGGTGGGGCTCAAGGAGCTCGTCGAGGAGGAGGGGCTCGCTGGGCTCAAGCGTATCCTGGCCGAGAGCGACTCGAGCCGCGCGCGGATGGTGGCCATCACCGGGCTGGGCATGCTGAAGAAGGACGCCGAGGCCACCGAGCTCCTGGTCGGCCTCGCCGAGGGTGAGGACTCTGAGGAGGCCCACTGGGCAATCGTCGCTCTAGCCGACCAAGGCGCGCCAGAAGCAAGGGACCTCATCACCAAGCTGCTGAGCAGTGGCGACCCGCGCCGCCGCGAGGGCGCCTGCATCGCCGTCAAGGAATATGCCGACCAATCACTGTATCCTCTCCTCGACAAAGCGCTCAACGACCCAGACGGCAGGGTGAAGGCCGTCGCCGAGCAAGTCAAAGTGCTCATCAGGGTAGGGCAATTGGTCAGGGAGGGTCACGAGACAAAGGAGGGGCCGGGCGCTGGGGACGAATGAGGCCCATGTGCCGAATGTGGAGTGCGGAGTGCGGAGAGAACCGTACGAATCGGCGCTCGTCGCGCTCTCTTCATTCCGCATTCCGTACTCCAGACTCCGCATTTGAGTTGGCCATCGCAGCGTCGCTGCTATTCCAGGCACCCGGCTGCGCGCCGCGCGCGGCGCGCGATGGGCCTGGCCTCGATCCCCTCGCCGCACGGGCAAGGGCCGCCTCGTTCCACGGCTGGCGCGGCTGCGGACGGCTCGCCAACGCGCTCCTCTCCGCCACGGTCGTCCCACAGGTCGGCGGCCGCACGCTCGAGTTCGCGCTCGACGGCTCCAACTTCCTCTTCATCGGCGGCGGCGAGCTAGGGAGCACCTTCGCCGCGGGCGACGAACGCCGCTACCGCCACTTCGGCGGCCAATCCGCCCAGCTCCATCCCGAGGAGAAGTGGGCCAGGGTCCAGAGCCGCTACCCCCCAGAGCTCTTCATGGGCCGCTACGAACTGCGGCTCCTGCCCGCCGAGGCAGGCAAGGCCGCGGTCGAGGTTGCCGGCCCCATGGACATCGCCACCGGCACGCGCGTCGTGCGGCGGGTTGAGCTCTTCTCAGGCAGCACCCGGCTGCGGATCACCGACACCTTGACGAACATCCGGCCCATCCCGCAGGAGTGGGGCATCCAGGCGATGCTCCAGCTCAAGGGCGCGCCGAGCGCGAGCGGCGTTGTGCGCCGCGAGGATGCGCCTGACGGCTCGCTCGCACTCTACGTGCCTCTGAACCCCAAGAGCCGCTTCAAGGGCGGGGTGCGCATTGTGGGCGGGGGCTCCGCCCCCCGCGGGGCAGAGACGCCCCGCCCACAGGCCCAGTGGAGCACAGCCGAGCTCCCCGGCCTCCTCGCGCTCCGCTACCGCCGCGAGTTCAGCAAGGCGCTCCTCGACCCCGCACTCCCCTGGGCCGCCTTCGCCGACGAGCGGGCCGGCAACGTCTTCGTCCAGGTCTGCGCCGTCCCCGAGAAGGTCGTCATTGCCTCTGGCACCGGCTTCGCTCCCTACCCCTTCATCGAGCTCCAGTGCTTCGGCCCAGTGGCCAGGCTCGGCCCTGGCGAGAGCACGAGCCTGGTCCAGGAGTGGTTCGCCGCGCGCTGCCCTGGCCCCATCGTGGACGTGACCTCGGCTGGCGTAGTCGCCTCGCCCCTGAGCCTGCTGAAGGGCGACGGGCGGACCTGGGTCGCGGGCACCTTCGGCGTCTTCCACGTCGGCACCGCAGCCGTCGTCTTCCGCGGCGCCGACGGCGCCGAGCTTTCCAGGCTCGACTGCGGCCCCGTCACCCCGCTCCACCCCCTGAAGCTCAACCGCCCGATTGACCTCCCACCCCAGGCGGCCCAGGTCGACCTCCAGGTCCGCGACACCTTAGGCAACTCTGTCGGACACCTCGGAATGATCGCCCTTCCCTCCCCCCGGTAGGTGCCCGGTACGATGCGACAGCCTGTTGGAGTGCGGCGGCTTGACGCCGCTTTCCCATCAGGTCGCCGTGAGTGCGAGCTTTGTGATGTGACCCAAGGCGCACGAAAAGCGGCGTCAAGCCGCCGCACTCCAACAGGCTCACGCACCTTTCTTGGCTGGCACCCGCTTGCTGGTACGGCAGGATTGGAATCACGGTGCGCAAAACAGTATGATGGGACAGGCAGAGAGTGGTTGCCAAACTGTCACCTACCCGAACCGCTGGGGAGACGAATATGGACTACAGGGAAGTCATCACCATCCAAGCCGGGAAACGTGGGGGGCGGCCCTGTTTCCGAGGGATGCGCATCACCGTCGGCGACGTCCTGGGGTGGCTTGCCGCCGGCATGAGCCACGAGGAGATCATCGCCGATTTCCCGGAACTGACCGAGAACGACATCCGGGCCTGTCTGGCCTACGCGGCAGACAGACTGGGTTAGGTGCGGGAGGGAGCTGGGTCGTCTTCTGTACATCCACCCATCCATTCATCCATTCATCCCCTTCAGACCAAGGGACAGGCGATGTCAACGCTGTTCACTCCCGCCGGCATCGGAACGCTCGCTCTGCCCAACCGCCTCGTCCGCTCGGCCACGGGCGAGCGGATGTGTACGCCCGAGGGGCGGGTGACGCCGCTCCTTGCCGAGTTCTACGCGCGGCTCGCCCGCGGGGGCGTGGGGCTGATCATCACGGGCCACAGCTTCGTGCGCGCCGACGGCAAGGCGAGCGAGGGGATGATGGGAGTCCACAGCGACAAGATGCTCCCCGGCCTCAAGAGCCTCGTCGCAGCGGTGCATGAGGCGGGCGGGCGAGTCGTCTGCCAGCTCAACCACGCCGGACGCCAGACGAAGCCCGAGCTGATTGGCGGCAAGCGCCCCCTGGCACCGTCGGCGGTGCCGAACAAGGCCGACGGCCTAGCGCCGCGCGAGCTGGCCGCCGACGAGATCGAGCCGCTGATAGAGAGCTACGTGGCCGCCGCTCGCCGCTGCCGCGAGGCCGGCTTCGACGGCGTCCAGCTCCACTGCGCACACGGCTACCTGATGAGCCAGTTCATCTCCCCCTACACCAACCGCCGCGAGGACGCCTGGGGCGGTAGTCTGGATGCCCGCGCCCGCTTCCCGCTGGAGGCCCTGCGCCGCATCAGGGCCGAGCTGGGCCGCGAATACCCCGTCCTCGTCAAGCTCAACGCCGAGGACTTCATCGAGGGGGGCCTCACCCTCGCCGATAGCTGCCGCATCGCCGCCATGATGGAGGCGGAGGGCATTGACGCCATCGAGATCAGCGCGGGGATGGCCGAGACCGCGGACAAGATCGTCCGCAAGGGGATTGACTGCCCGGAGAAGGAGGCCTACTTCCTGCCCTATGCCCGCGAGTTCCGCCAGCTAAGTGGCACAGGTGTTGGTGGCACAGGCGTCCCGCCTGTGGGCGACACAGGCCAGAGGCCTGTGCCACCAAGAGCAGGGCTCACTGGCACAGGCGTCGGTGGCACAGGCGTCGGTGGCACAGGCGTCGGTGGCACAGGCGTCCCGCCTGTGACCTGTCCCCTCATCTGCGTCGGCGGCCTCCGCAGCCTGGATGTGATGGAAAACGTCATCCAGAGCGGCGCCGCAGACTTCGTCTCGCTCTCCCGCCCCCTCATCCGCGAGCCCGAGCTGCCGAACAAGTTCCGTGAGGGCACTGCTGCCAAGGCCGCCTGCATCTCCTGCAACTGCTGCGGCCCGGACGACGCGGGCCGCCTCGCCTGCACCCTCGACCTCCAGCTTGCCAAACGCCAGTCGCAAGCCTAGCGGGAGGCGGCCGCGCGGCGGCGACCGTTCTTGAACTCGAGGTCCGTCACCAGGAGGAGATCAATGATGTTGTACGAGTCATCCAACTGAGAGACATGGATTGTGCGCCCGCTGGGTGAGAAGTGCATGAACTCCGGGCTGCGGACCGGAACTCCCCTTCCATCGGCCAGATGGAGAACGAACGGGCGAAACGGTCTGGCACGGTAGGCATCGCGAACCTGTTCGACGGTCATCGCGGCCAAAGACCTCCGAGTTGTTGCCCTGTGCCCCCCTTTCCCCATCTTTTGTATTCTATCGTTTGGCCCATGGGGTTTCAAGCGGACTTGCCAAACGTCCGCAACAATCGTAGACTCCTACGGTTTGCCAGGAGTATGGCCCCCAATCCTGGTGAACCACTCCGGAGCCCCGATAGGGGCGTACTATAGCAGCCCAGGGCGAAGCCCTGGGAAGGGGGCGGTAGGTAGGCCAGCCCTGAAAGGGCGTACTATACGGTTCCGGGCGCCACATCCTGCCCAGGGCGGGTAGTACGCCCCTACAGGGCTGAAGCTGGCCGCCCGCCTGTCCCAGGGCTTCGCCCTGGGCTGCTATAGTACGCTCCGTTCGGAGCTTCGGCGCCGAAGGACCTTACCAGAATCAGGGGCCATACTCGTTTGCCAGAGAGGGGGGGCACTCGCAGGAGATTGAGGCGAAGATGAAAGCTCGCTCTGGTTTGCTCTGTGTCGCGGCCCTGACGCTCGCTCTCGGCATTCGGGGATCCGCGGCGGAGCGCTCGGATGCCGGCCTCGCGGTGCTCGACTCGGCGAGCCTCTGGCGCGTCCGAACCGTGTGGGAGACCCAGGAGGTGTCGCTGCCCGGCGGCGAGGCCGGCCACGCGCAGTTCGTCACCACGCGCGAGGCGCGCGAGGCGCTCCGCAAGGACCCCACGCTCCGCGAGGTGCCCAGCTTCTCGGTCGAAAAGCTGCCCCTCTTGCGGCTGCCGGAGGACACGGCGCCCGACTGGATGGCGCCCGAGGCCGACGACAGCACCTGGGTGCGCCAGCGCGCGCCCGTCCTGGCCAGCTCCAACAGCTTCAACTGGAAGCTCATCCTGGTCCGCGGGCGGTTCGAGGTGGCTGACCCCGCCAGGGTCGGCGACCTGACGCTCTCGCTGGCCTTCCGCGGCGGCGCCGTGGCCTATCTCAATGGGGAGGAGGTCGCTCGCTCCTTCATGCCCAAGGGCAAGCTCGACCTCTACACGCCGGCCGAGCCATATCCGAGGGATGTCTACCTGAACGCTGACGGCTATCTCTTCTACCGCGGGGACCGGTCGCCGGACGCGCAGGGGCGAATCGCCCAACGCATCCGCCGGCTCGACGCCGCCACAATCCCCGCCGCGAAGCTGCGCAAGGGCGTCAACGTCCTCGCCGTGGCCATCCACCGCGCGCCCACCGATGCGGTCTTCTATCTCCGCCGCCACAAGACCTCCTACGAGTGCAACCCGCCGCACGCCGACACCTTCTGGGCGCACATCGGCCTCGCCGACCTCCGCCTCTCCGCCCCTGGTGTAACTGGTGGCACAGGGGTTGGTGGCACAGGCGTCCCGCCTGTGGCAGACACAGGCCAGAGGCCTGTGCCACCAAAGGCAGGCGCTGGTGGCACAGGCGTCTCGCCTGTGGTCCCCAACACGGCTCCCCCAAAGGGCCGCGGCTTCGTCGTCTGGAACCAGAGCACCGTGCAAACGCAGTTCGTGGAGGACTTCCCCGACCCCTTCGCGCCGCTCCAGCCGATACGGCTGACGGGGGTGCGGAACGGCACGTTCGCGGGCCAGGTCGTCGTGGGCGACGAGAAGCCGATTGCGGGCCTGAAGGTCGCGGTCTCCGACCTCAAAGGCCCCGGCGTCATCCCCGCCTCGGCCGTTCAGGTGCGCTATGGCGTGTCCGATGGCGAGCCGCACAGGCGAGGCCAGGCGCGCCCCTTCGACTCCCTCGAAGCCGCCATCCCCGCTGAGGTGCCGGCACTCGACAAGGCCGGCGGCGCAGTCCAGCCAATCTGGCTCGCCGTCGTCGTGCCGCCCGACGCCAAGGCGGGCGACTACAAGGCCGCCCTCACCATCTCCGCCGGAGGCGCCAAGCCCGTTGAGGTCCCACTCGAGCTCCGCGTCCACGACTGGGCGCTGCCCGACCCCAACACCTTCGCGGGCCACATGGACATCGTGGAGTCGCCCGAATCGCTCGCGCTGGCCTACGGGGTGGAGCTCTGGAGCGATGCCCACTGGAAGCTCCTCGACCAGGCCTTCGCCCTCCTCAAGCCGCTCGCGGTCAAGACCGTCTACCTCACGGCCATCCGCCGCACCCACTGGGGCAACGAGCACGCGATGGTGCGCTGGGCGCGG
>Ga0194125_10014645_pt1 | contig 9996 bp, 7 predicted proteins | sample TA2KigC250mmetaG_FD_148626 | JGI IMG/M metagenome (GOLD analysis project Ga0194125, IMG submission 148626) | Freshwater microbial communities from Lake Tanganyika, Tanzania - TA2015034 Kigoma Deep Cast 250m | ecosystem: Environmental > Aquatic > Freshwater > Lake | place: Tanzania: Lake... | reverse complement strand
GTCATCCTCCGTCCGGCTTCCCAGACGCCGCTCTCGTCCCTTCTTCTCGCGGAGGTCGCGGCGGAAGCGGGACTTGCCGCGGGCCTTCTGAACGTCGTCCCTTGCCCGGTGCAGCATGTGGAGGCGATCCTAGAAGATGAGCGGATCAAGCTCGTCACCTTCACCGGCAGTCCGCCGGTCGGCTGGGCCATCAAGCAGAGGGCCTACCGGCGCAAGGTGGTCCTCGAGCTGGGAGGCAACGCCGCAGTCGTCTTCGACAGGGGATACGATCTCCTCGCCCAGATCCCCAAGATCGCCGTCTCCGCCTATGCCCACGCGGGACAGAGCTGCATCTCGGTCCAGAGGATCTTCGTGCCCCGGGAGGAGGAGGAAAGGTTCGCCGAGACGATGGCGGCTCATGTGAGGGACAGCGTGACCTTCGGTGATCCGAGCCGTGAAGAGACGGTCGCGGGTCCCCTGATCCGCAGCGAGGAGGCCGATCGCGTGATGTCCTGGATCGCGGAAGCCCGCGATCGCGGCGCGACGATCGTCGTGGGCGGGCGCCGGAGCCACAACGTCATCGAGCCGACCCTCCTGCGGCATGTCGATCCCGAGCTTCGCATCGCGAGCGAGGAGGTCTTCGGGCCGGTCGCCGTTCTCGATGGGTATGGGACCTTTGACGAGGCCCTGGAAAAGGTGAACGACTCGCGTTTTGGGCTTCAGGCGGGACTCTTCACCAACGATCTCGGTCACGCCTTCCGCGCTCTTCAGGATCTCGAGGTCGGAGCAGTGCTGGTGAACGAGACGCCGACGTGGCGGGTCGATCACATGCCGTATGGAGGCGTCAAGGAGTCGGGGTTCGGGCGCGAGGGCGTCCGCTGCGCGATCGAGGAGATGACGGAGCCGCGCCTGCTGGTGCTTGGCCCGAGCTGAGCGAGCAGGCGGCGCATTACCCGGCAAGAGCCCTGGACCCCGACGGTTCACCTGAGCCCCGCGCCGCAACGCGGACGTTGCGGGACGGAGGGAACCGTCGGGGTCGAGAGCCGGGATTCGGGAGGCGACCAGCCCGCCGCCGGGTTCGAATTGCGTGGGCCGATGGCCGCCTACTGCAGGATTGACGAATCCGCGAAGCTGGCCGCGAATCTCCCCTCCCGGGAAGCCGGCCGAGTGGATGTTCACGTAGGTCAGGCCGGCGAAGACATCATCCTCGTTGGCCGCTCCGAAGTTCCACACGCCGAGCTTTCGGTTGCCGAGGGGGAGGTTGTGGAGCGCGCCGCCGTTGGCTCCGGGAGGCGCGAAGCCATGGATGTGCGCCCCGGTCTCGGCCCCCGTCAGCCCCGTGAACGCGATCCGGTAGCTCATGGTGTTCGCGTCCGTGTCGATGAGAAACTGCCCTCCGCCGAAGGCCGTCGATGCGTTTGGCGGAACCTCCTGCCTCCCCAGGAGCACGGCGCCGAAGACGTGCTCCGCGCCGACTGAATCCCCGGGCGACAGCAACGCGCCGGACAGCGCGACCGCGAGAACCGCAATGACCGCTGCCGGACGAGTGAGCGAGCGGGTTTCTATGGATCTCTTCATTGTGTTCATGTTGTCGATCTTCCCCTTCGATGCTGGAGACTGGATTGAATAGGGCCGCGCTCGCGGCCCTTGAAATGACCGGAGAGCATAGCACGCAGTCTCGCGCCTCGACAGCAGATAAGGTCGACGCTCGGGGCGCCCTTGTGAAATCGAGCGCATGGATGACCGTCGATCCGCGGGGCTTGCGCTATGGCTGAGCGAAGGCGGTCGCGAAGATCCAAGCCCCGCGCCCCCTGGCGCATCGCGCCGGGCCGAGCGGATGTGGGAAGCGAGCGGCCCGGATGCGGTCAAGCCGCTCTAGCGGTTGCCCCCTTCGAGTTTCATCTTCGCGAGCTTGAGCGACAGCGTGTTGCGGTGGATCCCCAGCAGGCGGGCCGACTCGGCCTTGTTCCCCCTGGTCTTGAGGAGCGTCTGGCGGATCGCCTCCTGTTCCCACTCCCAGAGACTCCTGATCTTGCCCGACCAGGGTCCCAGCTCGGCGGCGCCGGCGTCCGGAGCGGCGGCGAGGGCATGCCGAACATCGTTCGCCTGAATGACCGATCCGCCCTGCGAGAGGAGAAGTCTGTGCACGAAGTGCCTCAGCTCACGAATGTTGCCGGGCCAGAGCTGCTCTTGCATCAGCTTGATGGCGTCGGGCGAGAACTTCGTCTCCTTGTGCCCCTTGCTTGGCTCTTCGAACAGCCGGACGAAACGGGCGACGAGGATCGGAATGTCTTCGGATCGCTCGCGAAGGGGCGGAACGACGAGGTGAACCGCGTGGAAGATCGACGCGAACGCGGCCGGGAGCAGCACTCCCCCCACGCGCTCCCCCGTCCTGTCGGGTTCGCACGAGGCCAGGATGCGGACGTCGATCCGCTCGTCACGGCGGCCTCCTAGGGGGCGATACAACCCTCTCTGCGCGATCCGCGCGAGTATGCCCGCGAGATCTTCGTCGAGGGCGTCGGCCCCGGCGACGTGGAGGGTGCCGCGGTCCGCGAGCCGGACGAGGCCGGCCTCGTTTCCGTAAGCGCCGCGAACGGCCACTCCGCTCCGGCCCAGAACGGCGCCCTTGAGGACCAAAGCCGGCATCGCGGCGCAGTCGCAAGTCATGAAGGCTTCCCGCGCGCGGCGGCTGGCATCGTGGATCGCCCGGGCGAGGATGCTGCGGCCGCTCCCGTTCTCTCCGACGAGCAGCAGCGGCTGGTCCATCAGCGCGGCCGTGGCGGCCTGGGCGCGGAGCGCCTCCATCCTCTCGCTCGGACCCAGGAGGCGGTCCCACGGTTGGTGCGAGGGATTGCTCCTGCGAAGCTGGTCGTTCTCGCGCACCAGATCACCGTGCACCTGGGCGTTCTCGAGCGCGACGGCGGCCACGCGGGCCATGGCGTCCAGGAGCGGCAGCGCGCGTTCAGGGAACGCGTTGGGCGAGGGGGCGTCCAGATAGAGCGCGCCGACCTGTCCCGACGGGGAGACCAGGGGAGTGCAGACGATCGAGCGCATCTCGTTCAGCCGGACGCTCTCGAGGGCGGCGAGGCGCGCGTCGGAGAGCGCGTCCTGGGTGATGATCAGCCGCCCCTGCTTCCCCTCTGTGAGGATCGTGCGGCTCACCTTCTCGACCGCCCGCAGCTCCTGCCCGCGGATGTTCTGCGCGAGCACGGGAACCAGACCGGCTGCGTCCTGCCGTCCGAGGAAGAGGATGCCGCGCGATGCCCCCATCAGCGCGGTGGCCTGATCCAGGATCGTCTTGATGAGGACATGGAGATCGAGCTGGGCGGTAATGGCGCAAGCCAGTCCCTGCAATTGCTGGACATGCTGCGAGCTCTCCCAGCTGGTCGCGCGCGATCGGAGGTCGCCGCCCGTCCGGCCGGTCACGCCTTCCGTCTCATCCAGATCGGCCCGGAGGCTGTCATGCTCGTCCAGGTCCTCGAGGATTTTCGCCCTGCGCTGGGGAGGCGTCTGCTTGGAACGGCCCTTACCCGACTTCATCCTTGGGCTCCTCTCACGGGTGGATCTGAGGCGGTTTGCCCCGAGGATCAACCCCTCGCACTATTTTAGGCGGACAAGCGGAAGATTTCAAGTGTTGTTCAGACATGAAAGGGGCTGTATAGTACTTGGGCGGGGACCAGCATGAAACGGGATGGCAGGAGAGAGAATGGCGGTCAGCCCGCTTCGGGCGAGAAGAGGTCGTCCGGCGACAACCCCCGCTACGAGGTCCGACGCCTGATCGAGGAGCATGAGGGCCGACGCGTCGCTCTCGCCCTCGATCGCTGGACGGGCCGGAGCGTTGTGCTGAAGAGCGTGGATTCCACGCTTGGTCCCAGAGAAGCCTGATGCCTCCTGGCGTTGCCGTTCGGGATCGCGCCAAGGATCGCCGATCTCGCCTGGCGAACCTCGCGCGGTCTGATAATGGTCCTTGAGCGCCTACCGGGCAAGACGCTTCTTGAGGCTGCCCGAGACACCTCCCCGGCGGAAGTCCCGATTCTGGCTCGGCGGATCAGCGGGCTTCTCGCCCACCTTCACCGCTCAGGATACGTCCATTCCGACGTCAATCCTATGAACGTCATCCTGGCCGGGGACTTGGAACCGGCCCGGGCGAGGCTCCTCGATCTGGGGTTCGCAATCGAGACCATGGCGGGCGGTGACGAGGAGGATGTCAGAGGCGGGATGCCTCCATACATCGCGCCGGAGGTGCGGCGGGGATGGATCGTCGATGGGCGGGCGGACCTCTTCTCCTTGGGCGTGATGCTCCGCACCCTCTTTCCGGCCCTGGAAGAGGATCCGGCCTGGCGGAGGATCCTGGAGAAGCTGGAACAGCCGATTCCCGCGGAGCGCTATCCGCACGCGGTCGCTCTGCGCAGCGAGCTGACCCGCCTCTTCCGGCTTCCCCCGCAGGAAGCAGAGGTCCCGCCTTTCGGCGCTGGGCCGATGCGGGGAAGAGAGTCCTCAATGCGCCGGCTGCTGGACTTGGCGGGGGCGTCCCCCGGCGCGCGCATTCTGGTCCAGGCCAGGCCGGGAACGGGTCTTTCTCGCTTCCTCATGGAGGCCGTTCTCGCGATCGCGAGAGCCGGAGGGCCGCCTGCCTGGATCGCGGACCTCTCCGAGATGGGATCGGGAGCATCCCTCGATCGCGCGATCGACTCGCTCGATCAGGCCGAAGCGGATGGGGAGGGGATCGTCCTCTGCGGCGTCGGCGATCCATCACCCGGTCTGCGTTGGTTGGGAGGCAGGACGGGCGATCGGCTCCGGCGCCTCGTCGGCGCTCCACGCTGGAAGAGGCTGGTCCTGCCCTGTATTGACTTCGAGAGCTTCTGCGAAATCGTTGGCGCCAGCCTGGGCGCAAGGAGCGGGCCGGTCGAGATGCTCGCCCGGGCGCTCTACGAGCGCGCCGAGGGAGACCTGAAGCTCTCCGCGGAGGGGTTCGCGCACTGCGTGGGTCGCAGCGGCGAGGAGGACGGCCTTTCGTGGAGGCTCGACGGGGAGCGCCTGGAGCGCGCGATCCCGAGATGGAGACCTTCGAGCGTGGGTCCGTCCCTCGACCTTGTGTCGCGCGACCTCGTGGAGCCCGTGCGAATCTGCGCACATGCGGGTCGATCATTCCCCGCCGATCTGATCCGCCGCCTTCTCGATCGCTTCGCATGCTCCGCGGCCTTGCCGGCCATCCTTGATCACGCTCTTCTGATCGAAGAAGAAGGGGGCCGTCTGAGGTTCATCACCCGGGATCTGAGGGAGGCCGCCGCGAGTGGGGATCATGCGAAGTCCCGGGAGATCGATCGCTGGCTGCACGCAAACTGGGAGCCCGATCCCGGCCGCGTCGAAGAGGTCCTCGATCTATGCGCCATCGCCTGGCGGGTAGGAGACGAGGTGAAGTCGAGGCGATGGCTCTCGGCGGCCCTGGAGAGCGCGGATCGGCAGCGTCGCTGGCCGGATCTGCTGACGATCGTCTCGCGAGTGGCCGATCCCGGGCGCGACTGGACCCCGGACGTAACGCTCGAGAGTCTGGCGCAACTCCGCGCTCGGCTCTCCTCTGATTGGAGCGCGGAGCGACTCTTCGTCACCATCGCGCTGAGCCTCAGGTCGGTGGCTCCCGGCACGTCGCTGCTCCTATTGGAGAGGGCGGCCGCGGGCCAGGACCCCGAGGCTGCGGGCGATGCGCTCGTGTATCTGGCCGATCGAGTCGCCAGCCAGCCCAGTGACGGCGCCTTCACGGGATACATGTCGACGCTGCGCGAATCCGAATGGGCGCGCAGCGAGATCCGCCGGGCGATCCTCGACCTCCTCGAGGCACAGCACGCGCTGGGGGCCGGGCAGACGGTCGAGGCGAAGGCTCGGGCCGACCGGGCGGTCCAGGGGCTCAGGGGGAGCGGGCTTCATCAAGAGGCTCTGAGCCTCTTGACGCTTGCGACCGCTCTCTTTCCCCAGGATCCCGGGAGGGCGGCCGGGATCATGCGAGAAGCTCTCGCGAACGCATCGGATCCCGAGACGGCCGCGCAGCTCCGATACAACCTCACGCTGTTGCACACACGCCTGGGCGAGTTCGAGTCGGCGGCCAAGTGCGCGGACGAGGGAATTCAGGAAGCGGGCGATCGCGCTTCCCTCCTGCGGCGGACCGGGTTGCGGATCCAGCGCGCATGGTCATGGGCCTATCTCGATCAGATCGAGAGCGCCATGGAGGAGGCGAGAGACCTCCTCTCCCGCTCGATCGTCCGCCAGGTGCCTTCTCGGCTCGTGCCCGTCCTGCTCCTGGTCGCCTACTGCCATCTGCACCGGGGGGAGCGCAACGGAGCGCTCCGAGAGAGCGTCCGAGCGATCGATGAAGGCCAGGACGGTGTCCCCGTGGTCCTTCAGGCGGACGTCCTCCGCTTCCTCGTGGATGCGCTTCTCGACATCGGCGACTGGGATCGCGTCCGCGAGAGGGCGCAGGATCTCTTGTTGACCTTGGATGGCGGGAGCGCCGCGGTGAGAACGGCGACGGCGAGGGCGAGGGCGCTCCTCGCTCAGGAAAAGGGATCTCTCAACGAGGCAATGGACCTTCTCAGGCGCGAGGTCGAGGCCGGCCGAAGACTCGACAACAAGCTCGCCGCCGCTCGCTACCTCCATCACCTGGGGCTGCTTCAACTGGATCGGGCCGGTCAGCTCGGGGATCAGGCGATGGCGGAGTCTGCCGCTGATCTCTTCGCGGAGGAGCTTGAGATTCTATCGAAGCAGGGAATGGGCTACCACCGAGGCCGCGCGCTGCTCGCGCTCTCTCGCGCCCTCATCGTGATGAGAGAAAAGGACGAAGCAGAGGAGCGGTTGTCGCAGGCGATCTGCATCGCGAGAGAGTGCAGGTGCCGGGGACTCCTCGCGGAGTGCTTGGAGCTGCGCGCCAGGGAGCAGATGACCGAGACGAACTCGTGACGACTTTGGGGGGATTGCGGTTTCGATGATCGGGAGGATCTAGGCGACACATGGGAGGGAATCATGCCACGTAGCATTCTCTGGAGATCGTCAGCGCTCGCTTCCCTAATTCTTCTTCTCGCGGGGCTTCCTTTCCTGGCGGAAAAGGGGCACGCCGGCGTGACCGGCGTCTTGAAACTCAAGGTCAAGAGCTGCTGGTCTGTCGGATGGCTCAGCGACGCCCGCATCGACGTCGTGATCTGGCGGATGGGCGTCGGCCAGGTGGACTCGGCGACCGATTACACCGACAACGACGGCTACGTTGAGATCGCGTTCGATGACCTTGAGGATGAGGACAAGGCTCTCGTGACGGTGACTCCTTCCGGCCAGAGCCCAGATGACGATCACACCTACTATTGGATCTTGTCCCAGGGATATCGAGAGGGTTACTGGGACCTCGGGACGCAGGGCGACTCGGGGTGCGAGGACGGCTGGTACAGCGAGAAGGAGAACGTGATTCTCTGCGTGTACCACTAGAGCGTTCGATTGCCTCTGAGGCGCCTGCGCGCTTCTCGGATCAGTTCAGAAGCGTCTAGACCGGGCCGACCGCGACGGCGATACTTCTCGGGATGAGCCTGATCGATCTCCTCGCGGTCGCGGTCGCTCTGGCAATGGACGCCTTCGCCGTCGCCATCGTCACGGGGCTCGCGCTCAGGACGCCGAGCGGACGGCACGTCGTCCGCCTGGCTTTTCACTTCGGTCTCTTCCAGGCGCTGATGCCTGTGATCGGCTGGGCGGCCGGCAGGGCGGTGCACAGGTACATCTCGGCTGTGGACCACTGGATCGCCTTCGCCCTTCTCGCCGTCGTGGGAGGCAGGATGCTATGGGGGGCCTTCCATGACCCTCAGGAGGGGGGCCGGTCGTCCGATCCGACGACCGGCTGGGGGCTGATCCTGCTGTCCATCGCCACGAGCATAGACGCGCTGGCCGTCGGGCTCTCCCTCGCGATGATCGGCTCGGCGATCGTCAAGCCCGCGATCGTGATCGGGCTCGTCGCCGCGGGGTTCACGGCCCTCGGCATGGCGCTGGGCGGGCGCATCGGCGTAGCGTGGGGCAAGCGTGTCGAAGTCCTTGGCGGTCTCGTCCTGATCGCGATCGGACTGAGGATCCTGGCGGAGCACCTCTTGGGCTAGGCTTCGGTGACGGCGACTCTATCGCCGCGGCGTCCGCCCTCCCGTCCCGCGTCCCGTCCGGAGGTCCTTCTGGGCCGCGAGGATTCGAAGAGACGCCGTGGGAACGGCGGCGCGGTCGAGATAGATCTCCACCTTGTGCCTCCCGGCGGGGATGGAGAGGGCCACGGTCCGCTCGAGCCCTGGAGTGACCTCGGTCATGTCGGGGTAGACGACCGTGTGGCTCGCCTTTGACTTCATCCCGAAGCTCTTCCATGGTTTCCCATCGAGCGCGACGCGGATCCCGTAGGTCTGGCTCGTCCCGTTCTCCGCGCCGAAGTCGAGACGTGTCCCGATCTTGATCCGGAGGGGCCCCTCGACCGTGAAGGCGACGGGCGCCGTCTGGCTGAATCGGTAGCAAGTCGACTCCCTCTCCCCGCTGTGTACCCTCACGGCCTGGACGTAGGTCTCGGGAGAGAAGGGGATCCAGGTGGTGGCGCTCTTCTTCGCGGTGCCCATATACACGCGAAACGCGACCGTCTCTCCCTGATCCGACGGATAGATCTTCACCGTATGCTCCCCAGCCGGGACCTGGAAGACGGCCTTCTCGAGCGTGCCCACGGGCCCCTCGCCGACCCGAAGCGCCTGCTTGCTGACGACGGCGGTTTCCTCCGCGGTTCTCAGGACGACGCCGTCGATCTCGACATTGAAGCGATAGGTGACTTTCTGGGGCTTGGCCATCGGATCATAAAGATGACGGCTCAGGACGCGCAGCGGGGCGGGACCCTTCAGACGGAAGACGAGCGGCATCTGCTTCGAGGCCTTGTGATAGGTGAAGGACTTCGATCCGATGTAGATCTTCTGCTTGCCGCCATGGGCGTGCGGCGTGATTCGTTTCGTCGCGGCAAAGGCTCCACCGACGAGGCAGCCGCAGAGAAGGAGCGCTAGCGCGACGGCAAGACGAAACCGGACCTTCATCCCCCACTCCTCTCTCCGATCGGTTCCGCAGCGGGGCTGGAAACCAGGACGGGAGCCACCACGTGTTTTGCGGCGCGTGCGGCGCGGTGGCGCTCACGCAGCACGCCGAAACAGAGGACAAGATAGACGAGCAGCGACGGGACCGTGATCCGCAGATCGTAAGCCTCCCGGTAGAAGATCTCCCCTTCGCCCACGGGCGGGACCGACTCCGGAGTGATCGGAAGGCCGTGATCCTCGGCGACTCGTTCGACGTTGAGCAGGTGAATCACCGGGACCCGCTTGCCCGCGTAATGATGGAGCACGCCACGTTGCGTCCAGTTGTAGCGCTTGAGGCTGCGGCTGATCCCGGGCCTGATCAGGTCGGCGCTCTGCTGTGTCCCCACGCTCGCGGAGCCGCCGCCGATATTGGCGTAGGCGCGCACTCCGCGCGGCCCGGCGGCCAGGTCGTAGATCTCGACCCGCTTCGCGACCGAATGCTCCAGGGTCGACTCCCAGATGATCTGGACTCCGTTGCGATCCGCCGACTGCCTGAGGAGGCTCCGTCCCTTGGGACTCAATCCCCGACCCCGGTCGTTGCTTCCTCCAATAGAGGCCGCGACGCTGCGCGTCTTGAGAAGTCCGTTCTTGATCAGCAGGCTCTCCATGTCGAGCCAGGTGAAGTTCGGGTCGTTCGCCCCCCACATGCTTGCGCCGATCGATGTGATCGCGATGGGCGCCAGTCGCAGCTCTTCGGCCGCCGCGAGGACGGCGATGTTCAATGCGGGGAAGGAGCCGGTCAGGGCGACGGCGACGGGATCGCCCGGCTTGAGGCCCAACTCGCGGAAGTACTGGACGAAGACCGCGGCGAAGTTGGGGTTCACGCTCGTCAGCTTCGCCTCGAGGACTCCGCGGTCGGTCGTCGTCACGGTAAACTCCTGCCCGATCAATCCGCTCTGTTCCG
>Ga0194125_10014642_pt1 | contig 9997 bp, 7 predicted proteins | sample TA2KigC250mmetaG_FD_148626 | JGI IMG/M metagenome (GOLD analysis project Ga0194125, IMG submission 148626) | Freshwater microbial communities from Lake Tanganyika, Tanzania - TA2015034 Kigoma Deep Cast 250m | ecosystem: Environmental > Aquatic > Freshwater > Lake | place: Tanzania: Lake... | reverse complement strand
AGAAATTGAGCGGATCACTCTGGGCGCTTGTCTTGATGCCGTGATTGATGTTGGTGTCGCTTTGACGGCTCCCCAAATACCCACGAAGGTTGGGGGAGAAGATCTCAGACCCGTGGTTCACGTAGAGGTCGTACAGCCACTCGGCGGGAATCGAGGTGACGTAGGCCTCCCATTTGTCGCCCTTCTGGCGGTAACCACCCGGCACAGAGAGCGTGAGCTCTTCACTGACCAGGATGGGAGCCTCCAGTGCCTTGTACCACTCTTCCAACGTCGTCCGCCCGACCTCCAGCGCAGTCACCTCGATGTCCTCGACCCCGGAGAAATCACGCCGAAGCGCGCTATTGACGGTGTTCTCAACGGTGATAAGCTCGTTGCGGACATTGGGGGACTCGGGGAGATTGTGGACATACCATAGGTGCAGACTCCGAATGGTCTATTCTTGGAGCGCCTGACGCAGATCTGTCGCCGCGGGGCGTAGTTTCTCTGGGAGGTCGGCGAGGTCGCGACTCAGGAGCCACGAGGCGGCAGTGTTCAAGTCCGCAGCCTTGTTGGAGGGGGCCGCTAGCCTCGATGTATTCCTGGCCTCGTATGCCTGCGCGACCAGACCCAGGCCCATCTCACGATCCACGAACACGAGGTCGCACTTCTTATCGTCGACGTCGTCCGTCAAGCTGTTCGCGGCGGCCGTGTGAATATCCTGGAGTTAGAACCTGATCTCGAGGGCAAACAACAGCCGGGCGTTGTCTCCATAAGTTCTGAGGCCGGCCCGGTTGTGGAGGGCGGCTTCGTGGGTCATAGAGGATACTCCTCCGCTCCTGGCGGTTGGGGTCGTCACAGCAGACATCCTACCAGAGTGCAATGTCGCTGGATGTTGGCTGCACTTGGCAAGCCGCCGCGCCCGCACGGACTTGTCCAACACGCTGTGTCGGCTGCGGAGATGTGTTGCCGCCCGCCTTGGTGCGATGATCCGCTGGCTGGCTCGGTGTGGCTCTCTGGAGTTACGGGGAGGCGGCATCGGCCCGCTGTGCAACCGCAGTCACATGCGACGGGGACTGCGTAAGTCGGCGGGCCGTGCCGGGACTGATCCCGCTGCGAGCCGAGCCGCTCTTCAGGTGTCCAGGTTGTGGACGGCGGGCCAGGGCCACCTCGCGCCCGTAACCAGGGACTGCGGCGCCTGGTACGCTGGGAAGAGAAATGAGACTTCCCGGGGGTGAGCACGCCATCGTTGATATCAGGAAGCTCCAGGACTACTGCCTGAATCCCTTGCATCCCCGTGGCCGTCACAAGGCCCGGGTATTTTCCTCGGTGCTGGGGCTGACGCAGGCGGATGCCGCCGACCTACGCAGGCAACTGCTTGATGCAGGCAGCCACCTCGAGGCGGTGTCAGGAGAACGGGACGCTCACGGGGAGCGCTACTGGGTTGACTTCGAACTCGTGCGGGGAGACCGGCGAGCCCGGGTGCGAAGCGCCTGGATCGTCCGGAGAGGCGAGCAGTTCCCACGGCTGACGAGCTGTTTTGTACTATTGGATTGAGGGACCCCATGGCAGAGGTCGCACTTCTGGCGGTTGTTGCCCTCCTAGAGGACGTGCCCGAGAAGGCGTTGCGAAGAGGGCAGGTAGGGACTGTCGTCGAATACCTCGGCCCCGGAGTGGTCGAGGTGGAGTTCGCCGACGACCTCGGCCGAACCTACGCCTCCCTCGCGCTTCGCGCCGAGCAGCTGTTGGAGCTCCATCACGAGCCCGGCCTCCAGGCCGCTTGATTCCAACCCCTGCGGCCACCCCACAGCGGCTTCCAGTTTGCTGCTTGTCCAGGACGTGCTGAAGACCATGATGGCGGGGGCCAAGGTGGCCATGATGACGTCGGCCCTGCTCAAGAACGGCATCGAGCACCTGGCCACGGTCCGCGCCGAGCTGACGGCCTGGATGGAGGAGCACGAGTACGAGTCCATCCAGCAGATGCAGGGATCCATGAGCCAGCGCTCGGTGGCCAACCCCAACGCCTTCCTGCGGGCAAACTACCTGAAGGTGTTGAGCTCGTACGCGCTGAGCCAGTAGAGGGCTGTTGCGGCCGACCTCGTGGAGCGGCCCCGGGTTTCGTCAGGCGCCGCGGAATGGCCAGCAAGAACTGCCGCCATCCTGGGCAGAACTGACACGCTACCTGGCTATAACTTGGTGGGTCTCGTAGGAGTACCCGAGCAGCAATGTGTCTTCGCTCGCCCGGCAGCGGACGACCACCTGGTACGATCTTGGGAGACGCCCATATGCCTCCTTCTTTAGCCGGTCGATGAGCTGTCGTACGTGGTTTGGGGAAGTGAACAAGGTCGCCGCGCCGTGTGTTCCAACCGAGGTAAGTCCGGAGAAGATCACGAAGGTCCTGCCATCGTTCGCGTGATCCTCACTCGGCAGAACCGTCACGAGCCCGAAGACTTCCTGGTACTCTCCCCTGGCCCCATGCCGCGGAAGGAGCTTCTTGCCTGCTTGCGGCCCACGTCCGAACAAGCCGACTACCTTCGTCTCCGGATCCAGCGCCGTGGTCCAGGGGGTTTGCTCCAGAAGGGCAGAGACGGTGCGGCTGTACCAGGGGGAGCCCAGGATTACGGCGTTGCGGCCTCGCATCGCGGGCAAGGGTGAGTTGGTCTCCGGCAGAATCCGCGGCGTTGCGCCGAGACTGCGAAGGACTCCGACCACCTGTGTGAGTGCCTGGACGTCTCCCATTTGAACGGCCTTCTGGACCGGCTGCATCGCGAGCGTCGCTTCGGGCGGCATGGGCCGGTAGCGGCTAAAAAGAGGATACAGTTCCCTGGCAACGGGGAGTTTCGGCACGTTGGCGGGCGTAACCGCCATGTAGGGCGACACCAACAGGTGCAGCGGAGTGGCCACTGAGACCAAGACGTCCGGGTCTTGGCCTAGTACAGGGGACCACGCCTGGCGTACCGCTGGATCGATGGAGGTTCCGTTCTCCAGACGGGCGCCGAGCAACCAGCCAGCCAACGGAACCACCAGCAAGCCCACCGCGAATCCGGTAACCCAACCCGGGATGGGGATCCGTCTCTTGGGCGCCACCTCCTGCGCTACCCGGTCGGGAGCGGCCGCTTCCTGGGCGCCCGCCTCCCTTGCCAGGATGAATCGCGGGACATAGGATCCCTTGGGCATTTCGATGCGGACGGGGGCTTCGGCGATCTCGGTTTCGTACAGCCTCTTGAGCCGCTGCCGGAGTTCGTAAGCGCGCGTGCGAACCGAGGAGTCCTCCAATGGCGAATACCCCTCCGGCCTGCCCAGAGCCTCAACGCCGATCCGGTGCTCCGTGAGTTCGGCAGCGTGCCCGGCCACCTCCATGTCGCACACCAGACGCAGGAACGAGCGAAGCTGCTCGGATCGAGCGAAGGTCTCGCTGGCCAGTGCGGCTTCGAGCGCAGCCCGCTTTTCACTGACGGATATCAAGCCCGCCATGGTGTTCTGCTGCTCCTCGATCAGCCATTCTACCGGAAGGGTCGGTGGCCAGCAACGCCCAGTCGTTTCAATTGGATGCGGGGTCTCGTAACGTTTATTAACGTGCGTTCAACCTCGGAGCACTTTTGTTATCTACTGTGGCCGGGGCACAATAGGGTTGGTCCTTGGAATGCGGCGGAGGTGAGACCATGCGTTCCCTTGTGGACAGAGGCATTGCGCTTGCGGCACTGAGCGCGCTGGTCGTCGGACTCAGCGTGCGCGTGTCGGTCGCGCAGGAATTCCGCGGAACCATACTAGGCAGCGTCACGGATCCATCGGGCGCGGTGGTGGCCGGCGCGAAGGTGGCGGTCACCGGTGAAGCAACCGGCGCCAGGGTGGAGGTTCAGTCCAATCCGGAAGGGAACTACCACGTGCCTTTCCTCCTGCCCGGGCGGTACACCGTGGAAGTGGAGTCCGCCGGCTTCCGCCGTCTCATCCGGGAGGGGATCATCGTCCAGGTGAACGACCGGATCACGCTGAATCTCTCGCTGGAACTTGGCGCGACGGCCGACGCGGTAAATGTAACCGCCGACAGCCCGTTGCTCCAGACCGCCAACGCCGATCTCGGGCAGGTGGTGGACCGGCACTTCGTGGATCGCCTGCCCATTGCCGCGCGCAATCCGATGACGCTGGTCGATCTGGCACCTGGGGTGCTAGGCTCCAGCGGGGACTACGGAACCGATGGGCAGACCCAAATCGCCATCAATGGGGGCAGCGGCGGCAGAGGTGGTAACGAAATCACCGTGGACGGCATTCCCAACACGAACCCCCGAGGCGGCGCCCGCGTCGTCACAGTTCCGATCTCCGACGCGGTAGAGGAGTTCAAGGTTCACACCACGATGTTCGACGCCAGCTACGGCCGCTCGAACGCCGGGGCGCTGACCTTCTCGACGCGGTCCGGGACCAACCGTTATCACGGTTCGGTCCACGATTACTTCCGGAATCGGGCGCTGAACGCCAACAGTTGGAGCCGGAACCGGCTGGGCCAGACCAAGCCGGTGGAGAGCTACAACCTTTGGGGCGGCACCCTGGGCGGGCCGGTGCGGATCCCCGGCTGGCTTGGACCTCTCGCCTATGACGGGCGCGATAAGACGTTCTTCTTCCTGTATTACGAGGACTCGCTCAGGAAGAACCCCGGCGGCCCGCTGGACCGCGTGCCCACGGCAGCCGAGCGCCAGGGCGACTTCTCGCAGACCCTGGCGCCCAAAGGGGCGCAGCTCCAGATCTACGACCCGTTCAGCACCAGGGTCTCCGGTTCGACGGTGACCAGAACTCCGTTTCCCGGAGCGAGGATCCCGGCCGGAATGCTCAACCCCGTGGGAGTCGCCGTCCTGAGTCTGTATCCGCTCCCCAACCTGGACGTTCCCACGCGCATCAACGCCTACAACTGGACCGCTTCGAACCCGACCAAGATCGAAACCGGCAACCTGGGCCTGAGGGTTGATCAGGTGATCGGGGCCCGGCACCGCCTGTTCGGGCGCTACAGCACCGTGAACCGCTACCAGGGCAAGGATCCGAATTACTTTGTGGGCCGGTACAACGACGACTTCATCCGGAGGCTCTTCCAGACCGTGGCGTTGGACGACAGCATCCTGATCTCGCCCACCCTGTTTGCCTCCCTGCGCTACGGCTATGCGCGAACGGTTCTGGAGCTGTGGAAAGACGGCAAGGATCGCGATCCCGCAACCCTCAAGCTCCCGGATATCATCGTCCGGAACCAGGCCACAGCGGGCTGGCCCCGGTTCAACCTGGGCGAGAGCCTGCCGCAGATCGGCGGCCGCTACCGCAAGCCCACCAACGACACCCACGCGCTGTTGGCCACCCTCAACCAGCTTGTGGGCCGGCACACGCTCAAGTTCGGCGCCGACTACCGGCTGATTCGCTGGAACGACTTCAACCCGGGCGAGTACGGCCCGGGCACCTTCACCTTCAATTCGGTGTTCACCCGTTCCGATCCGGAACGGTCCACCACCAGCGACACGTCCGGCACCGCTATGGCCTCGCTGTTGCTGGGCCTGCCGGCCAGCGGCGGGTTGGGTTATGTCAGCCCGCTTTCCCTGCAAAGTCACTACCTGGGGGCGTTCCTCCAGGACGACATCAAGCTCACCCCCAAGCTCACTCTGAACCTCGGCCTGCGCTACGAGGTGGAGACGCCCTTCACCGAGCGGTATGACCGCATCAGCTACGGCTTCGACGAGAAAGCCGCGGTCCCGGTCAGCGTGCCCGGCATGGAGATCCGGGGCGGGATCCTGTTCGTGAATCAGGGCGGCCTGCCGCGCCGTCAGGGCAAGGTGGACCGCAACAACTTCGGGCCGCGCTTCGGCTTCGCGTATGCCGTTCGTCCCAAGACGGTATTCCGGGGCGGTTACGGGGTCTTCTTCTCCAGCGGCATCGTCAACCAGCAGGACCAGGATCCGGTCCGCATCCGGTCCTTCGACGCCACTACACAATACGTGGCCTCCATCGACGGCAACCGGAAACCCTTCACCACCATCAGCGACCCATTTCCCAACGGTTTGTCACAGCCCACCGGCACCCAACTGGGCCTAGCCACGGAACTCGGCAATTCCATCGAGTTCCTGGACCCCAACCGGACGCTTCCCTACATCCAGCAGTGGCAATTCGGTCTCCAGCGGGAGATGGGATGGCAGACCGTAGTGGAAGCGGCCTACGTGGGCGTGCACAGCCTGAGGCTGTTCGGCAGCTACGACCTGAACCAGAAGCCGGATCAGTTCCTGGCCCTGGGAGCGGCGGAGAACACCAGCGTGCCGAACCCCTTCTATGGCGTGTTCCCGGCCACCTCCACGCTTGGACAGGGTAGGACGAGCACCCAAGGTCGCTTATGGGTCCGCTTCCCCCAGTTCACCAGCGTGACCATGAACGGGGTGAATGCCGGGCGTGCGCTGTATCACGGGTTGCAGGTGCGGCTCCAGAAGCGCCTGTCGCACGGCCTAGCCTGGGTGGTGAACTACACGAGCTCCAAGACCCTGGAGTACGATCCCTACAGCCTGGTCAACGAGCGCCACTACCGCACCGTCTCGGACGTGGACCGGCCGCAGGTTCTCAGATTGTTCGCGACCTGCGAACTGCCGGTCGGCCGCAAGCGGGCGCTGGGCGCCGGCTGGCCGCGATGGTTGGATCTCGTCGCCGGCGGCTGGGAGGCGAGCGGCGTCCTCAGGCTCACCAGCGGAGAACCCTTGAGTATCGCTGAGCGGCGCGGGCGGCCCGTCCCCCTGCGCAATCCCAGGTTGAGCGGCAGCGTCAAGGACCGCTTGGGTGACCACCTGGACCCGGTCACCCGGCTCCCGATGAATCCATACTTCGACACCGGAGCCTGGCAGGCACTGGCCTCGGACTACGTCATCTCACCGGAGCCTCCGCGGCTGGACTGGCTCCGCGGCCCGCGGGAAAGGCTGCTGACGCTGGCGCTGCGCAAGCTCTTCCGGTTTTCAGAAACCGCCGATCTGGAGATCCGCGCCGAGATCGACAACCCGACCAACACCCCCGCGTTCGGCAATCCGGGGACGAACATGTCCGGCCCGACGACCTTCGGGGTGATCACCAGCGGTGGCGGTCCGCGGACATTTCAGGTGGGAGCGAAGTTGAAATTCTGACCAGCGTTGGAGTCCTGATAGCCATGCGCTCATTCATCCTCCTGCTAGGAATTCCCCTGGCTGCGCCGGCCACTGTCCACCGCGTAGACTGCCGCGAGGGGAAGTGGCATTCGATGGCCGCGGTCAACGCCGTCGGTCTCCAGCCCGGCGACCAACTTCTCCTCCGGGCGGGCTGTCGCTGGACCGGGACCCTCAGCCCCAAAGGTTCAGGCAGCGAAGGCAAACCCGTCATCATCGACCGTTACGGCGACGGACCGCCGCCTCGCATCGATGGCGCCGGCGGGGAGGCCGCTTTGTTCTTGCGCAACCAGGAGTTTGTAGAAGTCCGCAACCTCGAACTCACCAACGACGCTCCCGAACCCGGCCTGCGCCGGGGCGTGCTTATCCGGGCCGAGAACCTCGGCCGCGCCCTGCGTCACATCCGCCTTACGGGCCTCCACATCCACCACGTCAAGGGCCGGCTGGGCGCCGACATGGTTTCCAAGTGCACAGGTGGCATCGGTCTGGAGGTGGTAACCGAACAGAAACCCACGCGCCTGGACGACGTCCTCATTGCGGACAACCGCATCCGCGCCGTAGACAGCGTGGGAATCTACCTCCACACCGATAGCGGACCTCACCCACGCGATCCGCGGTGGGAGCAGCTCCGGCACACCCGAGTGGTCGTCCGCAACAACACCCTGGAAGACATCGGCAAGAACGCAGTCTGCCTGCGCGCCTCGCTGGAGCCCCGCATCGAGCGCAATGTGGTTCGCAACGCCTCCGCCCGTTATCACGGCAACGCCATCTATGTCTTCGGCTGCAAGAACGCGCGAATCCAGTTCAACGAAGTGTCCGGCACCCGCTTCCACGGGCTGGAGGGCGCCGCCTTCGACAGCGATTACAACTGCGAGGGGACCGTGATCCAGTACAACTACAGCCACGACAACGGCGGGGGCCTGGTGAACCTCTGTAACAACCCCGCGTCGAAGCCGCCCCGCGGCTACAATGACGGCACTATCGTGCGCTACAACGTCAGTCGCAACGAAACCTATCGCGTCATCGGCTTCGACGGACCGGTGACGAACACCCATATCTACAACAACACCATCTACGTCGGGCCCGGGCGCAAGCCGCGGATCATCGAGTTCGATCGCTTCGGCAAGTCGCCGGGCTACGCCACCCGCGCCTGGTTCCGCAACAACATCATCGTCAACGAAGGCGAAGGGTCCTATGTGTGGGGTGAGGCCACCGAGATCGTGTTTGAGGGCAACTGCTTCGCTGGCCGTCATCCGCACGGCGAGCCGCAAGACCCCCGGAAGATTACCGCGGATCCCCGCTTCGAGTCTCCGGCCACCGTCGGCGAGGGACTGGCCTCCGCCGGCGGCTATCGTCTGAAGGACGACTCGCCCTGCGCCGCTTCCGGCGTCGTCATCCCGGCCAACGGCGCTCGCGATTTCCTTGGCGCGCCACTGCCCGCTGGCGCGCCGGACCGCGGCGCGATCCAGCGGTAGCTCTCGGCAGGAAGCAACCACCTGAGCCAGCCTCATCCTTCGCCAGCGGCGGAGCGCACCAGGCGGCTACTATGAGAAGACGATGGCATGAGCCTGGACGCGTTATTCACGCTCTTCACCGGCCTGCCCCGGCAGGGGCCGGGCAGCGACGAATCGACTCTGGAGGCGCTGCGGCGCCTTCCGTCTCCGCAGAAGGACGCGCTGGTGCTGGACATAGGCTGCGGGACGGGCCGGCCGACCCGGGTGCTGGCCCGAACGCTGCGCACGCGGGTGACCGGCATCGACATCCACCAGCCGTACCTGGATGAACTGGCGCGGGCCGCCGCCCAGGAAGGCCTCTCTGAATTCGTGGAGACCCGCTGCCGGTCCATGGAGGCGCTGGACTACGCGCCGGGCAGCGTCGATCTGATCTGGTCCGAGGGCGCGATCTTCGTGCTGGGTGTGGCCCAGGCGCTGCGCCGGTGGAAGACGCTGCTGCGGCCGGGAGGGTTGCTGGTATTCACCGATGTGACCTGGCTGGAGGCGGACCCTCCAGCCGAGGCAGTGGCCTTCTTTGCGCAGGAGTACCCCGCGATAACGACCCTGGAAGAGAACCGGCGGCTGGCCGAGTGCGAGGGGTACGAAGTCCTGGATGCGTTCTCGCTGCCAGCCGCGGACTGGTACAAGGAGTACTACACTCCCCTACGGGAGCGCATAGCGCGGCTGCGGCCCACGCTCGCGGCACAGCCCGAGCTGGCGGGGGTGGTGGCCTCGACCGAGCGCGAAATGGACCTGTTTGACCGCTTCAGCGCCGCCTACGGCTACGTGTTCTACTTGCTCCGCAAGCCGCCGCTCCCGGGTGCTGCGTAATCGAGCGGCCTCCGCAAGACGGCTATGCGTCAACGGTGACTGAATCGGCGAACGCCCTGAAAATCTCAGAGTTGGAAACCTTGGTGGCCTCAACCAGGTCCCGAAACTCCTCGATCACACGCCTAGCCTCTTCCGAATTGTTCAAGCCCGAATTCACGGCAGGACGCAGACGTTCGCAGAACGGAATGGTGGCTTCGACAATCGGCCGCCACAGATCCTTGGCTTTGCGCGGCGACACGTGGCCGCCAAACGACAGCCTGAACGCGTTCGGTACAGCCCTGCCGAGAATGGTCTCCATGCACTTCGCGATGGCCGCAGCAAGAAGAAACGTCGCTCCGCGCATCCGCGGGAACTCCAACTGCTTGCCCTCGACCTCGGTCAGGGATGCGGAACCCTTTGCCTTCAGATCCAGCTTCCTGCGTTCGATCGCCTTCAGAAGGGAGTAAGCCATCACTATATGTCTCCCGGTCGTCTGGTCTGAGAAGTAGCGCGCATACAACTTGTCAGAAATCCAGATCTGCGACCGCTCGTTGTACGCGACAACCGGTTCCT
>Ga0194125_10014639_pt1 | contig 9998 bp, 10 predicted proteins | sample TA2KigC250mmetaG_FD_148626 | JGI IMG/M metagenome (GOLD analysis project Ga0194125, IMG submission 148626) | Freshwater microbial communities from Lake Tanganyika, Tanzania - TA2015034 Kigoma Deep Cast 250m | ecosystem: Environmental > Aquatic > Freshwater > Lake | place: Tanzania: Lake... | reverse complement strand
AGAGATGGGGATGATTCTATCGATTTGATTCGCCCACTCCGATGGGAACGCCGGAAGGGGAAGAAGAGACTCCCCTTACCTTAGGAATACTTTTTTCTCTTGACAGGTGCCTTTTAATGGGTGACCCCAACTTTTTTCCAAGGGACCTTAAGGCTTTCTTCCTGTAGTCCACAAAGTGAGTATTAAGTACTTTATGCCAGCTTTCCAGCGATAATCCTTAAAAGATAATTTTCACAAGGACTTTTATTGAAGGCCTTTTATTGATTGACTTATTCAACTTCTAATGATATCTTTTTCACGAAAAATAACTTACCTGTTTCCAATCAACCTCACAATCCAGCTTGTAACTTTTTAGGGTATGTTATAAGAAGGAGTTTCCAGAAGGTGCCAAAATAAAGCTTCCAAAGGGAAGTCTGAATATCCCGTTGAGGGTCTCGTGTCTTATTTTTTTCTGCCTTTTGACCACGATCAAAAGTCATTAGAGCGTTGGAGATATCGATCAATGGGCGATCAAAGAAAGAGGAAACGGAAAAAGGGTGCTGTACGAATTTCTCGGAGGGATTTCTTAAAATTTACAGGAACGGTTGCCATCGGAGCCGGGGCCTTCCCAAATCTGATATGGTTAGACGATGCTATTGCAGCGATTCCAGCCTCTGAGGGATATCTCCTTGTCGACACCAAGAAGTGCCAGGGCTGTTTATCCTGTATGCTCGCATGTTCTCTGGTTCATGAAGGGACAGAAAATCTTTCTTACGCCCGAATGCAAATCCTTCAGAATTCCTTTGCTAAATTTCCCGATGACGTAACCATAGCCCAGTGCAGGCAATGTGTTGAAGCTCCATGCGTGGAGGCCTGCCCTGAGAAGGCACTCTATGTTGACAAAAAGAATGGGAATGTCAGGATAATCGATGTGGAAAAGTGCATCGGCTGTAAGTCCTGTGTTCAGGCCTGCCCCTATGAACCAGGAAGGGTTTTATGGAATTCTGAAAAGAAAAAGGCCCTGAAGTGCGATCTCTGTTCCGATGCTCCTTTCTGGAGTGAGAAGGGAGGAGTGAAAGGAAAACAGGCCTGTGTGGAAGTATGTCCCCTTTCTGCTATTAAGTTTACGAAGCAGATCCCCACTCAGAAGGGTGATACAGGATACAAAGTCAATTTGAGGGGAGAGAGCTGGAAAAAGCTGGGGTATTCCACGGATTAGAACAAAAAGCCAAAGGACATAGAGCATAGGGCATAGGGGATTTGGCCAATGAATGGATATGCTGGCAAGATCTTAAGAATCGATCTGACGGATAGAAAAACCTCCACTATTGACACCAAGGATTATGAGCAGTGGGTTGGCGGACATGGGATGGGTTCGGCCATTTTCTGGGACCTTGTCAAAGATAAGACGCTCAATGGGTTAGATCCAAGAAATGTGGTGACCATCATGACCTCTCCCCTATCTGGAACTTTGGTTCCTGGTGCCTCAAGCAGGACAGAGGTTCAAGGGATTGGAATTCAGTCTTATCCCATTGGATGGTTTACAAGGAGCAACTTTGGTGGAAGGTTTGCTCCCATGCTGAAATATGCAGGCTGGGATGGAATCGTCATCGAAGGAAAGGCGGATAAACCCGCTTGGGTCGATATCAGAAACGAAGATGTCAAGATCAAGGATGCCCGTCACCTATGGGGCCTGGATACTTGGAAGACCCAGGAAATGATCTGGTGAGAGGTAAGCGGCCGTGGATATGGAAACTGGGTGGAATTGGGTTCGGAAGAAAGGACTACCCAGCGCCCCGCAGTATTAACGATTGGTCCTGCAGGAGAAAACCTGAGTGTGATTGCTTGCCTCATCCATGATGCTGGTCATTCAGCAGGTCAAGGAGGATTCGGGGCAGTCTGGGGTTCCAAGAAACTGAAAGCCGTCAGTGTCATCGGGACAGGAGCTGTTCAGGTCGCGGATCCAAAAGGACTCATGGAGGCACGCCTATGGGCCCAGGCCAAATATTCCACGGATCTTAAAAATATTGGTACGTCATGGTTCTCCAGGTTTGGCCGAATAAGACCGCAAAATATCTTTTGGAAAAGGAATGAGCAAGCAAGACTTCAGGCCTGTATCGGATGTCACCAGGGATGCAAGGAAAGATCGGATACAGGCTACGGGAATGAGTCTACCTGTGAAGAGACATCCTTCTATCAAGGCTATGATAAATGGAAACACGGAGGCAGACAGACCTCTTCTGCGTACATAGCCACTGATTTGCTTCAGCGGTATGGCATCAATGCCTATGAAGCATCGAGAGGTCTTGCTTACATCATAGCTTTGCTGAAAATGGGCGTCCTTGGCCCCAGGGGTAAGATTCAGTGTGACCTTGACTTCAATAAGTTGGGAGAGACTGAATTTGCCGAACAGTTTATAAGGATGATCGCATACAGAAAAGGAATTGGTGATGATTTCGCGGAAGGCTTTTTCAGGGCGGCTAAAAGATGGGGCAGATTAGAAGAGGACTTAAAGACGGGCATCCTTTACTATCCCTATTGGGGTCTTCCTGAGCATGGTTATGATCCCAGGGCTGAGGTTGAATGGGGTTATGGGTCTATTTTAGGTGATCGGGATATCAATGAACACGACTTTACATTCCTTTTCTGGGTACCAAGCAATGCTATTTGGGCAGGGAAAACACCTCAGCCTCCGGCAGAGCAGGTAGTAAAACTTTTTGCAGAAAAATTAGTCCCTTATGAAAACAACCCTTTGATGCTCGACTATAGCACTGAAAACATCTACTCTGAGCATATGGCCAAACTTGTCGCCTGGGACAGACACTACACAAGGTTCTGGAAAGAATCGGTCTTGTATTGTGATGAAAGATGGCCAGACTTAATTAATACGAGAATCCCAGGCTACCGAGGCCTTACTGGGGAAGGAGAGCCAAGGTTCTTTAATGCAGTGACTGGAAAGAAATTCAGTTTCGCTGATGGGATGGAATTGGGTAGAAAGATCTGGAACCTTGATAATGCCATCTGGACTCTTCAAGGTCGACATAGAAACATGGTCCATTTCTCCGATTACATTTATCATGTACCCTATGCAGGGTCAGGAAACTTTGCGGTGTATTATTTGCCGGGTAGAGAAGGTGGCGAATGGAAATACATTCGCGTCAATGGTAGGTATCTTAATAAAGGTAAATTTGAGGAATTCAAAACTAGATTCTATAACCTCGAAGGTTGGGATACCCGCTCGGGGTGGCCTGAGAGAAGAACCTTAGAATCACTGGGCCTCAAATCAGTTGCAGACGAACTCGAGAAAAAAGGAAAATTAGGGGCTTGACGAACATGAGGAAACTGAAAAATCCTTCTCGGGAACTGGTCAAGAGGATTTTTACTGAGGTCGTTTTTGAAGATCGCTTAAATGGATTTAGTTTGCGAGAACGTTCAGGGTTAATGCCTGTAACGATGTATAGTTTCAAAGAAGTTGTCTCCCTTCTAAACGATCTACATCCTCGCCTCGATTTTAACGAATTGGAAGGATGGGTCAGGGAAACCATGAACGATAAGGAATTAGCCGACCAGATAGCAGAGGCTGTCAGGAGTGGGCTAAGTGATCAAGACAGATCCCTTCGTATAAAAAAGTTAATGGAGGAGAGGTTGAATCAGTGTAAGAAATTAATTTAGCCCATCGAAGAGAAGGTCCCTATCATGGAAAAAATAAAATTTTCCAAAATCATTTTGATTCTAATTTTAATGTTTTCTTACTTTGGTTGTGCAACGGATTCGGAAGAAGTTATCAAACGTCCGAGCCGATCTCCGGTAAAGCATATTTATCTGGAAAGTGAGGAAATATTTGCTTATTTCGAAGTCACCAATATCAGTGAATACAAAAAATTGATCCCGAGTATCTTCAGCATGCCCGAAAAACCTCTTTGTAGAGTGGCAGTGAGAGATTTCTATAAGATGGAATCGGGGCCACCCTATATTAAGTCAATGATCGATATCCTCGTCAAGTATAAGAAATCTCCAAATGAAAAAGAGATTTCAGTCTGGTATTGTCTCGAAATGCCGGTCACTACCGAAGATGCCCTATGGGGCAGATTTCTGTACGGTGATCCCAAAGTGTTGAGAAAAGTGACATTTGAAAGGTATGAGAACAGGTATATCGGGACTTCTTATGGTCGCGATGGTAAATTACCTATGCTAAAACTTATCCTCGAAGTAAGAAAGGTGGAACTAACTCCTGATGAAAAGAGTTTCTTAGACTTTGTTACGCCAATCCAAGCCGTAACGATAAAGGATGACAAGCTATTTTGGTGGGCTGGAATTAAGTATAAGATCTATGAATTAGAGAAAATTGCTCCACGGAATTTTAAGGTCAAATTTGGAGACTGCTCTATTGAATATCCAAATGATTCTAAGAATTACCTCTACCGCTTGGGAGTAAGCAAATTTATTGTAGGCTATTGGTCGAAATTTTCAGGAAGATCTGAAGGTATGTTAATAAGAGAATAGGGATCGACCTCATCGTACGGTATGATTTTCAACTATTGAATTGGAGTCCCTGATTTCCACCAGTAATCGTTGAACTTCAGAATCATTCGAGAGCAATATTAGTAGGTGAAAGAGAGAAAATGGTTCTGAGGTCATTCGCCAAAATGGGCAGTCTGGCCTGACGGTCTTACTCTTGGGCGCATTCGGTGGGATCGCCTTTTAGTTTGGATAAGGCATGAGGTAATGCAGGTAGGATCACTTCTAAATTTTCTTTTACACTCTTCGGGCTTCCTGGAAGGTTGACAATCAAAGTTGCCCCCCGGATTCCGCAGACCGCCCTTGAAATCATCGCATGAGGGGTCTTCTTGAGGCTTTCAGCTCTCATCGCTTCAGAAAATCCGGGAACTTCCTTATCGATCACATCCAGCGTCGCATCCGGCGTCACATCCCGCGGGCTCAATCCTGTTCCTCCTGTGGTGAGGATGAGATCTGCCTTCAATTCATCTGCGCAAATTTTTAAAGCTTCAACAATTTGCTCTTTTTCATCAGGGATAATCTCGTAATGGATGATTTGAGCAGGCAGGTCTTTGATCATCTCCTGAATGAGCGGACCACTCGAATCCCCCCGCTCGCCTTTGGAACCCCGGTCACTGATAGTCAGAATGGCTACTTTGAACATAGTTCCCTCTATGAGGTTTATTGAGTTTGTTGAGTTCGTTGAGTTCGTTGGGTTCATTGAGTTAATAACTCAAGAAACTCAAGAAACCCAAATAACACAAGCAACGCAAGTAACCCAAGCAACCCAATGGACTCAATTAACCGGTAATGATTTCATCTCCTACCTTCACTTCTCCTTCGCTTATGACTTCAGCGAAGATTCCTTCTTTGGGCATCACGCAATCCCCTGCCTGATAGTAGATGGCGCAGCGCTCATGGCACTCCTTTCCAATCTGGGTCACACGGAGGACGATGGAGTCTCCAATGCGGATATCCGTTCCGATGGGAATGTGAACGAGGTCAATGCCTTCTGTCGTGATATTCTCTGCGAAATCACCATAACCCACTGCCAATCCCTTGGCTTTCATCTTCTCGACCGATTCATTGGCTAAAAGACTGACCTGCCTGTGCCAGGGACCACCGTGGGCATCCCCCCTTAAACCGAAATCTTTTAAAAGGGTGCAGGATTCGACATTTGTCTTCTTTGTGCCTTTTTCTTCACTAATGTTTACGGCGAGAACCTTTCCTTTTTGATTTTTTTTCATCCTTTACTCCGAACTCCCGACTCCGAACTCCGAACTACATACGTCCCACTTTTTCCTCCAGTTTTCTTAACTAGATGGATGTCGGTAAGCACCATTCCCCGGTCAATTGCCTTACACATATCATAAATCGTAAGACCTGCAACAGCCACAGCCACTAAACCCTCCATCTCAACTCCGGTCCTGGCCTTAATCCTGACTTTGGCTTCGATATCGATCCGGCTCTCCTTTTCAATGGGGTAAAAATTGACTTCCACATGAGAGAGATTGAGGGGGTGGCACATCGGGATGATTTCAGAGGTCCTTTTTGCAGCCATAATTCCTGCCACCTTCGCCACAGAGAGGACATCTCCTTTTGCCATCTTGCCAGACATGATCTTTTTAAAAGTTGCGGGCTTCATATAGATAGAGCCCCGGACAATGGCTTCCCTCAGCGTCTCTGCCTTGCCGCTGACATCCACCATCTTCGCCCGACCCTTTTTGTCGAAATGAGTAAGTTTTGGCATGGTTTCCTCCAATAACGCATAGCGCAGAGCGCATAGCTTTTAATATTCACAAAAATTCAGGAATAGATGCCTTACTTCTGTCATTCTGAACTTATTTCAGAATCTCACGAAGGAGACCCTGAACCGAGTTCAGGGTGACATTTGGGCACAACGATGATTTATCAAATTCCGCAATCTGCATTCCGAAATCAGAAATTGAATTATCCTCCTATCGCAGACATATTTCTCTGACATTTTTTAAACTGGTGCGTATTGATATGATGCCTCTCCGGCTTCGTATTTAAAGCCACAAGAAGTTGTTTCCTTAAATCTTCATCACTTCCGCCATTTCTGAGAAATCCCTTCACATCAATCTCATCATCTGAAAACAGGCAGGTCCTGATCTTTCCGTCCGGTGTCAAGCGAAGGCGATTGCAAGCCTCGCAGAAATGGTCGCTCACCGGTCCGATCAATCCGATCTCTCCGATCGCCCCTTCAAAGCGGAATCGACGGGCAGGGCCATCCCATTCATCAGAAGGAATGGCGGTGAGCTTTCCCATCTCTTCGAGACGACTTTTTATCTCAGGGATGGTCACAATATTGCCCTCTTTCCATTCCTCTCCTGAGGGCATATATTCTATATACCGCACAATGAGCGGATGATGCAGGGTGAGCAGGGCAAAGGACTCAATCTCATCGTCATTGAACCCCTTTATGGCGACCATATTGATTTTAATCGGAGAAAGAGAAACCTTCATTGCCTCTTCAATTCCCTGCCATACGTTTTCGTAACCGTTTCTCCTGGTGATCATAGAAAATTTCTCGCGGTTGAGTGTGTCGAGGCTGATGTTGATTCTCTTTAACCCAGCCCGCTTCAAATCCACGGCATAATCTTTCAGGAGCAATCCATTGGTTGTCAGGCTCAAATCCCTGATCTCCTCAATCTCAGAAAGCCGGGAGAGAAAATCGACAATCCCTTTTCTCACAAGGGGTTCCCCGCCAGTCAAGCGAATCTTTGAAATCCCTTCTTTCGTAAAAACACGGACAATCCTTAAGATCTCCTCATAGGTGAGCACTTCTTCATGAGGAGTGAGGGGAAGTCCTTGCTCCGGCATACAATAGCGACAGCGGAGATTACAACGGTCTGTCACCGAAATGCGAAGGTAATTGATTTTTCGTCTGTAAGGATCGAATAACATAAATTAATTTCGGATTTCGGATTGCGGATTTCGGAACGAAATCCATTGAATAAGAAATAGTGATTTAATGATTTCTGGTTTTAAATCCGCAATCTACATTCCGCATTCCGCAATCAGAGAAGTTCCTCTCCTGTTCTTGATACATCATAGCCCCCCATCCGAAGGACTTCTTCTTTAAACTTTTTAGAGCGAACTGCCTCGATCACCTTCCTGATTTTTTCATCTCCGACGTGGATGGATGGAATGACGAGATCGTAGCGTTCCTTTGCAACAGGGATGAAATCGAGATTCATGGCCCTGGCCGCAGGCAGAATTCCCAATCCGGCATCGGCTATGCCGCTGGAAACCAGGGAGGCCACGGCCATATGCGTAAACTCTTCCTTCTCATATCCTTTGATCTGACCCGGATCGATGGAGAGGCCTCTGAGTTCATGATCAAGGAGGATTCTGGTCCCGGAGCCCTTTTGACGATTGATAAAGGATATATCCTCCTGGAGAAGATCCACCAAACCCTTCAGTCCTTTCGGGTTTTTGCGCTGGACGATCAGGCCCTGCTCACGATCGACAAGGCTAAAAATCTTGACTTCGATCCCTTTTAAGTAGTTTCGGATATAAGAAAAATTATACTCCCCTGTATCAGGATCGAGAAGGTGGAGACCGGCGATGTGACAGATCCCGTTCTTTAGTGCGAGGATTCCTCCTAAGCTTCCCACGGAATGGGAGGAGAGAAAGACGGGAGGATAATATTTCCCAAGGAGATTGGCCAGGATGTCGAGAGTGAGATCATGGCTTCCCACCATCACAACAGTATTCAGGATTTCCTCAAGAGGTCTGAGAAGTTCCATCTCTATTTCCTGATTCTCCGCCAGGCCCTCTGAGAGAGAGGGGATTCGAATGATTCCATCCGCCTTTGTCAGAGAGGTGATGATCCCGGAACCACGGGGAAGGGGAGAGGCATAGATTTTTTCTCCCACTTTTCCTGCCTTCACCCTTAAGAATTCTTCTGTTCCCAATTTTGATGGGATCTTTCGGGTTGGGAAAACCTTAATCCTGGGCCTTTCCAGTCTGAAAAGATGGATGACCTGATAAAGGATCGGTTTCACCAATTCCTCATAGGCCATGATGGCCGAAACAGGATATCCGGGGATTCCGATAATCGGCCGGTCTTTGAATCTTCCCAGGAGGGTCGGTTTTCCGGGCATCATGGAGATCCCGTGGGCATAGACCTCTCCGGATTCTTCAACGATCGACCGGCTATAGTCTTCCGAACCAGCGGAGGAGCCTGCGATGATCAGGATCAGGTCAACCCCTTCATGATTTGAAAGCAGGGCTTCTCTGATCTTCTGAAAATCATCCTTGACAATGGGGTGCCTGACAGGTTCTCCTCCGTCTTCAAAGATCAAATGGCTTAAGACATAAGAATTGGACTCGATGATCTTGGATATTGGCTCCGAAAGATTGACCTCGTCTGGTTCTATCAGTTCCGATCCGGTTGGAAGGATCAGAACTTTCGGTTTTTTCTTCACACATATCTCTTGATGACCGCTCGCCAATAAGGCTCCAATATCGTAGGACGTGATTTTATGGTTTTCAGGGAAGACCATCTCTGTTGCAACAATGTCTTCACCAATGGCCCTCACATGCTGCCAGGGATGAGCAGCCCCCATGATCTCCACCCTTTCCGGGTCAATCTGATGAACCTCTTCAATCATAATTACTGCGTTCATTCCTGGAGGGACCGGATGACCTGTATTGACGAAGAAGGCTTCTTCACCAACGGTCAGCACTCTGGAAGAATCCTCGGTCGCCCCATAAGTCGATTCTGCTGTGACCGCAATGCCATCCATGGCCGCACAGTGGAAGGGAGGGGAAGAAATTTTTGCAAAGAGAGGCTCGGCTGTCACCCTGCCCAATGCCCGTATGACCGGAATTTTTTCAGCGCCGAGACGAATAAGGTCAGCAAGGTTGGAAGCAATCCCTTTGGCTTCGTCCAAAGATTTCTTTTTGAGATAGATATTACGTTTCATAAAAATACTTAAGGTTCGAAATGCGGTTATCAGGACATCAGGTTATCAGGTTGTGGATATCAGAACATCTGGGTATCAGGTTTAGAGACTTCTGACCATTTGTTTCCCTGATATCCTGATACTCTGGTATCCTGCCACCTGATTTTCTGGTAACCTGATCCCCTACCGAAGTATGCATCGGGTTTCTATTTTAAATCGGGATTACTTCTGCTACTTCCCCTTCTTCCAATCCTTCATCATCGATGCCGATCCTGATGAGTCCATCGGCATTGACCAGATGGGAGATGGCTCCGGATTTTCCGAAGACAGGATAAGCCCAGAGAGTCCCACCCTTCTCCTCCAATGTTACCCTCACGTAATCTTCCCGTCCTGCCACGGATGGGATATTGCGGCCGGCTTTCACCTTCCATTTGATTTGTGGCTCCATCTCATCGGATAAACCGGACAGGATTTTCAAAAGAGGTTTTCCGAAGAGATGGAAGATGACCATCGCAGAGACAGGATGGCCTGGAAGTCCCAAGAAAGGTTTTCCATCGATATCTGCCAGAAGCGTAGGTTTCCCGGGCC
>Ga0194125_10014638_pt1 | contig 9998 bp, 7 predicted proteins | sample TA2KigC250mmetaG_FD_148626 | JGI IMG/M metagenome (GOLD analysis project Ga0194125, IMG submission 148626) | Freshwater microbial communities from Lake Tanganyika, Tanzania - TA2015034 Kigoma Deep Cast 250m | ecosystem: Environmental > Aquatic > Freshwater > Lake | place: Tanzania: Lake... | reverse complement strand
CGCTTTAGGAAAACAGGAGTTGTCCTCGGGCCGCGGCAGAATTCCGGGCAAGGGATTCAGTTCGATGATGTGCGGCTGTCCCGCCGCGTCCAGCCTTACGTCCACGCGGCACCAGTCGCGGCACCGCAGCAGCCGGTATGCCGAGAGGCAGATCTTTTCGATCTGGTCATGCAGTTCCGGGCTCAGCCGGGCCGGGCACTCGAAGATCTCGAGGGGGTCCTCGCTCTGATCCCAGACCCACTTTGCCTCGTAGGAATAGATGGGATTGACGCCCGGCGGCAAGGAGTCGAACTTGATCTCGACGATCGGTAGAACCCGCGCCTGTTCGCCGTTGCCCAGGATCGCCACCGTGAACTCCCGTCCCGGGAGAAACTCCTCTACCAGCGCCGGCTCTCGAAACCGGTCCAGAACCCAGTGCACCTTGTCGCGCATCTCCCGGCGCGAGTGCACCAGAGAATCATTCCGGATGCCGATGCTGCTCCCTTCGTACAGAGGTTTCACCAGCATCGGATAGTGCAGCGAGTTGAAAGAGAACATCCTCTCGCTCACCACGCGAAAACGGGCGGTGGGCAGGTGGTGATAGGCCAGGACTTCCTTGGCGCGTGACTTATCCAGGCACATGTTGAGCGTCAGCGGATCGCTGGCCGTGTAGGGAATGTTGAGGTATTCCAGGATCGACGGCACGTGGCCTTCACGGCACGGCCCGAAAGCTCCTTCCGCGATGTTGAAGACAATGTCGGGCCGCGCGCGCTGCAGCGCTTGATAGACGCCGTCGGAGGCTTCGAGCGGGATTACTTCGTGACGCTCCTCGAGGGCGGTGATCACTGCGGCGATGGTTTCCGGAGTGTCCCATTCCGCCTGGATTTCGGCATTACAGGGAAGCTCGGCAGCCTCCGCTGCATCGTCTCTCTTCTGATTGTATGTAAGTCCGACTTTCATCCACCCCGACCTTTCAATCGTTGGATATAATGGAAGCCGAATTGCGTGTCAAGTATTTTTTGCCCCAAACACCCTAGATATTGTACCGGAACCGCAGAATCGTACCAAATCTTGTGGGCCTGGATGTAATACCAACGGGTAAAATTTCCCCGCTTGGGGGAGGGCCATGGCGCGGCCATGAAAGCAGCTTGAATCCCGGCAGGTCATGGAATATGGTAACGCCGTTGCGGCGCAAGCTGCGGCGGCGCGCCTCTGGGCGGCGCGCATTCATGGGAGGAGCAGCCGCATTGGCCGCTCCAAGTATGTTCGGCATAATTCGCGTCGGAATCGTGGCTGCATCGGGGCTCCTATGCTGCGCCGTTCTGCTTGCGCCGCTGTTATCGGTAAGATCGGATGCCATGCCGGCCGGCTTGATCTATTTGTTTTTTTCCCCGGTGTGCCATCAACTCCCCGACCGATCCTTCCTGCTCCACGGCCAACCCTGGGCGGTGTGCCAGCGGTGCTCGGGCATCTACGGCGGGCTCCTGATCGGCTCCCTCGTGCCGGGGCGCCGGATGCGGATGCCGGCGTCACCGTCCCGGCGCCGCGCGTGGGTGCTGCTATTTTGCGGCGCTCTGGCGACGGACGCCGCCCTGTCCTGGCTCACGGGCTGGCCCGACTCTCCGCTCCTCCGTTTCGTCACGGGGTTGTTGTTCGGTATCATGCTCGCCTGGCTGCTCGTCTGGGGCCTGGCCGAGTGGGTCGCCGGACGGCGTCCTTCCGTCTGCGCACCCGACGGATCAATATCCTCAGGAGGCTCCCGATGAACCGTCAGACTCTCTTGAAGCCGGCCTTGATCGCCGGCATCGCCGTTGGTGTCCTGTCCGCCCTTCCGGTGCTGGGAGCGCTCAACTGCTTTTGCTGCGCCTGGGTGATCGCGGGCGGGATCCTGGCTGCGTTCCTGAGCGTGAGAGCCTGTCCTGCTGCAGTCACCCTGGGCCAGGGGCTGGGAGTTGGGCTGCTGGCGGGCGCCGTCGCGGCGGTCGTGGACACGGCCTTTTCCATTCCCGTGCAAATCGCGCTCACCGGCATGGGTATGGGGGTAGCCGAGCAGATAGGCGAAGCGCTGGAGCAGGTGCCCAATCTCCCGCCGGAGATCCGCGACATGATGCGCTCGATTTTCGTTGACGGGCGGGGGCTGGGTGTGATTTTCCTGCTGCTCACGGGCGCACTCAAGCTGGTCGTTTACGGCCTGATCTCGATGCTGGGCGGTGCGATCGGCGTGGCGCTCTTCGAGAAGAGGCCGCCCGGCGCGGACTCCCGCCCGCCGCCGGCAACCTATCAGCCCCCGCTCAACTTCCCGCCGCCTCCCCCGCCCCCGCAGGATCCCGGGCAGGTTCCCTGAGCGGCGTGGAGGGAGAGAGCTCCGGCAGCCCGTGCCGAAAGCTGACGGCTGACCGCTGAGAGCTCTACCTGGTTTCTGCCGCGAAACGCCTGTTCGGCCGGGTTAAGCCCCGTACGGGCGGGCGGAGAATAGACCCGGGCGACAGCCCGGGGTGAAACGGATAATAGGAATATGAGCCCTGGAGGGGCGACGGATAATCCGGAAACGCCCGCCCGTCGCCCCTCCAGGGCTGGTCCCTCCGCTCGCCTGTTCCGGGGGCTTCGCCCCCGGCTACTGTCCGAGCGCCCCTCCGGGGCGCAGGGGAGGAGGCGACCGCCGACAGGATTTGGCGTTCCGCGACAGAAACTACCTAGGTCTTGGTCCAATCGTAGGGCAGGTGCATGATCTCGCCGGGTGTCTGCACCGTGTCGAGGAGTGCCAGGGCATCGCGCAGGACGCGGGTCTGGGTGGCGGCGTCCCAAGAGCTGCCGAAGGGATTGCCGAGCGGGAACCTCAGCGCGGCGGCCCGGGGCACCTGGAGCAGGTAGGTGATGTCGGCGCAGACCGAAACCGCGACCGTGGGAATCCCCGCCGCCTCGATTTCGCGCTGGACCAGGCCGGCCGACTGGTGGCTCAGCGCGCACCCTCCGCTGATCAGTGCGCAGTCGACCGCTTCGCGCCGCAGCAAGGGAACGAGTTCCTGCACCGCCGTCCTGACGATGGGATCCACTTCGGGCACATACCCCATCAGGGAGTAGTGCTGCTCCGCGCACTCGCCCACGAAGCCGTCCAGGGCCAGCTCGCGCAACCGGGCGACGGGGAAAACGCAGTTGATGTCCTCGTTGGCATCCGAGTGGTCGTAGTGATTGTGGGCGACCGCCAGCTCCTCGGGATCGACCTCTCCCGGTATGATCCGCATGGACCAGTCGCCGCGCTCTTTGAATCCCATTGTCTTCAGTGCCCGCGGGACCGCAACCGGGTGGGTGCCGAAGTGCTTCTGTCCCTTCCGGTGGACGCCGGCCAGGCTGACCAGGCAGACCTTGCTTTCGGCCAGCGGCCTGACGGGCAGGGTGAACGGGAAGCCGTCGACAGAGGCCAGGCTCCAGCCCGGGTAACGCGATTCCAGCGCCCGGATCCAGGAGTAGCCCTCACGCAGCGTGTCCAACGATTGTGCGGTGGGCATCGACAGCAATTCATCGTCTTCCTGCAGAAACTCTTCCTCCGCTCCGCGTCGAATACCTACCGGTTTTGGCTCTTCTCTGTCCCTATTCAATTTCTCCCTCGCTTGCCTTCTGGATAATCGACCGGCGCCGCTCGCGCGGTGCGAAGCGGCGGCAGACTGATGCGCAGATGTTCACCTCTCCCCATCTCGGTTGGCACTGGAATTACATCAGATCCTTCATCGGCTCTTCGAAAGTAGGCGGGATATGTCGGCGGATTCGTTGCGTGTCCATGTCGGCTGCAAGTCTGTCTGCGCAAAACATAGATGTCTTTCTATGATATGGCCGGCGACGCAAAAAGCAACGAAAAATTTCGCCGTGCCATTACGCCTGTCCCGCACTTCCCTGCGGCCTCACCCAGTCCTCCACTTCGATTTGAATCGTCGTGTGCTCGATCCGGTACTTTTCGCGCATGAGCCGGCTCAGGTCGCGGAGGGCCTGTTTGGAATCGACCCCCTCCCGCAGCACCACGTGGCCGCTGAGAGCCGGCATCCCGGAGGTGATCGACCAGACGTGCAGATCGTGTACCGACAGCACCCCCGGCATCTTCCCCAGGTCGTCCAGGATGCTGGAGACGTCGATATGGGACGGCGCGGCCTCCAGCAGGATGTCCACGCTTTCGCGCACGAGTTGCCAGGCGCTGCAGAGCACCAGCAAGGACACGACCAGCGAAGCGATCGGGTCTGCCGGATACCACTCCCACAGAACCATGGCCAGGCCTGCGCCGATGGCCCCGACAGAACCGACCGCGTCGGCCAGCACGTGGAGGAAGGCGCCCCGCATGTTGAGGTTGTCGTGCTGCGAGCGGTAGAGCACCCCGGCGGCTCCCAGGTTGGCCAGCAGGCCGAAGACCGAGACCGTCAGCATGACCTGCGACTTCACCACCGGCGGCGCCGCAAGACGGTGCAGCGCCTCGTAGGAGATATAGAGGGCGATCACGACCAGGAACACACCGTTGGCCAGCGCGGCTAGGATCTCGGCGCGCAGATACCCGTAGGTCTTGTCGTGGGTGGCCGGCCGCGAGGAAATGACCAGGGCGAACAGGCTCAGGCCCAGGGCCGCCAGGTCGGTCAGCATGTGGGTTGCATCCGCGATCAGCGCCAGGCTGTTGGTGTAGACGCCGGCGATGATTTCCACCAGGAACCAGACCGCCGTGATCAGCAGGGCAAAGACCAGCCGGCGCCTCGAACTGCGGGGCTGAGGGTGGTGATGGCCGGGCATGTCTGCGATGTACTCCTCTCGCTCCTCGAGCGCGCGGTTAGGCCCCGTCAAGAAACAAGCTAGCATCTGTCGCGAAACTGACTCGCTACACGTCCTGTGCGGTTCGCCTGAGCCCCGAAGGGGCGTACGGAGCATAGCCGGGGGCTGAAGCCCCCGGATGGAGCGGTTGGAGGGAAGAGCCCTGGAAGGGCGACGGACGGCCCTGTTCGGCTCTGTCCGTCGCCCCTCCGGGGCTCATTTCTCCATTCTCCGTTTCACCCCGGGCTGTCCGCCCGGGGCTACTATCCGCCCGCCCCTTCGGGGCTCTACCCGCCTGAGAACGAGTTTCGCGACAAGAAACGAGCTATACATTTTGCTGCTGGCGCGGCGGCGGGCGGCCATGTGTTGCGTTGCCGCTCCTCGACGAAGCGCCCCGGCATCGCCTGCGTCCCGGCGCCCGGCATCTGGCCGCCCGGCGCTCGTGCCAAAATGCACACTCTATTTCTTGGCGGGCCCTCACATAAGCGACAACGGGTCCACGTCCACCTGGACGCTTTTCAAGGCCAGTTTCCGTTTTGCCATGCGCTGGAAGGCCTCGCGCAGGATCCCCGTCCGGTCCGTTCCCGGAGCGCTCTTGATCAGGATCTGGAAGCGATAGGCGCCGCGGATCTTCTCCAGCGGCGCGGGCGCCGGTCCGAGCGTGCGGGCGCCGGAGCCCTGCTCCCGGCAGATGGTCCGCAGCTCTGCGGCGAGGCGGTCGGCCGTAGTCCTCGCTTTTTTGTCGGCGGGCCCGCTGACGATGATCTGAACCAGATCGCAGAACGGCGGGTAGCCGAGCAGCCTGCGAAATTCGATTTCCCTGGCGTAAAAGCCGAAGTAATCCTGCCGCCTGGCAAAGGCAAGCGCGTAGTGATCCGGATAGTATGCCTGGATCACGACGCGTCCGGGGATGTGGCCGCGCCCGGCCCTCCCGGCGACCTGGGTCAGCAGTTGAAAGGTCCGCTCGGCGGCACGAAAGTCGGGGAAGGACAACCCGGCATCCGCCGCCACCACACCGACCAGCGTGACATCGGGGAAGTCGTGGCCTTTGGCCAAGATCTGGGTGCCGACCAGGACGTCCAGCCGCCGCTCGGAGAAATCGACGAGAATTTTCTTGAGCGCGCCGCGGCGCCGGGTGGTGTCGCGGTCCACCCGCGCGATGCGGGCAGTCGGAAACCGGCCGCGGAGGATTTCCTCCAGCTGTTCGGTGCCCACGCCCAGAAAGTAGATGTACGAACCGCTGCACTGGGGGCAGCGTTCGGGCGGGGCCTTCATGGCGCCGCAGTAATGGCAGATCAGGCGGGCATCGTGCCGGTGGTAGGTCATGGCGACGCTGCAATCCGGGCAGGAAACACTGACCCCGCAGCTGCGGCACAGCAGCGCGCGCGAGTAGCCGCGACGGTTGAGCAGGACGATGGCCTGCTCCCGGCGATCGAGCCGGGCGCCCAGCTCGTCCTGCAAGGCTGCGGAGACGACGGCGGATTTTCCGTGGCGCTGGAACTCGAGGCTCATGTCGACGATTTCCACTTCGGGAAGCGGCCGCGCCCGGATCCGGTCGGCAAGGTAGGCATAGGCCACGTCTGCTCCCCGGGCGGCCGCGTGGTAGGTTTCGATCGAGGGCGTCGCGGTACCCAGCAGCAGCACTCCTCCGCTGTTCTGCAGGCGCTGCCAGGCCACTTCCCTGGCATGGTAGTGAGGCGACTCGTCCTGCTTGTAGGATCCGTCCTGCTCCTCGTCGAGAATAATCACTCTCAGCCGCTCCAGGGGCGCCCACACGGCGGAGCGCGTGCCCAGCACGACCGTCGCGCGCCCGCTGCGGATCCGCTGCCACTGGTCGAACCTCTCCCCCGGCGACATGCCGCTGTGCAGCACGGCGACCCGCTGCGGAAATTCCGAGGCCACGATGCGGCTCAGCAGGGGGGTGAGCCCGATTTCCGGCACCAGGAGCATGGCCGAGTCGCCCCGCCGGACGGCCTCCGCCATGAGGCGAAGGTAAACTTCCGTTTTGCCGCTTCCCGTCACGCCGTGGAGCAGTCCCCGCCGGGCGCCCCCCGCGTCGAGAAGGCCTTGAAACCGGTCCAGGGCGGACTGTTGGGCCGGTGTCAACTCCGGACGCCCGCGAACGACGGCATCGGACAGCTCCAACGGCAGGCGGTCGACCGCCATGGGCTTGATCTCCGCCAGGCCTTTCCGGGCCAGGTTCTCGGCGACGCTGGAGGAGCAGCCCGCCTCGCGGAGAGTTTCGCGCAGAGGTCGCTGTCCGGCCGCCGGATCCAGCCGCGACAGGAGCCGCCGCTGGGCTGCGGTGAGCTTGCCGGCGGCGGCGTCCTCCCCGGCCAGCGGGCGGATGCCGAGCACGCTGCGCGCGCGCACCCTCGGTTTCTCCAGTTCCTCCACCCGCTCGATCCAGCCCCGGGCCGCCAGCCCCTCCATCGAGGAAGCCAGGCCCGGATCCTGCCGCCTGCGCTCGACCTCCTTCCACGGCGCCGGCCCCTCGTCGGCCAGTGTCTGGAGGAGCGACAGCGCCCCCGGCTCCATGTCCATCGGCACGGTCCCGCTGCGCAACGCATCCTGCCCTCGGGGAGTCAGACGGATGGTCTCGCTGCCGGTTACGGTTGTCCCGGCCGGGAAAAGCGAGCCGAGCACGGCCCCGGGGGGCGAGAAATAATGCTCCGCCGTCCACAGCGCCGTTCGCACCAGTTGGGAAGGCACCAGGGGCTCGCGATCCAGCACCGTCCGGATGGCCCGCATGCGCACCGCCTGCACCGGGGCCACCCGGGAAAACCCGGCCACGTATCCCGTGACCAGCTTCCTGCCGAAGGGGACCACGACCCGTGTTCCGAGGCCGAGCCGGCGCGCCAGGCGGGGCGGCACGGAGTAGGAGAACAGCCTCCGCACTCCGAGCGCGACGGCGATCTGGACGTACGGAAGCGCTCCGTTGGATTCCCGGTCTGGCATCACCGCGGCCGGCCTGCCCGGGAGGAACCGCCGGCGCCGAGGAGATAATCGCGTATCTTCTGAACGTCCTCCCAGACCTTGCGCTTCTCGTTTGGATTCCGGAGCAGGTATGCCGGGTGGAAAGTGGCCATCAGCTTGACTCCGCGGTAGTCGATGAACTGTCCCCGCAACCGCGAGATGGGCTCTTTGGTCCGGAGCAGCACCTGGGCGCCATACGCCCCCAGGGCGCAGATGACCTGCGGCTGCACGGAAGCGACCTGGCGGAGCAGAAAGGGCTCGCAGGCGGCGATCTCATCGGTTTCGGGGCTTCGGTTGCGCGGCGGCCGGCACTTCAGGATGTTGCAGATGTAGACGTCCTCGCGCCGCATGCCGATGGCCTCGATGATGCGCGTGAGCAACTGTCCCGCCCGGCCCACGAACGGCAGGCCTTGCGCGTCTTCGTCGGCGCCGGGAGCTTCCCCGACGAACATCAGTGCTGCATTCGGGTCGCCGGCGCCGAACACGATGTGAGTGCGGTCGGCCGCCAGCTTGCATCGGCGGCAGTCTCCCAGATCGTCCCGCACGGCCTCCAGGGTTTCCCTTCCGGCCGGCGGCGAATCGAAGAGCGAAACAGGAGCGGCGTAGACCCGCGCGGGAGCCGGCAGTGCTGCCGGGACCGCAGCCGGCCGCACTTGCGGCGCTGCGCCGCCGGCCCGATCGGTTTGCGGCTGACGCTGCCCCTTCGAGGTCCGCCTCACCCGCAGCCCTTCCACTCCCAGGTCCCGGTAGAACTGCAGGTAAGCGGAGACATCCGCCGCCAGGTCTCGAATCCGATTCATTGTCCGACTTCCAATTCGTCCAGCGTCCGATCGTCGTTCCGCCAGTCCGGAACCGTTCTCACCGTCAGATCGAGGTACACTCTGCAGCCGAGCAGTTCCTCGAGGTCGCTGCGGGCGGCGGTGCCGATCTCCTTGACGCGCCCTCCTCCGGCACCCACGATGATACCTTGCTGGGTTTTCTTTTCAACTATGATGTCCGCGTGCACCACCACCAGGTTTTCCTTCTCGCGCCGGCTCTCGTCAAATCTGCGGATCAGCACGGCCGAGGTGTACGGCAGTTCCTCCCGCGTCCGTTCGAGCAGCTTCTCCCGGATCCACTCCCCGGTGAGGAACCGTTCGGTCCGTGTGGTCAGCAGTTCCGGCCCGTACAGCGGTGCCCCTTCCGGAAGGTGCTGAAAGAGCCTGTCCAGGAGCAGCTCCAGGTTCTCCCGATGCAGGGCTGAGACCGGGATGATCTCGAGAAAATCGTATGTCCGCCCGTACCGGTCCATGATGGGCAGCAGTTTCGGCTTGGCGATCCGGTCGATCTTGTTGATGGCCAGGATGGCCCGCGGGCGGGTTTGTTGGATCAGTTCGAGCACATACCGTTCGCCGGAGCCGAAGCCGATCGTGCCGTCGATCACCAGGAGAACCACGTCCATGTCGCCCAGTGTGCGCAGCACGCTTTCCTGCATCCGCCGGTTCATGCGGTACATCGGCTTGTGAATCCCCGGCGTGTCGGCAAAGACAATTTGTCCCCGCGGCTCGTTCCGAATCCCGAGGATGCGGTGGCGGGTGGTCTGCGGCTTGTCGGAGATGATGGAGATTTTTTGGCCGACCAGCGAGTTGAGCAGGGTGGACTTGCCGGAATTGGGGCGTCCGACGATCGTGACCGTTCCCGCTTTCATTTTGCGGCCGATTCCGACGGAGAGGATGGGGCCGCGGCGAAGGGGCCGCCGAGCGTTTCAATCCGGTCCAGAATGCGGCGCGCAATCGCCAGCTTGGACTCCCGCTCCACGACGACGTCATCGCCCCCGCGGCATAGGATCCGGACGCTGGAGGAATCCTCGCCGAAAACTCCCCGCGAAACGTCATTGGCGACGATGAGGTCCAGGTTCTTCGCTTCCATCTTGAGGCGCGCGTTTGCCGCCACGTCGTCAGTCTCTGCTGCGAACCCGACCAGGAGCTGGCGGCTCTTGCGGCGGCCGAGCTCCGATAGGATGTCCGGCGTGGGGACGAGGTCGATGGCCGTGGCGGCTTCCCTTTTCTTGACCTTGGTGGGGGACGGGGCCGCCGGCCGGTGGTCGGCCACGGCCGCTGCCATGATGACCACGTCCATGTCGGAGTAGAGAGCCAGAGCTGCATCATACATCTCGCCGGCCGACCGCACGGCGGCAAAGCGGGCGCCGCCGGGAGGAGCGAGGGCCGTCGGGCCCGACACGAGGTGGACCTCCGCGCCTCGCCACAGGGCCGCCTGCGCCA
>Ga0194125_10014630_pt1 | contig 10000 bp, 9 predicted proteins | sample TA2KigC250mmetaG_FD_148626 | JGI IMG/M metagenome (GOLD analysis project Ga0194125, IMG submission 148626) | Freshwater microbial communities from Lake Tanganyika, Tanzania - TA2015034 Kigoma Deep Cast 250m | ecosystem: Environmental > Aquatic > Freshwater > Lake | place: Tanzania: Lake... | reverse complement strand
TCGGGTCGTAAAAGCCCAGGTAGTCGATCGTCTCGCTCTCGGTTTCGAGCGCGCCATTGCCGTCGGTCAACATGATCGCGACGCGGTGCTGTGCTCGGTCGATCGCGATCACCGATGCGCGCGCAACCCCCCACGGTTCGATCGTCGGAGTGGCAGGAACGGTCGTTCCCGAACCGATTCCACCCGTCGATGGCGCGGATCCACCGGTGCCCGGTCCAGTGGTCGCTATGCCACTCGCATATCCCGAGGCTCCGGGTGCCTCAGGCGTTGGTGCTCGCACGGCAGCGACAACGTCAGGACTGGCGATGGCGTTCTCTCCGAATGTCCATCCAAAGAGAGAGGTGACGATCGGTACACCAAGCGCGTTGATGTTGTGGCGGCTGCCGAGCACTGCGCGTGAACCATTCGCACTGACCGCAAGCACCTCGCCCACACCCTGCGCCTTTCGCGCGCTAGGAGTCCAGAGGTCCGACGACTCGATGGTCCAATCACCGCCGACACCTCGGTTGAACACAAAGCCAGCGCCTGCGTTCACCCCATCAGGTGCCGCGGTCTCGTAACCGGGGCAACCCACGATGAGCATGTCTCCGTTCACCGCCAGACGCGCGGAATAGCCGAACGCGTTGTTCGCATTCGCCTCACGAGCGAAGACAACGCCATCTTCGACCCAACTGCCTGCTTCACGACGGAACAGGAACACCGCACCTTCGCCACTCGACAGGTCGCCTTCGATGTCCTCATCAAAGCCCGGTGCCCCGATGGCGATCGAGTCCCCCTGCACCGAGACGGAAGCGCCGAACGCATCGTTTGATGTGGCTCCGTCGTAGGCGAGGGTCGCTTCCGCGGTGGCGCCCCATGTACCCGCATCGCCTTTGCTGCGGCGATACACGAATGCAGCGCCTGTGTTGACCGCATCATCACTGTCCGCGTTCTGCACGCCAACAACCAAGACATCCCCATCGATGGCGACCTGCGACCCGAACTGATCCTGCGCAACGGCATCTTCGAGCGTCAACTTACGCACCTGCGTGAAGGTGTTCTCCGTGCCCTCGAACAAATACACCGCGCCTTGGTTGGCAGCGCCCTGATACGGTGATCCAACCGCAATGCGAGTGTCGCTGAGCAGCCCGGGCTCGACCCCAACGGCGACTGATCCGCCGAAGTAGCCGATCTGCTCCTGATCGCCGGCTCGGAGCACTCGCTGCGCCACGCGGTAGGTGACAACTCCTCCACCCTCCTCATCGTCGTATGTTGCGGTGGTGCCCCACAGGTCGTCATCTGCATTCCGTTGGAAGACAAACGCACGACCCGCAAACACGGGGGCACCGGGTACCGAGGCAATCGGTGCGCCCACCACGATCGTGTCACCGCTAATCGCAACGGACCATCCAAAGAGTCCGATGCCTGGAGCGCCGATAATTGCGCCCGCATTGTTCTGTGGCGGTGGCGCAGGAATCTTCTGCACATGAACGAACGCGGCCGACGCGTCGTCATACTCGAAGATGTGCACCGCACCTGCAGCGGCGACCGAGTTGACCGTCTCGTCTGATGCGCCCACCACCAAGATCGTTCCGTCTTCATTCATCGCGCACGCGCTGCCGAATGCGTCGCCAAGAATCTGCGGATCCGCGGTGATCGCTTGAGGGATCACCTGCCAGGTGCTGCCCAAACCCACGCCGCGGTTGTTCGCACCGCCACCGAGCGGCGCACCATTTCGTGCGGGCGCATTCCCGCTCGGCGCCTCCGCCTTCCCAGCGCGCGCGTTCTGCGCCGAGGCGGACATCACCGCGGCGCACGCGAGCGACGCGGCAACGGCGAGCGACAGCAGCGGCGTTCTGCGAGCAGTAGTTCCTGATTGTCTCGAGTGCTTCATGTGCATGCTTTCATCTACGAACGCGCGCGTTGAATCGTTCTCATTCATGCGGCGTTTCCTGCGGAAGTTGCCGAACGCCCAAGTGGCACTTCAGCAGAGACAAGCGTCTCTTCGCCAAAGGGCACTGAGCCAATGAAAAGCGTACCGCCAAGCGAGTGCACGGTCGCCGCTGCGAGTCCGAATGCCGCGTCCGCCGCGGGCACTTCACGGCACCCAGCTTCGTCGAGCGAGTGAATGCGCAGGACGCTTCCATCGAGCCGCACCACTAAGGTGATATTGCAGCGATCGGCGTCAAGTTTTCGTCCACTGCCATGCGATGTGACCCACGCGCAGGCCTCAATCGCCCGACGGAGGACCCCAAAAACGATGATTCCGATGGGGCCGGCCGCATAATCCGAAGCCCGCGGGTCGATTTCCACTCGAATTCGCGCGCCAGCCTCGTCGGCGCGGACCATCAGCCCTTGAACTGTTTCGAGGACATCGGCGGCGATCGTGCTGCTGCCATCGGGCATGCGGGTGCTCCAACCGAAGCGCTCCGCGGCGGCAGCGGTCGTGTCAAGATCCGCGCAAATGCCGTGCTCCGTGGTGGGCGGTGAAACCTCGCTCGGCAGGCGTGCCGCCCAACCTGTTGCACGGATCGTTGGACCTCCTTGCCATGTTGCGTGCCATGAGCTGATGTCTGTTTCCTTCATGAGACCTCCTGTCCATCAATGTCCGATACCCGTGAGTGCAGGCAAACGGCGGCGGGCAGATTGACTCATTTTGAACGATTCAGCGACAGAAAAATGGCAGTTTTGGCGCTTGCCCCCTCAAAGTGCCGTTCAAACCGCCTGCTGCGACTTCAGGCGGGCACTCGGGCGTCTGCGGGCAGCGTCTCAAGTGCGTTCGAGATGATCGAGTCGGGGTGCACGCCCTCTGCCTCACCCTCAAAGTTCACGAGCACTCGGTGCCGAAGCGCCGGCAGTGCACAGGCACGGATGTCATCGCTGGTCACTTGTGCGCGTCCGCCAAGCAGTGCCATCACCTTCGCACCAAGCACGAGTGTCTGGGCGGCACGCGGACTGGCACCGAAGCGCAGGTATTTGTTCGTCATGGGCGTTGCGAATGGACCCTGCGGATGCGTCGCCAGCACCAGTCGCACCGCGTAGTCCTGCACATGCGGCGCCACGTGCACATATCGCACCAGCTTCTGATGCGACAGGATCGTATTCGCATCGAGCACGCGTTCGATCGCAGGGCTCTCGCCCGCTGTCGTTCGGTTCAGTATCTCCGACAACTCCTCGCGTGAGCTGTATCCAACTTCCAGCTTGAAGAAGAATCGATCGAGCTGCGCCTCGGGTAGTGGATAGGTGCCTTCCTGCTCGATTGGGTTCTGCGTCGCCATCACCAGGAACGGCTTGTCGAGCACATGCGTCACGCCGCCGACCGTCACACTGCGCTCCTGCATTGCCTCTAGCAGGGACGACTGCGTCTTCGGCGTTGCGCGGTTGATCTCGTCGGCAAGAAGGATCTGAGTAAAGACGGGTCCCTTCCGGAACTGAAAGTCGCGTGCGCCATCGCGCTCGACCACGATCGTCGTGCCCGTCACATCAGCGGGCATCAGATCGGGCGTGAACTGGATGCGGCTGAAGACGAGCGACAGTGCCTGCGACAACGACCGCACGAGCAAAGTTTTTCCGAGTCCAGGAACGCCTTCGAGAAGCGCGTGCCCGTTGGCGAAGAGTGCGATCAGCACGCCATCAACGACCGCTTTGTGACCGACAACCGCCTTTTGCACTTCGCGGCGCACGCGCTGAAAGTCCTGCTGGAATCGCAGCGCGTGCTGTTCGATCGCCGCCATCTGCTGTTCGCTCATGGGTGCATCGTAAGGCAGCGGAGTGGGTTGCTGCGCGCCCACGCGGACGTGCTCCCGTGGAGTTTGCGGGGGAAAGTCTGCGCATTTGACAGTTGTGGACTTGGTTCAATATTTTGATGCTGCCGCCGCGGTTGCGACGGCACGCTCTCGTCTGGAGGAATGCGGTGCAAATCCGCAACGATCGCGTCACCGTGAGCCATGTGGGTTCCCTTCCCATGCGGCAAGTCGGGTCGACCAGATGAGCAGCGTGGTCATGCCCTCCCTTTGGATCCTGCGCTGAACAGGCTCCGCATGCAGAAAGAGATTTTTCATGTTGTCCCTCATCTCCCGCCGTGGCGCGCTCGCGCCGAAGTTTTTTCTCGCACCCATCGCCTCTGCGGTCTTCATCACGGCAGCCTCCACAACCGCTGCTGATGCGGGAATCGTGGCAACCTTTGATGTCGGCGCAGGCAACAACCAAGCGACGATTCAGATCGACCAGGAGGATGGCGATACGTATCTCTATTCCCTCCGCTTCGCGAGCGACTCCATCAGCAGTTGGGACGCACTGCTCGCGATTGATGCGGAACTCGATTCGTTTTCGCTCGAGTATCAGACCTATTCATTCGGCGTGTTCTTGACCGGCATCACGATCGAGGGCGATCGCGACTACGGCACGGGTGACCTTTGGCCGATCCCAAACTACTGGCACTTTTGGATCGATACGGCCGAAGGTTGGTCCCTCGCACCGTTCGGTGCGCAATCGCGAATGCTCTCCGCGGGCAGCGCCGATGCGTGGGTGTTCGGCACGAATGCAGCCCCGCAAGTGATTCCCGCGCCCGCCGCCGGCATCGGCGCACTGCTCATGATGGGCTTTGCGCGGCGCCGCGCAGTACTTCGTCGATGAGGAAGATTGGTCGGCCCCGCGCCTGCTCGAACAGGCGTCCCATGTACTCGCCGAGAATTCCAAGCACGAGAAGTTGGCATCCCCCCATAAAAACGATGACAATCATCAGACTCGTCCAGCCTTGCGGCGTCGCGCCATTTGCGGCCCATGACACGACGGCATAGACCGTCAGTGCAAGTCCAACAAGAATGGCCACAACGCCAAGCACGCTCGCGAACATCAGCGGGCGGACCGAGGAACTGATGACGCCATTCGCGGCTAGCGCGATCAATCTGCGCAGCGGGTATTTCGTCTCGCCAGCAGCCCTCGCGTCGCGGTCATAGAGCACGGGTTCCTGGCGAAAGCCAACCCAACTCACCATTCCACGGATGTAGCGTTGGCTCTCCGGCATAGACACCAGCAGATTGCACACGCGCCGACTGATCAGGCGGAAGTCGCCAGTGTCGAGCGGAATCGGACGCTCGGCAATGAGGCTGAGCAATCGGTAGTACGCGGCACAAAGGATCCGCTTTGGGATGGAGTCGCCTGTGCGCGTGCGCCGCGGCAGGTGGCGAGGCCAGCCGAAAGTGCACGTTGATGTCCATGATTGCGCGATAGGTTCACAGCGACAACGGATGAATCTCGCCCCGCAAGTGAACGCAACAGTTCCCAAGTGCCGTCGGATGAGCCGTCGTTTACGAAGAGAATCTCATGACGCAGCTCCGTGGCGAGACAGACCCGCTTCACACGCTCGTAGGTCGCCATCAGCACCGCTTCTTCGTTGAAGCAGGGTAACACGATGGAAAGCGCGACAGAGTCTGGAGGATTTGTCTGCGCATCTGTGCGCCTTGCGTGGTCGGAGAGCGGAGTCATGCTGTTTGCGCTTTGGGCTTTTGTTGGAGTCGCGGCAGCACGGGCAGCGCATCCGCCGATGTCAGCAGCATCAGGGCCAGCGCGGCGAGCGGCATCAGGCGGAGATCGAATGCGTTTCCGCACACAGGGCGCAGCAACTCCGATCCGACACCCATGAGAAGCAGCAGCGCGATCCCACACCAGCCAAACCACAATCCTGCTCGGCGCGGATCAGTGGTCGACTCACCCTCGCCCAACCAGTGCCAACAGGCCAGCGCCATCGGCACAGCAAACATCACATAACTGTTTGCCTCGCTCATTGGATTGCACAGCATGAGATAGCCAGTGGACATCACGAGCCAGTATCGCACACTCGCAGGACCGATGCCGTGTCGGCGGCGTACTGCCAGCACGCTCACCGCACAGAGCGCCCCCGCGAGCGCGCGCACCACGGTCGATGCGGGCTGCTCGAGGAAGGTGCCGAACCCGCGAAGCAACCCATTGATGTCGGCGAATCGATCTTCCGTGACATGGGCGCACGAGTCGGTGATGTTGGCCAGCGACAAGCGGTACTGCAGCAGCACAGTTTCCGCATTCATGCCGACGAACGGCAGAGCCATCCATGCGGAACCCAAGACAAGCAGCGGGAGCAACAAGGCGGGCGTCATAAAGACTGCCAGTCCAATCGGTGCGATCAGGATCGGCTTGAGAGCCACGCCAAACGTCAGCCATGCCGCTGTTCGCCACATCTGCCGACGCTGGAGACCAACGGCGGCATGGAGAAGCGCACCAGCGAGCAGTGCGTTTGCCTGCCCCGTTTGCAGTGCCCCAAGCATGAGCGGCAATGAAATACACGAAAGCAGCAGCATCCCTCGCTCGCGGCGCGGTCGCTCCTGCAGCCCCATCAGCATCCAGAGACCTGACCCGAGCAGCGATGCCGCGATCAATCGCCAAAGAATCTGCCCATACGGTTGCGGGAGTTCGCTGAATGGGAGGTACACAAGAATCGCGGGAGGCAGATAGTTGAATCCACCAGACCCTCTGTACACGGCTTCCCCCGCGAACCAAGAATCAACAGCATCTCGGTAGAGAGGATCGAGAGACCGAGCCAAAGGATCGCGAAACAGTGCGGCCGCAATCACGATCATCGGAACGAGCCACAGCAGCACCGTCAGTGGGAGCGCCCACCGATCCAAGGCGCCGCTCGGTGTCGTGCTGATCTGCCGCACCTCAGCCCTTGACCTGCAGTTTGTCGAGCACGCTGTCGATCAATCCGTAGTCGAGCATCTCAGGCGCGCTCAGCCACTTGTTCCGCTCGCAGTCGTCGGCGATGCGTTCCTTGGTTTGACCAGTCTGTGAGGCATAGATGCGGTAGATCTGCTCACGCAGGCGGAGGATGTGCCGCGCTTCGATCTCGAGGTCGGTCGCCTGCCCTTCGAGAACGCCACCGAGCAACGGTTGGTGCATCAGGTTCTCTGCGTTGGGCAGTGCGAAGCGACGACCCTTCGTGCCACAGCATGCGATCACACTTCCCATGCTCGCCGCTTGGCCGACGATGTACGTCGCCACCGGGCAGGGCAGGAAGCGCATGGTGTCCACGATGCCGAGGCCGGCTGTGACGCTGCCCCCGGGGCTGTTCACATAGAGCGAGACTTCCGCCTTGGGGTTGTCGTTGGCAAGGAACAGCAACTGGGCGACGATGAGGTTCGCCATCGCGTCGCTCACCTGTCCGCCGACGAACACGATGCGGTCGTTCAGCAGCCGAGAGTAGATGTCGTACGCACGCTCGCCGCGACCAGTCTTTTCAATGACGATGGGAATGATGCTCATGGTTCGGTCCTTGGGGTGGGGGAAGTCGGGAGGCGGTCGATGATTCGATCAACCAGTCCGTAAGCGAGCATTTCGCCGGCATCGAGCCACAAGTCACGGTCGCAGTCGCGCCCGATTTGTTCGACGCTCTTGCCGGTCGCCGCCGAATACAGACGGTTGCACTGCTCTTCGAGGCGCAGCATGCGGCGCGCCTCGATCTCCAGATCGGTTGCTTGACCCTCGATTGCACCGTGGTAACGCCCCTGATGCATCAGGTTCCAACCATGCGGAAGAGAGAAGCGTTGACCCTTGCTGCCGCAGCAGGCGATCACGCTCATCATGCTCGGTGCGGAGCCGACGATGTACGTGGCGACGGGGCAGTCCACGGCTTGCATCGTGTCGATGATCGCGAGCCCGTCGCTCACGCTACCGCCCTGTCCATTGATGTACATGTGAATCGGGGTGCCTGGTCGATCATTCGCCAAGAAAAGCAACTGCGCGACGATGGCGTTCGCCATCTCCTGTTCGACTTCGCCCGAGCAAAGCACCACGCGGTCCACGAGCAGGCGCGACACGATGTCCAGTTCGCGTTCAACCCTGCCCGCACCATGCAGCACATAGGGCACCAGCAGCGGATCGTCTTCCATCAACAGCATGGCGTCACTCCGTCGGCGCGCGGGTTCACTTCTTTGCGCTCTTGTCGGGGAACGATGCGACCTCGTCGACGAGCCCATAGGCCTTCGCCTCTTGTGCGTCGAAGTACTTGTCGCGTTCGCCGTCCTTCGCCACCTGCTCCACGGGCTGCTTGCAGTGGCGCGCGATGATCTCGTTCAGCAGACGCTTCGCCTTGATGATCTGGTCCGCCTGAATCTGGATGTCGGTGGTCTGCCCTGTGACGCCGCCATACGGCTGATGAATCATCACCTTCGCATGCGGCAGGATCGTGCGCTTGCCCGCGTGGCCTGCGCACAGCAGAACCGCGCCGCCGGAATACGCGCGTCCGATGCAAGTGGTCGCCACTTCGCTGCTGATGAACTGCATCGTGTCGTAGATCGCAAGCGTGTCATCCACCGCACCGCCCGGACTGTTGATGTAAAAGTTGATGTCCTGTCCGCGCTTCTGGTTCTCCAGATACAGCATCTGCATCATCACGCGCGCAGCGGATGCATGGTTGATTTCCCCGACAAGGAACACCACGCGATTTTCGAGCAGCAGCTCGTCGATCGTCATCTCGCGTGTGCGCTGGTAGTTCGTGGCGATGCGCGGGATGGGCGGAACGCCTGCGGCGGCGAGATGGTCAGGGCTTGCGGGCAGTTCGCCGAGCGCACCGAGACCGTACGGATCGGAAGTGATCTGCATAAGGGCAGCAAGGATAGGGCAATTGCGCGGGTACGCTCGGGGCGCGATGGCACTCCGAGGACCTGAGGCATCCCACCGAATCGTCGTGCTGCACGGGAAGGATTCCTTCCTACGCGTGGAGTGGTCGCAGCGACTACGGGCTGCGCTCGAAGCGGCGCACGGGCGGGTGGAAGAGTTCCAGTTTGATGGTGCCACAACGCCGCTGGCGGTTGTGCTCGACGAACTCCGCTCGTACGGCCTTCTGGCGACTCACAAGCTGGTCACCGTGGACAACGCCGATGCGTTCTTTGCCGCTGAGGAACGGCGGCGCGGCATGGAGCGGTACGCGGCGGACCCCATGCGCGAGGCGACCCTGCTCCTGCGCGCCCAGGCATGGCGCCCCGGGAACTTCGATAAGTTGGTGGGGGCGGTCGGGCTTGTACTCAAGTGCGAACCCCCGGGTGACGCTGATGCGATTCGCTGGTGCGTTGGTCGCAGCCCGAAGCAACACGGAATACAGATCGATGGAAATGCCGCCGAGTTATTGGTCGAACGAGTCGGCAGCGATCTTGCCCGCCTGGACTCGGAACTGGGGAAACTGGCGGTAGCTGCACTGTCGGCGAAGTCGGAAACGGTTGGGCGGGCGATCGTGAAAGAAATGGTCGGCGCGAGCCGCGAAGAGCAAGCCTGGGAGGTGCAGGGGGCCCTTCTCAGCGGCGATTCTGGCGCTGTTTCTCAAAAAGTGTGCGACCTCATCCGTGTTTCGAAAGCGCCCGAGGTCATGCTGTCTTGGGCAGTCATTGATCTTGTGCGGAAGGTGCACGCGGCTGCCGTGCTGGCTGCTGATGGTCATGCAGATGGTCAGATTGCGCGGGAAATCAAGCTTTGGGGCGATTCGACCGCCCCAGTGCTGCGTGCCGCCCGCCGGGTGGGGGTGGCGCGTTCTGCCGTGCTGCTGCACGAGGCGATCAGTTCCGACTGGAGCATGAAGTCGGGGGGTGCGCCGGATCCGGAGCGCGCGCTTCTTGGCATTTGCTCGCGCGTGGCGGATGAGTTTCGTGCGGTCTGAGGGTGGCTGTCGATCGCCACTTTGCGCTGAAACGGACCGCCGCAAAGGAATTTTGTTCAGACCAATAACGGATTTTTTAAGTGGAAGGCGCATTTTTGTTTGGAAAAACGGGCAAGCTGGCGGGTCTGCGCTTGACAGGTGGACAGACTTGGCGCGCGCATCTATAGTTCCGCCTTCAGATTTCGTCCTCACTCGGTCGATATCTGAAAACCCGAATCGGTCCCCGTCACTGTGGCGGGGGCTTCCGACCTCGGGTGTCACACACAGGCTTCACCAATCGCGTCTCGTATCAAGAACGGTGAATCCATAAAAGGAGCACAAGGAATCATGACTCTTACC
>Ga0194125_10014629_pt1 | contig 10001 bp, 3 predicted proteins | sample TA2KigC250mmetaG_FD_148626 | JGI IMG/M metagenome (GOLD analysis project Ga0194125, IMG submission 148626) | Freshwater microbial communities from Lake Tanganyika, Tanzania - TA2015034 Kigoma Deep Cast 250m | ecosystem: Environmental > Aquatic > Freshwater > Lake | place: Tanzania: Lake... | reverse complement strand
ACTCCGCCAGCCAACGCAACTTCTTCTCCCACCCGTAGCCTGTCGAGCGCGGCACCCTCACACTGCGAAGATACGCCCCCACACACCCGTGCCCACGCACACGAGCACTATACATCCCATTGACAATGTCCAACGGCTGCATAAAATGAACCATCGGCTTCTCCTCACTCCTGAGTGCTCCGAGCCACACGCCTCGCTGAAACTACCCTCATTGTGCGGAGAAGCCCTTCTCCTATCAAGACCTGTCTCACAAAACCTCCCCCCAGACCACCCCGAATCCGACAGTCCCCATAGCAGGGCAGGAAGTTATGACCTAACTTCTTGCTCTTTCTCCATTTGCGGCTCGTGTGTCGCCTTGCCTTGATGGCGCCTGCTTCCCGTCAGTAGACGCCAGGAGACGACCCGAGCCGATCCAAAAACGTCCGGAAGCGCACGCAGGACGCGCGCAAGTTGCATCGGCCATCGCCGTCATGAGCGTGAGGGATTGGGGGAAACCCGACCCCCCGGCGCGGCGTCGACATGTGATGGCCCCTCCTACTAGGTGCCTGCCTTGGAGGGGCAGGAACTCCCCACCGAGGGCCGGACGGCGACGTGTTGACCGGTCTCGTTCCGCAGCGCCCCGCCGGATGTGGCGTCTTCCGGATCACGTTCGGCAGCGAGTCGTTGTTCTGCCGCTGGCCCAGAAGCCGCTACGGCCATGTCGCGGCACGGTGAGTCGAACATAACGGTGGATTCCGGGAGCATTCTCCGTCGTCGTATGTCCTTGATTTCCGGGGTTGGGCTGGGGTTTTGTCACCTACAATGGTCGCTGTACGACGGAATGCGAGCAGCTACGGGCAGACTGAAGCCAATCGTGACCTCCCAATGCTCCGAGGAGCCGTGCTGACCACCCGGGCGGCGCCAGAGGCCGACTGCGGAGTCACTGAGGTGAGAACACTCCATGGATGCCTTCTCACCCTTGGCGTCCGTAAACCGCAGGCGCGCCTCGCCCCGGCATCTAACCCCGGGACCATCAGCCGTCCGGCGGCTCATGGCAATCCCAGACTGAAATGGCCCCTCTTTTCCAGATGGAGAATGATGGCCTGCGCGCCCTCCTCTGGCGTGGTGTCGCTAGTGTCAATCACCAGGTCGGCATCCTGCGGCACCTCGTAGGGGGCGGAGACGCCGGTGAACTCCTTGACGATGCCCGCGCGCGGGCCTTGGCGTAGAGGTTCTTGCGGTCGCGGTTGCCCTTGCTCGTTCTCCCCCTATTGCCGTGGTTTCGCTTCCAGGACGCGGTAGTCGCGGGGGCGCACGACCACGCGGGCCTTGTTCCCCTCCACGCGCAATTCCAGCCGTTTGAGCGCCCGGCCCTCCGGGGTGGTGCCCTCTGCCAGGTCGATCAGGTCCTTCGCGTCCATCGGTTGCTCCTCCCCCGCGAGCTCGCCCTTGGACATGCTGGTGTCCTTGATCTCTTTGGCGCTGGCCACGACGGCCGCCGGCGGTTTCAGGCCGGGATCGAGATCGCGCCAGGCCACGCCAGCCGCGCCCGGGAAGACCTTCGCAGCATCGAGTTCGAGGCTGAAGTCGTGCTCGGCCGCGCGGTCGCGGTTGGCCACGACCACAATGGCGCGGCCGTCGAGTGCGTAGACGCTGGCCAGCGCCCGGGCGTTGGTCGGGGCCGTGACCTTGAGCACTTCGGCGGCCCTCCACCACGGATAGGCGCGCACCGGACCGTCAAAGGCCTTTTCCCGGGCCAGCACCTGCCCGAGTCCGTCGGCGGGGCCCATCTGGTCGCTGGTCATGTAGAGCCCCGTCTCCGTACGGGCTTGAGGATAGAGCCATTGCTTGGCGGCGGGCGTGGTCGGGAGCGTTCGCGGCAGCGTGCTGAGGTTGTGGTAGCCGGTGCCCCACTTGGCCGAGCCGCCGAGCAGGCGCAGCATTTCAGGCGACCACATGTCCATGGCATCGCGCTTGCCGGGGAAGCTCACACCGGTCACGAACTCGCAGTTCGACAGGTACCGGCAGAAGCTGAAGAGCGGCACCTCGTAGCACACGGTCATGTGCGCCCAGATGCAGGGTTCCTTGCCGGCGGCCTCGAAGAGCCGCCAGAGGCGCTGGTTCACACGCCGTTGCGCGAGCGCGGTGAAGCCGACCCGACGGCCGTTCTTGCTGCCAGCGTATTCGTAGGCGGTGGATGCCAGCGAGTAGGTGTAGCCCACGCTGGCATCGTCCCAGTAGACGCCGTCAATCACGCCTCGTTTCAGGAACTCGTTCACGGCCCAGACCATGTAGTCCTCCATCTCCGGGAACAGCGCGAGCCGCCCCGTCCCCGCATGCGTGTCGTGGTTCCAGTCGCGGAACGAGGGTCCGAAGCCCGGCCAGCTCATGTCGGAGTAGAGGATGCAGAGGCCCTGGTTGTACTTCTCGCGGCACCCCTTGGCCTGCGCCGCGGCATACTCCCAGGAGTGGGGCTCGAGCCGGAATGCGTCCCCCGAGGTCGGGTCGGCGGGATTCGTCTTGAGGTTGAACCCGCCGAAAGAGTCCACGGAAGCGAAGTTGACCCCGCCGAGCATTCGCCTTCGCCAGTCGGGCGGCTCGGGCTTGGCGGGCGTCGGCAGCAGCACGAAGTGGAAGCGTCGGCCCGAGGCCGGGATCACGGCCGGCTCGCGGATGATGTTCATGCGGAGGGTCACGGCCTTCTCCCCCCGCAGGACCTCCTGCGCGGGCAGGGGGCCGTCCACGGTCCAGCCTTTGTCGTTCTCGGCGCCGAAGTAGAGCCCGGCGTCGTCGGTGCCGAGCCAGATGTGGGGCATGAAGTTCGTGATCCCGTCGGCTCGGCAGAACGCGGGATAGGGCTTGTCCGAGCTCCGCCAGACGCTGCCCTTGCCATCGGGGAGCAAGGTGGCGATCCAGGAGGCGCGGAAGTCGTTGCCGCCGCCGTTGGCCAGCAGTTGCGTGGCGCGGTCGGCCGCCATCGGGAAATCAACGTCCAGATCCTCCACCGTCGCTTCCGCGCCGGCGGCCGGCTTGAGGGCGATGGCGCAGTAGAGCAGGCCGTCGAACTCCATCCAGGCGTCCAGGTCGGCGGTCAGTCCGGCCCCGCCAAGAGCGGTCTTCCAGGCCACCCGGTCGGGCGCGGTCTCGGTGAAGATCGGACCCTGGCCGGTCAGTTCCGCGTTGCCGGCCCGCACCGTCACGGGCGCGGCGAGCACCGGCTGCTTGAGCGTCTCGATGCGGCTGGGCAGGCCGTTGGCGCCGAGTTCGATCTCGCGGTCGACCATGCGCAACTTGCGCCCGTCCACGGCGATCGGCGTCCACGGCGGCGGCACGGTCCGGTCCTTGCCCAGCGTATTGCCGAGCCAGGCCGGTTTCTCGCGAACGTATTCCTGCTTCTCCTCCTTGAGCACGGCGCCGTCGGCGCCGCGCGAGCGCACCACTACCGGGTAGCGGCCGAACGACAGCGCCTTCCGCAGCGTGCAAGCGACGCAACCGCCCGCGTCCAGGGGCTGTTTCTGGATGGAGAGCAGGGTCTCGCCCTTCTCATCGCGCACTTCCAGGTCCGCGCTCGCGGGCCTTGAGTTGCCGACTGGAAGACAGGCCAGGCGGATCACCAGCCTCTCCTGGCGATCCCAGGAATGGGCGAAGTAGTCGAAGTCCACCCGGAACGCGGGCAGCGGCTTCATCTGCGCGGCGGCATCCGGGAGCCAGCGTGCGTAGGCGTTCCACGCTTCCTCCTGGCTCATGGCCGACGCATAGACGGTGAACTCGTCGAGGAGCGTATGCGAAGGAACGAAGGCCAGGGTCCAGGTGTCGTCGCCGTCCTTGCCGCCGGTGCGCTCGCGCCACTTCTTGAGTGGCTCGGTGGAATGCGGGTGCCCGCGGAGGACCAGGCCGGCCTGCCAGAGCTTCTGGGGCTGGCCGTTGACGTAGACGGTAGGGCCGCCGTCCTTGACCGAAACAAGCACGTGCGTCCAGACGCCGGGGTGGATTGGCTGCCAGCGCAGCTTCATGTCACGGCACGCCCGACCGCGCATCACCTCGATATTCTTGGACGGCGTGGCGTAGAGCGCATCCTTGGCGGTCAGCGTCATCAGCCATTGGGCCTGCACGTCGCGGCCGTCGTACTCGCCCACGTAGAAGTTGTTCCAGTCCAGCGGACGGAACCAGAACTCGACGGTGCCTTCCTTCTCAGGGAGGATATAGAAGCCCTTCATGGCGAAGCCGGTCCGGTCCACGCCGCTGAGATCGAGCGCCTGCCCCTGAATGCCCGGCCGGGAACGGGCGGCATCCGTCCGGCCCGTCCAGGACAGTCCTGCGAAGGCATCCGGTTTGAGATCCCCGTCGAACCGGAAGCGCGTCAGCACCTGGCAGCTCCTGAAGAACGGCGGGCGCAGTTCGATCTCCTCCCGCCGTCGCGTTCGTTCCTGCGCGCCCGGGTTCCAGGGGTACATGTGCTTGACGCCCTTGGTCAGCCGAATCTCGTCCACCACGCCCTGCAAACCCGGCTGGCCAGGCGCGCCGCCGATGAAGAGCTTAGGCCCCAGCCGCGCCGGAACGCCCCTGAACCACGGGATGGGGTGAAAGGGGTCGGGGCGGTCGGCCTTGGCCGTCACACCGTCCACCGTCAGGGAAAGCGTCGCGGAATCCGGCTGCCCGCGTGGAGCGTCCACGATCAGCGCGAGGTGATGCCACCCGTCGGCCGTCTCGCGCACAGGCACACGGAGACGTTCCACGCCCGCCACGGCCAGCACAGCCGACGCCGCGCCGCTCCAAGCCACGCTCACCAGCGGCTTGCCCGAACTGTCTGGGAGGGCCAGCAGAATCCGTCCGTCGGCCGGCACGGACGGCCGCTCCGCCTTCGAGCCCCTGAACCAGAAGTCCAGTGTGAACCCGCCGTCGCTCCCGAGCAGGGCCGAGAACGTGCCGACGCCTTCCGCGTAGCCTGCGCCACCCAACACGAGTCCGCCGCCGAACCGGCCCAGGCTGGCGGCCCGTTTCGCGTCCCCGTTCAGCTTGGGCTCGATCTTGTCCCTGGTCTCGACCAGGCCGCCGCTGGAGGTGCCCTTCTCGTGCAGGAGATCCTCCAGGTCGCCCTTGTCCAGGATTGCCCCGACCTCCGCGTCGCGGTCCTTGCCGGAACTGAACTTCCAGAGGAACAGTGTGTGGATATCCGGCTGATTCATCTCGACCCACGGGCACGAGTGCTCGGGGACCGGCGCCTTCGGCCCCGGCGACTCGTAGGCGAGTGCGGCCCCGCCCAGTGCGGCCGCCAGGCCTAGGAGCAATAAGAATCGTGGCATCTTCATCCTCCATCCCCAGAGCCGCCGATTTCCCGGCAGCAGTCCACGACGAACTTCGTCTGTTCCATGTTGCGGTTCGGGTAGGCGGCCAGGCCAAGAATGAAGTGATCGCCGTCGCCCGCTTCACGGATCATCTGGTGGATGTCGGCGCGCACCGCGGCGCGGTCGTCCATGCGCCCGGCGAGCTGATTCACTCCCGCCATGATCGTGGTGCGGTCACCGAGCGCCTTGCGTCCCTGGGCCACGGTCACGTTGCCGATCGGCGGGATGGTGAAGGCATGGACGGCATCCATCCGCGTCCGGCGGTACAGAGGCAACAGGTCGCGAATCAACCCGCAGGAGTGGTGAAGGTAGAACTTCCCGGCGGCGTGCGCCGCATCGGCGCGGGCGTCAGTGAGGTCAAGGCCGCAGGCCTCGAACATCGCCGGCGAAATGGCCGTCGTCGAAGTATCGTCTACGCTGACGACCACGTCGATATCGGAGTTGACTCCGATCTTCAGCCGCTTGAGGTAGTTGGCCTCCATCACGGCAAAGCAGTCGCGCAGCGCGGCGGGCGCATCGGCCCAGAGGTAGGCCAGCGCGGCGACACCGGAATAGACGCGATACATCATCCCGAGCGGCGTGCCATCCATGGGGCCCAGCAGAAGACCGTCGTCGCCGATGAGCTTCCGCCGCTCGCGGGTGCGCTCAATGCCGGCCGGATCGGGCTCGATGACCTCGTCCTCGAAGATTGCGGCGAGCGCGGGCAGGTCCTTCGGCTCCTTCACCAGATGCTCGGTCCAGTTGCTGGACACGGCGCCGCTCTCGTCGCGGCAGATCCGGGTCACTTCGCGCAGGTCGCCCCTCGGCGTATGCCACACATTGGTCGTCACGTCGCCATCGGTCCGGCTCTCGACGGTTACGTTCCGTCGCGAGATGCGGACCGCCGGCATGCCGAACCAGTCCATGATATCGAGCCCGAGATAGCGCGAAAACACGACCGTGGAGGTACCGCCCCAGCGCACCTCGCCCAGCGCCTCGGCCAGCGCCGGGTCCATACCCTCGCGGCTCGGCTGATTGTAGGGATCGCAGTGTCCCGTCAGCGGGATCCAGTCCGGCCGCCTGTGGCGCAGTACTTTCAGCAGGTTTTCACGGGGGGTGGCTATGGTTGTGCTCTCCTTGAGGTCGAGATAGGGTTCAGTGTTGATGGTTGACAAGCGCGGTGGCGGTCTGCACGATCCGCTCCAGCGCCTCGACAGGGAGTTTCGAACCCGCGCCGGTACGGGTCTCATACCCGCCGCCCGCAAAGGCGCGCCGGGTGGGCACGTAGCCGGCGTAACCGTTACCATGGTCATCCCTTGGGGAACAGCCATTTTGTCATTTTCCCTTTGCCGCCAGCGGCTCGAGGATATAGATCGCGCTCTCCTGCGGCTCCAGCGTGATCCGAAACTGTACCGCGGCCCCGGTGACCTCCATCGGGCCCAGATCCTTCTCCTCCCCCTGCGTGATGGCCTTGAGCCGGTATCTGCCCGGCTTCAGCCCGGCCGCCTTGCAGTCGAGCTCGAAGGTTTCGTCCAGCGTCAGGGGCGGCTTCGCAGTGGGATGCTTCGGATTCGTCGCGATCACGACCGCCTCGCCGCTATCCCCCTTTCGCAGCGACGTCCAGAAGGGGTCGGTCTGCGTGCCCGTGAGGGGCCTCACCATTGGCAGCAGAAGGTACGGAAGGGCCTTGGGCCGGAAGGGAACGAGTTTCTTCTGGTATGCCTGTGGATTACTGTCCCCCGTACCACCAACTAACCACCCAAACTGAGCGCCGGAGATGAACATGTCCGCCACCATCGCACAGTCCATTCTGCTGTAATTCTCATCGATGGGCGCGCTTCTGGCATGTCCATGCAAAATGGCATACTCGCCGTACACGTACGAGAGGGTCGAAAGATCCGAGTAAGCATAGGTAAGGAACCCTTCGCACAGCCCCACGAGCGGCTCGGCGAAGAACTCCGTGGTGAAGAACGCGTCGGGGTTGATCGGCTTCGCCGCGGCGCGAATCTTCCGCAGCATGGTCTGCTGACCGCGGACCCAGCTTGCGGGGTCGCCGGGCTTGTGGCCATGGTCGGTTTTCATGCAGCGGATGGGAGTATAGCCTAGCTGGTCAATATACAGGCCGTCAGCTTTTGCCTCCGTAAAAATCCGACGGGCCACGTCGGTCAAGGTATTCTGCCAGAACTCCGTATGCGGGCACATTTGTGAGAAATCGGAACTGTGCCAACGCTCCGAGCCGCCTGTCGACCACTTGTCCACCACCGCCTTGTTCTTCGTCCACAGTTCGGAATGCTCGGCGGCGCAGCGGCCGTTGATGTACGGCATGTGGACAAAATAACCCGGGTGAGCCTTCTCGAGCTGCGCGCGCAACTCCAACCAGCCGGGCCTCAGCGGGAAGTAGTCGGGATAGGCGTAGTCGAACGGCTGGCTGTGCCAACGATACCATTGGATGCAATAGTGGGGCGTATTGGGGTCCGCAAACACATTGATGCTGTTCTCTATGCGTTCCATAGTGGCCGGAACCATCGTTGCCAACTCCTCGTCGGTGAATTCCTCGATGTGAAGAGTCTCAAAACTGATGACTCCTTCCATCATGCCGACTCTCTCGGACTTGGGCTTCTTGGGGTCGCCTTTCAGGGCCTCGGTTGTGAGCCGACCCAGCTCTTTGAACCTCTTCAGAACCTTATCCGCCGGATCGAAGCCCCAGGGGTGATTGATGTGGCTATTCAACAGCTTCTTGGGAAAGTTCGCCCGCTTGCGGATCGGGCCGGCCGCGCACCATGCCTGGCCGCGCGCCCAGTCGCGATACAGGTCCAGCCCTCCCCAGTAGCCGCCGTCGAACACCCCCATCGCGCAGGGGAAACCGAGCCCCGGCTTGCCGTCCTTATCCGTCACCAGACCCTCCGCGAAATGACCGATCGCCAGGCTCGTCCCCTTGCCCTCGCCAAGCCCCTTGCTGGAGAACTCCTTCACCAGGAAGAGCGGATCGTAGGCCGCGATGTAGAGACCGCCGCCGCCCTGCTTCTGATCGTCCGTTGCCCGCTCCGTGCAACCGGGAGCGGCGTACTCGTAGATGACGAACGGCATGTAGTAGGCCACACCGGGATAACCGCCGCACGGGTATAGGAGCTTGCTCTCCGGCAGACCCCCAGGATTGAGCATCCGTTCGTTTACAAAGGTCGGCCGGACCAGCCGGTCCCATTTCCCGCCGCGGCCCACGCCCTCGAAGACGGGGAAATGCACCATCTTGATGGCCGCGTTCTTGTCCACGGCCGCGGGGTGGATGCGCCACAGCGTTTCCCGGGAGCCCGGCGCCACATCCACCGTGACCTCGACATCCAACATGCCGTCAGCGGCGCTCTCCCAGCGCAGCGAGAGCCGCGCTCCGCCGTCGGGCAGTTCCTTGGCGGCCAGGCTCGCGGCCTTGGCCGGAGCGTCGCCCGCGAGGACACACTTCGACGCGGTATCCGCGCTCCAGAGCGGGCCGGCGTCCTCCAGGACGCTCCGCTTGTTCGACTTGTTCACCAGCCTGGCCAGGCGGATGACGCCGTCCTTGCGGCTGAACTCGATGCGCAGATGCGCGTTCTCCGCCGCCACCAGGTCCGCCGTGGCGGAGACCGCCACCTTGGCGCCACCCTCCGCCGCCCGGGCCGGCGCGGCCAGCGCCAACAGCGCCGCCGCCATGATCAAGGCCGCAACAGCGTTCGGGAGGTGCATCGTGGACATGCCGAACCTCTCTTTCTGTTGGTTGTTCATCCGGCTCATTTGCCCTTCCCGGCCACCCGGACGCTGATTGGGATGTCGAGGTAGTGGAGATTGACGGGCGGCTCGCCCGGCTCGCCGGCGCTCAGCACGCCGGCGTTCATGGCCTGCGTCACGATGCGCAGCTTCGCCAGGTATTCGCCCGGACGGTCAGCGCCCCGGAACCGGATTACGACCGGTTCCGACTCGGGCGCCGGCCCCCCGCGCAAGCCGTTCTTGCCGTCCTCGCCCAGGAAGCGCAGGGCCTGCGGCGTCGCACCCCGGTGTTCGCCGGTGAACTCGAACAGTTCGGCCTGCTCGCCGAGGATCACGGCGCCGACGTCGCCCACGTCGTCGGCCGTCAGCTCCTGCATGTGGTGCGGCTCCATTCGTGGGCAACCGGCCAGGCCATACAGCACCGTGGACACCGGCTCGGCCGGAGCGTCGTCAAGCTGGCGCGGGCAGGTGAGGCGTTGTCCGTTGGTGATGGTGCGCAGCGCCGAGACGACGCTCTGTCCCGGCTTCGCCTGGGGCAGCGTGATGGGCGCCGTGTCGCTGACTGTCAACAGCGGCCGGAGGAGCGTCACGTCGGAGAAGTTGTCCAGGAAGACCGCGCCTTCGCCGCCGTTATTGGCGAAAAGGCCGCCAGCCGTACCGGATCTGTTATACGGCGGCGGACCACCTCCAGCGAGCGCAGCAAGGTTAACGGGCGCGAAGACGCCGGCGATCTGGCGACGCACGAAGGTCGCGCTGGCCGTGCGCGGCAGCGGTATGCCACCCCAGAACTCGTGTCCTGTCGCGTTGGAGTGCCGGCACAGACGCATGTAGGCGGACAGCGGCTTGCCGCCGGTGACCGCCATGTCGAGCGAGTAGGCGGACACACAGCCGGGCCGAACCACCAGCGGCAGCAGCGGATCGCAGTTCCAGAAGCAGCCGAAGCCTCGGGCCATGTCGTGC
>Ga0194125_10014620_pt1 | contig 10007 bp, 8 predicted proteins | sample TA2KigC250mmetaG_FD_148626 | JGI IMG/M metagenome (GOLD analysis project Ga0194125, IMG submission 148626) | Freshwater microbial communities from Lake Tanganyika, Tanzania - TA2015034 Kigoma Deep Cast 250m | ecosystem: Environmental > Aquatic > Freshwater > Lake | place: Tanzania: Lake... | reverse complement strand
ATGAGGAAACGGCATTACCAGCAGCGCGTGCCTGCTTCACGGCCTCCTCCACTGGCCCTTTGCTTGAGCCCCAGCTGATGAGAAGCACTTGGCCCTCGGGTGGGCCAAACACGGCAGGGATAGGCAATTCCGCACCGAGTTTCCTGAGCTTGTTGCGACGCTTGGCGGTCATCTGCAAGTGAAGCTTTGGGGAACCCGTGGGATGGCCCAGTTCGTCGTGTTCGAGGCCAGTAACGATGGGATACTTGCCGCTGGCGACACGGGTGCCGGGGGCGAGATGACGCGTGACACCATCTGGCGCTGCGAGGTCGTAAGGCTTATGATCCGCCACGGGGGTGAAATCCGGCGTGATGTCCTGACAAATCTTATTTAACTCTGGCATTTTGAACGCCTCGATACGCGTAGCGATACCCTGATCAGTGATGATGATAACTGGGGTGCTATATTTGCGCGCGATGTTTACGGCCTCGATCGCCGTGTAAAAACAGTCTTCCACACTGCTCGGCGCAATGACCACACGGGGCGAATCACCGTGGCCACCGAAGCACGCGATGTTGAGATCGGATTGCTCAACGTTTGTCGGCATGCCCGTGCTCGGGCCGCCGCGCTGCACGTCGACGACCACGAGCGGCACCTCAGCCATGACAGCCCAGCCAATGGCCTCAGTCTTGAGCGCGATGCCTGGACCCGAGGAGCCAGTGACCGCTACGCGACCACCCCAACTCGCGCCGATGGCCATCGACACGGAGGCGATTTCATCCTCACACTGAATAAAAGAACCGCCGTACTTGGGAAGCTCCTTGCGAAGCAGTTCCATGATGTCCGACCACGGCGTAATCGGGTACCCTGCACCAAAACGCACGCCCGCTGCGATGAGCCCGTAAGCAAGTGCCTCGTTGCCACCCATGACAATTTGGTTTTGCCCAATGTTCTCGCCCGGCTTGAACTTAAATAGCTCCGCCGCTGCGGCAAGCGTGTGACTGTAGCCGCCGTTGAAGGCTGCAATAGCTGTCTCGGCCACCTTCGGATCCTTGCCCGCAAAGCGCTCTTGCAGCAGGCGATGCAGCTTCGGAACTTCGAGGTTGAACATTTTGGCTATGAGCCCCAGCGCGTAAACGTTCTTGCCCTTGTCGCGGCCCGTGCCCCCTATGGCCTCGACCACAAGGCTCGAAATGGGCAGGCCGATGTGGCGGTATTTGGTTTCGTTCTCCGGCTTAATTTCCTTCACGTGGTCGGAATCATAGAGGACGATGCCGCCCTTCTTCAGCGAGCCGAGATGGCCTTCGTAACTATGCTGGTAGAAGCAAAGGAGCACATCGGCCTCATCTCCCGCGCTGAGAACTTCGCCAGAGCCGATGCGCACCTGAAAGATGGACGGTCCGCCCGAAATCGTGGATGGAATAGTCATGAAAGTCATAACTTCCTGCTCGCTGCGGCCGGCGAGGCGCGCGAGGAAACCGCCGATGGCCTGAATGCCATCCTGAGAATTGCCCGCGATGCGGATGACCGCTTCGGAAATTTGGGAAATTTGCGGCGGGCCGCCGGCTTGGGCTGCGGCAGTAGTGGTATCACTCATTTTAAGAAATCTCTTTGCTAAGTATGTCGTGTCACGAGACAAAACCACCCGCCGTAATGCGGGTGGTTGCTCGCTCTTAATTTCGGACAGACTAACATCATAGAGATGAGTGTCAATCGCCAGCAGGGAAAATAAGAACCCTTAAACTATCTGGGTGCTCATTTAAGCAATTACGTTAAAAGCAAAAAGCTAATTTTCGAATGCGGGACACGTGAAATCGGAGCTGACTTCAGCGAGTCAAAGTTCATTGGTAACTTGCCGTCAATAAGCGTTTGGAGGTTAGCAGTCTGTCCTCCAATCGGGTGACTTCATCAGATCAAAATTGTTATTTAACCGCAGAGGAAGCGTGGTACGAGGAATTTACAACTTGCACGCATATCGGCGTGCTGCCCAAATCTCCGCCGCGTTTTATGAATTATCGCATTGCCGATCGCGCCAAAGTCCTGTCGCCCTCGCTCACACTGGCTATTGACTCGAAGGCTAAGGCGATGAAGGCCGAAGGCATTGACGTGGTGGGCTTCGGCGCAGGCGAGCCGGACTTCGATACGCCGCAGCACATCAAGGACGCCTGTGCTGCCGCGCTCGCCGCCGGCTTCACTAAATACACCCCGGCCGCAGGCATTCCCGAGCTGCGCCAAGCTATCGCGGACAAGCACAAGCGGGAGAACGGCCTGACTTACAAGCCCTCGCAAATCATCGTCTCCTGCGGCGGCAAGCACTCATGCTACAATGTCATCCTCGCCACCTGTCAGGCAAACGACGAGGTCATCATCCCTGCGCCGTATTGGTTGAGCTACCCAGAAATGGTCAAACTCGCCAACGCCAAGCCGGTGATCATCGAGACGACGGACAAGTCCGACTTCAAGGTCACACCGGCCCAACTCCGCGCCGCCATCACGCCGAACACGCGGCTCTTCATCCTCAACTCGCCGAGCAACCCGACCGGCAGCGTCTACACGCCCGACGAAATCAAGGCGCTCGGAGATGTCTGCGTGGAGAAGGGCGTGCTCATCATGAGCGATGAGATTTACGAGCATCTCACCTACGACGGCACTGTGACGAGGAGTGTCGCGAGCTTCAGCCCCGCGCACTTCGAGCACACCATCATTGTCCATGGCTTTGCGAAGGCGTGGAGTATGACCGGCTGGCGTTTGGGCTGGACCGCCGCACCCGAGCCTATTGCGAAGGCCATTGACGCTATCCAAGGCCACAGCACAAGTAACCCAACGAGCTTCGCACAGAAGGGCGCGGTGGCTGCGCTCAATGGCTCGCAGGAGCATCTGCCTAAGTGGCTCGCCGAGTTCTCCAAACGCCGCAGCTTCGCGCACGCCAAGCTCAACGCCATGCCCGGCGTCACCTGTGCAAACGCGAAAGGTGCGTTCTACCTTTTCCCTAACATCAGCGGCACCGGCCTCAAATCCTCCGAGTTCTGCGCCAAGTTACTCGAACAGGAGAAAGTCGCCGCCGTGCCTGGCATCGCCTTCGGCGCGGACGATTACATTCGCCTTAGCTACGCGACGAGCATGGCCAACCTCGAGAAGGGTTTGGAGCGTATGGATCGCTTCGTGCGCGGGCTGAAGAGGTTGGCTTCGCCCGATAGTATTCAGTAGCCAGTATTCAGTTCTGCGGCACAGCCCCAACTGGAAACTGAATACTGAACACTGAGCCCCTGCCTGCGCGCCCGAATTTCGCTATTGAAACTCCCGCGCCGCCCTCCCAAGCTGAGCACGCACCGAAAACCAATGCCCGACTGGTAAATCCCTTCACCTCTATGAACTCTCTGCTCGACTCCGCATCAGACGCCCGCCAAGCTGGCGCCCTCTTCGGCAGCCTCCTCGTCCTCTTGCTCGTCCTCGCCTTTGCCGTCGCTGCCCATTTCTTCATGTCCTATTGCATGAAGCGCATTTGCGAAAAATGTGGGCACGAACCCGGCATTCTCATCTGGATTCCCATCGCCAACCTCATCCCGCAACTCACCGCTGCCAAACTGCCCACCTGGATGATTATCCTCTTCTTCATCCCGCTCGTGAACCTCGCCGCCTTCGTCATGCTCTTCTGGAAGCTCTGCGAAGCCCGTGGCAAAGCCGGCCCGCTCGGTCTTCTGATGCTCGTTCCCGTCGCCAATTTAGGCCTCGTCCTCTACCTCGCCTTCGCCGACTGATCCATGCCCGATCGTTCCGTTCCTGACGTCTTCGAAGCTGGTGCTTTTCACCCCGATCATGGCAGCCGCCGCGTCTCCGGCACGCTGCGTATTGACGGCGGCATGGTCGGCTTTCAGGGCGAGGCCGGCTTTTTCGCTTTTCCACTAGATACCGTGCAAGTCTCGCTCGGCGGCGCGAGCGATCGACTCGTTTTTTTCGCGCACGAGAATTTCCCCAAGGTCTCCATCTTCACTGCCGACCAGCGCATCCTCAATCATGCGGCTTTCGCCCAAAACCCCACCCTCACCCGCGCGCGCGAACGCATACGCCGCCGCAAATTCCTTTCGCGCTGTCTTACCCTCAGCCTTCTCGGCATCATTCTAGCGGTCCTCGCGGGCGTCTGGCTGGCAAAGAAACCGATGGTTATGGCCATCGCTCGTCAGATTCCGCCGGAGTGGGAAACCAAGCTCGGCGAAACCGCCTTCGCGCAAATCCGGTTGCGCAGTAAGCTTATCACTGATGATTCGATCAAAAAGCAGCTTGACCGTCTCGCCGCCCCCTTATTGGCCGTCGTTCCGCAGGACCGTTATCAATTCAAGCTCCACCTCATTGAAGACGCCTCGCTCAACGCGTTCGCCCTGCCCGGCGGCAACGTTGCCCTTCATACCGGCTTGCTGCTGGCAGCCGAGACGCCTGAAGAAGTGCTCGGTGTGCTTGGCCATGAGATCGCGCACGTCACGCGTCAACATGGAATGCGGGCGCTGGTCGAGGGGCTAGGTCTTTATGCGGTTGTCACTACTTTCTTCGGGGACGTTACTGGCCTCGCCGCCATTCTGGTGAATAACGCGCCGTTCCTACTCACTCAGAAATTTTCCCGCGATCACGAGCGCGAGGCCGACGAGCAAGGTTTTCGCTATCTTGAAGCCGCGAAGCTCAACCCACGCGGACTCATCACCTTCTTCGAGAAAATGCGCCGCGAAGAGGAGAAGCTGAAAGAGCAACTCCCCGGCGGCGAAGCACTGGATGCGTTAAGCTTCCTCAACACGCACCCCGCCACGGTCGAACGGATGGCGCAATTAGAGAAGCTGCTAACTGCGTCTGCGCGCACAAACGGTTTCACCACGGTGGATCTTGACTTCAAAGCCTTCCAAGCGGCCCTGCGAACGAAACTGTCGCAGCCGGAGAACCAGAAGAAAGCGGAGCAATCGGACGCGAAGAAGGCGAAGTGACCTGCCCTTAGTGCAGGTTGGTAACCGGCGTAACTAGACCTCAGCGGGCGGGTTCTGAAGCCATTTCCTCCAGCCTTCCTGGAGGCAAACTGGAGAGGGTGATGCCGGGGTTGGGTTGAGTGAAGTAGTTCGCGGACCACTCGTTTGGAAAGAGCACGACAGCGTGGTTGGCCTGATCGTAGGCGAGTTTCGCACCCGTCGGCAGCACGAGCGCGTCGAGTTGTTCCTCGGTCAACCCGGCGGGCAGCCAGCGCACCACGGACCACGGGGTTTGCTCCAGCCGCGAGGTGGCGCCGTATTCGCTTTCGAGCCGAAATTGCACGACTTCGAATTGCAGGGGGCCGACGGCCGCAAGCAGCGGGATTTTACCACCGCTGTGCCGGACGGTCAGTACTTGGATCACCCCTTCCTGTAAAAGCTGCTCTAAGCCCTGTCGGAATTGTTTGAACTTTGCCGTGTTCGGGTTGTGCAGAAACGCGAACGCCTCTGGGGTGAAGCGGGGAATCTCGCGATACACGATGCTTGCGTCCGAAGTAAGCGTGTCGCCGATGCCAAATCCATCGTGGCCTACTAGGCCGATAACATCGCCCGGAAAAGCTTCATCTACAGTTTCACGCTCGTTTCCGAGGAGCTTGTGCGAGCTGGAGAGGCGAACCTTTTTGCCCGTGCGCGAGTGGTTGACGCTCATGTCGCGCTCGAACTTCCCTGAGCATACGCGCAGGAAAGCGATGCGGTCACGGTGCCGCGGGTCCATGTTTGCTTGAATCTTGAAGATGAAGCCCGAAAAGGCCGGATGCTCGGGCGAGATGGAAGTGCCAGCCAAGACGCGTGGCTTGGGCGGTGGAGCGTGCTGCAGGAAGCCGTCAAGGAGGAGTTGGACCCCAAAGTTGTTGATGCCACTGCCAAAATAAACCGGCGTGGTCAGGCCCGCGAGCACCGATCCGTCGTCAAATTCCTCGCCAGCAAGGTCGAGCATTTGGATCTCTTCTACGGTCTTGGCATAGGTCTGCTCGTCGAGCCGCTCCCGAATGGCAGGGTCGTTGAGGCCCCCGACCTCGACAGGCGCGCGATACGCGCCGCCCACAGTGCGCTCGAACAAATGAAACTGCTTCGCGCGGCGGTCATAGACACCCTTGAACTCGAAGCCGGTGCCGATGGGCCAGTTTACCGGGAACGCCCCGAGTCCGAGCACCTTCTCCAATTCGTCAAGCAGCGCGAGCGGCTCCTTCATCGGGCGGTCGCACTTGTTCATGAACGTGAAGATGGGCACACCGCGTTGACGACAAACTTCGAAGAGCTTACGCGTCTGCGGCTCGATGCCCTTGGCGGAGTCAATCACCATAACCACGGAGTCCACAGCGGTAAGCACTCGGTAGGTGTCCTCGGAGAAGTCCTTGTGGCCAGGGGTATCGAGCAGGTTGATACGGTAGCCGTTATAATCGAACTGGAGAACCGTGGAACTGATGGAGATGCCACGTTTCTTTTCCAACTCCATCCAATCGGAGGTCGTAGCACGCTGCTGCTTGCGCGCGGTGACGCTGCCGGCGAGTTGCACGGCTCCGCCATAAAGTAATAGCTTTTCGGTCAGCGTTGTCTTGCCCGCGTCCGGGTGCGAGATGATGGCGAAGGTTCGCCGCCGCTGAATTTCTTTTGCAATATCCACAAGGGCGCGGACGGTACCAAAGTTCAGTGTGCGGACAAGCCGGGAAACGGCTTCCCATGGCTAAATCAAGTCACGAAGGAAATCAACCGACCACCAATAGTTGTCACTTGATTCCCAAGATCGATCAGATCATCACCTTGAACTGTTCGCCCTGCTTGAGTGACAGCGCGAAGCCTGCCATCAGCTGAGGGATTTGCTCCAAGTCGCGCAGGTTAACCATTTCAACGGGGGAATGCATGTATCGATTGGGCAGGCTGATTAGGCCGCTGGCAATGCCTCCGCGTGTCCAAAAAATAGCGTCCGTGTCCGTCCCGCTGGTTGCGCTGGTAGCCTCATGCTGGAGGGGAATCTTGAGGTTTGCCGCAACCTGCTCTAACCGCTCGACCACCGCTGGGTGATTGCAGATGCCATGCGTCACTGCGGGGCCACCGCCGAGCTTGATGTCGCCATGCATTTGTTTACTGACTGTCGGGTAATCCGTCGCGTGCGTTACGTCCACGACGAGGGCAATGTCCGGCTTGAGAGAGTATGCGATTTGCTTGGCACCCAACAGGCCGACTTCTTCCATGATATTCGAAACCACGCAAACCTCAGCCTTGAGCCGCTTCCGCTGTGGGACCAGCAAGCGCAGAGCCTCGGCCACCGCGAACGTACCAATGCGGTTGTCGAAGGCCCGGGCCACCGCGAGATCGCCACGCAAGTGCTCGAACTCATTGGTCATCGTGATGGGATCGCCCACGCGGACAAGTGACTGCGCGTCCGCTCGATCTTTGGCCCCAATGTCGATGAACAGGTCCGCGATTTCCGGCACCTTGCGTTCCTTGACGAGCTTCATCAAATGCGGTGCGACATTGCCGATGACGCCCTTGACCGGGCCTTTGCGCGAATGGACTACGACACGCTGGGCCTTGGCCACGATGGGGTCTATCCCGCCGAGCTTTCGCACCCAGACAAAGCCCTGTTCATCAATGAAGTTAACCACTAGCGAAATCTCATCTGCGTGGGCTGCGAGCATGAGGCGCGGGCCGCCGCCTTTGTTGAAAACAGCCACGCAGTTGCCATAGGTATCTGAGAACGACTCATCCGCGAACGGCTTGACGTAGTCGAGCCAAACGCGTTGGCCGCGCGCCTCGTGGCCAGACGGGCTGGGGGTGTTGACTAGTTGGGTGAGAAAAGCAAGAGACTCAGAACGCATGATGACCAAAGGTAGTTCACGACCGGTCAGGCGTCCAGTGCAGTACTTCAAGCAGCTTGCTTTGTCGTGCCTCCAGCGCAGAATCCTCACACATAACGAGCTTCTCGTGAACACCGCTGTTTTTTTCCACGCTCACTTGACCCCGCTCGCCTCTAGTGCGGCCCATGCGGCGCTGTCCCTCGGTCTCCTTGCCGCGATACTTATGCCGCGCTGGCCATTTATCGAGTTTAGCAGGCCATTCCAAACGCTCGATCCTAGACAAACGACGGACACTATCGCCGATACCGGCTGGGAAGGCATCCAGTGCCCTGTGCGTGGGTGCTGACCTTGTGACAATGAACGACCAACCTCCCATCGTCGGCACTTATTCCATAGTCGCGTTTGATCCTGCGAGCGGCGATCTCGGCGTAGCCGTGCAAAGCAAGTTCTTTGGTGTCGGCACGGTGGTCCCATGGGCACGCGCTGGCGTGGGCGCGATAGCCACGCAGAGTTTTGCAAACATCACCTACGGTCCGCGCGGCCTTGATTTGCTCGCAAACGGCAGTACTCCCGAACAGGCCATGCGCCTGCTCACCGAGACCGACGATGGGCGCGCCCATCGGCAGCTTGGCATTGTGGACGCACAAGGTCGCGCCGCCAGCCACACTGGTGAGAAGTGCAACGCATGGGCGGGGCACATCGTCCGGCCGAACTTCGCCGTGCAAGGCAACATCCTCGCGGGCGAAGCTGTGGTAAAGGCGATGGCCGCCGCCTACGAACGCGCACAAAAGACTGGGGGCAGCCAATTAGCCGATTGGCTGGTGGCGGCGCTGCATGCAGGCGAAGGCGAAGGCGGCGACACGCGCGGCCGGCAATCCGCTGCGCTGCTCGTCGTGCGGGAGAGAAGCGGCTATGGGCGAGTCAGCGACCGGTTTATTGACCTGCGCGTGGATGATCATCCCGACCCGAACGTGGAGTTGTCTCGCCTGCTTGAAATCCACAAACGCTTTTACCCAAGCCTGCACCAGAGCCGTCCGACGCGTTGAAGCCGACCGCACCAGTTCAGACATCACTCGGGCGACGGCTTGGCCTGCGGCTGGCGCACGCGATCGCCGTCGTGCTGGTTATCTTTGCCGTGCTCTCGTTTACCGCCAAACCACCGGAAACCCTCGGCCTGCATGCGGGCCGGCTGGCCCCCTGCCCCGCCACGCCGAACTGCGTAAGCAGCACCGCGACAGATCCGCAGCACGCAATTGGGTCTTTCGCGCTGGACCGTTCGGTGGGCGCCGCGAGGGAGGAACTTCGGCGCGCCATTGCCAAGCTGCCGCGCGCGCGGCTCATTACGGAACAAGACGATTACTTGCATTTCGAGTTTCGCAGCCTCGTGTTTCGCTTCGTGGACGACGTGGAGTTTCACCTAGACGAGCAAGCTAAGCGCATCCACGTCCGGTCCGCTTCGCGCGTTGGTCACAGTGATTTAGGCGTAAATCGCCGCCGCGTTGAGATGATCCGCACACAGTTGCCGGCAGCCATGCGCGGTCCCACGCGTCCATGACGACGGGCCAAATACTCAAACTGCTTCAGGCTCATGAATCACGCAATGTGACTTTCATGGAAGCCGATGGTTCGTGGCCCATCGTCTGGGCCCGTGCGCGCGGTGTTAACGTATGGGATGTGGAAGGCCGTAAGTATCTCGACCTCACCGCCGCCTTCGGCGTCGCGGCAGCAGGCCACGCGAATTTACGCGTCGTTCGTGCCGGCCAACGACAGATGGCCGCGCTCCCGCACGCTATGGGCGATGTGCACCCGCATTCTCTAAAAGCCAGGCTGGCGCGGGAGCTTTCGCGGCTGACCTTCGAGCGGTGGCACAAGCTCTACAACGTCAGCATCCATTACCAACTGCTCCCGCATGAACGCGCCCCCAAACAACAGGGAAAAACCATCTTTTGCAACTCGGGCTTCGAGGCCGTAGAGGCCGCTTTAAAAACCGCCATGCTCTCCACGGGCAAACGAGGTGTAATTGCGTTCGAAGGCGGATATCACGGGCTGGGTTACGGGGCCCTGAACGCAACACATCGCGAACAGTTCCGTGCACCGTTCCAGTCGCAGCTTGGTGGGTTCGGTCATTTCTTGCCGTTCCCTGATGGAACCGAAAAGTTGCGTAACCTCAAGACCGCTATGGAAAAGCTGTTCCGACGCACGCCCATCGGCGCAGTTTTGGTGG
>Ga0194125_10014612_pt1 | contig 10011 bp, 9 predicted proteins | sample TA2KigC250mmetaG_FD_148626 | JGI IMG/M metagenome (GOLD analysis project Ga0194125, IMG submission 148626) | Freshwater microbial communities from Lake Tanganyika, Tanzania - TA2015034 Kigoma Deep Cast 250m | ecosystem: Environmental > Aquatic > Freshwater > Lake | place: Tanzania: Lake... | reverse complement strand
CTACGTTCTGCTGCGAGATTTTGCCCCGCAAGGCGGGGCTGCCGACCTCATTTTGGGGTCGGCTAAAATCTCTCCGCTTCTCTACCTCCCTATGGATAACTCCTATTTTTCATTAAAATTTACCCACACGATTTGGAGAAGACCCTGTATTAAAAAAGAAGGGTAAAAAGTGCCTTAAAGTAATCTTTTTACCCCTAAAAAGAAGCTTTTAAGCAGACAATCAATGCCGCAAGCTAATCGATATTTCGTTCCAAATCAAGTTTGGCCTGGCTTTTGTTTCGGGATTCCTTTAGCGATTAAGATAGACACGATAGAGAAGCCAGATAATCTTCACATTCTTGCTGTATTGGAGCAGGCCAAGGAGAATGTGAGAGAGATCAGTGTGATTCGTTCACTGGTGGTGGATCGAGCCTTTTTGGACGGGAAGAGTTTATATGCCATCGATCAGCAAGGGATTGAATTTGTCATTCCTTTAAAGAGCAACATGGAGGCGACCCGGGATGCCCGGTCGCTTGCCCTGGAGGCCCCTTGCTCGATGGAGAGCACGCGGGAAGTGACGGTGACTCATGGTTATGGGAAGAACAAATTTAGCGAAAAGGTGGTTACCACTTTAGTGGGGGTGCCGGGGCTTTTGAGCTGTGATTGGTTTAACCCCGAGGGTTCTGAGGCCAATACGACGTTCCTGTCCATAAGACGGCCAAAGAACCTGGAGTCACCCGCACCTCGATCTATACCGAGTATACCGGACTCTCGCCCCCCTAATTCACTCCACATAACTTCAGCGGATCTATTTGTGCCGCCATTAGTATCTTTGGTCCTTATATCGGAATTCCAGAGTAAATGACTTTTCCTTGACAAGTATTGAGAATTGTGCGCAAATTAATTTATCTTTACGATTTAAGAACGTGAAAGAGCAGAACTGGCATAAGTGGTAGCCGTCAATTCTAATAAAGGAACACTATTCACTCCCGGTCTTATCAAAGGACACCGTTGCCGTTGTCATCTATGAATAAACAGACCAGTGCCGAGCAAAGAAATCGTCGAAGTCCTTATTAAGGAATTGACCACGAAACTCCTCCGAGGTTGGCTTGTTGAAGTAATTTAAGCCTTACTCATCGTCAAAACAACCTGGGGTTGCTTATCTATTGAGTCCTTTTGAGTGATTTCTTTAAGTCTCAAAGATCAGCCTTTATGGGTGATGGCCATAAGACTATCGATCAAGGAGAGGGAAAAGAAAATGAAAACTTGTAGAAGCAGAAGTTTTTATCTTTCCTGTGTTTCAAGACTATAAGAGATTAACAACAGGAGGGTAATGTTCATGACTGCTGAGCTTTCTTGGCAATTGAAGATGACCGTGCCGTTGGAATTTGGAATATCGACAGTAGACATCGACCGAATGATCAATTTTTATACGGAGATCTTGGGGCTGAAGTTGGTGGCCGACAACTATGTTCCAACAGAAATAAGCCGGAGAATAGGTGCTACTCCTCATGGGTATCGAATTGTACGTTTGCAGACTCCCTATGGGGAAAGAATCAAATTGGTCCAAGCCGGGTTGCCCCCGCACCAGAAAGAACCCCCCTCCTGCGTATGTGAGCGACAAGGGTTCGCCTACCTTACATTCGTCATCGCAGATTTGGATGGGATGATTAAGCGACTGAGAGAACATGGAGTGAAACTTCTTAGTGAGGGTGAAAAAGTCGAGGTGCGCCCGGGAGTGTATACCATCTATTCAATCGATCCAGAAGGTAACTTTATTGAGTTTGTCGAATATCCTGATGTTGTTTCCTATCGTCCCGACCTTTACAGGTGACGTCAATTCTTTTAGACGTCGGTCTTCAATGGCGCGGCCATATCCGGAGCTGGCAACGGGCGCGAGGAATTATTGCTTCAAAACTAAAAATTTTTGAAGGTTAAAAGGATTTGGTTTCTCAATGTAAAATTCATTCGAGAGGGGGGAAAAAGCTATGCCAAAAATGAGGGGAGCAGATATTATCGCAGAATATTTGATCAAAGAGAAAGTTCCTTACTTATTCGGCCTATGCGGTCATGGAATCATTGGACTTCTAGACGCCTTTTACGACCGGCAGGACAAGATTAAAGTGATGACGGTGAGACACGAACAAGCAGCAGGCCATATGGCAGATGCTTATTTTCGAGTCGCCCACAGACCCGCAGCCACATTTTCATCTTGCGGTCCTGGTTCCACAAATCTGACCACGGCGTTGGCCTCGGCGATGATGGATTCTTCCGCCTTCTTAGCCATCACGGGAAATGTTCCTACGTCGCAATTCGGCAGGTCTCCTTTTCAGGAGACGGGCCGTCACTATCAGGCAGAATTCCCAAATGTGTTCCGTCCTTACGTGAAAAAGAGCTTTCAGCCAACCCGAGTGGAGATGATCCCGGTGATGATCCGCCAGGCCTTTAAAACGATGTTGACAGGCAGGACCGGTCCGGCGCATATCGATATTCCTTTAAACTGCTTTGGCGAAGAGGCGGACGTAGAAATTCCTGATCCTGAACTGTGGCGGGCGGGAACCAGTTCCAGAGGTTCGGGTAATCCTGAACTTATGGAAAAGGCCTTGAACCTTCTCTTGAGCACGGATAAACCTTGTATTATCGCAGGGCATGGAGCTTTGCTCTCTGAGGCGGCTCCTGAATTAAGGAAGCTTGTTGATCTACTGAATATTCCCGTGGGCACGACCGCAAATGGGAAAGGGGTAATCCCGGCAGATCATCCGTTGAGTCTTGGAGCCGTAGGAAGAAATGGAAGCTATACGGCCAATGAGGCCTGTCGCTCCTGTGACGTTCTCTTAGCGGTAGGGGTGAAATTTGATGATCGTCAGAGCAGTGCATGGATACCCGGTTATACCTTCAATATTCCACCTACCAAATTGATCCACGTGGAGATTGATCCTGATGAGCTTGCCCGCAACTATCCACCAACCATTGGTATTTTGGGAGATGCCAAGGCCTGTCTAAAAGAGGTATTAAAGCTGACCGAAACCAAGGTGACCAAAGAACTGCAACGGAACAAAGCTTGGCTGAACATGATTCAGAATTGGAGGAAGGGATGGGAGGAGTTTAATCGACCCAATTTCAACTCGGACGCCACCCCCATCCGTCCTGAACGATTGGTTAAGGACATACGGGAAGTGATGCCCAGGGATGGCATCCTCCTTTCAGACGCGGGAGAGCATCATAACTGGCTTCTTCAGTTCTATGATGTTTACGAGCCGGGAACGTTTCTTCAATCGTGGGGTTTCTCGGCCATGGGATTTGGGGTGTGCGGAGTTTTGGGAGCGAAACTGGCGGCCCCTGATAAGGTGTGTGTTTCTGTCTGTGGAGATGGGGGATTCATGATGACGCCTCATGTTCTCTGCACCGCAGTCGAATATGGTATCCCCGCTGTTTGGATCATCTGGAATAATTACGGCTGGAACGTGATCCGGCATCAGGCTCAAGGTGTGTGGCCAGGCCGTGAAATCGTAACGAGCTTCAAAAGAGAGGAAACCGGCGAGTTGTACAATCCCGATTTTGCCGCTTTAGCAAAGGCCTGTGGAGCAGAGGGAGTTAAGGTGGAAAAGGCTGGCGATTTCAAAGAAGTTTTGCAAGCGGCTATCAAATCGAACAAACCCTTCGTCATCGATGCCGTGGTCGAAAGGAATGTCAGAGCTCCTTCCACAGGAACATGGGTGCTGCCGCCATTTCCACATGGCGAGCCCAGTTACGGCAAGAGGAATTTAAGGCAGTGAATGGAAAAAAAATAACTGATTCCTTGAGTTACGTCTTTTAAATTATCTTAATCTTAATAAATGAGTGGCCATATGAATGTCATAATATAGCGGCACTCTTACAGAATTTAAATCCGAACGAGAAAAAATAAACTGAATTTATTAAAAGCAAACGCGGAAAACAGAAAAGGGGGACGTTCATAAGATTATAAGTGGGCATTGAAAGGAAGATTTGTTAGGCTTATTCAAATTTTGCTTATGGCCACGCCCGATCCCAGAAATCCCCCCCTAACCCCCTTTTTTCAAACTGATCTTTACCCATAACCTGGGTTGCTGAACACAGGGGGTTTTTGGAGATGTAGCCCATGCATGGCAGTCAGCGGTTTCCACGTGGCTGTGAGATCGTCGATTCGTTGCAAGCCCAACAAGAGAGTTTGGGTACCGGGTTCACCGTCACCTTTGCGGCCCAGAAAGCCACCGAGACTGGTACCATCTGCATGGCATCCCGAAGCCTGGGAGGATCATCAGGGGGTGTGGGATTTTGGGTGATATAAGCCGTCAGCGCCTTCCATTCGGCCTCTTCAAAAAAAACCGTACAAGACACATCCGGGGTCTCCCGGCCAAGCTTGGCCAGATGGAAAATACGCCAGGCCATGACCATATCAATCGCCAGACACCGTTTCCGGCAAGAAATGTCTGGACAGCGCTGGCTTGAACCTTGGCGATGTCGATATCGCCCATGGCTCGGGAGAAGGCCTTAAGGATTGTAGCTTCCGTCTGAAAGCGGACCCCCAAGGCATGCTTGAATGCAATGTAGTCGGTAACAAGTTGAGCCAGTTTCATATCAGTCCTCCCAGATCAAATGCAGCCACTTTACGGAGACTCGGTAAATCGACCTTGGCGTAGATTCGGGTAGCAGAAGAGCTGCGATGTCCAAGGTGATCACCGATCTCCTTGAGGGAAAAACCCTCCTCAACAAGGTGGGCTGCGCAGGCATGACGCAACGAGTGCGGTCCCGTATGCGGGGAAGAGATGCCAAACTTCCGCATGCGTCTTCGGGTCAAACTATAGAGGCCGGTTCTGGAAATCGGCTGCAGGGGAGCCGAACAAGTAAGGAATACCTCCCGCCATGAACATCGGGGGCGCACTTCCTGTAAATATCGGAGGATGGCGCCGCCTACAGCTGGTGAAAGTGGATAGATTTGGCGTCCCCTGCCTTTAAGGCGTGAAACTACGATGAGGTCGTGTTTCCAATCGATATCTTCGAGCCTTAGCGTTGCGACTTCCGTTGCCCGTAAGCCATAGACAGCAAAGAGCATGAGGATGGGTCGGTCGCGTATATCTTCTGGTCGGTTTGTTTCCGTACCGGCAAGCATGCGTCTGACATCTTGCCACAAGAAGGCTCTGAGGCCGGTGGCCTTATTATTAATCGATATTCGAGAGCATCCTTTTGCACCACAGGACCTCAGAAATGCGTCGAGATCCGTGATGCCGACTGCGGAGAAAGGAAGCTTCTTAGCTCCATACCAACATAGAAACTGCTTCAAATAACCGGACCATCGCTCGATCGTTGTTGAGGATAGACCCCGCTCATCCTCCATCCATCCTCTGAAATCCATGAGGAGATGAACAAAGGGTATTCGATCCACAGGTTCGACCAGATGGCCTAAAAAGCGAAGCCACTTCTTCGCCACACGGACAAATCGAGCGCCGGTCCACCGCTTGTTGAGCATGTGACCACAAAAAAGTTCCCGCTCTGACCAATCTTGGGCAGCTTTTTTGATCTGCTCAGGAGTTACCCTAAGTTTTGGACATCTCCTGAGTTTGCGGGCAACCCAAAAAAGATCATCGGCCATTACATGCAGAGTTGTGGGTGCATATCCTTGCTGGACACAGTGCAAAAGGTAACGCCGCCGTTCCTCTGCGAAAGCCTCATTCTGATGACGGAAGATTACAGCAGGAAGTTTGAATAACTTTCGAACATGGTTGGACCTCCTTATTTTTGAAAAATCCAACCATGCTATAGCAGAGTTCGTTATATTATGGCAGGTAGGCAATTAGGCAGGATAATCGACTTTATTTATGTGACGTATAAAAATGAAAACATCCTTAAAATAAAGGCCTTTTTCCCTCTATGGCACATAACTGCGGACGTCACATACCGAGCCGGTTGCTCCTCAATTTCAAGCATATCCAGCTCCGGCCTGAGATTGGCCCCATCATGATTGGGCCGGACGGTGAACTTCCCCAATCGGGCTTCAAACTCGAGCAGAGCGTTCGCAACCACAAGGTGACGTTTAACTCGTTGGTTGCTCGGCGTTTGCCAAGTCAACAGCCCCATGGCCAATATCAGTTCATACTCCTCACCTAGTCGAAGTTGTTCCTGGCGAATGGCGAATAATGCTGAATAAATCTGTTGAACTTTCTTCCATTTTTCATATTGTTCCGCCCACGGCATCCATTTCTCCTCAACATACTTGTCCCAAGCCTTTTGGACTTCGGGAAACCTATCCAAATGAAATGTCTGGCTGATGAACGGAGGCTGCTCAGCGCCTTCCTTCCATCCAGGGTTCCTGACTTGTTTCGTAATTGTGGTGTGAAGTTCGGGAAGGTCACTGGTTCTTCGAGTAGTATCCGCCTTCGACCAGTCTGAGCATGTTTCCGGAACAGTTGGCAGTTCCGGTTCCGGGGAAGTTTGTATCTCGATCCAGATATCCTGATCGTATTCCTCAGTCGGTCCCCATGCCTGGGTGAAACACCCTTTCTCTCTGGGGATCTCGTGTATCCACAGCACCTGCACATACTCATCCAAATCCCTGAAGATCTTCGTGCGCAAGGAAGCAAGCCGTGTCAGATAGTCGATAAGCCGAATTACTCTCGCTTTATTTCTAGTGGAGGTTGCTTCCATTATTGCCGACCTAACACAGCGCTCAGCGCCTGAGTTTGGGTATAAGCACTCACCCGATCTTTGACGGCCAGGTGAGTAAGGAAAGCATTGATCTCGGGCTCGGCCATATCGGCTGGATGCCGCTTGTTATGGAAGAATATGAACCGTTTGACCCAATGACAATGCCTCTGCTCGATTCTCCGGCTGTAATAACGGGAGCGCAGGGGTTCGCGAAGACGGTCCAGGAGTTTCGGCTTGGGGGCAGATCCAAGTTCAAGGTCTGGATACCGTCCAAGTGGGTTAGAAAGAATTGGTTGGAAGTTAGCCTCTGGCATGGGCTTCCCTCCTCTGTTGGGAACAAACTGAAATTATCACCTTTTCTTCAAACAAGTCAAGTTTTTAAAGGAAAGAAACGACGGATCCCGCAGGAGGTAATAAAATTTTTTAAAATCGGTTTTATGTCTCTAAAATGCCGCTGAAATCAATAACAGTCAATGTTTCAGGGAATCGCAGAGAGCCACTGCCAGGCAGGGACAACAAGGATTTGCCGACCGGCCTTTGACAGTTGGCGATAACCCCCGGCCATATTAGTGAGTTGAATGGCGGGCACCTCTAAGAACGCCTGGAATTTTAAAAGAGCTGGGGATGGCTGGGTTTCGGAAAGTTTCGTTTCCACCAGGAGGAACGGCTGGGTTTCGTTGGCCAGGAGGAAATCGACTTCTTGCTGTTCCTTATTCTTGATGAAATGCAGGGAAAAACTTCCCCAGCCCATCTCGTTCCAAAGGGTAACTGCCCGGTAAAGTTCCAGGGCCACCATGTTTTCGAATCTGGCAGCGGGATCTTTGATCCGGGGGATATCCCAGAGGTAGATTTTGCGCTCCTTTTGTATGGCGCGGGAAATATTTCGGGTCCAGGGCGTCAAACTGAAGACCAAAAAAAACCGCTCGAATGCCAAAAGCCAGCTACTAATCGTATTGTAGGATAGTTTGAGGACGCTGCCCAAAGACGGAATGGAAATCGGACTCCCCACCTTCGACGGCAGCAAATAGTAGAGAGTTTCCAGATCACCGATGGCCTGGATATTGGTCAGGTCCCGGATATCTTCTCGAATCAGTTGTTGCGAATAGGCGTTGGACCACCTGCGATAAGAGGCCTCTCGTCCGTTGAGAAAAGGCTCCGGGAATCCGCTGAATTGTTCGAGGCTTGACCAGGCTTTCTTTCTTTCGGCCTCTTTCTCGGTTTGGACGTCTAACAGGCGCCTTCTGAAGTCGTCAAAGTCACGGGCGCCGCCAGCCAATTCGGTTAGAGTAAACGGCCAGAGATGGAAAAGATAGTATCGTCCGGCCAGAGAGTCCCCACCTTTCTGATAAATATCCAATTGCCCGCTCCCGCTGACTAAAAACTTGAATTCCCTGTGGAAGCGATCGTAAACTCCTTTCAGGTAGTTTTTCCACTCCCGGTATTTATGAATCTCGTCGAAGACGACTAACGGCAGCGAGCTATTGCGGCGTTCGATTTCCTGGAAGAAGAACGGATTTTCAAGCAAGCGGGCGCGGTCTTCGGGAATATCCCAGTTGAGGTAAAGGCGATTGGCAAATTCCCCGGAAATCATTTCCGCCAAGGTCGTTTTGCCACTCTGGCGGGGGCCGGACAGGAAAATCATCGCCTTTTCAGCTGCGAGCTCCCGCCAAACTTTCAGGTACAAGGGTCGAGACTTCATCCTGGCAATATTTCATGGAATTGAAAAATAGTCAAGACTATTTTTCAGCAGTATGAAAAATAGCCATATTAAAATCGGGATCAGAAAATTAAGGGAACGTTCTTTTCTATTCTTCTAATTTGAAATCGGAATTTGCATTATTATTCATACGAGCGCACAGGCCAGTTACCTGAGCCGGCAATATTTAGGGCCAACCCTTCAAAATTTAATTGACAAGATTTGCTGGATTCGTAAAAAGCCAGAAAAGCCGTCACTCCTGCGAAAGCAGTCCGCCTCAGGCGGACAGAACTGCCGGAATTAACTGGATTCCCGCTTTCGCGGGAATGACGAAAATGAGGGGGAAAGGACTTTTTACCAGTTCATCAAGATTTTAAGGTCAAATAAAAAAAGGGTACTTTTTCCACGGTAATCTGTTCATCACAGACTCCATATACTACCGATAGATATCCCGGTGTACTTATCACAGCTGCATTTGAGGAATTAAACATCGTTGAGCGAACAGGCTTTGAGACACTCAAAGCAGGCGTAACTGGAGTGGTCATCAACGCCAATGACGTTGTTGAGTGTCTCAAAAGAATACTCCTCCTTTGTCTTTGACACTCATAGGAATTGACCCACTTATGCTAAGGAAAAATAACCCAGGCAGGAGTACTTCAGGTTATATAAGCATAGGTATAGCCACAATGCTTAAAAATCAGATAGTTGAGTGAAAATATTCTCATATTGCGCGCGCAATAATACACTTTTAGGGTGGGTCAATTCTATTGAGCATAAGTGGGTCAATTTAAGTGAGCGTTGAGGCCTCCAATAATATATCTCCAATCTTGCTCATTTTTTCCTCCTCCTTGTCAACTCCTTAAGCCCTGGATCTCTGCTCCAGATTTTTTGTGGCAAATCCCACTTGAAGCTCGCCTCGCCAGGGCCTCATGCGACGTCCTTCATTTGCACAGGGTTAAGCTATACGCGGTCACCCTTGAGCAAAAAGGACTCCCCAGACATGTTAATCTACATCCACGGGTTGTTGACAGTTCCGGCACCTTTTGGCTCCCCTGAATAATTTGTAACCACAATGAGGACAATGATAGCGTTTTTCCTCCTCTTCCATCCACCTTTCGGTCCCGAGCTCCCTCCAGGCTGGAAGGGCGCGGGAAATGACCTTTTTTCCCACAGGGATGGGGAAATTATCGATAAATTGGCAAGGGAAACCATTGCATTGATGGCACCCCTCGATGCCTTTCTTCTGAGTACAGGATCGGATCGGACAGACTTGGCAGTATTTGAATAAATTATCAGAAAGGCATCCTTCGCACTTGATATCTTCCAAAGTAACACCATAGACCTGCGGTAATCGCTCTTTAAACTTGATATTGTTGTCGCTGTGGGCTATATAGATTGCACAGACACTGTCACCGCCGCTTAAAAGTGGATCCACCTGTCTGACGTCAATTATTTTTTCCCCTTAACGACAATTAAAATTCCCGGTTCTCCCTTGCTTCCAAAGCCAGATCCTTATCCGAAGCGGGTGAAACGGAGGGAGCCCGTAGGGCGACCGGAGTTTCACCCGCCGGCCACGGTATCTCACACTGTCTTGGTTCAACGGGAAATGGAGTAACGCCGGTTTTTCTTAGTGGGTAAGATGTTCATCCTTATCGACCTTGGGTTATCCACAG
>Ga0194125_10014611_pt1 | contig 10011 bp, 7 predicted proteins | sample TA2KigC250mmetaG_FD_148626 | JGI IMG/M metagenome (GOLD analysis project Ga0194125, IMG submission 148626) | Freshwater microbial communities from Lake Tanganyika, Tanzania - TA2015034 Kigoma Deep Cast 250m | ecosystem: Environmental > Aquatic > Freshwater > Lake | place: Tanzania: Lake... | reverse complement strand
AACTCATCCCTCATCACTCGTCCTACAAGAAGGAGGCCCCCATGAAACTGCAACTTAACCTGCGCATCCTCTTCGCTTTGGCCACAGCTCTGGCTCTATTCCTGATCGCCGTGCCGGCGGCTAAGGCAGACGGGCTGATCATCATTGACGACCCGACGATCGTGCCCTATCCACCCAGGCCACCGCTCCCCACGCCCGGGCCACCCAAGCTACCCGTCCCAACGCCGCTCCCCAGCATCTACCTGCCGGTGAAGTACCACCGTGTCACCGTGACCATCGAGGACCAGGTAGCCACGACCAAGATTGACCAGGTCTTCCTAAATGAATACGGCCGCGACCTGGAAGGCACCTACATCTTCCCCCTGCCGGAGGAGGCCACTATCTCCCGCTTCGTCATGTGGGCCGATGGCAAGCCCCTGGAGGGCCGCGTGCTGAGTCGTGACGAGGCGCGGCGCATCTACGAAGACATCGTGGGCCGCCGGCGCGACCCGGCGCTGCTGGAGTACGTCGGTCGCAACGCCTTCCGCGCCCAGGTGTTCCCCATCCCCGCCCGCGGCGAGAAGCGCATCCAGATCGAATACAGCCAAATCCTGCCCCGTGACCAGGGGCTGGTGCGCTACGTCTACCCGCTGAACACGGAGAAGTTCTCCCCCAAGCCGCTGCAGCAGGTCTCCGTGGACGTGACGATTCGCTCCCGCGAGCCCATCAAGGCCATCTACTCCCCCAGCCACGCCGGCGAGGTCGTCATCACCCGCCCTAAAAATGACGACCGCCAGGCCGAGGTGAGCTACGAGGCCAGCAATGTCCGGCCCGATAGGGACTTTGAGCTGGTGTACACCCTGGCCCCTGGCGATTTCGGCCTGAACCTGTTGACCTATCGAGAGCGCGGCGAGGACGGCTTCTTCCTGCTGCTGGCTGCCCCCAAGGTGGAGTTCGAGGCCGGTCGCGTGGTGCCCAAGGACGTGATCTGCGTGCTGGACACCTCCGGCAGCATGAGCGGGCGCAAGATCGAACAGGCCAAGCAGGCCCTGCGCTTCGTCCTGGACAACCTGAACGACGCTGATCGCTTCAACATCGTGGCCTTCAGCACGGCGATCAATCGCTACGCCGACGGCCCCCAGCCCGCCCGCCAGCGCAGCCAGGCCCGCCGCTTCATAAACGATTTGCAGGCCAGCGGCAGCACGAACATTGACCAGGCCCTCCGGGAGGCGCTAAAGGGCCTCGACGCCCAGCGCCCCACGGTGCTCATCTTCCTCACGGACGGTCTGCCCACCGTGGGGATCACCAACCCGGAGCAGATCATCACCAACGTGCGCCAGGCCGCGCCCAGATCCGTGCGCCTCTTCGCCTTTGGCGTGGGCGACGACGTCAACACCGTGCTTCTGGACACCCTGGCCCAGCAGCAGCGTGGCGCCACCGAGTACGTGCGCCCCGGCGAGGACATCGAGGCCAAAGTCGCCGCCTTCTACGCCAAAGTGAGCCAGCCCGTCCTGGCCGATCTGCAGCTCGACTTCGGCCGCATCCGTGTCTACGATGCCTATCCCGATACCCTGCCCGATCTGTTCGTGGGCAGCCAGCTCGTCCTGGCCGGCCGCTACAAGGGCGACGGCGCCACGACCGTGACCCTGCGCGGCCTGGCCGGCGACCGCGAGCAGCGGTTCACCTACAACGTCACCTTCCCGGCGGAGAACAAGGCCAACACCTACATCCCCCGCCTGTGGGCCACGCGCAAGATCGGCTACCTGCTCACCCAGATTCGCCTGCACGGCCAGAACAAGGAGCTCGTGGACGAGATCGTGCAGCTCAGCACGCGCTACGGCATCATCACCCCCTACACCAGCTTCCTCGTAGATGAGCGAGCGCCCAGCCCGTTGTCGCTCCAGGGGCAGCAGGCGGCCGGCAAAGAGCTGGCGCAGCAATTTGCCGCCCCCGCGCCCACTTCGGGCCCCCAGGCGGTGCAGGACAGCCAGGCGCTCCAGGCCCTGCGCCAGGGTGCTCCCGTCCCTACCGTGGCGCCTGTACCTGGTGCCGGCGTATCGCCAGGTGTTAGCGTGGCGGCGGCGCCGCTGAAGCAGGTGGCGGACAAGACCTTCCTGTTGCGCAACGGTGTCTGGATGGACACCACCTACACAGAGGGTGCACCCACCACCAAGCTGGCCTTTGGCGGCGAGGACTACTTCAAGCTGCTGGCCGCCCGGCCGGAGTGGGGCAAGTACTTCGCCGTGGGCGAGCGGGTGATTGTGGTGCTGGATGGCAAAGCTTACGAGGTGGCGGAGGGCAGCTTCCCGCCCGTGGTCGTACACCCTACGGCCACGTTCCAGGTGCCAAGTTCCACGTTCACGCCCACACCCGCCCCGTTCACCATTGTGCCTACCTCCACACCGGCGCCCACGTCCACGCCCGCGCCGACACCAGAGCCAACACCCACGCCGGCGCCCAGCGGCAACCTGCTGGCGCAGTTCTGGGCCTGGCTGAGGAGTTTGTTCGGAAGGTAGGGAGACGAGGGATGAGGAACGAGGAACGAGGGATGAGGAACGAGGAACGAGGGATGAGGAACGAGGAACGAGGGATGAGGAACGAGGAACGAGGGATGAGGAACGAGGAACGAGGGATGAGGAACGAGGAACGAGGGAAGCGGGGAATCAGGGAATTGGACACTGATGAACGCGGACGGACGCTGAACAAGTAGGGAATATTCTGCGTTTATCGGCGTTGATCTGCGTCCAACAAAAACCTCCCGCAGGTTCCGAACCTGCGGGAGGTCTGATTTTACGGGATCTGCTCAGAGACTTGGCTCGTAGTAACGACTTCAGTCGTCGGTTGGCAGCAACGGCGACTAAAGTCGCTACTACGAACCTTGCCCCAGACAAGCGGGTCTACCTGGCGGGCCAGGCCTGGACGAAGTCGCCGTTCTTGATCTGGAAAATAAAGACCTTCTGCTCCACCAGATTGCCTTCGGCGTTGTATTTCACCCGGCCAATGAGGGAGTTGTAGTCCAGGCCGCGAATGGCGTTGGCCAGCACCTTGCCATCAAAGCTGCCGTTGGTCTTCTCAAATCCCCGCAGGATGACGTCCGCCGCCTGGTAGCCGGTGACGGCGTCCACGCCGGGGTCGTGCTTGACCACTTGACGATAGGCCTGGGCCCACTCCGCCGTAGTCACCGCCCGCGGGTCGGGAGAAATCGCCGAGACGTAGACGCCCTCGGCGGCCTTGCCCGCGGTGTCCGGCACTTCAAAGACGAAGTTGGCGTCGGAGAGGAGGATGGTGGCCGGGCGCCAGCCCATGGCCTGCAGGTCCAGCAGCAGGGTCTCGCCGTCCGGGAAGTCACCGGCGAAGAACAGGGCCTCGGGGTTGGCCGACCTCGCTTGTGTGAGCTTGTCCTTGAAGCTCGGCGCGCCCTCTTTGAGGGCCACGACGATCGCCGGCTGGACGCCCAATCGTCCCAACTCCCGCACGAACTCGTCACGCAGGCCGGTGGCGTAATCGTTCTGCGTGTGCAGCACGGCGATGCGCTTGGCCCCCTGGTTCTGCACCAGGAAGCGGGCATCGGCGGGGCCTTGCTCGGCGTCGGTGGCGCACACGCGGAAGAAGTAGTCGCCCCGGAGCTGTGGGTTGGAGGAGCTGTTGGTTACCAGCACCACCGCCGCTCCCAGGTCCTGGAAGGTCTTGAGGCTGGCCTTGGTCTCGCTGGAGTTGTAGTTGCCCACTACGCCGATGACCTTGTCGCCTTTGCGGATGGCGCCAACGATGTCCTGGGCGACCTGGGACGCCGTGTCCGGGTCGGCCTGGTCATTGGCCTCCCGCACGGTCAGGCGATAGCCGGCGACGCCGCCCTTCTGGTTGGCCTCCCAGACGCGCAGCTTGACCCCGCCGGCCACATCGTCGCCGCCGTAGGCTTGCGTGCCGGTGCGCGGGGCCACGACGTAAATGAAGGCCTCGCCTTTGAGCCGCGGCGTGGGTGTGGGGCCAGGCGTGGGTAGACATCCGGTGGCAACAACTATCAACGCCAGGATGAGACTGATCAAAGCGATCTTGCGCATAAAACCACCTGCACCTTCCAAGGGTAAATCAGCAAATCTCAAATCAGCAAATCACGCATTGCTGATTTGTTGATTTGCTGATTTGCTGATTTGCTGATTTCCTGATTTGCTGATTTCCTGATTCCCTGATCACCGATTCCCTGATCCCCCCTGACCAGCCCCCTGATAATTGCTCAGGGCGTTGGCCAGGGCGTCGGCCATGACCTTCATGGACTGCGAACGGTCGTTGACGTCTTGCGACAGGCGCTGCACGGCGTCGGCGGGGAGCTGGGAGGCCGTGGCCATGCGCAAAAGCTGGCTGTACACGGCTTCAATGGCCGCCAGGGCGTTTTGCAGCTCGCTGCCCGCCCGCTCGATGGTCTGCCGCACCTCGGTGAGGGCGGCCAGACTCTGCTTCTTCTTCTCCAATGTTTCACGGACGACGTCGGCATTGGCCGATCCTCGCCCCAGTTGCCACTCCAGGGCTTTGATCTCCCCCGGCAGCGTCTGCAAATCGTGGGCGAAATCGCCCTGCTGCTGCAGCGCCTCGGCGTTGCGGGCGAAGCGATACATGCTGCGCAGCCAGTCGCCCACGTTGTCGCCCACCAGCTCGAGCTGGGTCTGCACCGCCCCTTTGCGCTGCGCCAGTCGCAATTGCTGGATTTTGCGCTGGTAGTCCAGGGCCTCTTCAATGGCCTGGCGATTGGCCGACGTGGCCAGGGTTTCCGGCCGCACCTCCGCCTGTAGCTCCTGGAAGGCCACCTCGGCGTTCAGGGCCTTGTCGGAGAGGCTGCTGCTGATAACAATAAGCGCCCCGAGCAGGCCCAGGGCGGCGGCGGCTTTCCAGTAGCCGGGCAGGATGAGCAGGGCAGCCACGGCGCCGAACAGGCAGGCCTGCGTCTCCCAACGCAGGAAGGCGTGGCGCAGGATGGCCCGCGCCGCCTGGCGTTCAATAGGATTGGTCGGTAAAATAGGCATTTTGATGATTTTAGATTGCAGAGTGTAGATTGCAGATTTGGTCAGCAAGCACACGCAAAGCTAAGGCCAAGACATCCTTGCGAAGGTTCCGGAACCTTCGCAAGGGTTTTCACTCCCTCCCCCGTTGCGACAGGGGGTAACCCCCACCCTGCCCTCCCCCGTCGCCGACGGGGGAGGGTAAGGTAGGGGGTAGGGGATTAGTACTCCAACATCCTGGGCAGGGCCTTGGCCTGCTCTATCCAGTTGGTCACCTGGGCCAGAGTGGGTGTCCGGCCAGCCATCTTCTTGTCCACGTTGATCTGCACTAGTTTGGCGTGCAGATTTTCGGGCACGCGCTTGGCCAGCTCCTTGACCGTGTCCACGCCGGCGTTCTCCAGCAGGTTGGAGAAGACCTCGCCAATGCCCTTGACGCGCGCCAGGTCCACCCGGTTGGCCAGCTCCAGGACGGCGTCGGCGTCTACACCAATAGCCTGGGCCAGTTCAGCACGCTCCTTCGGCGTGGTGACGGCGGCCAGGAACTTGTCGGTGTTGGCCAGACCCTTGGCCTTCATCTTGCCATACAGGTCGGCGGTCATCCCCCTCATTTTGCCTACAGAAGCCATGGTTGTTCTCCTTTCAAAGTAGAATTTGTTTGTCCCTAAACCTGACAGGTCTCCAGGCGTCCCCAAACCTGACAGGTCTCTGAGACCTGTCAGGTTTTTCGTAATCTGCTTTCACCCCCTTTCGCCTTTCCGCTCTCAAACCTGACAGGTCTGCCAGACCTGTCAGGTTTGCTGCCTCAGGTGCCTCAGGTGCGACGCACTTCGGAAGTGCGTCGCACCTGGCGCACACCTGGCGCACCTGGCGCCTAGAAGTACTTCTGCAGATCCTCGTACAGGCGCTGGATGGAGGCGGGGTCGCTGCCGCGCACCTGGCCCAGCGCCCCGGCCGCCCCGGCGATGCTCTGCAGGGTGCGCGTCCCCGCCTCGCCGCCGTAGGCAATGCCGAACACGACGATGGGGTTCTGCCGGTTGCTCTGCTGGATGGTCGCCGTGAGGGTGTCCAGGCGCGTCTTGCTGGCATTCTCCTCGCCATCGGTCAGGACGATGAGGCCGTTGATCTTGTCACGGGGCTTGTTGGCCAGGAGGCGATAACCTTCCAGGGTAGCGTCGAGCAGCGCCGTCTGGCCGGCCGCCTGGAGGCCGTTGACGGCGCGACGCAGGGCGTCGCGCTGCGCCTTACTCGCCACCGCCAGGGGCACCAGCGTCTGGGACGAGTTGGCGAAACGCACCAGGGCCACCTCGTCCTCATCGTTGAGTTGGTCAATAAGCACGGTGAGGGCCTGCTTGACGCGCACCAGCTTCTGGCTATCGCCCATAGAGCCGGAGGTGTCCACCACCCACACCTGGCGGGAGTGGCGCTTGACCTGCCCCCACAGGGACAGCAGACGATCCACCGTGGCCTCGTCCGGGATTTGCAGGGCCACCTGCGGCTGGCGCGGGTCGGCGCCGTTGACGGACTTGATGGGTGAGGCGGGATCGGTGAGGGGCACCTGTGGGTTGACGGTGCGATAGGCGGCGGCCAGGACGGCGCGCTGGGCGGCGGGAGCGACCAGGTAGTCGCCGTAGGCCACGTAGAGGGTGCGCGTCTGCGGCGTCACCCAGGCGCCGTCCAGGAGGGTCAGCGGGTAGTCGGCCCAGGCCGAGCCTTCACGGGGGTACACGGCGCGCAGCTTGCGGGCCGACTTCGCCGTGGTGTTGAAGCGCACCACGCCGCGCTCGGTGGCCACAAAGGCCGAGAGGTAGGCGGGGCCCTTATCGGCCAGGGTGGCCAGCGTGGCTTCTTCGCTCTCGCCGTACTGGGCCACGCTTTTTTCCAGGCGGCTGAGGGCGTCGCGGGTGGCCTGGCGGTCCAGATCGGCGGCGGTCAGCCCCCAGGACTTGCCGGCGGCGTAGTAGGCCTCGCCCAGGAGGGCCAGGAAGCCCGGCCCGGTCTTGGCCGAGGGGTGGCTCCAGCGGAAGCTGGGGTCGCTCTCCACGCGGCGCAGGAAATCGCCCCAGCTTGGCTGCTCACCCAGGCTGGCGGCGATGTCCTCCCAGGTGGCGATGACCACGGGGGAGAGCATGAAGCGCCGCACCAGGCCGGTGAGGCTCTCCTGCTCGGTCTGCTGCGCCCAGGCGCGATCCAGCCGCGGTAGCCAAAAAGACGAGTCGGGCACGGCGGCATCGAAGCTGGGTTGGCCGGCGCGCAGGGCGGCCTCCATGTCGGCGGGGGTCATACTGAGGAGGGTCACCGTGCCCAGGCCCTGGCGATTGAAATCGTTGGTGATGGGCTGGAGCACAGCCAGCGCCTCCGGGGCCACGGCCACGCGTAGCGCGCCCGCCTTAGACGAGCCGCCCGGCGTGGCCTGGCGTGTGGGCGAGGGGGGCAGCGTGGGCACCGGCGTGGGCTGAAGCGGCGTAAGCTGACAGCCAGCCAGCAGCAAGATCAGGATGAAGCTTAGCGGGAGCAAGAATCGTGGCCGCATGGCGTCCTCGTACAGAGTATAGAGGATAGAGCAGAGAGCATGGGGTCGGGGGGAATCGGGGAATCAGTGATTAGGGAATCAGGTCTCTACTGTGGCCTAATTCCCTGATCACTGATTTCCTGATTCCCTCGCCTCAATATACGTTCATTCGGCTTTATAGTTGCAAAGACATTTTACCACACCACATTTTACCACACCGGCATGAAGTCGTCAATAAGGTCTTTCTGACAGGGTGGCCGTCAAAGTTTCGCGCCGGATGACGCATGATCGGAGCGCCTGTCGAGTTAGAGGACACTACGACCTGAAACCTCGTAGCTTAAGGGCCTCAGCCTGCAGGCTACGGCATTCCAGGCCCCGATACATCTCATTGTTTGTAATGTATCGGGGCAGGCCGTAGTGTTCCCATCTAGAACGACGTTCCAAGTTCCAGGTTGCCCGCTAACGTAGAACGTGGAACATGGAACGTGGAACGTGGAACGTAGAACGTGAAACGTGGAACATAGAACATATCCCCCGACTGAGGACTGCGGACTGGGGACCATGGACTAAGGCCCGTTCATCTCGTAGATGAGGCGCAGGCCAATCAGCGCCAGGTCCGGCTCGACGACTTCGATCACGTCCGTTTCGGCGGCAATCAGCTCCGCCAGCCCACCGGTGGCGACGACGCGCGCCTGGCCGCCCAGCTCCGCCCGCATCCGCTTGACCAGGCCCTCCACCAGCCCGGCGAAGCCAAAGATCAACCCGGACTGCATGGAGTGGATGGTGTTCTTGCCGATGGCGTGCGGCGGGCGCGCCAGCTCGACCTGCGGCAGCTTGGCGGCGAAGCGGAACAGGGCCTCGGCGCCGGCAGCCACGCCGGGGGCAATGGCCACGCCGACGAAATCGCCCTGGGCGGAGACGGCGCTCAACGTGGTCGCCGTGCCGAAGCCGATGACGATGAGCGGGGCGCCGTAAAGCTGCCGCGCCGCCACGGCGCTGACAATCAAGTCCGTGCCCACTTCGGCGGGGTGATCAGTGCGGATGTTCATCCCGGTCTTGACACCCGGCCCGACGACGATCGGTTCCTGCTGCAGATAGCGCTGCGCCAGCTCGACCAGCTCCGGCGTCAGCGGCGGCACGACGGACGAGAGCACGCAGCCGGTCACGTCGCTGGTTTGCAGGTGCTCTGCGGCCAGCAGGTTGAGCAAGAGCATGGCGTATTCGTCGGCGAGCCGGGCGCGGTCGGTGGCGATCCGCCAGTGGGCGCGCAGTTGGCTGCCGTGGAACAGGCCAAGCTTGATGTTGGTATTGCCAACGTCCACACACAGTAGCATGCTGCCTCCTGTCAACAACAAGGAATCTGTTCCTGTCCTGGCGAGTCCTTAATGAGGCGGCGTCATTCTTGCGGCCGCCAGGAACTTCTCCAGCTCGTCGCGCCTGGGCAGCGAGGGCTGGGCCCCGGCGCGCGTCACGGCCAGCGCCCCGGCGGCATTGCCCCACGCCGCCGCCTGATAGGTGGCGTGGCCCTCCAGCAAGGCCACGGCAAAGGCCCCAGCGAAGGCGTCCCCTGCCGCCGTCGTGTCCACCACGGTGACACGATGCGCCGGGAGGTGGACCTCGCTACCGCCCTCGGCTACCAGCACGCCCTCCTCCCCCAGGGTCACCACGATCCGCCGCACGCCCACCGCCTGCAGGCGGCTCACCGCCGGCCGGAGCTCGTCCAGGCCGGTGAGCAGGGCCAATTCGTTCTGGTTGGGGAGCAGGTAGTCCACCTGGGCCAGCAGAGCGGCGTCCAGCGGCTGGGCCGGAGCGGGATTGAGCACCACCTGCGCCCCGTGCTGCTTGGCCAGCTCGATGGCCCGCGCCACCGCCGGCAGCGGGCACTCCAGTTGCAAAAGCAGCACGGCGGCACCGGCGAAGGCGGCTGCGGCGGCGACGACGTCCTGCGGTGTCACCCGCGCATTGGCCTCCGGGGCCACCACGATGGCGTTCTGCCCGGCGGCGTTCAAGGTGATCAAGGCCACGCCGGTGGGCGCCTCCTGGTCGCGCTGCACGTGCCTGGTGTCCACGCCGTCCTGCGCCAGCGTTTGCAGCAAGGCATCGCCAAAGGCATCCGCGCCCACGCGGCCGATCATCTGCACGGCCGCGCCCAAGCGCGCCGCCGCCACAGCCTGATTGGCGCCCTTGCCCCCAGGGAAAGTGCGGAAATCGCCACCCAGAATCGTCTCGCCTGGCTGCGGGTGGCGGGGGGCACGCACCACCAGGTCCATGTTCAGACTGCCCACCACGACGATGTGTCCAGCCATGCTCGCTCCTGGCCAGGGCCTGGTTTGCGGACGCAGATTAACGCCGCTCAACGCTGATCTTTAGAGCTGTTGCAGAATAAGCCGGTAGCCACAGAATCACACAGAAGGACACAGAATGGGGATTTGCGTGCCTTCATGTGATTTTTCTGTGGAGTTCTGTGTTCTTCTGTGGCTGAACCCCCGCCAGCGCTATTTTGCAACAAGTCTTTTGTGCTTGATCGGT
>Ga0194125_10014607_pt1 | contig 10015 bp, 9 predicted proteins | sample TA2KigC250mmetaG_FD_148626 | JGI IMG/M metagenome (GOLD analysis project Ga0194125, IMG submission 148626) | Freshwater microbial communities from Lake Tanganyika, Tanzania - TA2015034 Kigoma Deep Cast 250m | ecosystem: Environmental > Aquatic > Freshwater > Lake | place: Tanzania: Lake... | reverse complement strand
GAATTGTCCGTCTCACCTATCGCCCTGCCAGAAATAAAGAAATTGATTCATTCCTTAACATTCGAAGAAGCCAAAGCGATGGCCGCCATTGCTCTAACCTTCGACACAGCCTCCGAACTGAGAGAATTTTGTCAGGAAACGATGAAGCACCGCTTTGCGGAACTGCCGATATGGTTCAGCGAGGTTTAGAGATGATGAATTGGATAGACCAGAGGTAGGGCGGGCGTCTTTGCCCGCCACCTTTGAATTACCGTCGACTACAGCGAGTGGAAGGTAGCCCGGCTTCTTGAAGCCCGGAATTAAGATGGCAGGCGGAGACCGCCTGCCCCACTTTATCACCATCATCATCATCATCATCATCATCATCATCATCATCATTAAAGAGTAGTCTATGTTCAACCGGTTATTTGTCCTTTCGCTGGTCTTGGTCGTCTTCGGACTCGGCTGCGGGACAAAGTCGGACGCCGGCAGCAATGCGCGGCTGGAAGTCCGCAAGGCAGCCGTTGCTGGGCAGTTTTATCCGGATGATGCAGAAAAACTGCGGTTGGCCATTAACAATTTTATGTCTAATCGGTCATTTCTCAAACAATACTGGCCAATACCATCCGGAAAGTCAATAGAATATCACAATTCCCATCAAGATGTTTTTCCTCTTGAAATTGTTGACCAACCATTAGCATTAATTGTCCCGCACGCAGGTTATGTTTACAGTGGTCAAATTGCGGCAGATGCATTTGGAATGGCAAGTAAGAGTAAATATGATGTAATTATTGTCATTGGGACGAATCACACCACAGCCGGCTTCGACGGTATATCGATCTATGCCAAAGGCGCGTTTGAGACGCCTTTAGGACAGGTTGCCATCGATGAAGTAATTGCCGAACAAATCTTGGACGCTGATAAAGAATTCACTTTCAATCGTGAAGTCCACAAACGTGAACACTCTATCGAAGTCCAACTACCGTTTATCCAAGTCTTATTCCCAAATACGAAAATCGTTCCGATTGTCATCGGTCTGCCCGACTTGCGAAGATGCCAGAGACTGGGAAAGGTATTGGTAAATATCGCCAAACAGAAAAGAATTCTTATAGTCGCGAGTTCCGACCTTTCTCATTATCCAAACTATGAAGATGCTTGCAAAGTTGACAAAGGGACGATGGAGTCTATTGTATCACTGGATGGCGAAAAACTGCAAAATACGATACAAAAACAAATACATTCCGGTATCGCCAATCTCTCGACTTGCGCCTGCGGAGAAGGTCCTATTTTGACCGTGATGGCTGCGGCCAACGAGTTAGGCATTAGATTTCGCGATATGGTCAGTTATGCCAACTCTGGCAATTGCTTGATTGGCGACCGTAATCGTGTGGTTGGATATGGCGCGATCGTGATGTCAAAAAGAGAAGGTGTAGTGTGCCTTCCACCAAAATTCACCGACCAAATAGAAAATCAATCTATGGAAGAATTAGAATCAACCGATAAACAAGCGCTTCTCAAATTCGCCCGGCAGTGCATCACCCAGTATTTGACGACCCAGATTACGCCTCTGCCGCGGGGATTTTCGACGGCTGCCGACCAGAAACTGGGCGCGTTTGTAACGCTCACCAAGCACGGCGAACTGAGGGGCTGTATCGGGCATATGTCGCAAGACCTGCCGCTGAAGCAGGTGGTGGGGATGATGGCGCTGCACGCCGCGCTGAACGACCACCGCTTTTCGCCGGTTACGGCGGATGAACTAAAGGATATCGAGATAGAAATCTCGGTCTTGACGCCGACCAAGCCTGTCAAAGGATATGAGGACATAGTCGTTGGACGTGATGGGGTAGCGCTTGAGAAGAGCGGCTATTCGGCGGTATTCCTGCCGCAGGTCGCCCCGGAGCAAGGCTGGACGCGCGATGAAATGCTCGAACATTTGAGTATGAAAGCCGGACTATCGCGCGACGCCTGGCGCAAAGGGGCTAAGTTCTCGACCTTTCAGGCGATTGTGTTCAATGAAGGGGAGTTTAAGTGAAATGATATGGACAGGATGGACAATATGGGCGAGATGGACAAAAGGGACGATATTCGATACCTTATGACGGTTGATGGAGATTAAGCAGAAGATTTCGGCATCAGCGGCCGCATTAGTTGCTATTGGATTTGCCTCGATCCTAGGGCAAATTGTGCTGTTGCGGGAACTGAATGTCGCTTTCTACGGCGTCGAATTAATCTACCTTTTAGCGCTGGGAATATGGCTGCTCTGGTCGGCAGTGGGAGCAATATGCGGGCGGTGGTTATTTCGCTCAATGCGCTCCCCGCATCTGAATATTCTCTTCATCCTCCTCGCCTTTATCCTGCCTTTGGATATCGCCTTTATCCGCGCTGTCCGGCCGTTGTTCAAAGCCGTGCCGGGGGCGTTTTTACCATTGACCACCCAGTTAAGCGCGATGACGCTGGCGGCGCTGCCGATAGGCATCTTATTAGGAATGATGTTTGTCTTGGCAGCAAGGTATTATATCGCAGATGGGCATTCTCTGGCGAAAGCCTATGCGCTGGAATGTCTCGGCGGCGTTATTGGAGGCTTACTTGGCACACTGTTGTTGCACTTCAGCATATCAAATCTTGTGGCTGGAATGACTTGCTGCCTGCTGACCATTATAATCCTTTTCTATTATTTTAACAAAGTCGAACGGATAATCAGTTCTCTCATTGTCTCGATTTTATTATTGTCGATTATCGGCGGGGAGTCTATTGATAAATCGACGACGCGTTGGACGCACCCCAATTTAGTCGTGGTAAAGGACACGCCTTACTGTCGTATCGCAGTCGATACCCTCGCCGGACAGATTGCATTGTTCGAGAACGATGCCTTGGCTTACGATAATGAGAGCGCGGCAGCCGAAATATTCGTCCATCTATCGACTTTACAACATCCTAATCCCCAGCGGATACTCATTTTAGGCGGAGGTCTGTTTGGCTTGGTCGATGAGGCGCTCAAGCATCGCCCGCAAAAGATAGTCTATGTCGAACTCGATAGAGTATTTCTCGATATAGCGCAGCCAATACTCCAAATCGATAGAACTGGATTTTGGGATTACTCAATCGTGCAGATTTTTACTGCTGACCCGCGTAAATTTCTATATTCCAATCGCGCCAGTCCTTATATTCCTCTCTCACAGGCAGAAACGCTATCAACTCCTTCCCCGCTTGCGGGGGGGAATATGGGAAGGGATATTTCTGATACTTTAATCCCCTCCGAATTCGACCTCATCCTGCTCGGGATGCCCGAACCTTCATCCGGGCAAGCCAATCGATACTACACCGAAGAATTCTTTCGGCTCTGTTCGCAGCGACTTTCAAAGGGAGGTATTTTGGCTTTCAGATTAAGGTCGGCTGAAAACCTCTGGACTGGTCAGATGCTGCAACGCGCCGGTAGTATCTATCGAGCCTTGACCAAGGTCTTTGCCGATGTAGTTATTCTGCCCGGAACGACGAATGTGATAACCGCCGCGCCCAATCTATTGCTACAAACGCCGGAAGTTCTGGTTAACCGGTTGCTACAGCGCAACATCGAAGCCCGGTCCATCAATTCCGAACTCATAAATTACCTTTATACTAATGACCGCTTCCGGCAGATCAATACTGAAATCGCTTTTATCGCGGCGCCGGTCAATACCGACGCCCATCCGATTTGCTATCAACTGACGACTCTCATCTGGCTGTCGCAGTTTTTACCGCAGTTGTTCAAGGTGAACACGACCATTGTTTTCGACCGGATAGATTGGATTTGGTTTGGTTTAGGCTTGACAGTTGTTTTATTTATGCTGCGATTCGCTCGAATCAGTCCTTTCATAATAGTCGGACTGGCCGGGCTTATAGGAATGCTCTTGGAAAGCGCGTTGTTGTTAGGCTATCAAATCAAGCAGGGCATTCTGTATCAAGATATCGGTATATTATTGAGCGCGTTTATGTTGGGGATGACCGCCGGGGCTTACACGGCGCCGCATTTAAGATTATTCTCACACTCTATTAATTCCGTCCGCAAACGAGAAAGCAACTATAGCAAGTTGATTTTTCTACTAATACTTACGACGCTCGCGGTTTTTGCCTTCGGTTCGCAATTGTTTTTAAAAACAAACTGGTTATCGAACCTGCTCTGCTTTGGAGCAGGAATGTTTTTAAGCGGTTTTTTAACAGCCGCGATATTTGCGCTTGTTAGCGCGTCGCAGCCTGAATCGCCGAAGAAGATTATATCGCCTCTATATGCCTCCGACCTAATCGGCGGTTGTGTTGGGATTGTGGCTGGCAGCATCTTTTTTGTCCCGTTTTTAGGGCTTTCAGCAACGTTAAAGATAGCTGCGATTTTGGCTTTGGCGGGATTGATATTGGTTTGATGAAATAAAAGTGGACAAAATAGAAGAAAGGGACTAAAAAGTCAGCAAACTCAAAATGAACATTAAATATAAACTATTGTCCAATCTTATGTTGCGGGCCTTATTCTTAAGCCTCTTGACCGGCTGCGCGCCGACTGTCAGGCTGGAAGAGTCCTCGTTAGTTTTGATGCCGGGATGGTTCTGGCGGACGACCGTCGAAATCAACACACACCTGGCGGTCGGCTATGCGCCGGTCTATTACAACCTCGCGACGAGTTATGATGCGGCGTTCGATGATGCGGCGTTGAGAATGTTCACGGACCGGCGCTGCCGGATAGTCGGCGAGCGCGGCAGCGCTTGGGAAGGCAGCGCGGTGATGTCGCTCGGTTCAAACTTACGCATCGAAGCCGATACCGCTGGATTTGCCGTATTCAAATCTGGCTTGGCGCGTCTCGACTCGATCTCTTCAGCCGGCCTCGCAGCGATGTTAGTTGGCACGCGAATCACACAAGTTGACAAGATGCCGCATCCGCCGCCGCCGATTAGAGACATTCAATTATCCACTAATCCGACTGTCATAACCGGACTAGGTTCGGCGCTGTTGTATCACCAGCCGGCTTCTAGTTGGCTCGAAGCCGAACGGACCGCGCGCCTCGAAGCGGCTATGGCGGCTGCCACTCGCATGCGCGGTGAAGCGGCGGACATTGGTTCATCGTCGCTCAAGACAACTTTAATCGAAGTCGATGTCCAAATGAAAAACATCCGCACTATCGCCAGGACGATTGATACCCTGAACAAGACCGTTTGGATTAAAGTCGAAGCCAAAGTCGAATCCACAGGAAATTTCCTGTCAGAATGATCTTTTCAAAACATCTTAAGACCGATTTATTATCTTATCATTGTAATATACATTTAGTATTGGTTGACATTTAAAGCGTAATTTAATTAATTTATAATAATGTTAACAGCCAAATACGCTGAAATCAAATTATAAATGTCTCAAAAACCTATCATCTTTACATCTTGGCGCGACCTGCCGCTGATGACGGCGTCGCTGGGCGACACAACAGTCAATAAGACCGGTTCGTGGCGCAATGTTGAGCCGCATCATATCGAGCAGACACCGCCGTGCAGTTTCCGCTGTCCGGCCGGCAACGATGTCGTCGGTTTTGTAACCTTAGCCTCTGAAGGGCGTTTCGAAGACGCCTGGCGCGTTTTAGCGCAGACTTCACCGTTCCCTGGCGTTTGCGGGCGGGTCTGCCCGCATCCCTGCGAAGTCGAATGCAACCGCGCCGACCTCGGCGGGCGCGTCAACATCCACAATATCGAGCGTTTCCTCGGCGACCGCTTCCGCGATAATCCACCGGCTATGGATAAAGCCGCGCTGACCGGTAAAAAGGTCGCTGTCATTGGCGCAGGCCCGGCCGGGCTGTCGGCAGCCTATCACCTGACGCTCAAAGGCCATTCGGTTACCGTTTATGAAGCGCACCCTAAAGCCGGCGGGATGATGCGCGTCGGCATCCCCGACTATCGCCTGCCGTCGGAAGTTCTGGAGGCTGAAATCCAACGGATTGCGTTCCTGGGCGCCAAAATTATCACGAATACAAGGATTGGCAAGGATATTCAATTCGCTGATTTGATGGACAGGTTCGATGCGGTGTTTTCGGCAACTGGCTTGACTGTCAGCCGGCCTTTAGGCGCGAAGAACGACCATCACTTCGGCGTTTTATCAGGCACGGAAGTGTTGCGGCGCATCAACCTGGGGCTGGAAGCCGGCGTCGGGCAGCGAGTAATGGTGGTCGGTGGCGGCAACACGGCGATGGATGCGGCGCGGTCACTGCAACGACTCGGTAAAGATGTCCGCCTTATGTATCGCCGCACGCGCGCTGAGATGCCCGCCATCGCGGAGGAAATCGATGAACTCATCGAAGAGGGAATACCTATCGACTTCTTAGCCACGCCGGTCGAGGTTATGACCGAAGGTCAGCGTTTGACTGGCGCCAAGTGCATCCGGATGCAACTCGGCAAGCCGGACGCCTCTGGCCGGCGGCGTCCGGAGCCTATCCCCGGCAGCGAATTCGTGGTCGAACTGGATAACATCGTCACCGCCATCGGCGAGACTGCCGACTTGGACTATCTGCCGCCGGAAATCAAGCAGATTACGGCCTGGAACATTCCCGCCGACGAATTGGGCCGCACGCCGGTCAATAGATTTTACGCCGGCGGCGATGTTGCCGACGGCGCCGGCACTGTCACGGCCGCCATCGGCTTCGGACGTAAAGCAGCCATTGCGATGGATGTAATGCTGATGGAGAAACAAATACCTAATAAGGCGGCTGTTTCGCCTTCGCTGCAAAATTGTTCGACCTATGTCGTCCGCTACGATGATCTGAATTTTGCTTACTTTGAATATCTCGAGCGGCTTGAACCGGCGCACCTGCCACCGGTCGAACGTGTCAAATCCTTCGATGAAGTGCGCAGTGGATTTAACGAAAACGAGGTTTTACAGGAATCTCAGCGCTGTTTCAGTTGCGGCGCTTGTCCGGCTTGCGACAACTGCTGGATTTTCTGCCCTGACGCGGCTGTGCACCGCGTGTTTAACAGCCCCGACCGACTCTACTTCGTAGATTACGATTACTGCAAGGGCTGCGGGCTTTGCGCGGCTGAATGCCCACGGGCGTGCATTGTGATGAAGGCCGTGCACTGAAATAATATTAACTGGGACGGTTCATAGTAATATTTTTAAAAAGCGAACACGAGGTTCGCCCGTATGGCGATGCTTGTCATCGCCCATAATTCAATTAAAAGAAATTCGCTATAATTTGCACCCCTTAATAATTATAAGGTGTAAGTAATATAATGTCATCTACTTACACCTCACGCATTATACCTTTTTAACTTATAACTTACAATTTTCAACTTGTAACCAAATCAGGAAATAAAATGGAACTCAAAGGTTCTCAAACCGAACGCAACCTCCTCGCTTCATTTGCCGGCGAGTCGCAGGCGCGCAACCGTTACACTTACTATGCTTCGAAAGCCAGGAATGAAGGTTTTCCGCGCATCTCCGCTATATTCGAAGAGACAGCCAACCACGAGAAGGAACACGCCAAACGGCTCTACAAATTCCTCGAAGGCGGTGAAGTCGAAATTACAGCGGCTTTCCCTGCCGGCGCTATAGACACAACGCTGGCAAATCTGCGCCACGCCGCCGCCGGCGAGCGCTATGAACATCAGACGATGTATCCCGAATTCGCCAAGGTCGCCAAAGCGGAAGGCTTCACGACCATCGCCAAGGTGTTCAGCGCTATCGCCGTCGCCGAGAAATGGCACGATGCCCGTTACACCGCGCTTGCCGACCAGTTGGAAGCCGGGACGCTTTTCAAACGCGAAGCCCTGACGCAGTGGCGCTGCACCAACTGCGGCTATATCCATAAAGGCGCCGGCGCACCGGACGAATGCCCGGCTTGCGCCCATCCGCAAGGGTATTTCGAGGAATTCAAGGAGTGACTTAAACACAGAGGCACAGCGGACACGAAGGAATTAGGGGGGATTCCTTCGTGTTCGGAGGGAATGGTGAGTGTTATATGAACGAAGTGAAGCGCCTCGTCCCCCGCTTTCAGATGATATGCTTCACTATGTTCAGCATAACGCGACAGGGCATAGATGACATAGCGCTAGGATATAAAGTTCTTGAATTTTCACATTTTCATTTGCATTTTGAAAATTCTTCTTATAGATTAAACTATATAGGTAGAATACTGACACGCGTCCGGGTTGCCAACTTGTTCGACCCGGACAAAACACTTGAATTGACTGTCCTGGTGGACACCGGCGTGTCGCATTTGACGCTGCCTAAAGCCTGGCAGGAACAACTCGGAAACCTAAGAGTATTCCGGGAGGTCGAGTGCGTTACTGCCACACAGGAGTCTGCGACCGGCTCGGTGTGTGGTCCCGTCGAGATTCAAATCGAGGGCTTCAAGCCGATTAGCGGTGAAGTGTTGTTCCTCGAAATGCAGCCTAAGGACGGGCAATACAAGCCGTTGCTCGGCTATCTGCCTTTGGAAGCCTCCAATGTTGCGGTGGATATACTCGGGCAGAGGTTGATTGAAGTGAAGTATACGGATTTAAGATGAACCGCCACGAGATGATGGAAGCTCTTGCTAATAGGTCAAAGAGTCAATCGCTTTCGCGGTATTCAGGCTCGGGCTCTTCGTTGCTTTTTTAAATTTAATCTATCAGGAGTAGTCAACATTGGGGCTTACTAACGCCCACCTCATTTTAAGCAATCCTCGCCTGCCTGACCTTAAACCGGTTGAGGTAAAAGCGCTCGCCGACACCGGCGCCACGCACCTCTGCATACCGGAACATATTAGGCTGCAACTCCGGCTTGAAGAAATCGACCAGAAAGAAGTCGTTCTTGCCGATGGCTCCTTGAAGTCTATTCCCTATGTCGGTCCAATCGAATTGCGCTTCAAGAATCGCGTGGGCTTTGCCGGCGCATTAGTTAAGGGCGACCAAGTCCTGCTGGGCGCTATTCCGATGGAAGATATGGACTTGGTGGTTATTCCAAGGACCCGGCGGGTGGATGTCAATCCAGCAAGTCCGAATATGGCGACGAGTATTGTCAAGGCTGTCAATCTGCGTCACACCGATCGTAATGTCCCTGAGAAAGTAGGAAGCGCCTGCGGAGGAACTTTTAAAAACGAAGAGCCTGCGTCGAAACAGGCGCAGGCTCTTTGTGTTCTAAACTTAAAAACCAAGGTTTAGTTTGAAGTTCGAATGGGACGATAAGAAAGCGAAAAACAATCTGCAAAAGCATAGTGTCTCCTTTGAGGAGGCAAGAAGTGTTTTTACGAGTTTCCTGTCCGTGGATTTCCCGGACGAGGAGCATTCGGAGTCGGAAGAACGATGGCTCAAATTAGGACCATCCAATGGGAATCGACTTCTTATTATTTCCTATGTCGAACGTGGAGAGCATATTCGAGTTATTAGCGCCCGCGCGGCAACCAAACGAGAAATCAAAGCCTATGAAGAAAGAAAACCTAGAGAATAACGAGGAAGATACAATGCGGCCGGAGTACGACTTCGACTATTCCAAAGCCGTATGGGGAAAACACGCCCAGCGTCTGATAGATGAAGGCTCCAATACGGTCGTCATCCAGCCTGATGTATTCAAAATCTTCCCTGACTCAGCCTCCGTCAACGACGCGCTGCGTAAATTCATCGCTATCAGCAAAATTACTGCACCAAAGAAGGCAACGCCGCGAAAACGCAGGTCAACAAAGGCAGCGCCGAAGAGCGCAGGCGCAGCGGTGGTAGTATGATTGCGGACAGAAAAACAAACAGCAATATTGATTCGAGGGAAAATGGGGCTTACTAATGCCCACCTGATTTTAAGCAATCCACGCCTGCCGGACCTTAAACCGGTTGAGGTCAAAGCGCTCGCCGATACAGGCGCCACGCACCTCTGCATACCGGAACATATTAGGCTGCAACTCCGGCTTGAAGAAATCGACCAGAAAGAAGTCGTTCTTGCCGATGGCTCCTTGAAGTCTATTCCCTATGTCGGTCCAATCGAATTGCGCTTCAAGAATCGCGTGGGCTTTGCCGGCGCATTAGTTATGGGCGACCAAGTCCTGCTGGGCGCTATTCCGATGGAA
>Ga0194125_10014605_pt1 | contig 10016 bp, 7 predicted proteins | sample TA2KigC250mmetaG_FD_148626 | JGI IMG/M metagenome (GOLD analysis project Ga0194125, IMG submission 148626) | Freshwater microbial communities from Lake Tanganyika, Tanzania - TA2015034 Kigoma Deep Cast 250m | ecosystem: Environmental > Aquatic > Freshwater > Lake | place: Tanzania: Lake... | reverse complement strand
CGCGCCCTCGCGACAGTTCATGCCTTGGTAGCAGCTCACCAACGCGAGGAGACCGCCGAAAATGAACGCTTTGGTAATTCCAATGACCACGTCCACCGCGTGGCTGTACCGGAGCATGTTCGCCCAGGCGTACGCCGCGTCGATATCCAGCAAATACACGCCCACGAAGTATCCGGCGGCGATGCCGACCGCGATGGCCTCGGCAGTCAGCAGCGGCAAGGAAATGACCGTGCCCAGCAGCCGCGGGACGATCAGGTAATCGATCGGATGGGTGGCCAGGGTGCGCAACGCGTCGATCTGCTCGGTGACGCGCATCGTGCCCAACTCCGCCGCCATCGCGGCGCCGACGCGGCCCGCGACCATCAACCCGGTGAGCACCGGCCCCAGTTCGCTGCTCATCGAAACGCTCACCACGGCCAGGGTCGCGGTGTCCATTTTGACCTTGTGAAATTGAAAGTAGGTTTGCGCGCAAAGAACCATGCCGGTAAACGCGCCGGTGACCAGAACGACGGACTGGGACTTCACGCCGATGAAGTGGAGTTGGTAAATCAGGTCGCTGCCGCTCAGCCGATGCGTGAAGAGCGACCGCACCACCTCCCCCAGCATGAGAGCCATTCGCCCCAGAGTTGCGATCCCGTCCACCAGCCGCTTCCGGGCGCCGAAATTCATAGTTGGTGAATAAAAAAACACGGTCCTTTTAGCAAGACCGTGTTTTCGCCCGGGCAAGGGTGAGTCTAGCTGGATAACGCGCCTTCGGCCGCGGCCGTCTGCTTGAAGGCCAATTTATCCTCTTCCAGCGTGACCTGGATCGGGCTGTTCTCGTGCAGTTTTCCGCGGAGGATTTCTTCCGCGAGCGGATCTTCGAGGTGCCGTTCGACCGCTCGGCGCATGGGGCGGGCGCCATAAGTCGGGTCGTAGCCTTTCTCGACCAGAAAATCCTTGGCCTTCTCATCCAGTTGGAGTTCGATTTTCCGGCCTTTCAATCGCTCGATCACTTTCTGGATTTCCAGGTCGAGGATTTGGATCAAATCCGTCTTGTTGAGCGCGCGGAAAACGATCACGTCATCGAGGCGGTTGAGAAACTCCGGGCGGAAGACCTTTTTCGCTTCATCCAGGATTTTCTCCTTCATCTTCTCGTAGCTTGATTCGTCGGACAACTTGGTAAAGCCGATCGCGGCGCCTTTGCGAATGATTTCCGTGCCGACGTTGGAGGTCAGGAGCACCACGGTGTTGCGGAAGTCCACGACGCGTCCCACGTTGTCCGTGAGTTTCCCTTCCTCCAGAATCTGGAGCAGCATGTTCATCACGTCCGGGTGCGCTTTTTCGATTTCATCAAAAAGCACGACCGAGTAAGGCCGGCGGCGAACCTGTTCCGTGAGTTGCCCGCCCTCTTCGTAGCCGACGTATCCGGGAGGCGAACCAACGAGGCGCGACACCGTGAACTTTTCCATGTATTCGCTCATGTCGAGTTGAATGAGCGATTTGGCGTCGCCAAACATCTGTTCGGCGAGCGTCTTGGCCAGGAGTGTCTTGCCCACGCCGGTGGGGCCCAACAGCGCAAACGTTCCGATGGGCCGCTTGGGATCTTTCAAATCGGCTCGCGAGCGGCGCAAAGCTTTGCACAGCGCGCTGACGGCTTCGGTTTGGCCGACCACTGTCCGGCTCAACTCGGCTTCCATCGCCAGCAGCTTTTGCGCTTCGCCTTGCTCCATGCGCTTGAGCGGGATGCCGGTCCATTTGGCCACGACTTGCAGAATGTCATCCTGATCCACCTTGACGCGCTTTTCTTCACGCGTCGTCCGCCACTGATTCAAGATGCCTTCCATTTTTTCTTTGGCCTGGCGTTCCTTATCGCGCAACGCCGCGGCGCCTTCAAAGTCCTGCTCTTTGATCGCGCGCTCCTTCCGAGAACGGATTTCTTCAATCTCGCCTTCGAGGTTCTTCACGTCCGGCGGCCGGGTCATGGCGCCGATGCGCGCGCGCGCGCCGGCTTCGTCCATGACGTCGATGGCCTTGTCCGGAAGGTAGCGGCCCGTCAAGTAACGGTCGGAGAGCTTGACCGCCGCCTCCAGAGCGTCGCTCGTGAAATCGACTTTGTGGTGATCCTCATATTTTTGACGGAGGCCCTTGAGAATCAGCACTGCTTCATCTACCGACGGCGCTTCCACCTTGACGCTTTGGAATCGTCGTTCGAGCGCGGCGTCTTTCTCGATGTATTTCCGGTATTCGTTGAGCGTCGTGGCGCCAATACACTGCATTTCGCCGCGGCTCAGGGCCGGTTTGATGATGTTGGACGCGTCCATCGTGCCCTCGGCCGAGCCAGCGCCGACGATCGTGTGAAGCTCGTCGATGAAGAGAATGATGTTCTTCGCGCGGCGAATCTCGTCCATCACGGCTTTGATTCGCTCCTCGAATTGTCCGCGATACTTGGTGCCGGCCACCATCAGGGCCAGGTCCAGCGTAATGACCCGCTTTTCCCGCAGCAGCTCCGGAACGTTGCCGCGCGCGATTTCCTGGGCCAGGCCTTCGACGATGGCGGTCTTGCCGACCCCCGCTTCACCGAGCAGCACCGGATTGTTCTTGGTTCGGCGGCAAAGAATCTGAATGACGCGTTCGATCTCGTTCTTGCGCCCGATCACCGGATCCATTTCGCCTTTGCGCGCGATCTCGGTCAGATCCCGGCCAAACGCCTTCAAGGCCGGCGTCTTGACTTCGCCCTTCTTTTCGGGAGCTTTCTCCGCCGGTTCGTTGGGAGCGTTTTCTTCGGCTGTGTTGAAATTCGGATCCAGTTCTTTCAAGATTTCCTGGCGCGTCTGCTCGATATCGACGTCCATGTTCTTGAGAACCCGGGCAGCGACGCCGTCGCCCTCGCGCAGGAGACCCAGCAGAATATGTTCGGTGCCCACGTAGGTGTGGTTGAGAGCCTTGGCTTCCTTCGCGGCCAGAGACAACACTTTCTTGACGCGAGGCGTGTAGGGGATGTTTCCCATCGTCTTCTGGTCCGGCCCCGTTCCCACGAGTTTTTCCACCTCCATGCGGACGGTTTCGAGGTCGAGTCCGATTTTTTGCAGGACATTGACCGCGACGCCCTGGCCAAGCTTGATCAAGCCAAGCAACAGATGTTCTGTGCCCACGAAATTGTGGTTGAATCGATCCGCTTCCTTGCGCGCCAGGGCCAGGACTTGCTGCGCACGGGGGGTGAAATTACTCATGGCTTCTTCGCTCATATACAGTCAAGCAGAAGATGCTACGAATCAGAACCTTTGTCCAGCTTTGAGCCGTCAGACTGCGCAGGCATCGGATGCGGCCGGCTCACGTGGCGCAGACGCTCGCGGAGCATGTCGGCTCGGAGCAAATCCCGCTCTTCTGCCGAGAGCTTTTCTGAGTAGCGCTTCTGCAAATGCGCCGGCTGAGTGATCAGAAATAGCTCGTCCACCAGCGCGCGCTCGGTCCCCGGGAACAACCCGATATCCACTCCCAGGCGCAGCAGCGAGAGCAGGTTCATGGTCTCCTTCGAGGAAATGCTGTGGGCGTTGGCGAGAATCCCGTAAGCCCGTCCGATCTGGTTGAGAATGACCTTAGGTTTGCTCTCCAGCAGCATGGCGCGCGCGTTCTCTTCGTGCTCAATCAACTGCGCCAGCACTTTGTTCAAGCGCTCGACAATTTCCGTCTCGGCTTCTCCAAGGGTCATCTGGTTGGAAACCTGGAACACATTGCCCAGCGCCTCCGTGCCTTCGCCGTAAAGACCGCGAACGGCCAGGCCTAATTTGTTCACGGCCTGGATGATCTGGTTGATCTGCTCGCTGATGACCAGCGCCGGGAGATGCAGCATGGCGCTCACGCGGATGCCGGTTCCGAGATTCGTCGGGCACGCCGTGAGGTAGCCCAACGCGGGCGTGAAGGCGTATTCGACTTTCTTTTCGAGCGTCGAATCCACCTGATCGATCACCTGCCAGGCTTCCTTGATTTGCAGGCCCGGACGGAGCGATTGCATCCGGAGGTGATCCTCTTCGTTGATCATCACGCAAAGGGACTCTTCCTTGTTCAAGACCAGGCCGCTGCCGGCGCTCTTGGCGGCGTGTTCGCGGCTGATGAGATGCCGCTCGACCAGGATTTGTTTGTCCAGCGCCGTCAGGTTGTCCATGGATTCGGAAAACGCGCCGGCCATTTGCCTCAGACCCTCGACCGCAGGGCGCAGGATTTCCAGGGACTTGACCCGTTCCGGCTTCTTGGCCCAGCCGGGAAACGCCAGGCCTTTTAGATTGCGCGCCAATCGGACGCGGCTCGACAAGACGATCCGGTCGTGCGGTCCGCTGCGTTTGCTGGCCTCGGATGGTGCGGCGAGAAATTCGTTAATATTCATGGCTCATCCCGGGGTTAAGCTGGCGATCTTGTTCTTGATCTGATTGATCTCATCCCGGACTCGCGCCGCCGTCTCGAAATCCTCTTCCACGACTGCCTTTTCGAGTTTGCCCTGGAGGGATTTCAGTTTGTCGGACAAATCCTGGTTTTGCTTGAAGCTTTGTGGCGCTTTGCCGACGTGCCGGGTTCCCTTGTGCATCGTTTTCAGCAAGCCTTCGAGACCCTCGGCGAACGTCGTGTAGCATTCCGCGCAGCCCAGTCGCCCGGACTTCTTGAAATCGGCCTGAGTGAAACCGCAGTGAGGGCACTTGGCGTCGCCGCCCGGCATGGCGTGTTCGATCTCCTGGGCCGCGCCCAGGCCGAGCAGCAGGTCGGCCAGCGAGAAACCCGTGGGATCATCGACCCCTTTGTCTTTGGAACACGCTTCGCACAAATCCACTTTCTTCGTTTTCCCTTCCACCATCTGGGTCAAATGGACCGTGGCAACGTTTTGTTTGCAGATATCGCATAACATAAATCCAGTTCGTATATCGGCTGCCGCAGGTCTTAAGTCAAGACGCCTTGACCCCCACCGGCATCCGTCTTATCGCCTCAAAGCCGGACACGTTTTTCCATGCACGGGACAAAACCGCCGCGCAAAGAAATCGGAGCTCAAGTCTTGAGACTCCTGGCTGGTTCAAGCTCCGTAAATCGGTTCTCCGGATGTCTGAGTCAGCTTGCGGTACTTTTCCACAAACGTTTTCGCGAGGCGTCCGGGCTTTCCCGTCCCGATGACGCGCCCGTCGATCTTCACCACTGGAATCAACTCGGCTCCTGTCCCGGTCAAAAAACATTCGTCCGCGTTGAATAAGTCATACCGCGTCAGGTTGATCTCAGCAACGGATATGCCAAGGCCTCTCGCCAGTTCAATGACGACGCCGCGAGTGATGCCGTAGAGAGCGCCGGCAGAGAGCGGCGGCGTCAGCAACTCGCCGCCCTTGACGATAAAGATATTGTCCCCAGTGCATTCGGAAACGAATCCTTCCGCGTTCAACATGATCGCCTCTTCGCAGCCGCCGTTGTTCGCTTCAATCTTCGCAAGAATGTTGTTGAGATAGTTGAGTGATTTGATCGCGGGGTTCAAGGCGCTGTGCAAATTGCGCACCGTCGCCACGGTAATTATTTCCAGCCCGCGTTCATAAAATTCCTGGGGGTAAAGCTGGATCTTGTCCGCGATGACAATCACCGAGGGCCGCTTGCATCGGTTCGGGTTCAGCCCCAGGCCTCCGACGCCGCGCGTCACCACCAGTCGAATGTAGCCGTCCCGGATCCGGTTCTGACGGCAAGTCGCCACGACTGCGCGCATGAGTTCGGCGTGCGACAGGGGCAGGGTGAGCAGGATTGCTTTCGCGGAGCAAAACAAACGGTCAATGTGCTCCTTGAGTTTGAACACGCGCCCGTGGTAAGCCCGGATCCCCTCGAAAATGCCGTCTCCGTACAAAAGTCCGTGGTCGAAAACCGAAATCTTTGCGTTCTGTTCGCTGTAAAACTTCCCGTCGATGTAAATTTTCATTCCGTCTGTCCGGGCAGACTACGGCAACTGCTTCCGGCGTTGCAAACCTTTAAGGCAGCTCTGCAGCAATTCGCCCAGAACGTGTTTTGAAAATAGGTGGAACGGGCTACCAGCCCGTTTTCGGCGGCAACTTGCCGTCGAACATTGCGGCAGGCGGGTAGCCTGTAGCAACAGGCCAGTGGCCTGTTCCCCCAAAAGGCATTTTCAAAACGCGCTCTCAGCTCAGCTCAGACTCAACCTTGAGGCTCCTCGCCGTCAGCCTCTACTTGACGCGCATGAACTTGTGCAGGTGGCCAAACTGGCTCCATTCCGCCACGATCAAGTTGCCGTCTTTATCCATCGAAGCCCCGTGCGGGGAGTTGCAGATGCCGTCCTTCCACTGGTCCGGCGGCAGGCCGTAATTCGCGCGCTCCTTTGCGTTCGGATTATCGCCCACTTGCGCGGCGATGGCGCCGTCCTTGTTCAGCACCGTGACCCGGCCCTGCAGTTCCGGAAACACGGCGTAATCGCCCCGGATGTGGACGGCAGCGGGCATGCGCAAATCTTTCTGGATAACTTTCACAAAATTGCCGTCGAGGTCCCAGTATTCAACCCGATTGTTGTTTCGGTTGCACACGAGCAACAGGGGTTTGCCCAGGCGTGTGTCCAGGCCAATGCCGTGGCAGGTCCTGAACTTTCCTTCGGCCTCGCCCGGCCCGCCAAAGGCTTTAACAAACTTCCGGTCCTTGTCGAACTTGAGCACGTAATTCGATCCGTAGCCATCGGCGACAAAGATCGAACCGTCGGGCGCCACGGTGACGGCGCAGGGATTGAATCCCTTCTCGTCTTTGAAAAGGCCGGCCTCCTGCGGATAGTGGATCGCCCAAACTTGTTCGCCGTCGAGCTTCAGTTTGACGACCTCGTGAGCGGTCGGTCGGGCGCAATAAAGGTATTCGGTCCCGTTCTCCTCTCCCACTTCCAGCCCGTGGATGCGCGTCGGGCCAACGGCGCGCAAGAACTTGCCGGCCGCCGAAAAAACGACAATGCCCCGCTCGGTGTCGGTGGTGATGTAAATGTTGCCCGCCTTATCAATCACTGCGCCGCCATGGCAGGCGCCGAGCGGTTTACCGCCGGGATTTTCCTCAAAGAAATGCGGAGTGATCGAGAATTTGAGTTCGGCGGCAACAGTCGCGGCGATGGTTGAGAGGAAAGCGACGATGCCCAGCAGAGACGTTGCAATGCGATTCATGGCCTGGTCCTTATTGGTTCTGGTTTATGAAACGGGGAGGTTGTAAGTCGCGGAGTCACAATTTGCAATCTATACTGAACATACTGAAGAGATGCCTTGAAAGATTGAGAGTTTGGACTTAACTAAACTTCAGAGTCGAGTCATGAACCCGCCGCACCTTCTCATCATCGAAGATGACGATCTCCAGTATGAAATCTACGAGGAGGCGCTGGAGGACTTCCAACTGACACGCGTCACCACCGGCACGGACGCTCTGCACGGCGTCGCACGCCAACCTCCTGATTTGATCATTCTGGACCATGTGCTGGATGACGGGCAGCTTGGATTGGATTATCTGCCGGAGATGAAAGAGCTGGCCCCGCACGTGCCCATCATCATCGTCTCCGGCGCGCTGGAGGCCCACGAGCAAATGGGCGCCTTGCAAGGCCCGCGCCGCGCACACTATTGCATCACCAAACCCGTCGATGTCCACGAACTGAAGAAGACCATTGCAGTGGCGTTGCGGGAGTGCGGCGAAACGGAAATTGTCCGGCAGTTCGAGGCGTTGGAACGCTCCAAACGCGTCGATGCCGAGGCGCTCTTCAGCCGTTCCACCGACCGCCTCTCGCGTCAGACGGAAATCCGGCGGATGGTGGCGAACGCCAAGGAACGGCCTAATGTGTCGGCGCTGGCACGGGAATTCAAAGTGGCCCGCCGCACCATTATCCGGGATCTGCAGGAATTGATCCGCCGCGGCGAAATCCGCGCGGAAGTGTATCCGAAATGGGAAAGCGAGACGGATGAAGAAACCAAAGACTAACTCTTCCCCTGAACAGGACGGTAGGGCGAGCCTGTCCCCAGCGAGCCGAGTCGGACGTGTTCGAGGCCCGTCGAACGGCTCGCCGGGACGGAATCGCCCTACCGGGTTCATGGGCCGCGCGCGTGGCGCTGTGGCCAGGGGATCTTCCCCTGAACTGTTGTGTCTCGGCGCATGGTTGATTCAGATTTCCGCTGCCTTTGGTGCCGAGCTTTCCGATGGAGCGAACTGGCCGGCGTTCCGCGGACCGCAAGCCCGTGGTGTCGCGGAGGGTTCCAAGGTGCCCGAACGTTGGAACGTCGAGAAATCCGAGAACATCCAGTGGAAAACTCCAATTCCAGGCCTGGGTCATTCCTGTCCGGTCATTTGGGGGGACAAAATCTTCGTCACAACCGCGGTCCTTGCAACCGGCAATGCCGATTTGAAGATCGGCCTTTATGGAGACATTGGATCGGTCAACGAGCAGATGAAACACAGTTGGGTGCTGATCGCTTTGAGCAAAGCGGACGGAGCAATCCTCTGGAAAACGACGGCTCACGAGAGTGTCCCCAGGGTGAAACGCCATCCGAAATCCAGCCACGCCAACTCCACTCCGACCACGGACGGCAAACGCATCGTCTGCATTTTCGGCTCCGAAGGCCTGTTCTGTTTTTCGATGGACGGGAAGCTTCTCTGGCAAACTGATCTCGGCCCGCTCGACTCCGGCTACTTCGTGGTGCCCACCGCTCAATGGGGCTTTGCCAGTTCGCCCGTCATCCACGGGGATCGCGTCATCGTCCAATGCGACGTCCTGACGAATCCCTTCTTGGCTGCGTTCGATCTCAGCACCGGGAAAGAACTCTGGAGGACACCCCGTTCGGACGTGCCGACCTGGAGCACTCCCACCGTGGCCACGCGCGACCGACGATCGCAGATTCTCGTCAATGGGTTTCGGCACATCGGCGGTTACGATCTCGAAAACGGGAAAGAAATCTGGAAGTTGAAGGGCGGCGGAGATATTCCCGTGCCCACGCCGATTGTGTCGGACGACTTGGTTTTCATTACCAATGCCCACGGCAAGATGGCGCCGATTTACGCGATCCGGCTCGGCGCGACCGGCGACATCACGCTGGCCGACAATCAATCGAGCCACCCGCACGTCGCCTGGAGCATGAACCGCCGCGGGAATTACATGCAAACCCCCATCGTCGTCGGAGACTATCTGTACTGCTGCAACGACGCCGGAGTGCTCGCGTGCTACCACGCGAAGACGGGCGAACCGCAATACAGCGAACGGCTCGGTCCCGGCGGATCGGGCTTCACGGCTTCGGCCATCTCGGCGGATGGGAAGATTTACTTCACGAGTGAGCTGGGCGCGGTTTATGTCGTCAAAGCCGGACCGAAATTCGAGGTTCTGGCCCGGAACGAACTGGGCGAAACCTGCATGGCCACGCCGGCCATTTCCGAGGGCACGCTCTTCTTTCGCACCCGCAACCACATTGTGGCGATCGCGGAGAATTAGCCTGGGAGCGCCGGCATCCTGCCGGCACTGGAGTTTCGGGCATATTCAACCCCATGGTGCATCACCCGGAACTTTGTCTCAAACTTTGTCCTGAACTTTTGTTTCGTTCGGTGGCACTCGCCAGCAAGGATGCTGGCGCTCCCCTGGGCTCGCGGGAAGGAATTATCCGCGCGTCATTCCATAAATGTCGAGCGGCGATCCCTGAAAAGCGGAGGTCCTCTCCAATTTCATCCCGGCTTTTTCCGCCACGCGAATGGAGGCGATGTTTCTCGGATCGACGATGGAGATCAAGCGCTGGAAACCCAGTTTGCCGAAACCGTAGTCGCGGCAAGCCTTGAGCGCTTCGGTGCCGAGCCCTCGGCCCCAGTAGGTCGGTCTCAGACCGCAACCCAGCTCGATCTCGCGATTCCCATCCACTTCCCGCAAAACAAAGCCGCAATAGCCGATCAGAGTCCGGTCCGCGGGGTAAACGACGGCGTAAAGACCGAAACCATTCTGATCGTAAGCAGCCAGAATGCTCTCCAGGGCCGAGCGCGTTTCCTCTCTGGTTTTCGGCTGCATTAATGAAAAGCGCATA
>Ga0194125_10014601_pt1 | contig 10016 bp, 6 predicted proteins | sample TA2KigC250mmetaG_FD_148626 | JGI IMG/M metagenome (GOLD analysis project Ga0194125, IMG submission 148626) | Freshwater microbial communities from Lake Tanganyika, Tanzania - TA2015034 Kigoma Deep Cast 250m | ecosystem: Environmental > Aquatic > Freshwater > Lake | place: Tanzania: Lake... | reverse complement strand
CTCGAGGCTTCTCACTCAAAGACCGAGCCGTGGCCGGTCTGCCGCGGATTCGTCAGGCGGTTCGAGACTGGCCTGTGTTGGCCACCATCTTTAATCTTCGCAACCGTCTGCCCTTGGTGGCCCGACTCATGCAGCGACTCGTGGGCATCGCGGCCGAGCGACCCCTACCAAATTGGCATGCAAAAGGTTTCGCGCAACTGCGCAGGCAGGCGCAATTGCCCGAGACCTCCTTCGATGAGTGCGATCTCATTCTCTGGGCCGACACCTTCTCTGAATCGTTCTCACCCGCGGAATTGGTGGAAGTCCATCGAATGCTGCACGGCATGGGCTTCGCGGTGGCATGGTCGGGTGCGGCAGGCCACCAACCCCTCTGTTGCGGAAGAACAGCGCTCTCGGTGGGCATGATCGATGAGGCCAAGGCCCAGGCCGTGGGCTGTCTTGAGGCGCTTGGGCCCGCTCTCGAGCGGGGGGTTCCAATAGTCGGATTCGAGCCTTCGTGCCTATTGAGCATTCGTGATGAATGGCGCTCCTACGGGCTGGGTGGGGCCGCACAGCAACTGGCAAAACAGACCTTCTTGTTTGAAGAGTGGTGGGTCGCCCAACTAAAGTCGGGACGAATCAAGCCAACCGCACACGGCAGCGGGCTGGAGATTTTGGTCCACGGCCACTGTCATCAGAAGGCGCAGGCGGCGATCAACCCGACGCTCGAGGCGCTGCGTGCAGTGGGTGCCGAAGTGTCACTCATTGAGTCGAGTTGTTGTGGCATGGCCGGCAGCTTTGGCTATGAAGAGCGACACCAGGAGGTTTCGAAGGCCATGGCAGAACTGAGCCTGCTGCCGACTCTTCGCAAGGCACCTGCATCGGCCTGGATTGTTGCCGATGGCTTTTCTTGTCGACATCAAATTACCGACCTCTCGGGCCTGGGAGCAGAGCGTCAACCCATGCATGCGGCGGTTGCGCTGGCACGAATTCTTGCCAGGCCCATCCCCGCCCACGCTTAGGCGCACAATTTCATTTATCGCAACTTCAGTCATTCTCTCTACTTCAGTTAAATAGGCCCGTTATGGATCCCACCCTTCGCAAGCAAGCGCTCGATTACCACGCACTGCCCACCCCCGGAAAAATCGCCATCGCGCCCACCAAACAGGTGGTGAATCAGCGAGACCTCGCACTGGCCTATTCGCCTGGTGTGGCCGCGGCCTGTCTCGAGATCGCCGACGATCCGATGAACGTCTGGAAATACACCTCGCGAGGGAATCTGGTTGGCGTGGTCACCAATGGCACGGCCGTGCTGGGCCTGGGCAACATCGGGCCACTGGGTGCCAAGCCTGTGATGGAGGGTAAGGCCGTTCTCTTCAAAAACTTCGCCGGCATTGATGTCTTTGACATTGAACTCAATGAGCGCGAGGACCTCGACAAACTGGTGGAAGTGATTGCCGCCCTTGAGCCCACCTTTGGGGGAATCAACCTCGAGGACATCAAGGCCCCCGATTGTTTCTACATCGAGCGCAAGCTGCGCGAGCGCATGAAGATTCCTGTCTTTCATGACGATCAACATGGAACGGCCATTGTGGTGTCCGCTGCCTTGGTCAATGGCCTGGCAGTGGTCGAGAAAGAGATTTCGAAGATCAAGCTCGTGGTCTCGGGTGCCGGTGCCGCAGCGCTGGCCTGCCTCGATCTCCTGCTCGATCTTGGAATCAAGAAGGAAAACATCTGGGTGACGGACATCAAGGGCGTGGTCTATGAGGGCCGCAAGGAGTTGATGGACCCAGAGAAGGAGCGATTCGCGCAGCCCACCTCGGCGCGCACGCTGGCCGATGTGATTGCTGGTGCAGACGTTTTTCTTGGACTCTCGGCTGGTGGGGTTCTCAAGCCCGAGATGGTCAAGCAGATGGCCGAGCGCCCCATTATTTTTGCGCTGGCCAATCCCGAGCCAGAGATTCTTCCCGAAGATGCGCGCAAGGTTCGCCCCGATGTGATCATTGCCACGGGCCGAACCGACTATCCGAACCAGGTCAACAACGTGCTCTGTTTCCCGTTCATCTTCCGGGGGGCATTGGACGTTGGTGCGACCACGATCACGCGTGGAATGGAACTCGCTGCCGTGAAGGCGATGGCCGAGTTGGCCCGGGCCGAGCAGTCCGAGGTGGTTACCCGCGCCTACGGCACCGAGGGGATTTCATTTGGGCCGGACTACCTCATTCCCAAGCCTTTCGATCCGCGTCTTATTTTGCGAATCGCCCCTGCGGTGGCGCAAGCGGCCATGAACGATGGCGTGGCCGTTCGCCCTATTGCAGACATGAATGCCTACATGGACCGACTGCAAGAGTTTGTCTATCACTCTGGCAACTTCATGACGCCGATCATCACCGCCGCTCGCATGGCCGAGAAGCGGCGCATTGTTTTTGCCGAGGGCGAAGAGGAACGCATTCTTCGCGCGGTTCAGGTGGTGATTGATGAGCGACTGGCCGACCCGATTCTGATTGGGCGCCCTGCGGTGATCGAGCGACGCATCAAGCGATTCGGTCTTCGAATTCGCATCGGCGAGGACTTCGAGGTGGTCAACCCAGAGTTCGATGATCGCTTCCGTGAATATTGGGAGACCTACCATTCAATGACCGATCGCAAGGGTGTGACGGCCCAATACGCACAGATCGAGATGCGCCGCCGACACACGCTGATTGGCGCCATGATGATTCACAAGGGCCAGGCCGACGGAATGATTTGCGGAACCTTCGGCACGCATGACCTTCACTTGCATTATGTGGACCAAGTTCTGGGGCGCGCCAAGGGATGGTCGGTCTACGGGGCCATGAACATTCTCATACTGCCGTCTCGCGTGCTTGCGCTGGTCGACACCCATGTCAACGAGAATCCCTCGGCCGAGCACCTCGCAGAAATTACGCTCTCGGCCGCGCATGTCATGCGCTCGCTCGGACTCGAGCCCCGAGTGGCGCTTCTCTCACACAGCAATTTTGGTTCCGTTAATGCCGACTCCGCCCGAAAAATGCGTGCGGTGCTCTCGATGGTGCGCGCGCGCGAACCCGAGATGAACATCGATGGCGAGATGCATGCCGACGTAGCGATTGATGCCGAGTTGCGCCGAGCGATGATGCCGCATTCCACGCTTCAGGGCGATGCGAATTTGTTGGTCTTGCCAAGCCTCGAGTCGGCCAATATTGCCTACAACCTGCTCAAGCGGGCCGCCGGCAACAACGTGGCCATTGGTCCCATCTTGCTGGGATGCCGCGCACCGGTGCATATCCTCACCGCATCCGCCACGGTTCGGCGCGTGGTCAACATGACCGCGCTGACTGTGAAGCATGCCAACTCAGCGAGCTGGGCAGTGAGCCCGGTCTAGTAGGGAAGCAAGCTCGGTCTCACCGTGCGCGAGGGCTCGCTCAACTAAAACTCTCCAATGCGAACGGCCACGGCGGCGAGCACGGCTGCTGCGGCCGTCTCGGTGCGAAGAATGCGTGGGCCGCATCGAATGCCAACGAACCCAGCGCGTTGGGCCTGCTCCTCCTCCTCGTCTGTCCAGCCCGCTTCGGGCCCAATCGCGATGGTGAGGAAGTTAGAGAGTGGGGCCTGGCCCAGGGACTCCGATGCGAAGGGGTCCAAGATCCAGCGGGTCTGCTCCAACCCCTTTTTTCTCTGCTCGTTCTGCTCGTTCTGCTCGTTCTGCTCGTTCTGCTCGTTCTGCTCGTTCTGCTCGTTCTGCTCGTTCTGCTCGTTCTGCTCGTTCTGCTCGTTCTGCTCGTTCTGCTTCCTTTGACCAAATTGTTCACTGCGTTCGCCGCCCTTGCTGTCCTCGCTGTTCTCGATCGACGCGAAGTATTCGGCGGAACGCTGCAGAGGTGCAACGATTGGCACGGCATTGCGCCCACATTGGGCGGCCGCAGCCTCGGCGATTGCTCGCCAGTGGGCGAGTCGCTTCTCGAGCCGTGGCCCTTTGAGTTTCAACTGGCTGCGTTGCGCCGCAAGCGGCTGAATCAAGGTGGCGCCTAACTCACTGGCCTTCTGTACCACCCAATCCATTTTGTCGCCCAGGCAGAGGGCCTGGGCCACAGTGATCTGCAGGGGCGACTCGCGAGAGACGGTCTTCACGGCACCAACCTCCACCATGCAGGCCTTTGCATTGGCCTCTACAACCCGAGCCCCCGCCTCGTTGCCCAGCCCATCGAAAAGAATAACGGCATGGCCTTGTTCGGCGCGAAGCACGCGAACCAGGTGGTGGGAGGCCTCCTCGGAGAGTCTGCAGGGCCCCTGGGCCAGCGGGCTATGGAAGAGTCGAATCTGCATGGGTCGGGCTCATTGATCAGTTTTTCTTTGAAATAATGGTCAGGAACATCAATTGGTCTTAGGGGTGGTGGTCTCAGTAGAATCCCTATTCCTCTTTGCCCGCCGGACTCTCTAATCATGTCAAGCCAGTCTACCCAAGCCAGCCACTCCGCTCCCATGCGCCGTCAGATGGCCAATGCCATTCGGGCCCTGTCGATGGACGCGGTTCAGGCCGCCAACTCAGGTCACCCGGGCATGCCCATGGGCATGGCCGAGATTGCTGTGGCGCTCTGGGCAGACCACCTGCAGCACAACCCCAGCAACCCCGCCTGGGCCAACCGAGATCGCTTCGTGGTCTCCAACGGCCACGGCTCCATGCTTTTGTATTCCCTTTTACACCTCAGCGGATACGACCTTCCCATTGGCGAGATCAAGCGGTTTCGGCAGCTGCATTCCAAGACCCCAGGCCACCCCGAGGTCGACGTGACCCCCGGTGTGGAGACCACCACGGGCCCCTTGGGGCAGGGCATCACCAATGCCGTGGGCATGGCACTGGCCGAGCGACTTCTGGCGGCCGAGTTCAATCGGCCGGGCATGGAGGTCGTGGATCACCACACCTATGCGTTTCTGGGCGATGGCTGTCTGATGGAGGGCATTAGCCACGAGGCCTGCTCGCTGGCTGGCGTCTGGGGCCTCTCCAAACTCATCGCGCTCTACGACGACAACGGCATCTCGATTGATGGAAAGATCGACGGATGGTTTCGAGACGACACACGCAAGCGCTTTGAGGCCTATGGATGGAATGTGATTGGGCCGATTGATGGGCACGACGATTCAGCGGTGAGCCAGGCCATTGAGCGGGCCAAGGGCTGGGCACGCAATGGATGCAACGGCCGACTGGCCCCGACACTCATCATCTGCAAGACAGAAATTGGCAAGGGTTCTCCCAACCGAGTTGGCACTGCAAAGGCCCATGGGGAAGCGCTCGGCGATGCAGAGATTGCCTTGACCCGAGGCGCCATCGACTGGCCCCATGCCCCCTTTGAAATTCCATCCGATGTGGCCCAGGCCTGGAGTGCCAAGTCGCGTGGCGCCCAGATGGAGTCCGAATGGAAGTCCCTCTGGCAGCGCTATGCGTTGGCCCATCCCGAACTGGCCAAGCAACTCGATGATCGACTCTCCGGCCGCTTCCCCAAGGACTTGGAGTCGCGCAACCAGGCACTTATTGCAGAGTTCTGTAAGCAAATGCCCAATGTCGCTACACGCAAGGCCTCGCAGATGGTTTTGGATGACTTGGGCCCTCGTCTGCCCGCCTTCTTGGGTGGCTCGGCCGATCTCACGGGCAGCAACCTCACCAATTGGAAGGGCGTGGCGTCGCTCTCAGTGGATCGACAGGGCACCCTGACTGCGGGTCGACATGTCTCCTATGGAGTTCGGGAATTTGGCATGGCTGCCATCTGCAACGGCATTGCCTTGCACGGGGGCTTTGTTCCCTATTGCGGCACCTTCCTCACCTTCTCTGACTACAGCCGCAATGCCATTCGCATGGCCGCGCTCATGAAGCGCCAGGTGATTCATGTCTTTACCCACGATTCGATTGGCCTGGGCGAGGATGGGCCCACCCATCAGCCGGTGGAGCATCCGGCGAGCCTTCGGCTCATTCCAGGCCTTCATGTCTGGCGCCCAGCCGATGCGGTGGAGACTGCTGTGGCATGGCAGGCTGCACTCTCATACAAGTCGGGTCCCACGGCGCTGCTTCTTTCTCGCCAGGCCCTGCCACCGCAGATCTGTTCTCCGGAGCAGGCCAAGAATGTGAGCAAGGGGGGCTATGTGCTCTCGTCGGACGCCCAGCCAGATATTGTCTTGATGGCCACTGGTTCCGAGGTCTCCCTGGCCATGGCGGCAGCCGGCCAATTGCGTTCGCAGAAGGTTGCAGTGCGGGTGGTCTCCCTGCCTTCGACCACTGTTTTTGATCAACAGCCCAGCAGCTACAAAGAATCGGTGCTGCCCCACGGTGTGCCACGGGTGGTGATCGAGGCGGGTGTCACCGATGGCTGGTGGAAGTACCAGCCCGATGCGGTGATGGGCCTGGATCGTTTCGGTGAGTCCGCCCCGGCCGGTGAACTCTTCAAGCTCTTTGGCCTGACTGCCGAGGCCGTGGTGGAGACAGCTAAGATCGTGCTCAGTCACTCATAAATTCATTCATTGGCAAGGAGCGGTTCATGGCTTTTCGTGTAGCAATCAATGGTTACGGCCGCATTGGCCGCAATGTCTTGCGTGCTCACTACGAAGGCGGCAAGCGTCACGATCTTGAGATCGTTGCAATCAACGACCTCGGCAATTCAGAGACCAATGCACACCTCACCCGCTATGACACTGCGCATGGCCGTTTTCCGGGCGATGTAAAGGTGGAGGGCGAGCACATGGTGGTCAATGGCGACCGTATTCGTGTGCTTGCCAATCGCAATCCGGCCGACCTGCCCTGGGCAGACCTTGGGGTCGATCTGGTCATGGAGTGCACCGGCTTCTTTACATCCAAAGAGAAGGCCTCTTCGCACCTCTCCGGGGGAGCCAAGAAGGTATTGATCTCTGCACCGGGCGGAAAGGATGTCGATGCCACGGTGGTCTATGGTGTGAACCACTCGGTGTTGAAGGCCACTCACACGGTGGTCTCCAATGCCTCCTGCACGACCAACTGCTTGGCGCCGGTGGCCATGGTTCTCAATCAGGCCTTGGGCATTGAGTCGGGCCTAATGACCACCATTCATGCCTACACCAATGACCAGGTGCTCACCGACGTCTACCACGAGGACCTGCGCCGGGCGAGATCGGCCACCATGTCAATGATTCCCACCAAGACCGGCGCCGCCGCAGCCGTGGGCCTGGTTCTGCCCGACCTCAATGGCAAGCTCGATGGCTTTGCCATGCGCGTGCCCACCATTAATGTCTCGGTGGTGGATTTGAGTTTCCAGGCCAAGAAGGCGACTTCGGTCGATGAGGTCAATGCATTGCTCAAGGCCGCCAGCGAAGGCGCATTGGCTGGGGTATTGGGTTACAACACCGATCCCCTGGTGTCGATCGATTTCAACCACGACCCGCGCTCGAGTATTTTTGATTCCACCCAGACCCGCGTCTCTCCCGACGGACGATTGGTGAAGGTGCTCTCCTGGTATGACAACGAGTGGGGCTTTTCCAACCGCATGCTCGACACCGCGGTGGCCATGCTCTCGGCGAGGTAGAGACCATGAAGTTCAAGCGCATGAGCGATCTGGCGCTCAAGGGCAAACGCGTCTTCATCCGCGCCGATCTCAACGTGCCGCAAGACGACACCGGCCGCATCACCGATGACACGCGGATTCGCGCCTCGGTGCCTGCCATTCAGATGGCGCTCGATGCCGGTGCTGCGGTCATGGTGACCTCTCACCTGGGGCGCCCCACCGAGGGCGAGTTTCGACCCGAGGACTCCTTGGGCCCCATTGCGCTGCGTCTCGCGGAGTTGCTCGATCGCAAGGTGCCGGTGATTCATGACTGGCTCGATGGGAAGTTTCCGCTCGCACCGGGTGATCTTGTGGTGCTCGAGAATTGCCGCGTGAATGCGGGCGAAAAGAAAGACAATCAGGATCTCGCAAAGAAGATGGCCTCGCTCTGCGACATTTATGTGAACGATGCCTTTGGCACCGCCCACCGGGCCGAGGCCACCACCCATGGACTGGCCTTGGCTGCGCCGGTGGCGTGCGCGGGGCCTCTGATGGCCGCGGAACTCGATGCACTGGGTCGCGCATTCGAGAGCCCACGGCGGCCCTTGGTTGCGATTGTTGCGGGCTCAAAGGTCTCCACCAAACTCACCATCCTTCGCTCCTTGGCCGAGAAGGTGGACCAGTTGATTGTGGGCGGTGGCATTGCCAATACCTTTATGGCCGCGGCGGGCCTGCCCATTGGCCGCTCGCTGGCCGAACTCGATCTGCTCGATGAGGCCCGCGCCATCATGGCCACCATGCGGGCCCGCGGTGCCGAGGTTCCTCTGCCCGAGGATATTGTCACTGCCAATGAGTTCTCATCGCAGGCCCGCGCAAACAAAGTGCTTGCCCATAAGTGTGCCGATGACGACATGATTCTCGATATTGGTCCTCGCACGGCAGCGAAGTTGGCAGGGCTCATTGCCATGGCGGGCACCGTGGTCTGGAATGGGCCACTCGGTGTGTTTGAGATTGAGCAGTTCTCGGGCGGCACACGCACCCTGGCCGCGGCCATTGCCCACTCACCGGCCTTCTCCATCGCGGGCGGTGGCGACACCCTGGCGGCCATTGCCAAGTACAACATCGCCAATCAGATCGACTACATCTCCACCGGGGGTGGTGCCTTCTTGGAGTTCCTTGAAGGAAAAACACTTCCCGCTGTCTCGGCCCTGCTGGCCCGGGCGTAGGCGCCGTTTGTCTTGACCTGCCTTGGTGGGTGAAAATTGAGGTTTTCTCGAATTTCACCCCAAGGAGAACCCCATGGCCCTGGTCTCGATGCGACAACTGCTCGACCATGCTGCCGAAAACGGCTACGGCATCCCTGCATTTAATGTGAACAATCTCGAGCAGGTGCAGGCGATTATGTCGGCTGCGGCCGAGGTCGATGCCCCGGTGATCATGCAGGCCAGTGCGGGTGCAAGAAAGTATGCGGGTGAGGATTTCCTTCGCCACCTGATTGCGGCAGCAGTGGAGAGCTATCCGAAGTTGCCGGTGGTGATGCACCAAGACCATGGCCAGAGCCCCGCAGTCTGCAGTGGCGCCATTGGCCTGGGCTTCTCCAGCGTCATGATGGACGGCTCGCTCGAGGCCGATGGGAAAACCATCGCCAGTTACGACTACAACGTCTCAGTGACCAAAGAGGTGGTGCAGATGGCCCACCAGAAGGGCATCTCGGTCGAGGGCGAGTTGGGTTGTCTGGGGTCGCTCGAGACCATGCGCGGTGACAAAGAAGATGGCCATGGCACCGACTCCACCATGACCATGGACCAACTACTGACTGACCCGGAGCAGGCTGCCGATTTTGTTCGCCAGACCCAGCTCGATGCCTTGGCCATTGCCATCGGCACCAGCCACGGTGCATACAAATTCACACGCAAGCCCACGGGCGACATTCTTGCGATTGGTCGCATTCAAGAGATTCATCGCCGCATTCCCAATACCCACCTGGTCATGCATGGCTCGTCCTCCGTTCCCCAGGAGCTGCTCGATGAGATTCGCCAGTTCGGTGGCGATATGAAAGAGACCTATGGCGTGCCGGTGGAGGAGATTCAGAAGGCCATTGGGCATGGTGTGCGCAAGATCAACATCGATACCGACATTCGCCTGGCAATGACCGCGGCCATTCGTCGATTCATGGCAGAGAACCACGAGAAGTTCGATCCCCGCGATTACCTCAAGCCTGCCCGCGAGGCAGCCAAGGCCATCTGCAAGGCCCGCTATGAGCAGTTTGGCTGCGCTGGCCAGGCCAGCAAGATCAAGCCTGTGGCCCTCGAGGCCATGGCCAGTCGCTACCACTCGGGCGCGCTGGCCCAGGTTGTTCAATGACCGCTCTCTATCAGACATCGATTCGTTCACTGCCGCTGATTGGTCGCGGCAAGGTTCGTGACCTCTATGCGGTGGGCGATGACAAGCTACTGATGATCGCCAGCGATCGGCTCTCGGCCTTCGATGTGGTGATGTCCGAACCCATCCCCGAGAAGGGTGTGATCCTCAATCGCA
>Ga0194125_10014600_pt1 | contig 10018 bp, 4 predicted proteins | sample TA2KigC250mmetaG_FD_148626 | JGI IMG/M metagenome (GOLD analysis project Ga0194125, IMG submission 148626) | Freshwater microbial communities from Lake Tanganyika, Tanzania - TA2015034 Kigoma Deep Cast 250m | ecosystem: Environmental > Aquatic > Freshwater > Lake | place: Tanzania: Lake... | reverse complement strand
CATGGTCTGTTTCGGCGCCTTCACCGCCCTCTCTCTTCCCGTTGCCCTGGGGGCAAGCCTGGGCATCATGGTCCTGGCCAATATCCTGGCCCACGGTACCTACAATACCTTAGCCATTCCTTTTAGCTGGGCGCAGTTGAATAAGGGCAAGCCTAAACCAAGCGTAATTCTGCGGGAGAGGATCTTAGAAAAGATGAAGAGTAACTCGCAAAAGGTTCAGGATCTGGAAGGCCGCATCCAGGCGCTGATCGAGTCTATGCGCGAGGATCTGCGTCGCACAAATGCGCAGGTCGAAGCGCAACTGGCCGGAAAACAATTATCCGAAGCAGTCATAACCCTTGAGGGATCAGCACAAAGATTTGAGGCGGCTTTCAACCGTATGCGGGAACTCGGGGAAGAAGCAGATTCTCTGATGGGGCTGGCAGGCGAATTAATGGGCTTATTCAGCTCTTTAAATGAGCAGCTGAGCGAGGAGGAAGATCAGCAGCCCTTGATGATAAAGGGGGTCCTTTGGTTAAGAGACACAGTCTTCCGTAAGAGCGCTCATCGCCGTGCCACCCGGCTCATTGATTTTATGGATAGCGTGATGGGCTCTGACAGCGAGATTAAGTCTAAGAGGCATGACCTAAAAAGTGCCCTGGATGAACTACTTGAGAACACCATACATGACTGGGAGCGGCTCATTAAAAAGTATGCGCAGGCAGCAGAAGAGAGGCTCCCGGGACAAGCCGGCGGGCTAAGCGAGGCGGAGATCAGCGCGCTGAATGAAGAGTTCATTCAAAGATTTGTCATGCCGGCGCTCAATGAAGCTATCGAAGAAGCGCGAGGAATGGGCCGCCGGGTCAGCAGCGAACAAGTTTCCGGGTTCCTGGAGCATCTCAGGCGAAGCTTCGGCGCAATTGTCTATAACCTGCCCTGGTCTGCCGACGAAGCATTAAAAAAGAGAGCTGAGGCATTAAGAGAGGAAAGGAATAACTTCAGCTATCAGCTGAAAAACCTGGCAGACCGCCTGGCCGGGGGCATGGGGCATGTTGAAAACGATGTCTGGCGGGAGATCTTCTCCAGCCTGAACAATATGGAGAATACAGAAGAGATAAACCAGCTCAACCAGAGGGTCCTGGCTCTATCCGGCCGCCTGGATAAGGCAGCCAAGGCAGCCGGAAGGCTTTACAGCAATTTAGCCAACATATCTTTGTCGGAGGCGCAGCCCGGAGTTGAGGCAGCAGTCAGAAAGATCATCGAGACCAAAGATATCCAGCGCTGGCTGGTGTTGCGCGATAATCCGACGGTCCGGCAGAGATTCGGCACACAGGCCATTATGCAGATCAACGAGGCTTTATTTCATGAGATCGTCAGGCTCCTTTTTGCCGAAACCGGTCATGAGACTATTGAAAAGACCGGCTACGTCAGTTATCTGGGGCGATTAAGGCATCCGGGTTGTGTCGCGCCTTTATATCTGGTGGCGCTGCAAGGCGGCCACACTGCAGCCGCAGCAATGGGGACCTTGCGCAGCCTGCTTACCGACGAGGCCTTCTTAAGGTCCCTGCCTCCGGACTTAGCGCAAAAAATAGAACCTCTGACAAAGACTATTCTTGCGGACCAGGCCAATACAGACGCCATCCTCGCCCACCACGATAATTATTCGCTGGGCTGGCAATTCCTGGAGCTTGCCCAGGAAGCAGTAGTGCAGGGACTGCGTAGCGAGGACATGAGTTTCCGGCTCCAGGCGATCAATGCCATTAGAGCAGCTCCGACAGATAGGGATATTCCGGCAATAATGGGAGAAGTAGGCAGGCTTTTGGATCTGGGCCTTGCTGCTGAGCTTGCCGATAGCCTGCGCCTGCGCATCGCTTTTTATGACGCGCTTGCCGCGCGGGTAGTGCGGGATTTCTTCAGCCGGCACACGGGCCTGGATGGGGGAGTCGTGCTCATGCTGGGTGCGGTCTCCAAGGCGTACGCGGAAATAGAAGAGCAGATAAGGCGCTACCCCGACGAGCACACTGACAGGATGCGCGAGGATGCCCGCTATCGCGGCATTATAGAGATAAGGGAGAGCGTCTTTAAAGAGGGCCGCAGATTCATCGCCATGTTATTTACGCAGCAGGCAGAAGAACTGAATGCCCAGGAAGTCGAGACTATCGCCCGTTTCATGGAGTGCGACCCTGCCAGCATAGGGCTGCTTACCGAGTACATGCAAAGAGAGCGCCGGATAAATAAGAATATTCTGGCGATCATGACATTTTTGAATGGCGCGGGAGTAAATAATCCCGAGTTTCTCAGGGCTAAGCAGGCCCTGAAAGAAATAGCGGAGAGATTAGTGGCAGAGCTGTCGGAGGGCAAGTTCCAGACAGAAGAAATAGCCCTTGAGTTTTTATCCCGCGTGCTTCTTTTGATACAGGAACTCGGCCTGCCGGAAGAGATCCAAATAGCCTCGTCCCTGGTTACGCAGGGCAAGATGGATGTAAATAATCCGGTGCATGTGCTGGCCAGCTATCTGAATCTTACGTTCAGCCTGCAGCAGTCGGCAGTGCGCCGGGAGGTGAACTTTTTGTCTTATTTTGACATTATCCTGAGGGCAAGATCAGGCGCAGTGGCGCTGGGAGAAGAAGATATCCCCGAAGAGCACCGCCTGAATATCCGCGGTTTAGTCTATGAGGCCTTTCGCATGCGCGAGAAGATCCTGGAATTAGAAGCCCGCGCAAGGCAACAGGGGAGAAAACTAGTGGTCATCGGCAACCTCTCTTACGGTGGCGTAGCCTTATCCCCTATCACCGAAGAGAGGAACGGCAGCGGCTCCTTTATTGTGGGCACAGAGATCCCGGTCTGGTACACCAAGGTGGGTTCTACCGAGAGCCACAATAACGAGTTTGTCCTGGCGCAGAACCTTTTTAGCGCAGAGCAACTGCGTCTTTTAGCCGAAGAGCATCCTTTTGTGGTGGTGGTAGACGGAAGCACGTCTGTGGCGGACAAAAACCGCACCTCCGCGCACATCCCCGACGGATTCAAGGGCTACCGGAATTTCTTCATGGTGCTGAATCAGGCGCTTTACGGGACCTGTGATCCTGCCGAGTTTGAAGAGGATGAAGAGTTCCTGAAAGGGTTGCTGGATACCCCCAGCGCAAAAGAGCTGATGCAGGCTATCCAGGGCATGAGCATCCGTCCCCGCGCGCCCAATGCTTATGCATTCCGTTTTTGGTATGAGCGCAGCGCTGATCCTGCAGAGGGCAGAGAAGAGTTCCTCTATTTAAGGGTAGGCAAGAAAAGAGATACGCCTGCCCAGAAGGTGGACGTGGCAGGGCTCACCGGCCCCACCTGTGTTTTTATGCAGTCGGCGATCCACCCCGCTGATGTGGATCCGGATATCCAGAGAGATTTTATCGGCGGCCCGCACATCCCCGCATTTTTCGATGACAAAGAGCACTTTAAGGAGTTCTATCTTTCTTACGAAGAAGGCTACGGCGTAGTCCCTTCCAAGCGCTATATGTATGCTGCCAGAAGAGAGTTCGCCGAGTTTATGCGTAAGGCCGGCAGGCCGCTTTCTATGCGCGCTGCCACCACCGGAAAGGTACGTAGCGTCGAGACCCTGGTCCTTGACTTAGACGGAACCCTAGCGACTACAGACACTCCCCTGGATAACGGTACTGCCCGCCTCATCAACGAGATCCTGGCCGAAGGCAGGAGGGTCGTAATCATCACCGAAGACAGGGAGGAGAGGCTCGATCAGCGGCTTAAGAAATTAAACAGGGTGCCTAATTTGGCCATCTTTTCTGACAGCGGAACCAATGGCTATAGCTTCGATGCTTCCGGGGCCAAGGTTTATTTTAGCGAGCACAATGTAAAGAGCAATATCGCCCCGGCCTTTAGGCAGCACATCCTGGATTTAGTCGCGGCGAACTTTGCTCCCGGCTCATGGGAAGAAGATCTTCGTCCGGGAAGGGCATCGCCTGACCTGCGCGTTGACTTAAGGAACGTGGCAGGCAGGACAGATTTTATCAAGAAGTTACAGCAACTCCTTCCGGATAACGGGATTGCGGTCAAGGTTTACAAGGCAGGAAGGAGTTCGGTAAAGATCGTCTTGCAGCATAAAGAGGATGCCCTGATGTTCCTTGTGGCAAAGTTCGGCCTGGATAAGTCAAAGATCCTGCTTATCGGAGATTCTGCCCATACGCAAGGCGTGGACAGGGGCTTATTAACCGCCCTGCCGGAAGCAATCAGTATTAATGTCGGCGGATTTTCTGCGACGGTGAGCCGCGAGAATCCCCAGATCGTCCAGTATGACAATGGCGGGGTAGAGACAGCGCTTCGGCTCTTATCCAACGTGCGCATGTATGCAGGCTTACCTGAACACCTGATCGTTCCGACGAACAAAGGCCAGCCCGAAGAAGGTAAGAGCAGCAGTCCTACTCTCATCCTTCCGTCAACCCAGGCAAAATACGGCCACCTGCCTCAATTTATCCAGGGCTGGATCGCGGCAGTAGTAGAGTTCTGGCAGGCCTTCTGGGGGATCTTATCCTTTGTGCGCTCTCACGGAGAGCAGACAGAAGAAGAGTTACGCCAGCGCCAAATAGGACATGCCTTTATCTGGAGTACACAATCCACTGCCTTTGTCGCAGCCATGGTCTGTTTCGGCGCCTTCACCGCGCTCTCTCTTCCCGTTGCCTTGGGAGCAAGCCTGGGCATCATGGTCCTGGCCAATATCCTCACCCACGGTACCTACAATACCTTAGCCATTCCTTTTAGCTGGGCGCAGTTGAATATAGCGTCTGCCTCTTCGGTAAAGTCCCACGTCGGGCTTCCTCAGGCAAATACCGCAGTAGCCGCTAAATTAAAAGCAGAGATCAAAAGACGCGGCAGGGTCACCTTTAAGGAGTTTATGGAGGCAAGCCTCTATGATCCCGAAGGCGGCTATTATACCAGCGGCACAGTAAAGATCGGCTCTCCCGGACAAGGCCACTTCTCCACTTTTCCGGAGATGTTCCATCCGCATTTTGGCAATGCCCTGGCCCGGCAGCTTAGAGAGATGTGGGAGAACATGGGCAGGCCTTCAGCATTTGATATTGTAGAGATGGGCGCCGGAAACGGCACTATGGCGCGCGATATCCTGGAAGCCGCACGCCAGGAGTCTCCGGATTTCTTCCGCGCCCTGCGTTATAAGATCATAGAGATCAGCTCGGCCCTCAGGCAGAGGCAAGAGGAAACTATTTCTCAGGGTGAGGACGGCGCAGGTTATGCGGGTAAACTCGAACACATCAACGAGGAGGATCTGGAGGCCGTGGAAGGCGTCATCCTCTCTAATGAGCTTCCGGATGCTATGCCGGTACACCGCGTCAAGCTCTTTCACGGCACGCCGGCTGAGTGCTATGTTAAAGTAGATGAAAACGGCAACTTCAGGGAGACTTGGGATATAGTCTCTTCGCCGCTGATCATAGACTACCTTAATAAGATCTGCGCCTTAGAGGGCGTGCGCGACTTCGAAGAGCTATTCTCCGCTTCACCCGACGCAGAGATCGCCGTAAACCTGGGGGCTTTAAGCTGGTACGAAAATATTTCCCTTGCCCTTAAGAGGGGTTATATTCTCACCATTGATTACGGCTTGATCGAGACTTCCTTCCGGCAGCAATTCGCCACCGTGGCGGAAGGAAAGGTTAAGATCGCACGCGCGGTGCGCACCTTTAGCGGCCACGAGTCCAAGGCCGAAGACGTATATCTTTATCCCGGCGGAGTGGATATCACCTCGGATGTTTATTTCCCGCTCCTTCGCGCCCTCGGCATAGATGCGGGCTTATCCAGCGAGGGCTATATTACCCAGCAGAGATTCCTGACTAATCTGGGGGCGGATAAGACGCTTTTCGAGAGGTTGCCGTCGCAGGACAGCTACTTTGTTTTTATCCAGAGCAAAGGCTTAAGGCAGGGTTCGCTTAAGGGCTTACAGGGGTCAATAGATCTGAGCGAGCTTGGCCGGGAGGAGCTTGCCCGTTTAAGGCCGCAGAAAGAGTTGGTCAACCAGGAGGACGTAGTCGTCGACGGCGAAAAGAAGTTCACAGTGGCAGAGGAAAGGGAAGGCTACCCTGATGAACTGGGTGCCCGGGAAACGCCAAAGGCAGCAAGCAAAGTTCCCGGCGGTATTGACCTGCGCCGCCTGCCGGTGGCGATTCAGGCGAAGTCAGCAGGAGCTCCGGTATTTTCTTCGCAGGCTAAATCCGGGCCTGACCCCGAATGGCAGGAGATGCAGGGCCTGCTTAATTCCGGGATCATTCCTTCCGTAGAGCGCATCAGAGAGTATGTGGGAGCCTCCTGCGATTCTAATGATTGTGCGGTGAGGATAGAAAGGGCGCTTGTCTGCCTTGCGGATACCTTGCGCCTGGAAGAGGAGACAGGCTCTCCTACCGGGATAGAAATAAAAGAGCTGCTTGTTCTCCTGGAATCAGGCACATCGCCGGAGAGCATCCGGATACAGCTAGGCCGAAACAACTGATATTTAACCTTGACAATAAGGAGGTTTGCTGGTATATTTATAACAACTTAGAGAAAGGACCTTTAAGCCAGCCCCGCGAGGCTGGTAAGGTAAAGCAGAATGAAAAAGGCAAGTTTAGAGAAAGATGCCACCCAACCAGAATAAAAGGTTGGGTTTTTTATTGCCCGCAGGAGTTCAAGATGGAAGAAAAAGCCAAAGTACTGGATAAAGAGACCCTGAACCGCACGCTTACCCGCATGGCCCATGAGATCTTAGAGAAGAATAAGGGCACGGAGGGCCTCTGCCTGGTGGGGATCAGGAACCGCGGGGTCTACATCGCCCGGCGGCTGGCCGAGGCCATAAAAAGAATAGAGGGCAAGGAGGTGCTGGTAGGGGCCCTGGACATCACGCTTTACCGCGATGACCTGACCCTGATCGCCGCGCAACCGGTGGTGCATAAGACCGAGATAGATTTCGATATCAGCGGCAAGAACCTGGTGCTTATCGACGATGTTTTGTATACCGGACGGACCATCCGCGCGGCGCTGGATGCCCTGATGGATTTTGGCCGGCCAAAGACGATACAGCTTGCGGTGCTGGTTGACCGCGGCCACCGGGAGTTGCCGATCCGGGCGGACTTTGCCGGAAAGAATATCCCTACCGCCAAAGATGAGACCGTGGAAGTGCGCCTGGAAGAGACGGACGGAAAAGACGAGGTGGTGATCGTAGAAAAATGACCTGGACGCGCAAGGACCTTTTAGGTTTAGAGGAACTCAGCAAAGAAGAACTGGAGATAATTTTATCCACGGCTGAGTCTTTTAAAGAAGTCTCAACCCGCGAGATCAAGAAGGTCCCGGCCTTACGCGGCAAGACCGTGGTCAACCTTTTTTATGAACCCTCAACGCGCACCCGCGTCTCCTTTGAGGTGGCGGCTAAAAGGCTATCTGCGGATGTGATCAATATCGCGACCGAAACTTCAAGCGTCAAAAAGGGAGAGACCCTTATTGACACCGGAAAAAATATCCAGGCCCTGAAAGCTGACATCATCGTCATGCGCCACAATTATTCCGGAGCTGCGGCGATGCTGGCGCGCCATTTAGATATCAGCATGGTCAATGCCGGAGACGGCTGGCACGAGCACCCGACCCAGGCGCTCCTGGACATCTTTACCCTCAAAGAAAAACTCGGCCGTATCAGCGGGCTTAAGGTAAGTATCGTCGGAGACATCGCTCATTCGCGGGTGGCGCGCTCAAATATCTGGGGCCTGGCCAAATTAGGCGCCCAGGTCACTGTCTGCGCTCCGGCCATGCTCATCCCTCCGGCGATCGAAGAGATGGGCGCGCGGGTAACGACGGATATTGACGAGGCATTGAAGAATGCGGATGCGGTGAATGTCTTAAGGATGCAGTTTGAGCGCGATGAAAAGGCCGCTTTTCCTACGCAATTAGAGTATTTTAAAAATTTCGGGATCACCCGGGAGCGGCTTGCCAAGGCAAAGAAGGAGATCGTGGTCATGCATCCGGGCCCGATAAACCGCGGCATAGAGATGTCAAGTGAAGTCGCAGACGGCGCAAATTCGGTGATCCTGGAGCAGGTGACTAACGGCATCGCGGTGAGGATGGCAGTCCTTTTCTTGGTCGCCCAGGCAAGAGAAAATGCAGTAGGTAGTAGTTAGCAGGTAGTAGGTAGGGAAAAACCAATGAAAATCTTGATTAAGAGCGGCAGAATAGTTGATCCGCAAAATAATCTGGACGAAGTCTGCGATATCCTGGTCGAAAATAGCAGGATATCCAAGGTCGCCAGGAATATCCGTAACGGCGCTGACGAGACTATCGATGCTACGGATAAAATCGTCCTGCCCGGCATTGTGGACATGCATGTGCATCTACGCGAGCCGGGCCGCGAGGACAAAGAGACGATAGCCTCAGGCACCCTGGCCGCGCTTGCCGGCGGAGTGACCAGTCTCCTGGCCATGCCTAATACCTCGCCGGCCATGGATAGCCCGGAAAATATTCAACTCCTGAAAAATATCATCAAGAATAGCGCCAAAGCCGATGTCTTTATCGCCGGGGCCATCACCAGGGCGCGCGAGGGCAAAGAACTTGCTGAAATAGGCAGGCTGAGGCGCGCAGGCGCGATCGCCATCACTGACGACGGCGCATCCGTAGATGCGGATAAATTGATGCTTGAGGCCCTAAAAAGAGCCAAGGCCGAGAAGCTTGCCGTCATCTGTCACTCTGAAGATAAAAAGCTTTCTGCGGGGGGAGCGGTGAACCTGGGGTTGACCTCGACGCGGCTGGGCCTGAGGGGTATCTCTAAAGAGAGCGAATATAAAAGGATAGAGCGGGACATTAATCTGGCACAACGCGCCCAAGCAAGCATCCATATCGCCCATGTCAGCTGCAAGGAGTCGGTTGAGATCATCAGCCGCGCTAAGAAAAAGGGCATAAGAGTGACTTGCGAAACCGCGCCCCACTATTTTAGCTTAAGCGAAGAAGCGGTTGCCGGTTTTGACACCAATGCCAAGATGAATCCGCCGCTACGCGCTAAAATAGATGTCGGGGCGGTCAAGGCAGGCTTAAAAGACGGGACCATCGATGCCATCGCCTCAGACCATGCACCGCATACGGAAAACGAGAAAGAGATCGAGTTTGAGCGCGCGGAGTTCGGGGTGATTGGCCTTGAGACAGAACTGGCTGTGGCGATCACGGAGCTGGTCCAGACAGGCATTTTGGACTGGAATAGCCTGGTAGAAAAAATCAGCCTGAATCCGGCAAGGATCCTCGGCCTTAAGAAGGGTACGCTCTCCGTCGGGCAGGACGCGGATATCATCGTGGTCTCACCGGAAAAAGAATGGGTAGTCAAAAAGGAAGAGCTTCTTTCTAAATCCAAGAATTCGCCCTTCTTAGGCAGGACCCTGAAGGGCGTCGTCGAATATACGCTTTGTAACGGCAAGGTCGCGTATAAAAAATGAAGTTCCTTCTGACCAAAGAACTGGGCCGCCTGGCCAAGTGGCTCAGGATCCTCGGGCTTGATACTACTTATTCCAAAGAAGCCAAAGCCGCAACTCTGATCATCGAGGCCCTGCGCGAAGAACGCATTATCATCACCCGTAATCACCGCCTCCCCGCCGGCCGGGGAGTAAGGATTGTAGTGATCGAGCAGGAAAAGATCAAAGCGCAGTTAGCCGAAATTCTAGAGGCATTAAAGATTAATCCGGATCCAGGTCAGATGTTTACGCGCTGCATCCTCTGCAATGAAGAGCTTCAGGCTGTTGAGAAAGAGAAGGTAAAGGACAAGGTGCCGGAATACGTGTATAAAACCCAGGAAGAGTTTATCACCTGCCCCAAATGCAGGCGCATCTACTGGCAGGGAACGCACTGGGGAAACGTTGCATCGACGATTAAAGAACTGAAGTTACGTTAACCGTTTACCGTGTACCGTTTACCGTCGACGGTTAGCGGTTAACGGTAAACGCACCAAAGCTGTTCCAGAGCAGGTGAAATGGAATTTATCGCCGATTTTCATATTCATTCCAGGTATTCAAGAGCGACGAGCCGGGAT
>Ga0194125_10014593_pt1 | contig 10021 bp, 7 predicted proteins | sample TA2KigC250mmetaG_FD_148626 | JGI IMG/M metagenome (GOLD analysis project Ga0194125, IMG submission 148626) | Freshwater microbial communities from Lake Tanganyika, Tanzania - TA2015034 Kigoma Deep Cast 250m | ecosystem: Environmental > Aquatic > Freshwater > Lake | place: Tanzania: Lake... | reverse complement strand
GGGGGACAACATCAAGATGGTGGTGACGCTGATCACCCCGGTGGCGATGGAGCAGGGGCTGCGCTTTGCCATCCGCGAGGGCGGCAAGACCGTCGGCGCCGGCGTCGTCGCCAGAGTCATCGAGTAACTGGAGCGCGGCAACCGGGTGGAGCGCGGCAACAGGGGCATAGCTCAACTGGCAGAGCGTCGGTCTCCAAAACCGAAGGTTGGGGGTTCGAGGCCCTCTGCCCCTGCCACAGACTGGACGGGATCGGAAACTGGATCGGATGGCGGACATCATCAGACTGGCGGTCGGCGCGGCGCTCCTGACCAGCGGCGTGGTCGCGTATTACTGGCTAGGGGAGAACGCGAACCTGCTGCTGCGGGTGTTGGCGATCATCGGCGGCATTGCGGCCGGCGCAGCGGTAGCGCTGACCAGCGGGCCGGGGCGCGAGTTTGTCTCCTTCACGCGCGAGTCGGTCGGCGAGGTGAAGAAGGTGGTGTGGCCGGCGCGCAAGGAAACGATGCAGACGACGGCGGCGGTGTTCGCTTTCGTCGTGGTGATGGCAGTGTTCCTCTGGATCAGCGACAAGAGCCTTGAATGGGTGCTCTATGACCTGGTGCTGGGGTGGAAGAAGACCTGATGAACCGCACGGGAACGGCAGACATGTCCAACATGGCCAAACGCTGGTACGTCGTGCACGCCTACTCGGGCTTCGAGAAATCGGTGCAGCGCGCACTGGAGGACCGCATCACGCGCTTCGGCATGCAGGACAAGTTCGGCAAGATCCTGGTCCCGGTCGAGGAAGTGGTCGAGATGAAGGGCGGCCAGAAGCACATGTCCGAGCGCAAGTTCTTCCCGGGCTACGTGCTGGTCGAGATGGAAATGAACGACGACACCTGGCACCTGGTGAAGAACACCAACAAGGTCACCGGTTTCGTCGGCGGCACGGCCACCAAGCCCACGCCGATCTCCGAGAAGGAGGTCAACGCCATCATGCAGCAGATGCGCGAGGGGGTGGAGAAGCCCAAGCCGAAGGTGCTGTTCGAGAACGGCGAGATGGTGCGCGTCAAGGACGGCCCGTTCACCGATTTCCAGGGCACCGTCGAGGACGTGAACTACGAAAAGAGCCGGTTGCGCGTGGCGGTGACGATTTTCGGGCGCTCGACTCCGGTCGAGCTCGAGTTCGGCCAGGTCGAGAAGGCCTGAGCCTCGTATTGATTTTCAGCGGGGAGGGCACCGGGATGGTCCCGGGGCCCGCTTGGACCCGATAGGAGAGCAAGCATGGCGAAGAAGATCCTCGGTTTCATCAAGCTGCAGGTTCCCGCGGGCAAGGCCAATCCGGCCCCGCCCATCGGCCCGGCGCTGGGCCAGCGCGGCCTGAACATCATGGAGTTCTGCAAGGCGTTCAATGCCCAGACGCAGAAGGTCGAGCCCGGCCTGCCGCTGCCGGTCGTGATCACCGCGTTCACCGACAAGAGCTTCACCTTCATCATCAAGACGCCGCCGACCACGGTGCTGATCAAGAAGGCGGCGGGCCTGGAATCCGGCAGCCCGCGCCCGCACACCGACAAGGTGGGCAAGATCTCCCGCAAGCAGGTCGAGGAGATCGCCAAGACCAAGATGCCCGACCTGAACGCGGGCGACCTCGAGGCCGCGATGCGTACCGTCGCCGGCAGCGCGCGCTCCATGGGCGTGATCGTGGAGGGCATGTAAATGAGCGCATCCAAGCGCAGGAAGGCAATCGCCAGCAAGGTGGACCGCGACAAGGTATACGCGGCCCTGGAGGCGATGAAGCTGGTCAAGGACACGGCGACGGCGAAGTTCGACGAATCGGTCGACGTCGCGGTCAACCTTGGCATCGACGCCAAGAAGTCGGACCAGACGGTACGCGGCGCGGTGGTGCTGCCCGCGGGCACCGGCAAGAAGGTACGCGTGGCGGTGTTCGCGCAGGGCGATCGCGCCGAGGCGGCCAAGGCGGCGGGCGCGGACCTGGTCGGCATGGACGAGCTCGCCGAGCAGGTCAAGGCGGGCAAGATGGACTTCGACATCGTCATCGCCGCCCCGGAAGCGATGCGGGTGGTAGGCCAGCTGGGCCAGATCCTGGGCCCCCGCGGCCTGATGCCGAACCCGAAGGTCGGCACCGTGACCCCGGACGTCGCCGGCGCGGTGAAGAACGCCAAGGCCGGCCAGGTGCAGTTCCGCGCCGACAAGGCGGGCGTGATCCAGTGCACGATCGGCCGCGCCTCGTTCAGCCCGGAGCAGCTGCGCGACAACCTGGCCGCGCTGGTGGAGGCGCTCAACCGCGTCAAGCCCTCGAACACCAAGGGCATCTATCTGAGGAAGCTTTCGGTGTCCAGCACGATGGGCATGGGCGTGAAGGTGGACCCGTCCTCGTTCTGGACTCAGGCGCAGCAGTAGAACGAAACAGGACTTTGGGCCGTCGCCTCCGAGAGGGGGCGGCAGCTGTCAAAGACCGTAGGGGCCCGGACCATGGAAGGTTTCATGCAGGGGCTTAATCGTGCCGTTCCCTACGCAGACGGCGGTCCGGAGGAAGGAACTGGAATGAGGTTCCCGATTCAAGGTCGCCATGGCGGGAAGGTCGGGGTTCGAGGCAACACGGGCCTTTCCATTCACCAACCAAGCAAGGAGGTAGACCTTGGGTCTCAATCTTGAGCAGAAGCGGGCGGTCGTCAGCGAGGTCGCCGCACAGATCGCCAAGGCGCAGGCGGTGATCGTCGCGGAGTATCGCGGCCTCGACGTCGGGACGGTGACCAAGCTGCGCGCGAAGGCGCGCACTTCGGGCATCTACTTGCGGGTGCTGAAGAACACCCTCGCGCGGCGCGCCGTCAAGGGCACGCCGTTCGAGAAGCTGTCCGACCAGATGGCCGGGCCGCTGATCTACGGCATATCGCAGGACCCGGTGGCCGGCGCGAAGGTGCTGTCGGAATTCGCCAAGGACAACGAGCTGTTCGTGATCAAGGCCGGCGCCATGCCCAACTTGCTGATGTCCGTCGAGGACGTCAAGGCGCTGGCGACGATGCCGGGCCGCGAGGAACTGCTGGCGAAGCTGCTGGGCACCATGCAGGCGCCGATGGCGAAGCTGGTGCGGACCATGAACGAGGTGCCGGGCAAATTCGTCCGCGCGCTCGCCGCGGTTCGCGACGCGAGGGCAAAAGCCGCGGCCTGATTCCGGCGCCGCTGGCCGATCTCAATTCAGCAACCTTTCGAAAACATACGGAGCAGAAGATGGAACGTGCACAGATTCTGGAAGCAGTATCGAGGCTGACCGTCCTGGAGCTTTCGCAGCTCATCAAGGACATGGAAGAGAAGTTCGGCGTCTCCGCCGCGGCTGCGGTTTCGGTCGCGGCCCCGGCGGCCGGCGGCGGCGCGGCTGCCGCGGCGGCCGAGGAGAAGACCGAGTTCACCGTGATGCTGCTCGCCGCCGGCGACAACAAGGTGAACGTCATCAAGGCGGTGCGTGAAGTGACCAGCCTGGGCCTGAAGGAGGCCAAGGACCTGGTCGACGGCGCGCCTAAGGCCGTCAAGGAAGGCATCGCCAAGGCCGAGGCCGACACCGTCGCCAAGAAACTGGCGGATGCCGGCGCGAAGGTTGAAATCAAGTAACGCCCGACGCATTCGGAACCCGGGAGCGGCCGCCGGCCGTTCCCGGTCCGAGGCCACAGGAAAGGCCGCGCCGCCGGAGCGCTGCCTTTCCCCTGACCTCTGGCCGCTTGCCCCACTGGAGCTTCGATGACCTTTTCTCTGACCGAGCGTAAACGCATCCGCAGGAGCTTTGCCAAGCGTGCCATCGTGCAGGACGTGCCGTTCCTGCTGGCGACCCAGCTGGAGTCCTACACCGCATTCCTCCAGGCGCATGTGGCCGCGGAGGGCCGGCGCAGCGAGGGACTGCAGGCCGCGTTCACCTCGATCTTCCCGATCTCCTCGCAATCGGGCAACGCGCGGCTGGAGTTCGTCAGCTTCCAGCTCGGCGAGCCGCCGTTCGACGTCAAGGAGTGCCAGCAGCGCGGCCTGACCTACGCCAGCCCGCTGCGCGCCAAGGTGCGCCTGGTGATCATGGACAAGGACTCGCCGCGGCCGGCACCCAAGGAGGTGAAGGAGCAGGAGGTCTACATGGGCGAGATCCCGCTCATGACCACCACGGGCTCCTTCATCATCAACGGCACCGAACGGGTCATCGTCAGCCAGCTGCACCGCTCGCCGGGCGTGTTCTTCGAGCACGACCGCGGCAAGACCCACAGCTCGGGCAAGCTGCTGTTCTCTGCCCGCGTTATTCCCTACCGCGGCTCCTGGCTCGACTTCGAGTTCGACCCCAAGGACATCGTCTTCTTCCGCGTCGACCGCCGCCGCAAGATGCCGGTCACGATCCTGCTCAAGGCGCTGGGTTACACCCCGGAGCGGATCCTGAAGGAGTTCTTTGCCTTTGACACCTTCCAGATCGGCGCCGATGCCGTGCAGTTCGAGATCGTGCCCGAGCGCCTGCGCGGCGAGATCGCCCGCTTCGACATCAACGACAAGTCGGGCCAGCTGATCGTCGCCAAGGACAAGCGCATCACGGTCAAGCACATCCGCGAGATGGAGGCCCACGGGATCAAGCGCGTCGCCGCCCCCGACGAGTTCATCATCGGCCGCACCCTGGCGCACAACGTGGTCAACGGCGACACCGGCGAGATCGTCGCCAACGCCAACGAAGAGATCACCGAGGACCTGCTCGCCAAGCTGCGCGAGGCGAAGGTCGCCAAGGTGCAGACGCTGTTCATCAACGATCTGGACCAGGGCGGCTACGTGTCGCAGACCCTGCGCGCGGACGAGACCGCCGACATGACCGCGGCGCGCGTCGCCATCTACCGCATGATGCGCCCGGGCGAGCCCCCCACCGAGGAGGCGGTCGAGGCGCTGTTCAACGGTCTGTTCTTCGCCGAGGAGCGCTACGACCTTTCGGCCGTCGGCCGGATGAAGTTCAACCGCCGCATCGGCGCGCCGAGCGAGTTCAGCTGGCAGCTGCGGCTGCGCAACATCGCCCTGCCGCGCGAGATCGAGGACGAGGTGCGCGCCTATTTCAAGCACGCGCCGGAGCTGCACCTGGGCAAGGTGGCGCTCGAGGGCGTTGCCACCGAGGCCGGGGCGCAGGCGGTGCTGGAGAAGATGTACCAGGACCTGAAGGCCAGGGGCGTCGACAAGCAGAAGCTGGAAGCGAAGATCGAGCTGCGATTCACGCTCTCGCCCAGGGACGTCGTCGAGGTGATCCGGATTCTGGTTGAGCTGCGCAACGGCCGCGGCGACATCGACGACATCGACCACCTCGGCAACCGCCGGGTGCGCTCGGTGGGCGAGCTGGCGGAGAACCAGTTCCGCGCCGGCCTGGTGCGCGTCGAGCGCGCCGTCAAGGAGCGCCTGTCGCAGGCGGAGTCCGAAAACCTGATGCCGCACGACCTGATCAATGCCAAGCCGATCTCGGCCGCGATCAAGGAGTTCTTCGGCTCCAGCCAGCTGTCGCAGTTCATGGACCAGACCAACCCGCTGTCGGAGATCACGCACAAGCGGCGCGTCTCGGCGCTGGGACCGGGCGGCCTGACGCGCGAGCGCGCCGGCTTCGAGGTGCGCGACGTGCACCCGACCCACTACGGCCGGGTGTGCCCGATCGAGACCCCCGAGGGTCCCAACATCGGCCTGATCAACTCGCTCGCGCTGTACGCGCGCACCAACCGCTACGGCTTCCTCGAGACGCCGTACCGCAAAGTGAAGGACAGCAAAGCGACCAGCGAGATCGAGTTCCTGTCCGCGATCGAGGAGGGCCACTACGTCATCGCCCAGGCCAATGCGGCGATGGACAGGAACGGCAGGCTTACCGACACGCTGGTGTCCTGCCGCTTCAAGAACGAGTTCGAGCTCAAGGCGCCCGAGGAAGTGCAGTACATGGACGTGGCGCCGTCACAGATCGTCTCGGTGGCGGCATCCCTCATTCCGTTCCTCGAGCACGACGACGCCAACCGCGCGCTGATGGGCTCCAACATGCAGCGCCAGGCGGTGCCCTGCCTGCGGCCGGAGAAGCCGCTGGTCGGCACCGGTGTCGAGCGCACCGCGGCGGTCGACTCCGGCACCTGCGTCATCGCCCTGCGCGGCGGGCTGGTGGATTACGTCGACGCCAACCGCATCGTGGTGCGCGTCAACGACGATGAGACCGTCGCCGGCGACGTCGGCGTGGACATCTACAAGCTCACCAAGTACACGCGCTCCAACCAGAACACCAACATCAACCAGCGGCCCGTGGTGAAGCAGGGCGAGAAGATTGCCAGGGGCGACGTCATCGCCGACGGCGCCTCCACCGACCTGGGCGAGCTGGCGCTGGGACAGAACATGCTGGTCGCGTTCATGCCCTGGAATGGCTACAACTTCGAGGATTCCATCCTCATCTCCGAGCGGGTGGTCGCCGACGAGCGCTTCACCTCGATCCACATCGAGGAACTGACGGTGGTGGCCCGGGACACCAAACTGGGACCCGAGGAGATCACGCGCGACATCTCGAACCTGTCCGAGGCGCAGTTATCGCGGCTGGACGAGTCCGGCATCGTCTACATCGGCGCCGAGGTCGAGGCCGGCGACGTGCTGGTGGGCAAGGTGACCCCGAAGGGGGAGACCCAGCTCACCCCAGAGGAGAAGCTGCTGCGCGCGATCTTCGGTGAGAAGGCCTCCGACGTGAAGGACACCAGCCTGCGCGTGCCCTCGGGCATCTCCGGCTGTGTCATCGACGTGCAGGTGTTCACGCGCGAAGGCATCGAGCGCGACAAGCGCAGCGCCTCGATCATCGACGAGGAGCTCAAGCGCTACAAGACCGACCTCGCCGACCAGTTGCGCATCGTCGAGTCGGACACTTTCGAGCGCCTGGAGCGCCTGCTCACCGGCAAGAGCGCGAACGGAGGACCGAAGAAGCTGGCCAAGGGCTCCAAGGTGACCAAGGGCTACCTGGAGACCCTGGAGCGCTACGACTGGTTCGACATTCGGCTGGCCAACGAGGCGGCCGCCGCCCAGCTCGAGGCGCTCAAGGAGTCGCTGGCGCAGAAGCGGCGCGAGTTCGACGCCATGTTCGAGGCCAAGAAGAAGAAGCTCACCCAGGGCGACGAGCTGCCCCCTGGGGTGCTGAAGATGGTCAAGGTCTACGTCGCGGTGAAACGGCGCCTGCAGCCGGGTGACAAGATGGCCGGCCGCCACGGCAACAAGGGCGTGATCTCGCGCATCGTGCCGGTCGAGGACATGCCGCACATGGCCGACGGCACGCCGGTGGACCTGGTGCTCAATCCGCTGGGCGTGCCCTCGCGGATGAACGTGGGCCAGATCCTCGAAGTGCACCTGGGCTGGGCCGCCAAGGGCCTGGGCCACAAGATCGAGGCCATGCTGAAGGCGCAAGCCAAGGCGGCGGAGCTGCGCAGGTTTATCGAGAGCATCTACAACGTCAGTGGCAAGGAGGAGGGCATCGCCCGCCTCGGCGAGGAGGACGTGATGCAGCTCGCAGGTAACCTGAAGGAGGGCGTGCCATTCGCGACGCCGGTATTCGACGGCGCCTCGGAGGCGGAGATCAACGCCATGCTGGAACTGGCTGGGCTGCCTGCCAGCGGCCAGGTGACGCTGTTCGACGGCCGCACCGGCGAGGCTTTCGACCGTCAGGTCACCATCGGCTACATGCACGTGCTCAAGCTGCACCACCTGGTGGATGACAAGATGCACGCGCGCTCGACCGGGCCGTACTCGCTGGTCACGCAGCAGCCCCTGGGCGGCAAGGCGCAGTTCGGCGGCCAGCGCTTCGGCGAGATGGAGGTCTGGGCGCTGGAGGCCTACGGCGCGTCGTACACGCTGCAGGAGATGCTCACGGTCAAGTCCGACGACATCAACGGCCGGACCAAGGTGTACGAGAACATCGTCAAGGGTGACCACAAGATCGACGCCGGGATGCCGGAGTCCTTCAACGTTCTGGTAAAGGAAATCCGCTCGCTCGGAATCGACATCGACCTGGAGAGGTACTAAGCCATGAAAGCGCTACTGGAGCTCTTCAAGCAGGTCCAGCAGGACGAGGAGTTCGATGCCATCCGCATCGGGCTTGCCTCCCCGGAGAAGATCCGGTCGTGGTCGTACGGCGAGGTGAAGAAGCCCGAGACGATCAACTACCGCACCTTCAAGCCGGAGCGCGACGGCCTGTTCTGCGCCAAGATCTTCGGGCCGATCAAGGACTACGAGTGCCTCTGCGGCAAGTACAAGCGCCTCAAGCACCGCGGCGTGATCTGCGAGAAGTGCAGCGTCGAGGTGACGCTCGCCAAGGTGCGCCGCGAGCGCATGGGCCACATCGAGCTCGCCAGCCCGGTGGCGCACATCTGGTTCCTGAAGTCGCTGCCTTCGCGCCTGGGCCTGGTGCTCGACATGACCTTGCGCGACATCGAGCGCGTGCTGTATTTCGAGGCTTATGTCGTCACCGATCCCGGCCTGACCCCGCTCAAGCGCTGCCAGCTGCTCACCGAAGACGACTATCTCGCCAAGGTCGAGGAGTTCGGCGACGACTTCTCCGCCAGCATGGGCGCCGAGGGCATCCGCGCGCTGCTGCGGGCGCTGGACCTGAACAAGACCATCGAGGACCTGCGCAGGGAGCTCGAGACCACCACCTCGGACGCCAAGATCAAGAAGTACGCCAAGCGCCTCAAGGTGCTGGAGGGCTTCAAGGACTCGAGCATCAAGCCCGACTGGATGATCATGGAGGTGCTGCCGGTGCTGCCCCCGGAACTGCGCCCGCTGGTGCCGCTGGACGGCGGCCGCTTCGCGACTTCGGACCTGAACGACCTCTACCGGCGCGTGATCAACCGCAACAACCGCTTGAAGCGCCTGCTGGAGCTGAAGGCGCCCGAGATCATCGTGCGCAACGAAAAGCGCATGCTGCAGGAGGCGGTGGACTCGCTGCTGGACAACGGCCGCCGCGGCAAGGCCATGACCGGTGCCAACAAGCGCCCGCTGAAGTCGCTGGCAGACATGATCAAGGGCAAGGGCGGCCGCTTCCGTCAGAACCTGCTCGGCAAGCGCGTCGACTATTCCGGCCGGTCGGTGATCGTGGTCGGGCCGCAGCTGAAGCTGCACCAGTGCGGCCTGCCGAAGAAGATGGCCCTGGAGCTGTTCAAGCCGTTCATCTTCAACAAGCTGGAGTTGCTGGGCCTGGCCACCACCATCAAGGCCGCGAAGCGCCTGGTGGAGCAGGAAGTGCCCGAGGTCTGGGACATCCTGGAAGAGGTGATCCGCGAGCACCCGGTGATGCTGAACCGCGCCCCCACGCTGCACCGCCTCGGCATCCAGGCCTTCGAGCCGGTGCTGATCGAGGGCAAGGCGATCCAACTGCACCCGCTGGTCTGCGCCGCCTTCAACGCGGACTTTGACGGCGACCAGATGGCGGTCCACGTGCCGCTTTCGCTAGAGGCGCAGATGGAGGCGCGCACACTGATGCTGGCCTCGAACAATGTGCTCTCGCCCGCCAACGGCGAGCCGATCATCGTGCCGTCGCAGGACATCGTGCTGGGCCTTTACTACGCTACGCGCGAGCACGTCAACGCCAAAGGCGAGGGCATGGCGTTCGCCAACATCGCCGAGGTCTCGCGCGCCTACGAGTCGCGCCAGGTGGCGCTGCACGCGCGCGTCTGGGTGCGGATCAAGGAAGTCGAAGTGGCCGAGGACGGCGAGCGTACGCAGAAGGTGACGCGCTACGAAACCACCGTCGGCCGCGCCCTGCTCTCGGAGATCCTGCCCGCCGGGCTGCCGTTCGATCAGCTCAACAAGCCGCTGAAGAAGAAGGAGATCTCGCGCCTGATCAACGCCGGCTTCCGCCGCTGCGGCCTGCGCGAGACCGTGATCTTCGCCGACAAGCTGATGCAGGCGGGCTTCACCTTCGCCACCCGCGCCGGGATCTCGTTCGGCGTCAACGACATGCGCATCCCGACCGACAAGCAGAAGATGATCGGCGACGCCGAGTCCGAGGTGAAGGAGATCGAGTCG
>Ga0194125_10014590_pt1 | contig 10022 bp, 9 predicted proteins | sample TA2KigC250mmetaG_FD_148626 | JGI IMG/M metagenome (GOLD analysis project Ga0194125, IMG submission 148626) | Freshwater microbial communities from Lake Tanganyika, Tanzania - TA2015034 Kigoma Deep Cast 250m | ecosystem: Environmental > Aquatic > Freshwater > Lake | place: Tanzania: Lake... | reverse complement strand
AAGCGCCAGATTGCCCACCTTCGTCTGGCTTGCCGGGATGCGCTGGCCCATTGAACAATGTTTCGAAGAGACCAAGTCTGAACTGGGTCTGGATCATTCTCTGGCATTTGAAAATTAAACTGGGAAAAAAAAGCGCCACATATTACTCTATCGCAGCTTAGAATCCTGATGCAGGCGGTGCTTCCCCTGCGAGAATGCGATATCAACTCCCTGATTTTTGTGGTTCAGGGGATTCAAATGAGAAATTATCGCTCATACCCCTCACATCGACATAGAAAATTATCTTATATGTCGTTGTAGGGTTAAGATATTAATAAAATCCCAACTGTCAGCAATCATATTAAGCAAACCTTTCCTTTTAGGCTGAAAGCTGGAAGCTAAAGCAGCTTTCTCCCCTTATTTCCCGTTTCCTTTGAGCCTCTTGCAAAAGTCATGGTCAAAAGCGGAATCAACGATATTGGGTCGGTTCCCTCCCCCTTGAGGGGGGAGGGTAAGGGTGGGGGTGGCAAAAATAATTTGTATTATCCAATAGTTATAAACGGCTTCGCCCCCCTCCCCCTAGCCCCCTCCCCCCGTGGGGAGGGGGAATAGAAGCCGGAACCGGTTTTGCTAAATTTTTGTAAGAGCCTCCTTTTTCAACCTTTTTTTCTCCGGGAACGACCAGGGTTGACGGGGGGCGGCATTTTTGATAGGAGTGCAAGAAGAAGAGGAACGCCGCATGAACTTACTGGACTTGGGCATTGTCCTGCTGTTGGCCCTCATCACCTTGAGGGGTTACTACCGCGGCCTCTTCCAGGAACTGGCGGTCTTGGCCGGGGTGGTGGGAGGCGTAATCGTGGCGGCCCATTCCTATATCCAAGCGGCCGGTTATGTCCAGCCGTGGCTCAAGGACCCGCTTCACGCCCGCATTGCCGCGTTTGTGGCGGTGCTGGTGACGGTGTACTGGCTGACCCGGCTGGTAGCCTACCTGTTGCAACGGTTGTTGTACCATCTCTACCTGGATATTTTTGACCGCCTCCTGGGGGGCTTTTTCGCCCTGGCCAAGGGGGGCCTGATCCTGGGATTCGCCTTGATGTTCCTGGGGGTGGTGCTGCCCAAGGACTCACGCCTGTACCGGGAATCCCACACTGCGCCGCGCCTAATTTACATTGCCCGCCAATCCATGGAATTATTGCCTCCGGAATTCAAACAGCAGCTAAACGATTATTTGCAAGGGTGGCAGAAGGACAAACGCCAGGCCGGCGGCCAACGGGGCGGCATGGACATTAATGAAATGGAAAAGAAGCTCAAGGGGCTGGTGGACGAACTGGGCAAATAAATCAGTTTTCAGTTAGAAGATTATCGCCTTAACTCCGAAAAAAGGCAATCAAGGAAAACTACAATGCAAATACCCCTTTTTCGGAAGGAAATACCAAAGCAGCAAAAATATTGTGGCAAAGGCCTCTGGCCTGTGGGCAACATGGTAGATTCAACCATTTAAACCACAGGCTGGAAGCCTGTGCTACTGAATCCGAGTTTCTGGTTTTTTCGCGAAGATTTTGCCTGTAACACCTTGATTTAATTAATGTAATTAGGTCATTTTTTAGTTTGGTTGCGGCCTTTAGGCCGCGCTGTGCCACTAATACGGTTTTCGCTTTTCGGTCTTCGGTTTTCGGTAAAGATAATTACGGATTATCAATAAGTTAAAGATTAAGTTTGTTGCACTTGAAAGAGAAAATGGTATAAGTCATTGCTTTTATTCTTCCATCAGCAGGAGACACCCAATCTTCCAAGGCATTTTCGGAGTTAAACCAACAATCGGATTCAGCTATTTAGATTATAGGATCGGGTCATCGGTAAATTGCAGGGTGAATGAGCCAGCTATAATGCCAACCCGAGGCTTAATATTCAAAATTTTCACTTAACTCATACCTTATACTTGATTCCCTTTCAAATGCAAAAAATACAATTGTAACTTATTGGTATTCCAGGTTTTCCTAACCGGAAACCGAAAACCGAAAACGGTATTAACACTCGCCCCAGGAGTTTTCCCTCATGTCCGACCAGGTTTTACCCGAGGTGGGCGCGGCTATCTCGGAGTTTGTGGCCATCGTCAGGCGCCTGCGGGGCCCGGGGGGCTGTCCCTGGGACGCCAAACAGACCCCGGAAACCTTGAAGACCTATGTATTGGAAGAAGCTTATGAATTAGTCGAAGCCCTGGAAGTCGGCAACCCCGATAAAATCAAGGAAGAACTGGGGGACCTGCTCCTGCACCTGGTGTTTTTAAGCGACCTGTTCCAGGAGCGGGGCGATTTCGATTTCGCCCAGGTGGTGGCCGGCATCGCCGCCAAAATGATCCGGCGCCACCCCCATGTCTTTGCCGGGGGACAGGCTGACACTTATGAGGATTTGAAGCGTCTCTGGCAGCAGTCCAAGATCCGGGAAGGCAAGCCCGAAAGTCCCCTGGGGAAAATCTCCCCCGCCCTGCCGGCCCTGGTTCAGGCCCAGCGATTGGGAGAGGCCGCGGCCCGGCGGGGGTTCGATTGGCCGCATATCCAGGGATCTCTGCAAAAGGTGGAAGAAGAGTGGCAGGAGTTCCGCCAGGCCCTGGCCGAGCCCTCCAGCCCCGCCCGGGAGGAGGAGCTGGGGGATCTCTTGTTCTCCCTGGTGAATGTGGCACGCTTTCTCAACATCGACTCCGAAGGAGCTTTGCGCCGCACCGTTTACAAGTTCATCAAGCGGTTTCACGTGGTGGAGCGCACCCTGGCCAAAATGGGCAAGACTCCGGAAACCGCCACCCTGGAAGAGATGGACGCCATCTGGGAGTCTTGTAAGGAAGGAAGGGAGTATGCGACAGCTGATAATGACCAGTGATCAGTCATCAGTAATCAGTAATCAGTAATCAATGAACAGGGTCTAATGAGCATAGGCCAATATCCGCAAGCTACTGGTCACTGATCGATGGTTACTGATCACTGATCACTGGCCACTAAACTTGTCAAGCCCCGGCGATAAATGTTAATATTTTCCAAATCAAAAGGATTTTGGGGAAAATGAAATCAGGCCGGGCAATCAAACTGCTGTCCCTTTCCATCTCAATTCCGATTATTCTGGCCGGCGCCATTATTATTTCTCTCCTGTTTTACAGCTCCTGGCAGAAACTGAACGACAAGGTGGAAAAAATCTTGCGGGACCAGTTCAACCAGCAGCAGTTGATGCTGGCCCGGAAGATTGTGGACAACGTGGAGGCCTACGTTGATTTTCTGGAAAACGCCCTGTTGGGATATGCCGGCTTGTTTCAGACCGCCACTTCCGAATCCCCGGAAATAGCCATCGCCCTTAAAGAAAGGTTTGAAAGACATAAATACTTCGGGGTTCTGGCGCTGCGCTATTATGACCAAAAGGGCGCCCTGAAGGGTTGGCTAACGAGAAAGCCGGAGACGTCGGCCCTCGATAGTGTCACACTCCCGCGCAACTATCAGGAGTGGGCCAGGAATCCGGCCAACCGGGGGAAGCTCTTTCTGAGCAAAGACTTTATCTACCCCGCCCCACCCTTTAAGGGCCAACGGGTAATGCGTTTCATCACCCCTCTTTATTGGCAAGGCGGGCCTAATCAATTTGCCGGATCGCTGGAACTTATCATCGACCCCTTTTTCATCGCCCAAAAGGTCACCGCCGACGTCAAGTCAGGGCAAACGGGCTACGCCTGGATCATTGACCAGGACGGCGTTTTTCTGGCCCATTATGAAAAGGATTTTGTGGGCCATGACGCCATCCAGGTGCGCATCGTCCGGAATCCTCGGATTATCTTCCGGGGGCTGCGGGAAATGCAGGCCCGGTTGCTCATGGGCGAAGAAGGCGCTACTGAGTACGACTCGGGCTGGCACCGGGATAGATTGGGGCAAATGCCCAAGCTGGCGGCCTACACCCCCATCCGTTTCAACAAGGGGCTGGTCCTGGGGGTCACCGAGGTGGAAAAGGGCAACCTCTGGGGCGTCTGCGTGGTGGCCCCGGTGGAGGAAGTCTCCGGCACCGTGGCCGAAGTCCTGCACCAGGAGCTGTTCCTGGTGGGGTTGTTCTTCGGGTTGTTGCTCCTGGCCGGCGGCAGCCTGACCCTGGCGGCTTTGATGTGGAACCGCACTTTAAACCGGGAAATTGAGAAAAAGACCCGGGAGCTGTTGGAATCCCAGGGCAGGTTGGTTCATTCCGAGCGCTTCGCGGCGGTGGGGGAAGCCGCGGCCTTTGTCAGCCACGAGATCAAAAACCCCCTCATGGTCATCGGCGGACTGGCCCGGCAGGTGGAGCGGCGGCCCGCTGATCCCTCCTGCCAGGAAAAGCTGAAGATCATCCAGGGCGAAGTGAAGCGCCTGGAGTCATTTTTGGTGGAACTGCGGGATTTTACCCGGCCGGTGCAGCCCAGCAAGCAAGAGATCGATCTGAACCGGGTGATCCGGGAGGTGGAAGACATGATGAAGGAAGCCGCCCGGGAAAAGGGGATAATCCTGGTTGACCAACTGGCTTCTCATGTGCCTGCCGTGGAAGTCGACCCTAACCAGATGAAGCAGGTGCTGGTGAACCTTATCAAGAATGCCGTTGAGGCCACGGAGGCCAATGGCCGCATAACTATATCGTCCGGCTTTAAAGACAGCATGGTGTGGTTCGCGGTGCAGGACACGGGCAAAGGCATGCCCACTGATGTCCTGGAAAAAATTTTCCATCCTTTCTTCACCACCAAAGCCAAGGGAACCGGACTGGGGCTGGCGGTGATCCACAAGATAGTCACGGACCACCATGGCACCATTGCGGTGGAGAGCGTCTCCGGCCAGGGCACCGTGTTTACCATCAAACTCCCGGTGGCAGGTTGAACATGTTGGAGAACGGGTCAACCCCGGAAGTGCTGAAGGACCAGCGCAAGCGCTGGTGGGAGCGGGTCCTTATGGGCCTGACCCTGGTGCTGGTGGTGGCCATCACCTCTTTGGAAGTCTATCTGGTGCGCCAAGGCGGGCAGGAGGTGACGGACAGCTTACTGGCTTTCGGACTTCTCAATATCAACACTTTTCTCCTGTTATTGCTTACTTTTCTAATTTTTCGCAATCTCACCAAGCTGTTTCTGGAACGTCGCCGCAAAGTCTTCGGCTCCCGGCTGCGCACCCGATTGGTGCTCACCTTCATCACCCTGACCATGCTGCCCGCCATTTTTCTCTTTTTCATGGCCTGGCAGCTGCTTGCCGCCCGGGTTGACTTCTCCCTGGAACGGCAGGTGGAAGAATCGCTGGAGCGGGCCCTGGACCTGAGCCGCAATTATGCCCAGGAAATGGAAAACAAGCTCATGGCCGCGGGACGCCTTTTGGCCCCGGAACTTCGCAAGAAAGAAAAATGGATCCTGGAAGACCAGGAGATTTTGGACCCCCTGTTGGCCCGGTTTCGGGACGCCTATCAGCTTACCGGCCTGGAAATTCTGAATCCCGCGGGATATCCCCTGGCCCGGAGTTACGAGCCCAACGCCCCCCCATTACCCCGTCTGCCGCAACCCGAGGACGGGGAGGAAAAGGTGCTGCACCAAAAGACGGCCACCGGCGATTTGTTGAGCTATGTGCTGCCGGTAAAGGACCTCAAGGGTGCGCTTAAGGGCTACGTGGTGGTCCGGGATCTGGTTCCCCAGTCTTACCTGCTCCAGGCAGCCGCGGCCAACCGCAACCTCCAGGAACTGCGTCAGCGGCAGCGTTTGTTCAGCCCCTTGCGGGTGACCCATTATCTGACCCTGATCATTGTCACCCTCATTGCGGTGATGTCCGCGGTATGGCTGGGTTTTTACATGGCCCGGGAGATCACCACGCCCATCCGCCAGTTGGCGGAAGGCGCCTTGAAGGTGGCCGGGGGCGACTATGACATCAAGATCCAGCAGGAAGGCCGGGACGAAATCGGTTTCTTAGTGCAGTCCTTCAACAAGATGACCCAGGATTTGCAGCACAGCCAGGCGCAGTTGGCCGCGGCCTACCGCCAGTTGAGCGACAGCCATGCCCTCATCTCCGCCCAAAAGCGGGACATGGAGATCCTCCTGAAAAACGTGGCCGCCGGGGTAATCGGCATCGACCAGGAGGGGAGGATTATCACCATAAACGACTCGGCGGCCCAATTGTTGGGGGTTGACCGGGACGAGGTGCTGGGGCAGGACGCCCGCATCCTGGTCCCGCCGGGAGAATTCGACCGCCTGGCCGAGGTGGTCCAGGAGGCCCGGCAGGCCCCCCGGGGAACGGTGGAGAAGCACCTTCACCTCATCCTGAAGGATCGGCCGGTTTACCTCCTTCTGAAGCCCACGGTGCTCAAAGACGATGCCGGGCGGGATCTGGGGATGGTGATAGTCTTCGAGGATTTGACCGACCTGGAGCGGGCCCAGCGGTTGGCGGCCTGGCGGGAGGTGGCCCGGCACATCGCCCACGAAGTGAAGAACCCTTTGACCCCCATTAAACTGGCGGCCCAGCGTCTGCGGCGGCGCTATCTGGACCGCTTCGGGGACGGCGGCCAGATCTTCGACGAATGCACCCAGATCATCATCAGCCAGGTGGACGAACTGAAAAACCTGGTGAACGAATTTTCCCATTTTGCCAGGCTCCCCCACCTGAGCCTGGCCCCCCAGGACCTGAATCTCCTGGTCCAGGAGGTTTTGCTGCTCTACCAGGAGGCCCAGCCCCGGATAAACCTGGAGTTTCACCCGGATCCGGAGCTGCCGCCTCTGTGGATTGACCGGGAGCAGATAAAAAGGGTGCTGCTCAACCTCTTGGACAACGCCCTGGGGTCCATTTCCGGAACCGGCGCCATCACCATTACCTTGAAGGGTGGCTCGGTCCAGGGTATGGTGGAATTGGTGGTGTCCGACACCGGGGTAGGCATTCTGGACCGGGACAAGCGGCGCATTTTCGAACCATATTTTTCCACCAAGCGGGGCGGCACGGGTCTGGGGCTGGCCATCGTCAACTCCATCGTGGCAGAGCACCAGGGCCACATCCGGGTGGAGGACCATCAGCCCCAGGGGGCCAGCTTTATCATCGAAATTCCCATACATCGGGCGGATTATGCCAGCGACTATCTTGGTAGTGGATGACGAACCCCAGATTCTCCAGGTGATTTCCGGCATCCTCCTGGACGAGGGCTTTGAGGTGCTCACCGCCGGGGATGGGGAGATGGCTGTGAGGATGGCCGCGGCCCAGCCCCCGGATTTGGTGCTCCTGGATATCGCCCTTCCGGGGATGGACGGCCTGGAAGTCCTGAAAGACCTGAAAGACAAGCATCCCTCCCTGCCGGTGGTGATGGTGTCGGCTTACGGGTCAGTGGAAAACGCGGTGAAGGCCACCCGCCTGGGGGCTTACGATTTCATCGAAAAGCCGCCCCACGCCGACAAGATTCTGCTCACGGTGCGCAACGGCCTGGAAATGGCCCGGCTGGCGGAAGAAAACCGGCGCCTCCGCCAGCAGGCCGCTCCGGCCCGGGAGATCATCGGCGACAGCGAACCCATCCAGCGCCTCCGGGAACAGCTCCGGCGGGTGGCCCCCACCAACGCCTCGGTGCTCATCACCGGGGAAAACGGCTCCGGCAAGGAGTTGGTGGCCCGGGCCTTGCACTTCCTGAGCCGCCGGGCCCACAAGCCCTTCGTGGAAGTGAACTGCGCCGCCATTCCCGAGGACCTCATCGAGAGCGAACTCTTCGGCCACGAAAAAGGGGCCTTCACCGGGGCCTCCCAGCAGCGCCGGGGCAAGTTCGACCTGGCCCATGAGGGCACGCTCTTCCTGGATGAAATCGGGGACATGAGCCTGAAGACCCAGTCCAAAATTTTGCGCATCCTGGAAGAGCAGCGCTTCGAAAGAGTGGGGGGGAGCCGCCCCATCCAGGTGGACGTGCGGGTGGTGGCGGCCACCAATAAGAATTTGGAGGAAGAGATCGCTAAAGGAGCATTCCGGGAGGATCTCTACCACCGTATCAATGTCATTCCCTTGCAGGTGCCGCCGTTGAGGGAGCGGCAAGAAGATATTCCCCTGCTGGCCCGGCGCTTCCTGCAGGAACTGGCCCGGGAGAGCGACGGGCCGGCGAAGGAGCTGACGACTGGGGCATTGGAGGCCCTGACCCAATTGCCCTGGCCGGGAAACGTGCGGGAGCTGAAAAACTTCATCTGGCGCCTGGCCATTCTCAGCCCCGGGGAGATCGTTGATATGGAGGCGCTGGTCCAGGCCGGACTTCAGGAGCCGGAGATGTCTTTGGCCGAGGTAAATGACCTGGACTCCCTAATCCAAGAGAGGGATTTCCGCCAGGCCCGGGCAAGGTTCGAAAAGGAGTATTTGCGCCGCAAACTGGCGGAGTTTAACGGCAACGTGGGCGCCGTGGCGGCGGCCGTGGGCCTGGAACGCTCCCACCTGTACCGCAAACTGCGGGGCTACGGCCTGGAGGCGGAAAGGGAAGAATAATAGGGAACGAATAATGGAAGCTGCAATTAAAACCAAACAGGACGTATTGAAGATACTGCACCAAAACCGGGGTCGCCTCAAAGAACTTGGTGTAAGTCGGATAGGGTTGTTCGGCTCATTTGTTCGTGGGGAACAACATCATGACAGCGATATTGACCTTCTAGTGGAATTTGAAGCGGGACAGAAAACATTTGACGCCTTTATGAACCTTTCCTTTTATCTAGAGGAGATTTTGCAGCATAGAGTTGAACTTGTAACGGTGGAATCCCTTAGTCCTTATCTCGGCCCGCATATTATTAAAGAGGTGGAATATGCCCCTCTCGCCGCTTGAATATCTGCGCCATATCCTCGATGAAACCGAGTATCTTATTTCTGAGAGCCAGGGGTTGAGTAAAGACCAGTTCATGCGCAGCGAGACGCTAAAGCGCGCCTTTGTCCGAAGTATCGAGATCATTGGGGAGGCTTCGAAGAAAGTAACTGATGAACTCAAGCAGAGATACCCTGAAATCGAGTGGCGCGCCATAGCAGGAATGAGGGATCGGCTCATTCACGATTATTTCGGGGTGGACTTTGATATTGTCTGGGATGTTGTTCAGAATAAGATACCAGTCCTTCATCAAAAGCTAAAGGAGATACTAAAACAAGAGAAGGAACTGGAAGAATAACGATAGGCGCCGGTCTGCAAACGTTGGAAGACCTGGATTCCTTGATGCAGAAATAGGATTTCCGCCAGCCCGGGCAAGGTTCGAAAAGGAGTATACCTGCGGCGCAAGCTGGCGGAGTTTAACGGCAACGTGAGCGCCGTGGCCGCGGCCGTGGGTCTGGAACGCTCCCACCTGTACCGCAAGCTGCGGGGCTACGGCCTGGAGGCGGAAAGGGAAGAATAGTTAAGGATATTGAGGAGAGAAAGGATGAGCTTTCAATTGACCGCAATTATTGAACGTGAAGGCGATGGCTTTGTGGCTCTATGTCCTGAACTGGATATAGCCAGCCAGGGAGACACCGTCGAGGAGGCCCGGGATAATCTCAGAGAAGCGCTGGAGGGGTTTTTTGAATCCGCCTCGCGGGAGGAAATCAAGAATCGTCTAAGCCAAGAAATTTATGTCACCAGGATTGAGGTAGCGGTTGGGTAAGCTGCGGATTCTTTCCGGAAAAGAGGTCTGTCAAATTCTGACCAGATATGGATTCATGGAAATTCGCCGTCGCGGCAGCCATATAATGATGCAGAAGATAATACCGGGCAGCACCATTACGGTTCCAGTTCCTGACCATCCGCAGTTGAAAATCGGCACCCTTCAATCAATCATTCGACAGTCAGGAATTCCAAGAAGCGAATTTGAATCGTGAAAATATGGGGCTGATGGGACCGCGACTTAAAAATAGTGCCTGTCCCTAAAGGTTCACGAAAGAGTCTTACCATAATTGGCTTTGGATATAAATAATTTAAATTATTATTACAAAATTTTAGGGATTGAACCTGGTTTTTCACCTGAAGATACAAAACAAGCATATCGTGATCTTGTAAAGATATGGCGCCCCGATCGCTTTACCCATGACAAACGTCTTCAGCTAAAAGCGCAGGAGAAG
>Ga0194125_10014589_pt1 | contig 10023 bp, 7 predicted proteins | sample TA2KigC250mmetaG_FD_148626 | JGI IMG/M metagenome (GOLD analysis project Ga0194125, IMG submission 148626) | Freshwater microbial communities from Lake Tanganyika, Tanzania - TA2015034 Kigoma Deep Cast 250m | ecosystem: Environmental > Aquatic > Freshwater > Lake | place: Tanzania: Lake... | reverse complement strand
GCGAGTTATTTAGCGTGCGTGGTCATGGGTTTTGTGAAAAGAAGTGCTGAAGTCCCTGGGACCAGGGCCCGACTTATTGACCTCTGCATAAAGAATGATAAGGCAAGGGCTTCTGGTGGTGCAGGCTTCCAGCCTGCAATCCTCGATTCGGCAGGCAAGATGCCTGCCCCACCCCCGTGGCCTTATCATTCCTTATGCAGAGGTCAATAAACACGTACCGAGGGAGAGGAGGGAGGTGTGTCCCCAGGCCGGACGCGTGCCTGGCGTCGTCGCCAGAGGATGAGGGCGAGGAGGGTGGCGGCGGCGAGGGCGCAGGCGAGGCCGTCGGCGATGAGCATTGAGGTGCGCATCGGGCCGCGCCTGGCGGCAAGGGCGAAGATGACAAGGTCGGTGCCCGTCACGACGATGCCGAGCAGCGCGTAGATGAGGGTTACGAGGGGCGCCCAGGGCCGGCCCCGCCGCCAGCCGAGGCCCGCGGCGAGCAGCAATCCGCCAAGGAATGCCCCACACGCCGAGGAGAGCGCGGCCCAGGGCACGCTGAGGCCCATCGCCTCGACGCCGTGCGCCGCCCAGTCCTGCGGCCCGAGGCCCAGGCTGAACCCCGCCATGCGCAGCGCGCTCACGACGAAGGGCACGACACCCAGGACCACGCCGACCCCGCCGCAGACCATGAGGAAGTCGCCGGCAAGGATGGCCCGGCGCGATGCCCGCTCGCTCGCCACTGCCGCGCGCTCCAACCCCGTGGTGCAAGAAGTGGCTGAAGCCAGGACTCCGAACGGGTTCGCCGCCTGTTCGGAGTCCTGCCTTTAGGCAGTCTTGGTTTCTGCGCGACCGCGGCTACTTGATGGCCAGGTAGTAGAGCTTGCCCTCGGCTCGCGTGCGGCCGGAGAGCAACATCGCGTCGGGGCCGACGCCCATGTAGATGTCGCACCGCCCCGCCGAGCGGATGGCCCCGCCCGCGTCCTGGTCCAGCGTGAAGGCGTAGAAGGGCTCGAGCGTGACCTTGCCCGACGAGTCGCGCCGCGGGGCCTTCGTCACGCAGTACGACAGCAGGGCGCGCGGGAACACCGCCTTGTCGGTCGCTATGCTGCGGTAGGGGATGACCGGCACGTTGATCGAGCCGCGGGCCTCACCCTCCTGTTTCTGGAAGAAGACGTACGAGTCGTTCTTGTAGACGTAGTACTTCATCTCGTGCGGATACTTCTCGAAGTACTCGATCATCTTCGAGAGCGACAGTTCGTCGGCCGGTATCTTCTTGTCGGCCACGAGCGCCAGCCCCACGCTGCCGTAGGGGCGGTCGGTCTTCCCGTGGTAGCCTACGTTCATGATCGTCCCGTCGCCCAGGTCAATCTTGGCCGAGCCCTGGACGTGGCAGATGTGGACCTCGAGGGGGCTCTTGAGCCAGACGAGTTCGAGCTTCTGCGCGATGTACTTCGGCTGGTTGAAGATCTGGTTGGTCTCGATCTCGCGGCGGGTGTAGTAGCGCACCACCTCGCCGCTCTCGGTGCGGCGGCCCTGCGGCGTGCCGTCCGGGTCCTTCGTCACAAGGTCGTCGGGCCGCTTGTAGAGCGGGTAGTTGTAGTCGGGCGTGCGGACCAGGCTGCCCTTGAAGATGGGCGTGCAGTAGCCGGTGAAGAGCACGGTGCCCCTCTCGTCGCAGCCGCGCGACATGTAGACATCGAACCGCTCGGCGATGATGCGCTCGAGGTCGGCCGCGTCCTTCGCCTCGCCTAGCACCTTCTTGAAGGCCTCGAGCGTGGCGACGCAGCGGTCCAGGCTGATCCCTTTCGGGTCGTTGACGACCTTGTAGGGGAAGAACTGCTTGGCCGAGGGCTGCTTGTACCACCACAGGCTGTGGTCAATCGCCTCGATGAGGCCGGCGCGGTCCTTGAACCCCGTGCCGAAGGCCGGGTAGTCCTTCGGGTCGATCTTCACGAGCGCCGTCTCGCCCTCCGGCAGAGCCTTCGTGTAGTCCTTTGGCTTCTTCCGGCACCCGAGCCAGCCGCAACTCGTCATCGTCACGCACAGCAGACCCACGAGAACCACGCGCAGGGTGGGCCACATGAACGGACGCTCCTAACAACAGCACCCTGGTTGCCGCGGGGACCGGCCGCCGTCGGGGAACAGCAGCCGGGCACCATCCTACCGCGCCGCGCCGCCCCTTGTCAAGAAAAAAACATGCTCCCGCCTACTTGAGCCTGCCGTCCCTGGTCCCAATCCTCGCGCTGTTCGCCATGTTGTGCGCTTCAACGAAGGCCGCGACCTCCCGCATCGTTCGCTCGAACTCCTCCTCCGTCATGCTGTAGACGTAGTGCGAACGTAGCCGCTGGTTGCACTCCATGCTCCAGTCCGTGTCGGCACAGATCAGGCCGCGATGGGCGAGCTCATCGCACATCTCCGTCCCTGGGATGGGGGCGAACCGCGCCAGGGTCAGGAAGGGAGGGTTGATCTCGCGGACAAAGGCCAGGGTCTCCTCAACTGTCTCTCTCGTCTCCATCGGGGTGCCGAAGAGCAGGTAGGCGGACCAGTACAGGCCATTCTCGGTGAGAGTCCTCGCCGCGCGCCGCACAGCGTCCAGGTCGAGGTGCTTCTTCATGTGCCGCAGGATCATCTCGCTGCCCGACTCCAGCCCGATGCGAATCGTGGCACAGCCCGACTGCTTCATGGCCTCCACCATCGGCTCGTCCAGCAGGTCCGGCCTTGTCAGGCACTCCCAGCGAATCCCCATCTCCCGCCGCGTGATCTCGCGGCACAGCTCCTCGACGCGCTCGCGCGAGAGCGTGAAGGACGCATCTCGGAACGAGAAGTACTCGGTCCCGTAGGTCTCGTGCAGCCACTCCATCTCGCGTATCACGTTGGCGACCGAGCGGTACCTGACTTTGCGCGACCAGAGGTTGGCCACGCCGCAGAAGGTGCAGGCGTAGGGACAGCCGCGGCTGCCCATGACCGCGCCGAAGTCCACCGGCCGGTACGAGTCCACCTGCATCACGGAGTCAATGGCCGGCAGGGGCAGCACGTCCAGGTCGGGGATAGGCTCGCGGTCCGCATTGTGCCGGACCTCGCCTCCTTCCCTGTACGACAGTCCCGCCACGTGGGCCAGGCGCCGGCGGCCGCCGTCCTGAAGGCAGGCGACCAGGTCGGCCATCGTGGCCTCCCCCTCACCGCGAACCACGAAGTCAATGTTGGCGTCTTGCAGCGTCCTGGCGGGGAAAACGGTCGGATGATCGGCGCCGACCACGACCGCGATACGGGGGTTGACCTCTTTGCAGATGGCGGCAACCCTGGCGCCGCTCGAAGCCTTGACGGAGAGGACCGTGATGCCCACGATGTCCGGCGCGAAGCCGCTGACGACCTCCTTCGCCTCCCGCCACAGCGGGTGGTCCTGCGCGCGCAGGCCCTTCAGGAACTCCTCGTGGCGTTGCGCGACGGCGGTCCAGCAGAGCGTTTCCGCCGACTCCAGGTGGTCCGCGTCGTACACCGCCACCTCGTGGCCCGCCTGTCGCAGCACGGCAGCGATGGAGGCCAGGCCCAGGGGATAGTAGTAGCGGTAGAAGCCCATGAAACGTTGGAACGGCGGATCGATCAGCAGCACCCTCATCCGATCACTCCGCGCTCGCGCAGCAGCCCCTCGAAACGCTGCGCCTCGTGCTGCTCCGTGTTCTGGAGGGCCACCGCCCGATTGGCCCCGCCCAGCTCCTCCCGGAGCCCGGGATTCCGGACCAGTTGGCACAGCCGGCGAACGAGCTCCTCTTCCTCGCCCGATGGGAAGACGAAGGCGCGGCTGGCGCCCGGAAACAGCTCCGAGCACCCGACGCGATCCGAGGTCACGACCGGCAGCCCGCACGCCATCGCCTCCAGGACCGCGCGCCCGAACTCCTCGATCTTCGCCGGCAGGGCGTAGATGTCCAGCGCGTGGAACACGTCCTGAACCTGCGCCACGGAGTCCGAAAAATGCGCCCGCTCGCCCAGGCCAAGCTCCCGCGCCAGGGACCGGTACTGCCCAACCTTCCGCTCCCTCCCGACGACCAGGCAGTGGCACCGCGAGCGGAGCTCGGCCGGCAGCCTCGACACGGAACGCAGGAAGAACGCCACGTTTCTCTTCTCGAAGTTGCCCGACGTGACCAGGCCGAGCAAGACCTCGTCCTTCCCGATCCCCAGCTCTCCTCGCACCCGAGGCCGTCGGGCATCACGTTCGTCCCTGTTGAATTGGGCGGGATCGTGGCCACGATGGACGACCCCCACACGCTCGGGCTCGATGCCGAAACGCCCGGTGATGTCCTTTGCCATCAAGTGCGAGTTGGCGACCAGAAGCCGGAAGCCCTTCTTGCTCAGCATCTCCCCGTGTATCCTGCCCATGACGTGGCCAGGCGGGGCGGGACGGCCGTGGATCAGCTCGTGGGCCAGGTGCACGCAGTTGTGGAGGCACAGCACGTCCTGCTCCATGATATCCCCGTGGCCGATCACCAGGTCGTAGCTGTTCCTGTGGAGCCGGCGCAGGACCCGTGAGTTGAAGGCTCGTCGTCGCCAGTAGCCCACGAGAGGCCATCCCGAGAGTGCGTGCGGGACCCCCCCATTCACACTGACGGCCCGCCTATCCATGGATTCGCTGTAGACATCCACCCGCGCCCCCAGCCCGTGGAAGAGGCGAGTTAGGACGCGGGCGTGGCGGACGGCTCCCGTGTTCCCCCTGAACTGGCGGATGGCGATGGCAACGCTTGTGAGCCTACCCATTCGGACTTCCGCATGGGACAAACCCCTCCTCCAACTGGCCTGCGCTGCGCATCGAAGCGCAGCCCAGCTCCCCCTGCCGAACCGAGCGAACCCCGGCCGCCAGCATACACGTCCCGGGGTTCCTGTCAAGCACGAGGAGAGGCGCGCGCTGTCCGAGTGCTCATCTGCGAGGTTGCGTCTCTCCTCGAGCTATGGTATCGTCCGTGCCGGGAGTGGCGATAGCCGCTCCAGAGGAGATTGTGTGGCGCAGTGCGGCAAGGGGATTGAGCCATGGAACCCGACGACCTGGATGACCTGGTGGGCGACCCGCGATTCGTCCCCGGCATCTACAACTACTGCGACGCCTGGTGCGACCGCTGCCCCTTCACGGAGCGCTGTCTGAACTATGCCTCGCGCGAGAAGCTCGAGAAGGAGCTCGAGCGCCGGCGAACCGCCGACGAGAACGCCGAGTTTTGGGAGCGCCTGGACGCCAGGAGTGAGGAAGCCGCCAAGTCCGCCGACGGTGACGAGCCCCCCGCCGAGCCGGAGGGTGAATGGGACGACGAGGAGTTCCAGGAGTGGCAAAGGGAGGAAGAGGCCAGGGAGAAGGCGGCCCGCGACCATCCCGCCGCCCGCGCCGCGTGGCGATACACCAACATGGCCGAGGCCTGGCTCAACGCCCACCAGGCCGAGACCGATGAGAAGCTGAAGGCGCTGGGCGCCGAGCCGCCGACCGACCCGGGCGCGCCCGACCCCGCAGAGCAAGCCATCCAGCTCGACGACGCCATCGAGGTCATCCGCTGGTATCAGCACCTCATCTGGGTGAAGCTCATGCGCGCGCTCCAGGAAGATGAGGACATGAAAGAGCTGGCCGAGGAATACGACTTCCCCAAAGACTCCGACGGCTCAGCGAAGGTGGCTCTCATCGGCATGGACCGGTCGTTGGTGGCCTGGGCTGACATTGCGCGCATCCTGCCTTCCGCCGCTGAAAGCGTGAGGCCCATACAGGCCCTCCTCGTCCGCCTGCGCCGCCTCGCCGAGGAAGCCTTCCCCGCCGCCCGCGCCTTCAAGCGCGCCGGCTTCGACGAGCCCCTCCCGCCGCTGGGGGAGCAGCAGACCGCCTGAAGGCCGAACTACGAACAAGGAGTCTGGGGGTTCGTAGTTCGGCCTTCAGGCGGTCTTCGGCTCGGTCGGCTTTCGGCAACAGGACCTACTTGCCTGCCGGCTTGTAGGTGAGGATGGCGACGCCGGGGCGCTCGGGGATCGTGACGAGGAGGCCCCCGTCGAGGAGCTGGCGGCCGGGGAGTTTGGCGGGCTTGCCGTCGTCGAGGTTGGTGACGGTGTAATCGGCCGCAGGGTCGAGGCCGCGGAGGCGGAACTGGGCGGTGAGGTAGGGGCTGTCGGGCCGGCGGAATGCCTGGACGACGCCCTCGCCAGCGGCCGGGCCGTCGAACTGCCAGGCCATCCAGACGCCGTTGTCGAGGGTGTAGCTGGTGAGAGGATAGAAGTCGCCGTAGTAGTGCTTGCTGATCGCCCGCCACTGGGCGACGAGCTTGCGGAGCTTCTCGTAGTCAATATCCCGCACGCGCAGGTCAATGCCGCAGCCGAGGCTGGGCGCGGCGTTGCTCCAGAAGGCGTAGGGCTGGACGGGGGTCTTGCCGCCGCCATAGTAGGGCGCGTTGTCGCACGCCACAGTGCCAGTGCCGTGGTAGGGGAGCCAGAAGGAGAGGCCGTAGGTCATTCCCTGGTGGCCCGTGGCCTCGAAGGCGTAGTCGCTGCGCCACAGGGGGACCGCGCGGCGCATGGTCTCCAGGTCGTTGCGCCGCCCGCCGCTGGCGCAGGAGTCAATGAGCATGTTGGGGTGGCGGCGGCGGAGTTCGTCCCAGTAGGCGAGGTAGCCGGTGACGTGCTTGATCTCGGTGATGCCCTGGCGGTCGGGCGGGTCGTTCGCCCGCCAGTAGCCGAGGGGGTCGAAATTGAAGTCCTGCCGATACAGGTCAATCCCCTGCTCGGTGAGGAGCTTGTCCACGTGGTCCGTGAGCCATTTGCGCGCTTCGTCGTTGCCGAGGTTGAGCAGGCGATTGCCGCCCGGCTTGCCCAGGAGCCACTCAGGGTGTTTCTCGGCCAGCCAGGTGCCGTCGGCCACCCGCTCGGGCTCGAACCAGACGAGGATGCCCAGGCCCTTGGCGTGGGCATGGTCGCTGATCGGCTTGAAGCCCTTGGGGAATCGCTTCGGGTCAACCTCCCACGTGCCCACCTGGGGCCAGCCCTTCTGCTGAATGTACCAGCCGGCGTCCATCCACCAGTAGTCGAGCTTCAGCCCCTCTTCGAGGAAGCGGTTGATGAACATGATCTGGTTTTCGGTGTTGGCGTCAATCATCTCGTTGTAGGCGCGGGAGCTTGCGGCGACGAATTGCGGCGGGGGCAGCTTGCCGCCGGGCTTGGGCATCGAGTGGGCCATCATCCAGCGCCGCCAGAGGTTCTGCGCGCGAATCCAGTCGCCCCCCTTCCAGAATTGGAGGACCATGAGCGGCGAGCGGACATCTTCGCCGGGGAGGAGCTTGAAGTGCGTGAGTTCCTGCCCCGCGCGGATGCGGAGGCCCGTGCCGCCGTTGCGGGCGAACGTGGCGGCCCACTGCCCCGGCCAGCCGACGACCACGATGAGGCCCTCGCCGCCCCACTCCAGATTGAAGTAGGACATGTCGGAGTTCGTCGGCCTTCCGCCGGCCGCTGCGATGCGCTTCGTCGCGTTCGGCTTCAACTCGGTCAGGAGCGGCCCGTAGTCGTTCTTGCTGCACGGCGAGCCGACGGCGTGGTGGAGGAGGAACTCCTGCTTTCCGCTACGGACGATCTGGGCGTCGAGGGCCTGGATGTCCGCCAGGACCGGCATCTCGGCCTTGCCCGTGTTGCGGAAATGGAGCGTCCACTCGACCGTCGGGAAGTCGTGGTATTCGATGGCCACGCAACGGAGGACGAGGCCAGTCTTGGGGTCGGTGTAGGTCACGACGTGCTCGGTGCGGGCGTCGTCGAGCTTGCGGCTGGCCTGCTTCCGGTCCCAGGTGGGCAGCAGCGCGGCGGAGGGCTGGCCGCCGTAGGTGAAGGAGAATGGCGGGCCTGAGGCAAGAAGTCCCGCCTCCTCGATGAAGGGCATATCCCCGAGCCACACCTCCTTGCCATCGGCGAGGACGACCTTCGCGTCGGCCCAGTCGCTCTGGTCGCACGAAATGCCGTCGCCCGCGTCCCCGATGTCGAGGTTGAACTCGGTCGCGCCCCCGAGGTCAACGGCGACGTTCACGGGGGGCATGCCCTCGCGGAGGACGCCCGACTTGAATGCCTCCTTCCCGCCGACGCTGACCCAGAAGACCACGCTGCCGCGCCCCCCGCTCGTCTGCTCGTTGGAGTCCACGCCCACGACTGCGGAGAACGCCTTCCCCGGCCCTGGCAGGCGGACGACCACCTTGCTCACGGCGTGGCAGAAGAGGCCGCGGGTGAACTGCCTGTCGGCGAGCTTCAGCGGCTTGCCGTGCCGGTTGTTCTTGACCACCGCGTCGTTGTTGGCGAGCACCAGCAGCCCCGGCTCGGCCCGTTTCGCCGGCTCCGCAGCCTCGAATCGCGCCGCCACCCACCTCCGCGCGCTGACCATCTCTTCGGCAGTGGGCGCAGCACCCAACGCTTGCTGAACGGCTGCCATGAGGAACGCCCCCAACAAGACAAGATGACTTGGCCGCAGGGTCTTGACCACGGAAGAAGTCCGACCCTGCTTGCAGCCCCCGAATGGGGGCGACTGAGCCGTAGCCCAGGGTGACCGAAGGGAGCCCTGGGACACGCGCGTCCTTCCATTCCCGCAAGCCCCCGAAAGGGGGCGCCTCAGGCCCTCCAGAATCGCCCCCTTCGGGGGCTCCACGTTGGGTTGGGCATCGCTTCCCAGGGCTCCCTTCGGTCGCCCTGGGCTACGACTGGCTTGCCCACGTCGTGGGCTACGAGAGGCGACCCAGCCTGACAGGGACTCGCTGCGAACTGCTTGATCTATGTCGAGACAGAAGGCGGTGTTCATGTTCGCTTGGCTCCAGGCCCAAGAAGCAAACCCTCGCGCCAAAGCGAAAGGACGACGTCAACCTGCTGGTTGTATGCTTTGCCGCAGTTCCCGGTGACAGCATCCCACAAGCGCCTTTCTTCATTCACTAGTTCAGGGTTCCGGAGGATCAGGTAGTACGCATCCAGGGCGTATCGTTTGTTCCTCACGGACCTCGTGTGCTTTCCACTGCGGACACCGAGGACAATGCCCTCTTCACAAAGGCCCAGGTAAGCATCCCTGGGACACCCCTTCTTCTGCTCCGACTCGCTCGTGGGGAATACTCGCCTCACTGACTGCTCCCACGCTTGGACAGGGCTATTGAGGCGCCCATCCTGCACCAACCTGGTTGCGAGCACAGCCGCCGAGCCGTAGCCCGGCATGGTCAATTCCTCCTCGTCGTCTCACAGGATGCAACTCATGCCCGTTCGCGACGGGACTCGGGCTCACCTCTCGCAGTCGAACTTGAGACCCATGCTCTTGCGGAGCGCGTCGAGGGTCTTCATCTGGCCCAGGCTGTCGGCCCAGGTCATGGCGGTCGGCCGGGCCTGGCGGCGGCGGAGGTTCTCCGCCACCGTGAGGGCCTCGTTGGCGTAGAGGTCGCGGCCATACTTCACCTCGATGGTCTCCGTCTTGCCCTCGGCGCTCACGATCAGCTTGGCGTTCTCGTCCGAGGGGAACCAGGGGTTGGTGACGACGATGCTGCCCTTCGAGCCGTAGACGTTCGCAGCCGAGGGCGTGCCGCACTGGGTGCCGCAGGCGAACGTGGCGACGACGCCGGAGGGGAACTGGAGGACGCCTGTCGCATACTCGTCCACGCGGCTCTGCTTGCCGATGTGGGCGACCGCGTGGCAACTGACCGGTTCCTCGCCCGCGACCAGGCGGCAGAACGAGACGCAATAGCAGCCGACATCCATCAGCCCCCCGCCGGCCAGCGGGTTTGACAGGCGGATGTTCTCGAGCTGGAGGCCCATGTTGAAGGCGAAGGCCGACTGGACGATGCGCACCTCGCCGATTGTGCCGGCCTTGATGACCTCCAGGAGCTTCTTCCACTGCGGGTGGCAGCGGTACATGAAGGCTTCCATGAAAAACACGTCGCACTTCTTGACGACGCGGAGCACCTTCTGCAACTCGGGCGCGTTGCTTGTGACAGGCTTCTCGCACAGGATGTGCTTGCCCGCCTTGGCCGCCTTGATGCTCCATTCGGCGTGGAGCGAGTTGGGCGTCGAAATGTAGACCGC
>Ga0194125_10014587_pt1 | contig 10024 bp, 9 predicted proteins | sample TA2KigC250mmetaG_FD_148626 | JGI IMG/M metagenome (GOLD analysis project Ga0194125, IMG submission 148626) | Freshwater microbial communities from Lake Tanganyika, Tanzania - TA2015034 Kigoma Deep Cast 250m | ecosystem: Environmental > Aquatic > Freshwater > Lake | place: Tanzania: Lake... | reverse complement strand
AGAAGCAAGAGGGTTATATTCAACGCCCAAGGTGAGCCGAGGAACAACCCGATAAGTCAGCGTCGTGCGCAGTGTCGCACGGTCAATTTGGCTGGCGATGGCGCGAACGCCAAACGTCCATCGATACTCGTTGGTGCTGGCAGTCCCGCTCACGGCGCGACCTTCCCCGGGTCAAAGCGGTCAGCTTGGGACCTTCGATGCAGGGCGGGCAGCGGTTTCGGGGGGAACGTCTGAGATCGTTTGCTCTGCGCTCCCTGGCGGCCCTTGTTGGCCCTTTGCGCAAAACGTCGCCACAAAGGCGGCGATGACGAACACAAGTCTCATCCGTTGACGGATGTCATTAATCTGTTCGGTGACAATTGCAAGCGCGATCAAGCAAGACGAGGCGTTCGCGAGGCGTTCGCGTCTGGTTCCCAGCTGTTCCCAAAACTTCCAAAGCACGGGGTGTTGCAGCGCTGCGCGTCTCGACTCCAAGCTTCCCAAAGATTTCAAGGACATGCTTCTTTGCGGTCGATTCGCTGATGCCATGGATCTTGGCAATGTCTGCTCCCATAGTCGCGACGGCGGCACATCCAGCAGCCAGACCGCGTCGGGACTGTTCTCAAAGAGCACCCGCAGCGCGTCTTCAGGAACGTTCGGAGTCATAAAGCGACATTATTGGACTGTCGGGCCGTCCGGCTGCTTCACGTTTCTGGGACGTAAACGCTGCTTCTGTGTTCGAAGTTTCTGCGACATTGGGAATTTGAAGCGGCGTGAACGCCGCGCTCCTGCGTCCGGTTTATGGAGACTAGACTCGCCATTAGAGTTTTCGTTTGTCAGTGCTGAAGGCATGGGGCTAAATGCGACGATGATCGATTGGCTCTGGAGCAATAACAAATTCCTCGGGATTGAATGGCATTTTTGGAAGGTGATTGGGTGGCTTGGGAACGCCGCATTCTTTGCCCGGTTTATGGTCCAGTGGTTTGCTTCCGAAAAACGCAAACGAGTGGTAGTTCCTGTCTCCTTTTGGTGGCTGAGTTTATGCGGTTCCTTTTGTCTGCTGACTTATGCTTTGTTCTATCAGAAAGACTCGGTATTCATCTTTGCTTACGCCTTCACTTGGATTCCTTACATCCGCAACTTAATGCTTCAAAAGCGCACGGCACTTGGGTCACAGACGCAATGCGCCTTCTGTTCCGAAGCTTCGTCTGCGAACGCTAAGTTCTGTTGGAATTGCGGCTCCGCGCTGCCTGCTCGCGCCGAGGGCCGATCTGAGTTGGTTGGAAAAGAAGAGGCCTAAACACATCGAATCCCGTTGCCGGCGCGACGCCATTTCACAGGCCAAACGGCAGGATGCAGGCCATTACAGTTCGGTTCTTACTCGTAATGTAATCCTAATCCTACTCTTAATCTTCAACGAACGTTGTGACCGGAGATTAGGATTAAGATTAGGATTGGGAAATGCTCTCCAAAGACAGGACTTAACCGAATGGCGGTGAGATGCGGACGGGCGGCGGGCGAACTTCCTATCCTCACTTCACAGGCGTCACCGGAATTCGTCCGGCAGTGTTAGTGGCTGCCGGTTCGGCATTGGTCGAGATGCCGCTGACGGCGGCGTTGGTCGAGCTGATGTACTTGGCTAACACTTCGTTTCCAAAGTCTGGGTAAGCCTTGGCAAATTCTTGCAATTTGCTTTTGAACTCCAGCATGGCCGGGAGGTTATTCCTTTCGTAGTTGTCCACAAATTGGACCAGCTCTTTGGTTTGGCGGCGTATCTGACTGACTTCGCGGAGCAGGAAAAGAAAAAAACTGGCTGTCAGGACGAGCAGCGTGACGAGGACGATATGAAAAAGGTTGCGCAACGATCGATATGATTCGAGCAACTCCTTCAGGAATTGTCATGATTATTTTATTTCTTGCTGGAAGGCAATTGGGACGGAGTGTTCGTCGAAGGACCATTTGGCGCCGCGTCAGGCTTTACATGGATGCCGACTGACTCCAGGATCGGTTCTATGGCTGGGTTGTGTTTGCTGTATTCGACAGCGTCGGTTACGAGCCGCTGCAACATTTGGCGGCTCTGATTGATTTGATTGCCGTGAGCCTGGAGGAATTGGAGCCGTCGCATCGACTGCACATAAGTATAGGACAGGACAGCCGTCGCGGCTACGCTCAGCGCAAGCAAGGCCACAAGAAAGGTCGCTAAGGAATTGTTTTTCATGTCGGGCGAGGACGACTCTAACCAGTTGGCGCGCGTTTTCCAATGCCATTTTGAAACCACTGATGATTTTGAATGATTTTGTCCTTCATGATTTTGTCTGTCCTGGCTGGCTCCTGGCAAACCCGTTCCGCTCTCAAGCCAGAGTAGCCATCCTTTTCAAGATGCGGAAATGAATTGGGGTACGATCAAAACTGTCGGTCAGAGGACCGCAGCGTTCACGGCTGCAGAACGTGAAACCGCCGGACGACTCGAAACTTTTCGGAACCTTTCGACTCTGCGAACGGTTCTGCAGCGTGAACCCTGCGCTCCTGACCGACGGTTTTCATCGCACCCAATGGATTGGACAAAATCATCATGTCTCAATGTTTTGACAACCGCTGTGGACGGACGGCCCAACTGTCCAAACGGTCCAAAACGGTCCACGGTCCACCACGGTCCAAGGCCGGTATTGTCGAACTTGATTTTGCGTGGTAGAAGGACCATTCGAAACACAACATTATCGGTGCAAAATGGCTAAAGAAGAGCCGATCGAAGTTATGGGAACCGTGACTCAGGTTTTGCCGGGAACCATGTTTGGCGCCGCCCTGCCCAACGGGCATGAAGTCCTCGCGCATATCTCGGGCAAAATGCGGAAGAATTTCATTCGGATAAGCGTTGGTGACAAGGTGAACGTTGAAATGTCACCCTACGACCTCGGGAAAGCCCGCATTACCTTTCGGCATCCGTAAACTCACCCGGCATGCGACTTCATTTCCTCGGCGCGACGCGCACCACGACTGGTTCAATGTACCTGATGGAGGTGAACGGCCAGCGGCTTCTCATGGAGTGCGGTCTGTTTCAAGGCAAGAGATCCGAATCCATTGAGCGCAATCGCAACCTCCCGTTCGATGCGGCTCGGATCGACGCCGTCATCCTGAGCCACGCTCATATCGATCATTGCGGCAATCTGCCGACACTCTGCCGTCAAGGGTTTAGCGGCAATATCTATTGCACGTTTGCCACGCGCGATCTCGCGAGCATCATGCTGGAGGACTCGGCTGAAATCCAGCGCGCGGACGCAGAATATGTCTCCAAGAAGCGCGCGAAACAGAACCTTCCTCCGGTCGAACCGCTGTATTCTCCGACCGATGCCGAAAAAGCCGTCCGCCAATTTGTGACCTTGAGTTACGATCGTCCGATCCTTGTCGCGGATGGTGTGACCGTGACGTTTCGCGACGCCGGGCACATCTTAGGCTCCGCACAAGCAGTCCTGGATATTCGGGAGGGAACGCGACGGTTTCGATACCTTTTCACTGGCGATATCGGTCGAGGAAACGACGACATTCTTCGCGACCCAGAGCCGGTCGAGGACGTGGACTTCCTGCAGATCGAAAGCACTTATGGGGGCCGCGAGCACTCGGCCAAATCGAGCGCTCTGGTGGAGGTAGCGCGCCTCGTTCAGGAGACGCTAGCCAAGCGCGGCAAGGTGATCATTCCGGCCTTTTCTGTAGGGCGAACGCAACAAATCGTTTATACGATTCATCAATTGACTCGCAATGGGCAGTTGCCGCAGGCGCCCATTTTTGTGGACAGCCCACTCAGCGTCAGCGCAACCGAGGTCTATCGGCTCCATCCGGAATGCTTCAACGAGCGGATTTACAAGTTCCTTCGCGAAAAGGCGAACCCGTTTGGGATGGAGAACCTGACCTACATTCGAGAACTGGCGCATTCCATGAAGCTGAATGATCTCAAGGACCCGGCGATCATTATCAGCGCGTCGGGAATGTGCGAAGCCGGAAGGATTCGCCACCATTTAAAGAACCATATCGGCGTCCCGAATAACTTAGTTCTGTTCATTGGTTACTGCGCCGAGCACACGTTAGGCGCGCAGATTCTCTCTGGTCTCCCGGTCGTAAATATCTTCGGCGAACCACATGCCGTGCGGGCCAAAATCGCCTCGATCGATTCCTTTTCGGGACATGCCGACAAGAACGAGCTGAAATGCTATGTCGAGCGGTTGTCCGGTTCCTTACAAAAGATTTCCGTTATTCACGGCGAGGAATCACAAGCGCTTGCCTTTGCCGAAACGTTGCGGGCGATGAAGCCGAAAGCCGATGTCGTGGCGCCGGAATACAAGCAGGTCATTGATTATTGAATTGGTTATTCGATCCAAGGAGTTGTCTTCATGGCTGAACGAGCCGCGGCTGCCGGAAGCCACGTGCGGGAAAATTGCATTTTCGGCTGCGCTTTCATCGATGTTTAGGTTAATCCATTAGCGGCATGGGAAAATGGCTGGCACTGCTGAAGTCGCGGATGCTCGAGAGAGCGACCTGGAGCACTTTTTTGACAATGATTTCGGCTCGTTGTCGAGAAGACCAAATCAAGGCGCGACTGCATCGTTTGGCTTTGCATCCCGTGAGCCGCGCCTTCGCCCTTTCGCTCGCATTTCATGGCTTAGTGTTTGGTGCGATTGAGGCAGGTTACCGGATCGGTTGGTGGGATCAGACTCTTTTTTCCACGGCGGCAAAGACAACGAAGCTTAACCAGCAGTTGTCGGATCAGCAGAAAGATCAATCTTCAGCGACTCGCGAAATCCCCATCGTGTTTATTGAAGTCGATCCCGCTCTCGCGGCCACCAAACCTCCCGAACAGACCAAATACTACTCGTCCCACAGTTCCCGGGCCGCGAATCGAGAGGCGCAAAAGGACGCGGATATTCCCAAGATTACGGGGACACAGGATAAGGTTCCCAAAACGTTGGAACATGCCCGATCTGAGCCGATGCCTTTGCAACCAGCACCGCCAGTGGAACAGCCAGCGCGAGAGTCCGAGCAGCCGTCGAGGCCAAAGAGTGCGGCGGAACCCGGAGAGACGGTCAGTGCCAAACCGTCGGATGATGCGAAGATCAATAAAGAGCCGAGCCGCTGGGCAACCGAACAGCCGCCGCCACAGCGACGTCCCAGAAGGTTGGACGAGTTGAAAATCGCGCAAGCCACATCACCGGGTGAAAAAATGAAGCAGGATGGAGGTGTCAGACGGTACACGGTGGAAGGCCTCGATGTGAAAGCGACCCCGTTTGGATCGTATGATGCCAAGGTCGTGGAAGCGATTCGCCAGTGTTGGTACGACATGTTGGACGGGCGAGACTTTGTGCGCAATGAATCAGGAAAGGTAGTCTTAACTTTCCGGTTGAATTCGGATGGCAGTGTGAGCCGCCTGAATGTGGCGGAGAGTGATGTCAGCATGATTCTATCGATTATTTGCCAGAGAGCTGTCCGAGAGCCTGCCCCTTTCGGACCTTGGCCAAATGACATGCGGCGTCTGATTGGAGCCGATTACCGAGAGGTTCGTTTTACTTTCCACTACAACTAGCACTCGCGCGCCAGGGAAAGATTTCTCCGAGACAACGTTTCGCGCATTGCTCCCATGAACCTGGCAGGACAGCGCGTCTCGCCTGTCTTGGGTGTACGCAAATGCTGGACAGGCGGGACGCCTATCCTACCGCGCAGGTTCGTGGGGAGGGAAAAGGGCGCCGGAAGCGCCGGAAGATTTTAGAAAATATTAGTTGCACTGAATCGGTTTTGCAATTAACTATACCTCGTCACAGGTCTAACCGACTGCACCCAGCATTGGGTTTTGAGAAATGGAACTATTCGGGTCAGCGGTTCTCCCTAATTCAAAATTCATTTTTTTGAAGTATTACACGGCCTTGGTTTGGGAATAGACCCTTTCGGACACACATAACACAAGATATGAGTACAACGGCTGCAACACCGGAGTTTGGCTCCGGCTATCTCGAAATCTCAGAAAAAGGCTTCGGTTTTCTACGCTCGAGGGAAAACCACTTTCAGCCAAAGCCAACGGATATTTTCGTTACACCTGACACAATTAAGAAGAATTTTCTCCGTGAAGGTTGTTTGGTGGGGGGGCCAACCCAGCCACCGCACCGCGGGACCAGCCCTCAATTGCGCGAGGTCGAAATGGTGAACGATATGCCCTTCTCCGATTATACCCGCGCAATGCGCTTCGAAAACCTGACAACGATTGACCCCTACGAGAAGTTCAACCTGGAAACAACCCCGGATCTAATCGAGACGCGTATCATCGATCTCGTAACCCCCATCGGCAAAGGAACGCGCGGGCTGATCGTTGCGCCGCCTAGGACAGGCAAGACAACAATTCTGAAGCAAATCGCGAATGCGGTCACAGCCAACCACACCGAGGTGCATGTTTTAGTGCTTCTGATTGACGAACGCCCGGAGGAGGTCACCGATTTCCAGCGCTCGGTCAAAGCCGAAGTGGTCGCGTCATCCAACGACATGGATCTGGAAACCCACGTCCGGCTCTCTCGGTTCATGATCGAACGTTGCCGGCGGATGGTGGAATCGGGAAAAGACGTATTTGTGTTGCTCGATTCGATCACGCGTGTGGCGCGGGCATACAACAGCGTTCACGGTGGCAGCGGCAGAACGATGACTGGCGGCGTCGATGCCCGGGCGCTCGAGATTCCGCGCAAAATGTTCGCCGCAGCTCGGAAGATCGAAGAAGGCGGCTCGCTGACCATCATTGCGACGGCGCTGGTCGATACCGGGTCGCGCATGGACGAACTGATCTTTCAGGAATTCAAAGGAACAGGAAACATGGAATTGATCCTCGACCGCAAACTTTCGGATCGTAGGTTGTTTCCTTCCATCGACATTCCGAAGAGCGGCACGCGCAAAGAAGAAAAATTGTTTGCGGGAAAAAACATTGAAGCGATCCGAAAGCTGCGTCGCACGATGGTCGATTTGAATCCCGTGGAAGCGATGGAAACTTTGATTGCCGCCCTAAAGAAACACAAAACAAACGACGAATTGCTCGCCAAGTTGGGCTGAGAATGTCCCAAAGACTTTCGCGCATTTCGACGGAGCGCGGACATCCCTGACATTCCGGTCCGCAGCAGTTCTTGAGCTTCTAGTCCCCACAGACCCGCCAGCGCATTCCGTCGGATGGACATTGCTGCGGACAGGAATGTCCGCGCTCCATTCTGTCTGGAGGTTGGAGGTTCAATAGGCAGAAATGTTTCTCGCCATCGCCGGATAATCGGTCTTATTGTCGGGGCACGCAAGAGCGGCTGCCTTAAGGCGTAAGCTCGGTGGAACGTGTGAGTTGTAAGCCGATCGCATTTTGTGCGTCCATTGAGCGTTCCCCAAGGCTAGGCCGAGTGACTTATGAGCAAGCGCCGAGACCCCACGCCAGCGTTGCCAGCGCACCGGCCGCCCTTGGAACGGATGATGCGCATTCATCAAATGATTCAGAGGGGCAAATACCCGAATGCTTTGGGCATAGCACGCGAGTTGGAAGTAAGCGCGAAATCGGTTTATCGCGATCTCGATTTCATGCGAGACCGTTTGCGTCTGCCGCTGGAATTTGATTACACCCGGTCGGGCTACTACTACACCGAGCCGGTGAACGCTTTTCCAACGCTGCAGATGACCGAGGGAGAGCTTTTCGCATTGCTCGTGGCAGAAAAGGCGCTGCAACAATATCGCGGGACCAGTTTCGAGCGGCCCCTTCGCAGCGCTTTTAAGAAAATGGCTGCTTCCCTGTCCGAGACGGTATCGATGCGTTGGGCAGATTGGGATGAAAGCATTTCGTTCCGGACGAGTGCTGAGCCGGTCGTGAATCTCGAAATCTTTGACGAACTGGCCAAGGCCACGGCGCGATGCCGGCAGGTTCTCTTGGCCTATCGCAAACCTGGCCACGCGGCGCCGGAGCTTCGGCGAGTGGATCCATATCATCTGGCCAACATCAACGGGGAATGGTTCCTTTTTGCTTACGATCACCTGCGGAAAGACATTCGGACTTTTGTTCCCACTCGAATTCAAAAAGTAAGCTATACAGGGAGAAGATTCCTCCGGCCCCATCGGTTTTCCCTGCAGCGCCGGCTGCGTGACAGCTTTGGCGTCCATTCCGGCGCTGGCGAATATGAAATCCGTATTCAATTTGATGAGTTGGCAGCCGATTATATTCGCGAGAAGAAATGGCATTCCTCGCAACGCTTGCGGGAACTGCCAGAGGGCGGAGTTGAATTGCGGGTCAAACTTTCGAGCCTGGCAGAAATTCAGCGCTGGGTCCTTGGCTGGGGCGGCCATGCGGTCGTGCTGCATCCGCCGGAGCTGGCGGCGGCGGTGCGGGAAGCCGCTCGAAAGATTCTTGAACAGACGGACGAACGCGTTTTGTCCGGCGAAAAAGTTAATGGAAATCCAGGTGATCCCCTATTTGCAAAAGTACCGTAGCGGGTTACCTTCATGCCATGGCTGAGTCAAAGAAGAAACCGGTCCCACCTTCCGGAGCGAACCGGCCACCAGGCACTCCTGCCGAAGGCCAATCTCCCTTAACCGATTTGCTCTCACGCGAAGAACTCGACACTCTCTCCACCCTGCAGATTGTTGATCTGATCGTCAGCAAACTGCCGGCTCGACATCCATCCATCATGGACGTCGTCTATCTGCGCGAGCGCATCGCCACCTTGGAGGAAACAAATTTTCAAGCGCAGGAAGCGATCGAAAAACTCGACGCGATTGTGGAGAAGCTGCGTTCTCCGGCGTTTCGCGTCGGAACATTTCTCATGCCGATTGAACCTGACAAAGCGCACGTTTGCGTCGGCGGCACCGATTACGTTTGTCGCATCGACCCACAAATGCCTTTGACAAGCCTTCAGGTAGGACAACGCGTCCTGTGCAATGAAGCTTTCGCGGTCGTGCAAGGCCTCGGCTTTGATCGGAATGGACCAATTGTGCGCCTGGACGAGCTGCTGTCGGACGGCCGGCTGCGGATTGGCCAGGAAACTGGACTGATCCCATTGGTGCTGCTGCGTTCGGCTTTGCTGGCAAAGGAAAAGTTGAAACCGGGTCTGGAAGTTCGTCTCGACCTCAACCAGCGCGTGGCTCTCGAAGTGGTTGGAATGGGCAAGCGGGTCGATCGTTCCTTGGAAACGGTCACGCCGCTGCCCTGGCAAGCTATCGGCGGACAAGATGAGGCCGTTCAGGCGATTCGCGATACGATTGAACTGCCGTTCTTGCACCGGGATTTGTTCAAGCGTTTCGAACACACTGTTCCCAAGGGCTTCTTGCTTTACGGCCCGCCCGGTTGTGGCAAGACATTGCTCGGCAAGGCGACCGCTTACAACTTGCGGCAGCAGATCAAAACACAGACAGGCGTCGATCGTCCGGAATTCTTTCTCCATGTCAAAGGCCCTGAGATTTTGAACATGTGGGTTGGTGAATCTGAACGACAAGTGCGCGATCTTTTCGCTCAATGCCGCGAACGAGCGAACGATGGCGCCTTGGCCTTCTTATTCATCGATGAAGCCGAATCGGTTTTAGGCACGCGCCGGGCTGGCCGTTATCACAGCATTCTCAGCACGCTCGTGCCAATGTTTTGCACGGAGATGGATGGTTTGGAACCGCTGAAAAATGTCGTGGTCATTCTGGCGTCGAATCGGGCGGACCTTATCGACCCGGCCATCCTCCGGCCAGGCCGAATCGACCGCAAGATCAAGGTCCATCGGCCGGACTTGGCCGGCGTCCAAAGCATTTACGAGATTTACCTGCGCGACAGTCTTCCGTTGGCCGAGCCAAAGAAAGAACTGGCGGTTGCGGCGACCCAAGCACACTTTGCTCGGATTCCCGAGAATCAATTCCTCGAGGTCGTTTATCGCAGCGGGAAGAAGGACGTTTTGTACCGGGGCGACCTGGCTAGCGGAGCCATAGTGGCGGCCATCGTGGAACGCGCCAAGAGCTTTGCCATCAAGCGTTCGATCGAAACGAAACTTGAGACGCTCATCACTCGCGAAGATCTCGTGGA
>Ga0194125_10014585_pt1 | contig 10025 bp, 11 predicted proteins | sample TA2KigC250mmetaG_FD_148626 | JGI IMG/M metagenome (GOLD analysis project Ga0194125, IMG submission 148626) | Freshwater microbial communities from Lake Tanganyika, Tanzania - TA2015034 Kigoma Deep Cast 250m | ecosystem: Environmental > Aquatic > Freshwater > Lake | place: Tanzania: Lake... | reverse complement strand
GAAAAGAAAATGCTGAAAGCAGCAGAAGATTTGAACTTCGAAGAAGCGGCTAGATACCGCGATCAAATTAAAGCCATCGAATCGGGGCAGCTGTCTTTTTGATGGTTATTAGAATGTGAATCAGTCTGAAAAGAAAAAATGAATAAGCTTGTTTTGATGAATAAAATTTATGTGAATATAGTTTTAACGATCTTACTGGTTGGGAATCAGGGTATGTGTATGGAGGCTCCTGCGGGAGATGAAGCAAGATCTCATGCGTCGTTCCATAAAATACGTGCACAGCAGAACTACATACTAACTTTTCTAAATAAGTCCGACCAAAATGGGTTCGCTAGCGTTTGTAGGGCTACTCGAGAGCATATTGCTAAGATCCGTCTCTCTAATGCCTTTAGAAGTGCTATTCGTTGTATAGACCCTAATCTCTTTTGTGTTGTGGATGGAAGGGAAATTGATAGGATTGCCTCTTATCCTCAATGGCAAATGATTGGTCAAGAGATCCCTAGCTTTTTTAAATCAGCTTTAAGAAGTCCAATACTAAAGGATAGAATTATTGCTGTCAAAGGATCAGAATTTCCGTTAACTGTTCATGGTGTTTTTGAGACGAAAGGAGAAGCAGAAGTCCTTGCGGACACTAAGGGGGGGCATGATGCTGCGCATCCTCCTACTTTTGGATACCATTCTATTCCAGCACTAAATCTTTTTGGAGGGGATAGTATCGTCACAACCTATGCTACTCAAGGATATACATTTTGGTCACAATCAGAATTACTTGATGCAGACGACGATAAAAAAGCTACAAATAGAGTTCAGTTCCAACAGTCCATAGGCGCAAGATATGTTTTTGGCACAGATATTCAAGAGGAAGGCGTATTACCTGCAGCAGAAGGCCTTGAAGAGGTTTTGAATGCCCTAACGCCCCATGTGGTTTTAACCACTGAAAACTTAGCAGTTGCTGAGATTAGAAGAAGAGTCAGTGCCTTTTTTACCAATGCCAATACAGCTGCAAGGGGGACAAGTATTCCTGCTGCTTCTTTATATGAGGACGATGAAAAAACTAAAACAAGATTAGCCGCTGAATCTAAGGCGAACGCTGTTGCAGTCATTGATGTAGAAGCTGTAAATATAGGCGGTGTGCATGAATTACGCCTTGGGCACGCTTGGAACGCTGAAGAATATCCATCTATTCTAAATGAAATCCGACGTCTTATTGTCACAACAACAAGTAATGAACCATTAACTATTGGAGATTCCTTTCTCTATGATTGTGATGGATTAACCTTAGTTGATTTGAGTCTTTTAGAGCAAGTTACAACAATTAAATCTTTTTTTCTATCTGGTTGCGGAGGCTTAAACTCTCTTGATTTAAGGGGTCTTGACAATATCACAGCAATTGGGGATTGCTTTCTCTATAATTGCACTGACTTAACGTTTGTTGATTTAAATCCTTTGAAAAATATTACAGCGACTGGGAATGCGTTTCTAGGTAATTGCAGTAGTTTAATCTCTATTGATTTAAAAGGCCTTGAAAATATCACAACGATTGGGAACCACTTTCTCATGTACTGTACTGGCTTAATCTCTCTTGATTTGAGTCTTTTGAGGAGTATTAAGACAATTGGGGGTGGCTTTCTCTATTTTTGCGAGGCCTTAACTTCCCTTAATGTGATTCCTTTAAGAAATGTTACAGCAATTGGGGGCTCCTTTCTGTCTAGTTGCATTAACCTTAGGACTATAAAGGGATTTAGTCATTGGGTAAATATTGATAGTATTGGAAGTACTTTTCTTAGCGATACCGATAAGCTTTCTATAGAGCCAGACTTTGATGGTGCACCTGTCCCAGACTTAATGAGATTAAGGCTGAGAGGGGAAGCCGCTGTCACTGAGATTCAGCGGGTAGTCGCTGCAGCCCAAGCTGGTCGCCTTGCTTCTCTTGCTAATGGTTAATAAAAAATTTTCTTTTTCGACTTATGGTCATAGTGAGGAAGCTTTTATTTCTTATTTACAAAGTGGAGGTGATGCAATAATCAGTCCTGATATTGTCCCACAAGGTGTTATGTTCCTTATTATCAGCACAATTGAATCTTTACAAACAATTACTTACATTTTATCTATGAAAACATAAGGACACAAAAATGAAGAAATTTTTATTTTTAATAAATTTAGCAGGAGCTTTTTTAAGCTCTTATACGTCTTCTTTTGGTGCAGTTGCAGTGCCCGTTCCCCCATCAGATGATCATCGTTTCTCGACTCAAATAAAAGGACCTCGTTCTATGCATCATTCATTCAGTAAAGAAGAAATTGGCAGTATGTTTATGCAGGTTGTAGATGGTAGAAACGACCCTATGTCTTTATTACGAGGGGGGTGGGAGTCTCTTCCTACAAAGTCAGATGAAGATGTTGACGGGCTAAGTGAAACTTATCTTATTGAGGGGTATAAGGAACTATATTTTCGCTTTGAACATGAAAAGGATGTAGAAAATGCAGCAAAAGCCTTGTGGAGAGCATCTCAAATTCAAGAATATGCAGAAGGCCTTTTTACTGTCTTTCTCAAAGACTTGGGCATACATTCATCTCGCCCAACGGAAGAAGAAATCAACCATATTTTAAGAACCAAATTTTCTCGTAAAAGTTAATCCTCACGCCTCTAAAAGCATTCAGAAAAACCTAAAAACAATTTTAGAGAGCGTTTATGAGAAGGATCACGTAACACTAGGCTCGGCTGTGGTTCAAGGGGATCCAAAAACCCTCAAAAAAACCATTAAGGACCTCGAAAAGAAAATGCTGAAAGCAGCAGAAGATTTGAACTTCGAAGAAGCGGCTAGATACCGCGATCAAATTAAAGCCATCGAATCGGGGCAGCTCTCCGTTTAAAAAAAGTTATCATATTATGATCGTCAATGCGTTTTAAGCCAGTGATTGTGTGAAGTGCGTTGTATTTTCTAAAGTCTTGCTGTTGACAATTTTGTATTTTTTATGTATATGTATACATAATTATTATATTTTTTTGCATAAAGGTGCATAATGTTAAAAAGAACTTTAAAGCTAGATCTTCCAAAAGGGCAGAGTATCTTTCTTTGGGGAGCTCGGAAAACAGGGAAATCTACCTTTCTTAAAGAACATTTTTCAGATAGTGTATATATTGACCTTTTAGATCACGATTCTTTTTTAACGTACAGTAAAAACCCTATGCATTTACGAGGGTTCCTCTCTAATTTGCCTAAAGAAATTCTGGAAAAACCTATTATTATTGACGAGGTGCAAAAAGTACCAGAAATCTTAGATGAGATTCATTGGATTGTTGAAAATATGAAAGGGACCTATTTCATTTTGTGTGGGTCGAGCCTTAGAAAATTAAAACATTCAGGCGCCAATCTTTTAGGGGGGCGAGCGTGGAGTCAACTCTTTTTCCCCTTATGTTATCCGGAGTTTGAGAAATTCGATTTGCTAAAAGCTTTAAGTTACGGATTAATTCCTAATCACTATCTTGCAGAGCATTATCCCAGAAAATCTTTAAAGGGATATTTGGGAAATTATTTGATCCCAGAGGTTCAATGGGAAAGCCACATTAGAAAAATGTCAACTTTTGTTAGGTTTTTAGATGCCATTGCTTTTAGTAATGCCCAAATGCTGAACTATTCAAACATTGCTAGAGAATGCGCAGTTAATGTGCGCACAGCAGAGTCTTATGTTGAGATGTTAGTTGATATGCTCTTGGCGTATAAAATTTATCCGTATGCAAAAACACCAAAGCGCAATTTAATTACCAGCACACCAAAGTTTTACTTTTTTGATACCGGTCTTGTGAATGAAATTGCTGGACGTACTATTCTTGAGCTCAAGGGGCCCGAGGTTGGCCATCTATTGGAGCAGTATATATTTTTAGAGCTTTTGGCTTATAAGGAACTCAATGAAAAAGATTTTGACATTACGTACTGGCGGACAAATACAGGGCTGGAAGTTGATTTTGTTCTTGGAAAGGGGTTGGTTGGTTTAGAAGTTAAATTATCCAAGAATATTTCATCATCTGATCTTCGAGGCCTTGTTGAGTTTTCTGATGATTACAAGCCTCTTTATTGTGCTGTTATATGCTTAGAACCAAAGCCGCGTAAATTAACAATAAAGGGAAAAGATATTTTTATTTTGCCTGTGGAAGAGTTCTTAAAACTCTTATGGAATCACAAACTTCCTGGGATTTGATCGTCAAGTTTTAAGAGCTTCTTGTGAAGAAGGTCGTGCAACATTTCGGGACAGCTGTCTTTTTGATGGGGTATAGGATTGAAAATTCATCTGAAAGACCTATTAATATCAAAAAATGATGATTTGCAGATCATCTCAGAAATGCTTTGGCCCATTGAACGATGAAGTCGCCATTATGTCCAAATTTGTTGCGTTTTTTAGGGTGAATATGGTAATGATGGGACCAGAAAACGGATTAGAGTAGGACACTAAAATGATACACCCGCTTCATTATGGCGCAAAAGCCGCAATCCCAAAGTTTCTTGTGATATTTTTTCATGGCTTTGGAGCAAACGGAGATAATCTCCTGGATTTATCTTACTTTCTTGAAACAACTTTGCCTGAGGCGGTATTTGTCTCGCCCAATGGCCTGACGCCGATGCCCCATTATCCGGGTGGCTATCAATGGTTTCCTTTAAAAGATGATTTAAATCCCGATGATCTAAAGCAAGAATGTGCCCGTGTTTTAGACAAAGGGATAACGCTTGTAGAAACCATTCAACAACACTATAATGTCCCCCCTGAGCGAACCTTTTTTGTTGGATTTTCTCAAGGCACAATGATGTCTCTTGCCATTGCGCTTGCCCATAAAAATATATGTGGGGGTGTCATTGGGTGTGCAGGGGGGCTTTATATGGATGCCTCTTTGATAAAGGCGCCTAAAGATTTACCCCTTTGTTTGATTCATGGGGAAGATGATACGGTGGTAGACCCCAGCGCATCAGAAGCAACCCTTGAGTTTTTGGAGGGCCTTGGCTTTTCCCCAACCCTCACCCTTGTTCCGAGGTTGGGACATAGTATTGATGAACGAGTTTTGAAAGAAATAGGAACGACACTGAACCAAATAAGTAAAGGAAAGAAATATGCGTAAAAAAATTGCCATCGTTGGAGCCGGTAACATTGGCGGCGTTTTAGGACTCTTGTGTGTCATGCGTGATTTAGGGAATGTTACCCTGATCGACGTGAATGAAGGCCAGGCCATTGGAAAAAGTTTAGACTTATCTCAGACCGCTGCGTTGTTAGGGGTTGGGGCATCTGTTGTTGGAACCAGTAATATAGAGCAGGGGATTGCAGGGGCTGATGTCATCGTTGTGACGGCAGGCGTTCCAAGACAACCAGGGATGAGCCGAGATGATCTTTTAACCATCAATGCAGAGATTATCAAAGGGATCGCCCATAAAATTCGTGATCATGCCCCGGAGGCATTTGTGATTGTTGTAACAAATCCTTTGGATGCCATGGCTTGGTTGTTACAAAGAGAAAGCCGTCTTCCGGCCCCTATGGTTGTTGGGATGGCTGGGATTTTAGATAGTGCTCGATTTCGGTACTTTTTATCAGAAGAGTTTGATGTATCCGCCCAGGATATTAGAGTCATGGTTCTAGGGGGGCATGGGGACACGATGGTTCCCCTTGTGAACTATTCATCTGTTGGAGCAATGTCTATTCAACACCTTTTAAGAGATGGGTGGCTTAAGCAAGATCGGTTTGATGCAATGGTGGATCGCACGCGTTATGGGGGGGCAGAAATTGTTAATCACCTTAAAACGGGATCTGCTTTCTTTACACCAGCGGCTTCTGCCTTTGAAATGGTTGAATCTTATTTGCTTGATAAAAGGCGGATTTTCCCTTGTTCAGCGTATGTCCAAGGGCAATATAACCTGAGGGGAATTTATATAGGGGTCCCAGTCGTAATTGGGGCTGAGGGAGTGGAAGAAATTATTGAATCGCCTTTAATGGAATGTGAACTTTCTGCAATGCGTGACTCGGCTAAAGCAATTCGAGAATTGATTGAGCCTCTAGAAAAAACCTTAGAATCCGTTTAAATCAGGAGTTTTTTTTAATGAATATTCATGAGTATCAAGCAAAAAGCTTGTTAAAAGGTTTTTCTATCCCTGTGTTATCAGGGGGACTTGCCCATTCCAGTTCTGAGGCTGTAGAGGTCGCAAAAAAAATAGGGGGATCCTTGTGGGTCGTCAAAGCCCAAATCCATGCCGGAGGACGTGGAAAAGCAGGAGGAGTCAAGCTTGCAAAAACACTTGAAGATGTCGAAAAAGCCACCAAAGAGATCATTGGAAAGCGCCTCGTGACACCGCAAACAAGCAGTGATGGAAAAGAGGTTCATAAGGTTTATGTTGAATCTGGCTGTTCGATCAAAAAAGAACTATATCTCAGTCTGTTGGTGGATCGCCAAACAAAACGTATTGCCATCATTGCCTCTACCGAAGGGGGAATGGATATCGAAGAAGTAGCAGAAAAAACACCAGAGAAGATTTATACCATTTTTGTTTCTCCAAGTACGGGTTTTTGTTCCTATCATGGTCGTTATTTGGCGAAAAAACTTGGCTTAGAAGGGCCGGTTGCTCGAGATATGGAGCGTTTTATTAAAAACGCTTATGAAGCTTTTATAGGACTGGATGCAAGTTTGATTGAGATTAACCCCTTGGTTGTGACAGAAGATGGGGAATTAAAGGCTTTGGATGCGAAAATGTCTTTTGATGGGAATGCCTTATATCGCCAGCCCAGCATCCAAGATTTACGGGATATTTCCGAGGAAGATCCCCACGAAGTAGAAGCTAAAAAGCATGACCTGAATTATATTAAACTAGACGGCACGATTGGCTGTATGGTGAATGGTGCAGGACTTGCAATGGCGACCATGGATATTATTAAATTGCATGGGGGTGAGCCTGCAAACTTTTTAGATGTAGGAGGGGGGGCAAGCGCAGAAAAAGTGACAGAAGCGTTTAAACTTATTTTGTCAGACCCCGCGGTTAAAGGCATTTTAGTGAATATCTTTGGCGGCATCATGAAGTGTGATGTCATTGCACAAGGGATTATTCAAGCAGCGCGCGATGTAAACCTTCATGTTCCGTTGGTTGTTCGTCTTCAAGGGACGCGCGTAGAAGAGGGGAAGCAGCTTCTTGCAACATCAGGGCTTCCCATTATTGCTGCAGACAGCTTAAGTGATGCTGCAGAAAAAATTGTTCAAGCGATTCGTTAAGGAGAAAAAGATTTATGTCCGTTCTCGTTCATAAGAATACAAAGGTTATTTGTCAAGGTTTTACAGGCCATCATGGTACATTCCATTCCGAGCAAGCGATTGCTTATGGAACAAAAATGGTGGGAGGGGTAACCCCGAACAAAGGGGGAACAAAGCATTTAGGGCTGCCGGTTTTTGACTCTGTTATGGAAGCAAAGGAAGCCGTGAACCCCGATGCGACCATGATTTATGTCCCGCCTGCTTTTGCAGCAGAGGCAATTCTGGAAGCGATTGATGCAGAAATTTCCCTTATTGTGTGTATCACAGAAGGTATTCCCGTTTTGGACATGCTCAGAGTTAAAGACGCCTTGGCTCGCTCCAAAAGTTTACTGATTGGTCCAAACTGCCCGGGCATTATTACGCCAGGTGAATGCAAAATTGGTATTATGCCAGGGCATATTCATCAAGCAGGATCTGTTGGGATTGTATCGCGTTCCGGTACCTTAACCTATGAAGCGGTGCATCAAACAACCCACGTTGGTCTTGGTCAATCTACCTGTATTGGTATTGGGGGCGATCCCATTAATGGATTGAATTTTATTGATTGCTTAGATTTATTTTATAACGATCCAAAGACCGAATCAGTCATTCTGATTGGGGAAATTGGGGGGAGTGCTGAAGAGGAAGCGGCAAGCTTTATTAAAACCCATCCCAAACGCAAGCCAACGGTTGGCTTTATCGCTGGGTTAACGGCACCTGCAGGACGCACGATGGGCCATGCCGGTGCCATCGTTTCTGGCGGACAAGGTCGAGCGGAAGATAAGATTAAGGCACTTGAAGAGGCAGGCGTTAGAGTCGCACAGTCTCCAGCAACGATTGGAGAGACGTTGCGGCAGATGATGTAAGTAAACACCCATTTTTCGATAAATTATTATTGTTTATCGTTAAATTTTTACTGAAATTCGTGATATTTTTATCGATATTTATTCCTCATAGAGCTGGTTGCTTTTTGGGAAAAAGGTTTTTGTAATAGGTATTAAAGTATCTATTATGGTACTTTTTTGACATTAAGTGATATTATAATGTTTGTTAGGCTCGTTCAAATTTCTGATGAACGTCTTTTAAAACAGTGCCAATTTTTTTTGTTTGCGCTTTTGAAACGCCTGCTTGGTTAGCAAAGGTATCCCATTTTCTTATGGCCTCAAGAACGGGCTCTATAATTTCCAAGGCCTTTTCTTTTTTGATATGGGCAATGCTTGCGAGTTTTAATAGGTGGCTTTTATTTGGACTTGCGCCTTCTCCCATGACCATACTGCAATGTTCGCCGGAGGGGCCTGTAGAAAATGTTAAGTCATAGGCTGGTGATACACGCCACGTGCCATGATCATCCATTAAAAACGAAAAATTTTTCGAATGATCATCACGGTTGTGACTAAGGACATTAAAGGCGGCGTTTCTCAATTGTACTTCACACTCTTTGACATCCCGCGTTAGGTAAATTGTTGTTTTCATGATGGATTCATAATCAAGTGATGGTTCGCGGTGATCGGCGTGAATCAGTCCTGCAATACTATGCATGTGTACTCTTTCATCTGCATGTCTATCAAAGCGCTTTACTCCAAAAAAGCCAGGGCCGTTTCGTGATGGAAAAAGTTTGGCTTCTGGCACATCAAGACCAGCATCAAGTGCCATCAGATGATAGGCGTACTCAATATTGCTAATCTCCTGAGGATCATACGATGCTCTAAATTTGATCAACCAATCCCCACTTTCTGTTTGTAATAAAATCTTAGGGCGCGCGCCTCCTGAAGAGCCGGTTAAACGAATCAGATCTTCAACATAATCCTCATTTTCTGCAAGCGTTTCTTGGATTGCATAATCGATTTCATCTAAGTCTTTTGGAAGATCGTTGAGCTCGCTTGGATATTCAGGTTCATAAGAAAGGGCGCCCATCCCAGAGTGGCCCACAAAGCACAAGCGATCAAGCGGCGAAAGAATGTCAGGATTTTGTCTCAGGTTTGTTAATTTCCGATCTAGGAGTAGTCGCCCCCAACCGTCGGGTAAGCTATCATTAAAGACACCAAACAATCCGCTAAAAGTTCGATCAGTGGAGGGAATCACACCCGCTTTCAGTGGAAGCTTAAAAGGGGAGAGCTCAAGACTTGTTTTAATAAATTCTGAATCATATTCAAAGAAAATTTGTCTATTTTTAAGCAGTAATCGCCCCATCAGCTGTTTAGGGCCAGAACCATGGTAGTATACGTAAATAAGGTTTTGGGTAGGAAAGATCATTTTCTGCCTCTTTTCCTTGTGTTATCTTTCATTAACTCATCAAGAGACGCAGCTATTTCAGGTTTGTCTGGTGCAAAAAGCCCCTTGAAGTCATCCATAGACCCAAGGACAATTGCTAACATTAATAAAGATTCCAGAGAGATTTTTCCTGTACGTTCGAACTTTTTCAAAACGCTGCAACTTACGCCTGACTTTTCTGACAAAGTTTGTTGACTTAAGTTAAGATGCAGCCTTTTGGTCCGAACAGCCAAAGCCAGTTTTTGTTGCATTTCGCTTACTGTTATAAAATTTATAGACATCATAGTACCTATTAAAATTATTTACGTAATATAGTGAATATAATAATATCTGTTATAGAAAAAGTCAACGGGCCCCTCAGCTGCGATGAGATTCAAGGCACCTGGAAGATGAAGGCGTTAGTTGCACAGGCTACCGCAACGATTGGGAGACGCTGAAAAAGATTTTGGGATAACGCTCAGAAAAGTTTTCGCAAGTTTACCAAAGAACTCTAAGCACC
>Ga0194125_10014575_pt1 | contig 10032 bp, 8 predicted proteins | sample TA2KigC250mmetaG_FD_148626 | JGI IMG/M metagenome (GOLD analysis project Ga0194125, IMG submission 148626) | Freshwater microbial communities from Lake Tanganyika, Tanzania - TA2015034 Kigoma Deep Cast 250m | ecosystem: Environmental > Aquatic > Freshwater > Lake | place: Tanzania: Lake... | reverse complement strand
GGGGCCGCCTAAAGGCGGGACTACAAACCAACGCAGGTTCATGGGAAGCTTCCACGGCCTGCGAGCCGTGCGCACGGCCTTTGAACCCATCGCTGGTAGGGCGGTGCTGCCGCGCGGCCGCATCGACAGAAAACCGGCTGCGCGGCAACGCAGCCCTATCGGGTTCCTGGGAAGCCTCCGGTTCCTCACGGACCTGCTCACGGGCCTTGAACCAAAACCCGTGCGGACCGCAGCCTTCAGGCTGCTTCTGCGCACTCTCCGCAGTCGAGCGTTGAAGCGGCCTAAAGGCCACGGTCCGAAGAGACGGTTCATGGGATGACGATTCACGGAAAAGTCACTTAGCCGCGTGACCGCGCCGTTCCGTCTGAAGGCGCACAAGATCGACCTGCATCTGGTCCGCGCATGGATAGCGCGCCTGGACGTTCGGGTCGCACGCCTTAAGAATGATTTCATTGAGCTTCAACAAGGCCTCGCAGTCCGCCCGCTCAGCCAGCGAGGTGGGCAATTCCGGGAATTGCTTGCGATCTTTGCCCATGCTCGCTTCGTAAAGCACCTTGCCCAGGCTATAAACATCGCCCGCCGCAGTTCCTGGTCCTTCCGGCGGAATATAGCCCTCCGTGCCGACGTAGGTTGTGGCCGGGCTGCGCTCGTGCAAATCCGTGACCAAACCAATGTCGGCAAATTTCGGCTGGCCATTCACAAAGACGATGTTGGACGGTTTGATGTCGCGATGGATCAGTTGATGTGAGTGCAAGTGCTGCAAGGCCTCGGTCAACGCCAGACCCAGTTCGAGAGATTCCGCAAAAGAGAGCTTGCCTCGTTTCTTGAGTTCCTGCGCGAGATTCCGGGCGGAGTAAGTGGCGGGGTTGATCTTTTGCCCGGACACTTCGTCGTCCCCCAACTTTATGATGTAAAAGAACCAGCCCTCGCGGTCGTTCTTGCCGACGTGAAGAATGTGGATCAGGCCTCGATGCGTGCGCGAAATCGGCGTGAACTTTTGAATGCCGCGAAACTCGCGCTCGTACGGCTCGGCGTTGGAGAATTTGCGTCGATAAACAACCTTCACCGCGTGATAACTCCCGATCACGTCTCTGGCCAGCCACACCTGGCCGTACCCGCCTTCGCCGATCATCCGGATCAACTCGTGATCCGGGATCGCAGGAGCCATTGACGCTGCCGTTACCTCCGGCGCGCGTGAACCGGCCGAATCGAGTTCTGTCAGGGCCGAACCGTCCGCAGTGGTTCTTTCTGCTCCCGCGTGAGAAGGCGATGGGGCGGTCTCCGTTGCGGCTTCGGCGAGCGCTGAGCTGCCGGCGAGTCTGGCTTGTTCAACTGGAATGGCCGCTCGCAGCAATTCTCTCTCTGCGTAAAGCCGTTTGCTGTTCACCAGGACGGACCAGCCCAGCGCGCAGGGAATCTGAACGCCGCAGACGATCAGCCAGGGAAACCAGAGGTGCTGCTGCCAGACCAACCACAGCGCCAGGCCCGCAATCAGGCAAACGCCAGCCGCGCCGATCCAGGCGGCCACTGAGGTCCGGAACATCGTGAGTCCAAACCCAAAGACAATTCCTAAGAATCCCAGGACAATGACCTCGGCGAACGGGCTGAGCTCGGTGAGCCACTCGCCTCGCCACAGATTGAGAAACGCCGTCGCCTGGAGTTCGACTCCTGGCGACAACAATCCGGTCCATCTCGTGTAAGGCGTGCCATGCTCGTCGAAAGATCGGACGCCCGCCGGAGTGATCGCTTTGCCTTGTCCCACGAAGACCACCTTGTCGGAAATGTAAGAACGCTGCGCGGCGTTGGTTTCCAAAACCTCAAAATAGCTCATGCTGGGAATGATTCCGGGAGGGCCGTAAAAGTTGAGCCACGGAGAACGAGTTCTGTCGCCTGGCCTGCTCCCCAATACCTCAATAGTTTTCAAAGGTAATTCCACCAACGCGCCCCAAGAAGGGTTCTGAGGCCGGCGCCGAATGCGCGTGTCCAGCTCGCCCGGAAATTCAGCGAGCCCAAACACACTGGCCGATCGAATCGGCTCCACGGGAAGGATCCCTCGCCTGGTGATCGGCCCGCCCTGCGGATGCGTTGTTTCAACCGTGGCTGCGGTCACCACTTTGCCGTGCGCACGCATGGCCGCCGCGAGTTGCTCATCCACTTTCAGATCAGGCCACGGCGACTCGAAAAGGATGTCAAACACGATAGCCTTGGCTTTCCACCGAGTCAGTTGGTTCACCAGGTTGACATGCAAACTTCGATCCCAGAGACGGCCGAGGTCTTGGCCCAAACGTCTCCGCGACTCGTCGTCCATGTAAACAATCAAGACTTCGCCAGGTCTGATGTCGGGTCGAAGCGCAAAAGGAAGATCGAAGCTCAACGCTTTTAGACCAAAATCGAATCGAGAAATCAGCAAACACCAACCAGCCAGCACCGTCAGCATCGCGCCCATCGTCGCTTGCCGCCAGTTCAACGTCAGCCCGCGCTTTACCTTCAACACCTCCCGCAATGCCGTTTCCCGGCGGGCCGAGTCCTGAGCTTCTCTTTCTGCCTGAGCGGCGCGTCGTTCTGGCAAGGAGCGAAGGTTCGTTGCCAGCTCACCTGCCCGCGCGAAACGAGCCGTTGGATTCCCGGCAAAACATCGCTTCAAGTCCTCGCGGAGCAGCGGATCCTTCACCTCCTCGCTCCAATCCGTCGTCACGGGTCGCGCCAGATCTCCCGTGACCAACTGATAAAAGACCACTCCCAGAGAGTAGATGTCCGCCTGCGCCGAAGCCGGTTTGCCCGCCAGGAGTTCCGGCGCCATGTACACGAAAGTCCCGGTCTGCGACGACGAGCTGGGGCCCACAAGCGTTTGCGTAAAGCCCGCCTTCGTGACCTGAGCCAGGATTTCTTCCGACACGACCTGGCCGATGCCAAAGTCGGTCAGCTTCGCGGTCGATTTCGGGTTTCGGATTCTTGAAATCCGTACTCCGCACTCCGCACTCCGCACTCCGCAATCAGATTGTTCGACGGCTTCACGTCCCGATGGATCACGCCTGCGTCGTGCGCCGCCTGCAATGCGTCCGCCACCTGTGCCACGATCTCCAGCCGCGTCTCCAGCGGAATACGCTCCACGCCCCCACGCTCCACGCTCCACGTCTTAAGGTCCTTCCCCTCGGCGTAGTCCATCACGAGGTAATACGGCGGCTCGTTCAGGAAGACGTCATGCACCGCGACAATGTTCGGATGATTCCCGATGCGCTCTTTCAAAACGCGGAACAGAGTGACTTCGCGCTTGAGCGAACGCACCCGGTCAGCCCGAAAACAAAACTTAAACACCTGGCGCTTCTTCAACGCTTGATGGCAGCCCACCCAGACTTCTCCGAATCCGCCCTCCCCGATCTTGCCTTCGAGGACCCACTGCGTGTTCGGGATGGCTTGGCCGTTCGCCGGACGCCAGCCGAGCACCGGCTCTTTTTCCACCGCGACGAACCGTTGCGCTTTGTCCGTGTCCTTCGGCGGCAAAAGACGGGCCAGTCCCGTCTCGCCCACTTCGCATAGATCCAGGTGTTCCTCGACGCCTTTCAGCGAGTAGGTGCCGTGGTTCAACCAGGAAAGCGATCCGAGGCCTTCGAGTTCCTGTCCTTTCAACACTTGCCGCGCATTGTCGAAAGCAAACCGGGTCATCAGGATTTGATCGCCGTCAGCGAGCGACATGACCCGCGCGCAGGTATCGACCTGAATGCCGAACAGGTCCTTGGATCGGCCCGCAGTTTGGTCTTCCTCAATGAAAACCTCGCCCACGTGAATGCCGATGCGATCGAAGACAGGCGCGGGGGCAGTCTTGGCCAAACTCCTCAGCCTGGATTGCAGCAGCAGACTGAACTTCACCGCATCGGACGGCTTGGCGAAGATGATGAAAAAGGAGTCGCCCGCTGTCTTGATCTCCTCCGCTTCGTTGAATTGGCCGAGAAATTTCCGGGCAATGGAATGATGCTGCTGGATCAGGAACAGCCCTTGTTGGTCTCCAAGGCTCTGCTTGAGTTTGGTCGAGCCGACAATGTCCGTGAACAGCAAAGTGGCCAGCCCGGTGCGATGGCGGCGTCGAAATTCCTCGACCTGCGCATGATGTTCGAGGACCGAGTCGAGGTTCATCGCTTGAGTGCAAGATAGCAGGAAGACCTCGCGATGAAAGCAGGAATCTTATGGCAAACTTATGGCGTGCCACGCCGCGGCGCATCTCAGGTTTTGCAGTCGCGGAGCGACTTGAAGACGGTAGCCGTGGGCTTCAAGCCCACGGGTGGGGTGCGATGTCGGTCACGTCGCGGAGCGACGCTCGAAAGGCTCCGGCCGAGCCCATTGGGCGGGTTCAAACGTCGCTCGGCGACGTGCGGCCGACACGCCTTGATCCGTGGGCCAAGGCCCACGGCTCCCGTCGCAGCATCGCCCTGCGCGGCCCGCGGTTCCGGCCATTGCCGGAAACTTATGGCGCTCCCGCCGCATCAGGCTTGATGGAGATTGTGAAACGTGCCGGAGCGTGCTCTAATCCGTGCGTCCAAGATGCAAACAAGGCAGCCAGTCAAACCCGCGCAGGTGGATCCGTTCGCGGCGGAGTTGCTTCTGGGCCTTGGCCAGTATCCCTGCGCGCAACACATCGTGCTGGGCGGATATTTCGCCTTGAAGCATTACTGCGACTACCGCCTGACCCATGATGTGGATGCGTGGTGGTCGGAGGAGAGCACGGAACGAGATCGCGATGACGTTCGCCAAGCATTGAAGTCGGTGATCAGCCAGATTTGTCAGCAGCACCAGTTGCAGTGGAACCAACGCCGATTTGGCGATACCGAGTCCTGGGAATTGATCCGGGCGGGCGTCAAACTGTTTTCCTTCCAAATCGCGGCCCGCACGATTCGTTTGGAACCTTATCTCATCAGTCCGTGGCCCCCGCTGCGCATTGAAAGTCTGGCGGACAATGTGGGCTCGAAAATGAACGCTCTGGTGCAGCGCGGCGCTCCGCGCGATTTCATCGATATCCGTCAGTTGGTGATCTCGGAGTTGGCGTCGCCCCACGAATGCTGGGGTCTTTGGTCCCGAAAAAATCCTGACTTGCGACTGGAGCAAGCCCGCGCGGAAGCGGCGCGCCACTTGCAAGAACTCGAACTTCGCCGCCCACTTGAGACCATTCCGGATCCAAACCAACGAGAACGCGCTCGCGAAACACGCCTCTGGTTCCGTGACGCGTTCCTGCCGGCAGCGCAGCTATGACTCTGGACCACAGCGTTTATCCGGACCTGGAAGCGCCCCCGACCGAACTCCGCACGCCCGAGGAGAAGGCGGAGTACGTGCAACGCCTCTGCGCCCAGTGGGACTACGGGATTCTTCCCGAACCGTGCACCTTTACCTTGTTGGTGGATTGGAAAGCGATTTTCGACCGGTATCCCATTCGCCACTCGCCGGCCTACCATGCCTTTCGGCTGTTGTTCGGTTGGGAGCCGGTGCCCGGCCAGGTCCTGCGCGCCGGATACGAAATCGATGACCTCAGAGAAGGCCGCACCGATCCATGCGTAACCTGGATTTAGTTAGCTGCAGTCCATTTCAAGAAACATTCACCTTCCCCGTCGTGTTCGCCCGTTTCGCTCGGGCGATTCCGAACATTCGACATCCAATTTCGAGCGGCGCCGGCTGAACGTCGAATCTTTGAAAGATCGGCCTCGGTTCATCCGAATCTTGATTGAATGGATAAGGGTCTGCGAAAAAATTACCTCGCCATTTGCTGGAGGCGCGAGCGACGAGCAGACCCGCAGCGGTCTGTAAGGAGCGAGCAACGAAGCCAGAGCGCCAAACAGCCCCAGCCCTGCGGGGCGGTGCGGCGCTTGGCCTGCTGCTTCGTGGTTCGCTCGGTCACAGCCCGCTGCGGGGATGCTCCCTCGCTCACGCCTCGCATCAGGCCAAGCGACGCTCCCGCCAAATGGCGAATTAATTTTTTCGCAGACCCTAAAGCAATGAAGTTGCGCTCCGGCTCGGAGTTTGTTACCGCTAAGCTGGTTTCGGAAATCAATCGTGGTCGAACACAGCGTCGCCGACCTATGAACTCCCTGACTGGAGCGCGGACTGCCCTGTCCGTGAGTTTCTTGACCGAAGCGCCGGTCCGCGCAGACGCACCTGCCCAGGGTAGAAGTGCCGCGGAGGAGTGCCGCGCATCCAAGCCGCAAGTGAGTAATTTAGCCGCAAAAGATCGCAAAGATCGCAAAGATTTCTTCGCCCTGCTATTGCCCTTTCTGCATCACTATTTGTCAAGACCACGCATCTCCGAGAGCATGCACCGCGGATGTCGCGGATGGGCGCGGATAGGAGTGGCGCGGGATCGGTCAATCCTGTTTTTATCCGCGCTATCCGCGAGATCCGCGGTTTGTTTGGATGCGGTTTCAACGCACTGTGTTCCTTTGCGGCCACAGAAATTCGCGCGAGAACGAGTGGTTTGAAAGGATTGCAGCGCTGGCTTTTGCTGACGCTTCGGTCGGAGCAAGGGGCTTCGCAGCCGCGCACAGAAGCAAACAAACAGAACAAATGCTCTTTTGTTGTTCGATTGCTTCGCAACAGAAACGGGGCCTTTGCGCTCTCTGCGTTCTTTCGTGGCTCGCTATGCAGCCGGTTAGGCTTCGCGGTGGTTGTGCTCGCGATCATGGAATGGGGGACCACGACTTGGGCCGCCGCCCCGAGCAACCAAGCAGGCACGAGCAATGTGGTGGCTCGGTTCTATCGGGTAAAGTTGAAGCCGTTTCCGACTCAACCCACCGACGCCGGTAATGCGCAAAACGCCGCGACGATCCGGATTGAGGAGCCTTACTTTCGCGACGCAGAACGAACTTATGGCGGGTCGGCTCCCGAGGCCATAATCGGCGACGGATTCTTCCAGGTGCAATTGCCCGACGGAACACAAGCTTATACGCGCGATGGCAACTTCAAGTTCGCCGGCAACGGTCTCATCGTGACTCAGGAAGGTTATCCCGTTTTGGGAGGTCTGCCGCTTTTTCCCCCTTCAACGAGGGGCGTGATCTTCAGCTCACAGGGTGAGATCGCCCTCACCACTGCCGGTGGAGGCGTAAATGTCGGAAGAATCACTCTGACTCGCTTCCAGAATCCGGCTGATCTGAAGCCAATCGGTTCAAACTTGTTTGTTGAAACGCTGGCTTCAGGTCCACCCGAGACTGGGAATCCGGGCGAAAACGGATTCGGAGAATTGTGTGGTGGATTTTTTAGGTTGCCCGGGTCCGTTGGCTTCACGGTGCGGCTCTCTGAACAAGGCCGAATCGAGGTCGAGTTCTGCCTGGACCTGCGAGATTGGACGGTTGTGGCCAGTGCTCCGGTGTCTGCGCGAGGACCACTGTTCGCAGGAGGCACACTGATCGTTCGCGATCTGCAGCCGTTTGCGGGCGGGCCGACTACGGCCGGGACTCTGATCGACGTGGATGTCTCAGAAGCTTTGAAGCTCTTCGGCCGACGGCTTCCGGACGGCAGATTCAGCGTCTCGATCAGTGGCAGCGCCGCCTCGAACGCGGTCCTTCAGGCTTCGACCAACCTGGTCAATTGGCTGCCCATCTTCACGAACTCGGGTTCAGGTGGACGGTTTGAGTTTCTGGACACGGCTAGCGGAAATCAGCCGTGGCGTTTCCACCGGGCCATTAGGTGAGACGGAGATGAAAAGGCTGCTTGTTTGCAAGTTTAAACGACTGTTGTGGTCGGGACTGTTGCTTTACCTCGCCTCTACTCCTGGCGATCTGTGTGCCCAACCTTCCAGCATCCCACGCGAGGATTTTTGGGTGCCAAACTATGCCAATAGCCCGTTTTACCTGGCCGAAAAGGATGGAATCCTTTACGTGAGCGGATGGTTCAATGGCGCGGGGCGCCCTGCCGCTCATGCACTGGTCGTGGATTTTGGCACGGGAGCAGTCAGCACGGCATTGCCGGAGCTTCGCGGACCATGGGTGACCCCCGATCAGGCTGGGGGCTGGTATACCGTAGTTCCCCTTCCTTTGAGCGGCGGAGAGACTCACTTTGGTTTGGCGCACATGCGCAGTGATCAATCCTTAGATGCAGATTGGACGCCCTCGCCCATATTGTCAGTTTTCATTTCAGCCATTGGCGTCGGAGGTAACAAAGTGTTTGTGGCCGGTAGAAACCGGGGCAGCACTGACTCAGTTGTCGTCGCTTTGGATTCTGTGACAGGCAAAGTGAGCGACCTAAAACTCCCAGCGATTGATATTTCGAATGTCACCAAACTTGCCGTGTCGGACAATGCCCTCTTCGTAGCGGGTTACTCTTCATCCCCGCCGCCCAAATCCCTCCTCGCTGCTTTCGATATCAAAACTGGTCAGCGCTTGCCGTGGAACCCGATCACTTCGATAATAGACAAATTCGGAAGGGGGGGAGGAGGAGCGTATCTGGCGGATTTCGCAGTTACCTGCGACAAAGTTTTTGTGGGTGGCGCGTTTACAGAGATCAATGGAGAAGTTCGCAACAGTCTGGCTTCTTTCGACCGCACTACCGGCAGGCTAATGCCTTGGAACCCGAATACGTCCTTCAGCGGGAGGACTGATGTCTGGATCCACCGGGTTATTGCGCAGAGCGACATCGTTTGCGTCAACGGCAATTTCGATAAGATCGGAGGAGAATCTCTCTGGAGTTTTGCCGCCTTGGATTCCTCATCCGGTAAACCGCTCGATTGGAGGAAACCGGACAGGAACGCCGAATTCTATCCGATTGCGCTCTCTGGAAACACCCTCTACGGGACATTCGATGGAGTCAACGAACTCGGATTCTTCGAAGATAACCTCCGTGCGCTCGATGCCACGACGGGCAACACAATTTCGAAAGTACCATTGAACATTTCGGGTTTCGGCGTTCCGGTAATTTCCGGCAACTTGGTCTTACTGAGCGGGAATCTTACCTGGGGTGGCGTCCGTCGATCTCCTGGTCTCATGGCTTTTGACACCTCGACTGGAAAAGCCACAGATTGGAATACGGCCCATTCATTGGCGGGGTCTCCGGCGTCGGGAACCCGGACAAAATTTATCAGGTGAAGATTCAGGGCAACAGAATTTACGCCGCGGGTGGGTTCTGGATTGATTCAGAGGTAGACCCTGGCCTCGATTTTCACGTGGGCCTCGCAGCTTATGATCTCAGCACGGGTAAGCTTGTCAAAGACTGGAATCCCAGTGCTGCCTTCATCTCGACGAACGTCCCATTCTCTATCGAAATTGAGGCTTTCGACGTTTTGGGCAACACCATGTACGCGGGGGGCCCCGGAGGCTCTCTCTTCAACAGTGATGAGCTACTCTCAAAGACGAGGCCTCTTGCCGCTGTGGATTTGCGGACTGGAAAGGCAATAGACTGGAATCCAATTCTCGGAGGCGCTCGATCCAGCGTTAGGGCGATCGCCGTGGGCGAAAAGGCGGTGTACCTTGCGGGCTCCTTCCAAACTGTGAACGGCCAGCCTCGGAATAGTCTTGCCGCCCTTGAGCCAGTTACTGCTGTTCCTCTTCCCTGGAATCCTGAGGCTGACGGTCCGGTCCGGACCTTGGCGGTTTCTCACAATCGAGTTTACATCGGTGGCTACTTCACGAGGGTTAATGGTAGGGCACGCAATGGTCTCGCGGCGCTCGACCCAACTACGGGCGAATGCCTGGATTGGAACCCAGCCGCGTCCAGCAGTTCTCCAACTGGATCGTGGCTCGAGAGTCTCTACATTTCGGACAACACAATTTATGTGAGCGGCAACTTCGAAAGAATTGGAGGAGAAAGCAGGACGAACGTTGCTGCCTTGAACGCGACGACTGGCCGAGCAACGGACTGGAGCCCGAGTATAAACTGGAACCCGAGCAAATTCATCGGAAGGGGCTTAGCGTTTGTTCAGTTCCGCGACACAGTCGCGGTCGCGGGAACCTTCTCTGAGGTCAACGGACGGTTCCACCCGAACTTGGCTATTTTTCCGCCTGTCGGTGAACCGGTGATCACGCAGCAACCGCCGAACCGAACTGTTGGGCTCGGAGAAAGCTT
>Ga0194125_10014571_pt1 | contig 10034 bp, 9 predicted proteins | sample TA2KigC250mmetaG_FD_148626 | JGI IMG/M metagenome (GOLD analysis project Ga0194125, IMG submission 148626) | Freshwater microbial communities from Lake Tanganyika, Tanzania - TA2015034 Kigoma Deep Cast 250m | ecosystem: Environmental > Aquatic > Freshwater > Lake | place: Tanzania: Lake... | reverse complement strand
CCAGTACCAGAAGGTGCACTAGAAGCTGATGTACCAGCATAGTTAACACATCCAGAGAAATCTCTGAATTTAAGAGTAACACGAACATCGTGGTATTGTAAGGCAATTAAAGGTAAAGCTAAACCGTCGTTGCGGTTAAACCAAAATTGTAAAGGAACGTACATTTGGTAGGCTTTAAGACTGACATTATCAATATTAGTGAGTTCATTAACATCACCAATCATTTTAGCATAGCCGCGTTCTTGACCGGATTTATGGGTTAATTCGTACCAAACATTTAACCAATCACCGTAGTGTTCATCAATTTTAGAACCACCAATTTCGACTTTGCATGATTCAACCATAGCATGACCTAAACGTCTAACATAGCCCCAGTTTACACCAGCAGCTTTAGCAGCAGCATTTAATTTAACAGCAACATACATATTAGTGATTAAATCACCGTTTCTGTTGATGTTGCAGGTAACAGTACGTCCAAAATCAGCAGCACCATTCCAGGTTTGTTGAATTGGTTCAACTGAGAAGTTTGTGTGACGTCTGTAAACGACTTTAAAAAAAGTAATTTGGGGATTACCGGAAAGGTAAACATCTTGAGCGCCATAAGCGACGAGTTGCATTAAACCACCACCCATTTAGATATATAACTAGGGATAGAAATTATTCTAAATATTTTTTTCAATTATAACGAATTTATACATTTTAAATATCAATTATTAAATATTTTTTAATATTTTCATTAAAAAAAAATTTTTTTTTAATAAATATAATTAATTTTTCTAAAAATTATTTTAATTGCTGTATGCAGTACCTGCCATACCTGACATCACACGAAGTACATTATAATTTTGAGTGTAAATATTGATGAATGATGCTGAAGAACTTCCTAAATATTCAGAGTAGTTGGTGGAAGTATTGTTGTATAAACCAGTTTGGACTTGTAAAGTAGCGTTGTCGATACGAGAGAAGTTGCAAGTGCCAGTTGGTTGGTGATCTTCAGCTTTTAAAGCGAAAGAGTATACATTAACACCATCAACAGGGGTGTTAGAAAAGTGTTGAGAGGGTTGAACATAGTTAAAGTAGTGTCCATCTCTGTCTTGGAAGCGATCATGACCGTTTAATTGTAATTTGGCACTGTAAACAGGGTTATCAGTTCCATCAACAAAGTTTCCGTAGTTGAAGTGATCAACAACACTTAAGGAATATTGATTGAGAACAGCTTCAACAGCACCACCAGTAACTAATGTACTAATTCTATTTGACCAATCTTCAGGAGTTAAATTATTTCTAACAACTACAGTATTATTAAGTAATTCTGCGGCAGAAGTTCCAACAGTTAATGCAGCACCATTAGCAACACCACCAGTAACAACGACAAATTTTACTTCAATTTTAGATAATAAAGCAGTTACAGAAGCGCTAAGACCAAGTCTATCAGTGATTTCAATTACATCTCCAATTACTGAAGCAGCTCCAGTTGTATTTTGAACTTGAACAGCAGCAACATTCATACCAGCACCAGTTCTGGTAGCAGCATATAAAACTCTAGCAAAGCGGTCAGAAGCTTCTTTCCAAGTTGTAGAACCGGCAGCCCAAGCAACCCAGTTTTGACGAGTAACATGTCTTTCAAGATGGGGAACCCATACTAAGTATTTGCAGGGATGGTTGAAGTTAAGTCTGTATTTGGCAGTAGCAGCAGTTAAAGATTCAGAACCAGTAAATTGTAATTGTTCAATTAAGTATTCATGAGAAGCTTGAGCAAAGCGTTTACGTTCTTCAGAATCTAAGTATACGTAGTCAATTAATAAGTAAGAATCACTCATTAAACCAGTACCAGAAGGTGCACTAGAAGCTGATGTACCAGCATAGTTAACACATCCAGAGAAATCTCTGAATTTAAGAGTAACACGAACATCGTGGTATTGTAAGGCAATTAAAGGTAAAGCTAAACCGTTATTTCTGTTAAACCAAAATTGTAAAGGAACGTACATTTGGTAGGCTTTAAGAGCGGTATTATCAATGTTAGTGAGTTCATTAATATCACCAATCATTTTAGCATAGCCGCGTTCTTGACCGGATTTATGGGTTAATTCGTACCAGATATTTAACCAATCACCGTAGTGTTCATCAATTTTAGAACCACCAATTTCGACTTTGCATGATTCAACTAAAGCATGACCTAAACGTCTAACATAGCCCCAGTTTGCACCAACAGCTTTAGTAACAGCATTTAATTTAACAGCAACATACATATTAGTGATTAAATCACCGTTTCTATTGATGTTGCAGGTAACAGTGCGTCCAAAATCAGCAGCACCATTCCAGGTTTGTTGAATTGGTTCAACAGAGAAGTTTGTGTGACGTCTGTAAACGACTTTAAAAAAAGTAATTTGGGGATTACCGGAAAGGTAAACATCTTGAGCGCCATAAGCGACGAGTTGCATTAAACCACCACCCATTTAGATATATAACTAGGGATAGAAATTATTCTAAATATTTTTTTTCAATTATAACGAATTTATACATTTTTAATCTTAGTATTTCTATATTTTTTTTAATATTTTAATAAAAAACATTTTTTTTTAAATATTTTTTATAATAATTAAAAATATTTTACAATATCAAATAATTTATTTAAAGTAATTTTTCAATATACAATTAATAATTGGATGTCTGGTACCAAGAAAACTTCAAAATATAAAGAAAATAAACAGTCTAATGTAAAAGAATCCAACACTCTAGATAATAAACATAGAATTATGGTTAAATATTTCTCTCAAGCACGAAATGATAAAAATAATATTTGTCAACAAATAATAAATATTAATAATGAAATTACCTCTATGGATGAGAGAAGAGATTCTTTTACTATAGAAGATATAAAACACCGAGCAAGTTTATTAGATAAAAAAGATTTATTAGAGTTGCAATTAAAATCTATATCTAATAATTATGAAGAAATGGATTATTATGATAATGCTGGAGATTTAATTTCAGATTATTACGAAATGCGTGATATTAAAGAAGTAAAAGTAAAAGAATCAAAAAATATTTTAGATTTTTTATTCACTAAAAAAGAAAAAAATAATCAAGACGAAAATAAAACTGTAAATAAAGCTAATTTATTTGAAAAATACTGTCAAAGAGTTGATGGTATAAGAATAAATCATGATGATGGTTCTAATAGAATTAAATACTGTATTGAATGTAAAATTGAAAAAATACTTGATATGTCTGAAAGTGCTTATATTTGTCCATGTTGTGGAGATTCTGAAATTATAATCCTAGACGAAGAGCGTCAAATTAAAGATTATTCACCATATAGAAAAGTAAATCATTTTAGAGAATGGCTTAATCAATTTCAGGCGAAGCAAAGCCCTGATATTCCAGAAATTGTTTTTATTGATATAGTTAAAGAATTAAATAAAAGGAGAATTAATGATTTATCAATTTTAGATAAAAAGAAAATGAAAGCTATTTTAAAGAAATTAGAATATAATATTTATTATGAACATGCAGCATATATTATAAATAAGTTAAATAATCTACCACCTCCTAAAATTACAAGAGATATGGAAAAATTATTTATAGGTATGTTTTTTAAAATTCAAGATCCATGGGAAATATATAAACATCCAGATCGTAAAAATTTTTTATCTTATTCATATGTACTTCATAAATTTTGTGAATTATTAGAATTAGATCATTTATTAGAATGCTTTCCATTACATAAAGATTCTGATAAAATAATGGAAAATGATCAACTATGGGAAAAAATATGTAAATATCTAAAATGGGAGTATATTAGTTCCTTCAAATAAAGGAATTAATTAAGACTCAAATGTGAAACATTTGCTGTCATATTTTGTATATTAGTTTCTAGAAATGATATTTTATATTTTTTGTCCAACAACAGTTCATTTAAATAAAAAATAAATTCTAAATTAAGTTAATTATGAACCATATATTATATAATATATCTTTATTAATACTTATAGTTGGTATTATTTTAATAACTGTATATATTACAAAAGCATCTAAAAATGGTTATTTAACTTATAATCAACGAATTTTAAATAAAAAATTAAAATTAATTGATAAACCTTATCAATCTATATATGATTATAAAGTTAATAAAGAATATCAAAAGATGTTCTCTCAACCATCAATTTGGATGGGTTATCAAGATTTTGATGCAAAAGATAAACCACAAAAAATATTTGTAAAATAAATTTATTTAAAGAATAATTAAATATTAAATCTAATGTCAAGAGTGGATTATTTAACCGAAGATTCGATTCTACCATGGGATCAAAAATATGTCTGTTTATCATTTTTAACAGATAAGGAAAATAAGACTACATTATCTGGTATTAAAATTCGTGGTGCTTTCTCAAAGTACGAAGAAGCTTGTGAACATTGTAAAAAACTACAAGCTATTGATCCAGCATTTAATGTTTTTGTTGGTGAAATGGGTAAATGGTTACCATTTGATCCTAATCCAGATTCTCAAGCTGTTAAAGATTCTGAATATGCAAATGAAGAATTAAATAAAATGATGAAAAGTTATCTTGAAAATCAAGAAAAGGCTAAATTATATCACGAACAACGTAAAAATGAGATGGTAAGAAAAAATATTTTAGACAATTTACAATCCAGACAAGATACTATCAAGGATTTGAAAAAGAAAGTAACAAAAACTAAAGATTCAACAGAAATAGATAGTATTGAGAAGAATATTCTTGAAATAGAAAGTCAAATTAAGAAGATGGAAGAAAAAAAATCAGAATTAGATATTGAAATAGATAATTTGAGTAATCAAGTAAAAAATACCAGTTCTTCTAATTCCCAATTAAATGGTCCAAAAATTATTGGTGATAATTAATTTTTAATAACTGTGACACGTACTGAATTTTTTTTCCTAGAAAATAAACTTTCAGGATTAAATATTTCTAAACGTTTGTTCCACTGTGAATCATATGCTTCATCATGAAATTTTTTAAATTTATTACATCCAACATTAAATGTAGGTACTGTTTTAGCTCTATACCAAAAAACTTTATCAGTGATATTTTTACTATGAATTCGATTATTAATAACCATCATACCATAATTTTCTGTTAAATCTGAAAAAACCTGTTGGAATATATCAAAAGTTGGAAACATACCTGTATAATGTTCATATAATTTTTTTCTATTAGTAATTGTGTCTTCTGCTAGTAAAAAAATATAATCAAAGTTAGACCTCATTTCTGGTGGAATAGCTACAGAATATTGCATTGTTAATATAAATGATAAATGATGATGTCTTCCATTAAAAAACATTTCTAATATATTAGGATCTTTAAGCCATCTTTTGTCACTCATACAATCATCCATAATTAACATTATAGAATCATCTTTTGGTTTCTTACCATTTTTAATTCTATTTTTATTATCTTCATTCATTTTAGATTGTCTTTCATATATTCTTGTTAAAATATCACTAGAATATTCAGAATAAATATAAGAATCAGGAATAAAATCAGTATAAAATCCATTTAATTTTTCAGTTCTACTAATAGCAATAGCAGCAGCTAAATTTTTTTTTTGAAACATTATTTCTCTGGTCAAGAAAGATTTACCAGTTGCGCGTTTAGCTATCATAGCAATAGTACAATGATCAACCATACCTTGTATATCAAATTTTTTAATGGGTAACTTTGCAGTACCAAATCCAACTTCTTTTGTAGCCATATATATAAATTAGAAAAAAAAAAATTTATTTTAATCTAATGAATAAAATAAATATATTTAATATAGTAATTCAGGATTTTCATTAACTTTAGTATTTTGATACATAAATACAATACCACGAGTTTGTGCCATTTCAATAAATGAAGTTCCAGTTGGACCAACATTTGCCATACCATGTAAAATGCTAACAGGTTTACGATTTTTGAATGTTTGAGTAGTTGTATCAAGATAAGCATCTGCTACAGAAATAGGATCATATTTAAAGAATTCTGTACTAACTGTTTGTTGGTTAGGTTGTAGGTCAGGGTGAATCATGAAAATAGCAGAAGATCCAACAACAATATTTTTTTCTTGTGTATTTCTGTTGATTTCAGCTAATACAACTGAACGAAGTTGATAAACATCACCTCTAATTTCAAAAGATGTTTCAAAGTTTACAACTTGATCATTAATACGTTCAAAACCAGACACAGTTAAAGGCATTCTTGCAATGCTAAATGGTTGTATGTCATTGAATTTAATAACGTTAGCGCGTCTATCAACAAAGAAGAATAAAACTCCACGAGAATAAATTAAAGATGTGTGACGAGGAACAAGGGTGCCATTTTCTAAGAAAAATTGATGTTGTTCTAAAGCTTCATTAAGGTCTCTAGTTGTGTCATCGGTGATGGATGAAGGTAGTCTAAAATTAATCATGGGAACTGCTGTTACAAGAGGGCGAACATTTTGTTGATAAGGATTCATGTTTACAACTTGGTATACTGGAGTGGTAGCAACGATTGTTGGGCGGAAAGAGAAAGTAGATAATAATCTCTTTAAGATAGTTCCATCATAACGACCGTAAATTAAATCTGGGGTGTCGTGTTTATTAAGTCTGCACATATCTACCATTCCAACAAAATCACGAAATTGTGTGTTATAATATTGACCGTTACGTAAACTTAAAACATTGTTCCATAATTGGTTTTGAATTTGAGCACGATTTAATAAATCAAGCATGGTTGAACGATTATCGCAAACAACATCGTTAGGATCTTGAGTTAAAGCATGGAATAATTCATAGTCAGGACGATTATTTAACCTTTCATTATTATAACGAGATTTGACAATACCTGCAATGTTAGAATATAAAAAGTGACTTTCTAATTGTTCAATTTTGGGTATGAACATTGCTGCAATAACAGGATGAATAGAATCACCAGGGCGATGACCTAATTCAGGTTTGTATTCACCGGTTATAGCTTCAAAGTCACAGTCGCTGTATTGCATTGATTGTAATAATACTTGAGCATGAAGAGGTCTTGAACTTGCATATAATTTTAAGATTTCTTGTAAGTGCTTGTAGTCATTGTCACTTAACTTAGATGCAAAACCTTGAAAATCAACACTAACAGAACCTAAAACTTTCATCATGTTAGTTGCAGGTACCATGACATCGGGAGATTTTAGTCCTACTAATTCTTGTTCATAAATACGTTGAAATTCAGAAAATTCATCTTCAGATAAACCATGTTTTACCTTAAATAAACGAGCTTTTTCTAATAAGATATGAAAAGGATATTGGTTATTTGAATATTTTTCACGAATCAGTTCAGCAAATTTTTTTGCTTTTTTAGTGATGTTTAAATGTTTTTCAACATAAGCCGTTTGAATTTTATTAACTAAATCTTCATCATTAAATCTTTGTCTTAATTTAATAAAATCTTCTGTTGAAATCTTACCATTGTTTTTACGAAAAAGTTTTTGTACTTCATCATCTACTGAACTACTATTAGAAGGACGATTTCTATTTTTGACATCAGAGGAATCCATTTATATATATATTGAATTAGAAATTTTTTTTTTATTTTATATTTTTTAAAGTTTTTTATTAACAAATATTCTTTAAACATTTATAAAATAATTAAACCATATATGATAATTATATATTTTCATTATAAAGAATAAATATTAATATTTTTATATATGATTAATAATGATTTATGGATAAATAAATATAAGCCATTGACATTAAATAATATTATTGGTAATGTAAATCAAATTAAAAGTATAAAAGAATGGTTAATTAATTTAAGTAATAATAAGAACCAAGGTATAATTATATCTGGAAATCAAGGATTAGGTAAAACATTAACTATTAAATTATTATTAAATGAATTAAATTATATTCCGCGAATAATAAATCCTAATGAAATAAAAGATCATAGAATATTGGATGATTTTAATGATTATTATAATTTTGTTAATTCAGTTTATTCTAAAATAAATTTTAAGGATAATAAAATTAATAAAATAGCATTAATTTTTGATGAAACTGAAAATATTACATTAACTAGTGAAAAAAAATATATTATGGATATTTTTAAAAATAATAATAAAGTAAAAAGTTTTCCTCTTATATTTATTTCTAATAATCAACATTCTAAACTATTGAACGATTTAAAAAAGAGTTGTAAAGAAATTTTATTTGTTAATCCAACTAATGAAGAATTAGTACATTTAATTAAAAATATTTCTTCTGCTGAAAAAATAATTTGGGAAAATGATAATCTTATTAATAAATTAATTTTATTTGCACAAAATGATATCAGAAGATTAATTAATTTATTTCAAGAATTATCTTATCACTTATTAAATGGAAGAGTAACTAATTTAAAAATGGATGAATTTATTGAAAAATCTAGAGAAAAAAATATAGATATTGGTTTATTTGATTCAACAGAAAGAATTTTAAATAACTATTTAGATTATGAAACTATAATCAAGTTATATGAATCTGAAAAAGTATTATTACCATTAATGATACATGAAAACTATTTAAAAAAAATTTTAAATAAATCAAAAGATTCATGGCAAAATATAATATATAATATTGTTAAAGTATCTGATTCACTTTCTAGAGGTGATAATATAGAAACAAGTATATACACCGATCAAAATTGGTATCTTCAAAATATACATGGTTTTTATACATGTCTTAATACATCATTTTGGATATGTAAAAATATATCTAATTATAAGATTAATAAAGAAGACATTAAATTTAGTTCTGATTTAAATAAAACATCACTTAAAAATATTAATAGAAAAAACATTATTAACTTATCAAAAATAATTAATAATAAATCAAATAATGAAATTTTAATGTTAAATAAAATTTGTAATCACTTAATACAAGAAGGAAAAGAGGAAGAACTAATTAAAATATTAAATGGTTACAATAAAGATATATCAATAAAAGAAATAGAATTATGTTTAAAAATTGATAAAACTACAGAATTTAACACACTTGCATCCAAAGATAAAAAAAGAATCAATAAACAAATTAAACTCTAAATATATTCTTCTTTTATATTTGATAATGTAATAAATTGAATATTTTGATCAGAATTTATTGGATTAAAATAAAATAAATCATTAGATAAATATAATAATAATTCATTAATCCAAGTTATCATTTTTTCATTTGTAATTAAAATTACATCTTGAGTTAATAACTGATAGTAAAATGATATTTTTGGATCTGAATCATCTTCAAACAAGTAATCTGAAGCTTTTATTTTTTTTACATTATTAATATGTTTTTTAGAAACTCCGGGTATTGAACTTGCCCATATCCATAAATTGGTAAAAGGTTGATAAATACCATAAAAATTATAATCTCCAACAACAACTAGTTTATTATTATCATAAATACCCATTTTATTTTTATTATTTTTTAAAAAATCTATTTTATATTTTTTACTTGAACTCAATAATTTTGTAATTTCCTTATTTTTTTTTTTATTAAATAGTTTTATTTTATGTAGTAATTTCATTATTAATACTTTAGAAAATAATAAAAAAATATTTAAAATCTAATATATATATATAATGCAATATCAAAAAAAAATTAATAGTAATTTAATTCTTGCTACAGTATTATTAGGTACAGTTTTATTTTATTTATTTGTTTTACCTTCTTTTCAATATAAACAAGAAAAAGATTTCAATAAATTTGAAGAAGAATTTGTAAACAGTTCTAATGTTATTCGTAAATTAGATCAAAATATGTGTTCAAAACAATGCTGTAATCATAGTCAATGGCCTGTTCCTCATGATGCTAAATCTGGAAAAATTCCAAAAGATAAATTAAAAAATTACATTGGAACAAATTTAACTTGCAATTATGGTGAAGGTAGTGGTTGTTTATGTGTTACTAAAGATGATTTTAACTATTTATCTAATCGCGGAGGAAATTCAGGAAATAATATGTGTAAATAAATTTATTAAATTTTTTATAAAGTAATTTAATGAATTTA